>Ga0214471_10000003_pt1 | contig 305360 bp, 295 predicted proteins | sample RVTome_5_FD_207665 | JGI IMG/M metagenome (GOLD analysis project Ga0214471, IMG submission 207665) | Soil microbial communities from uranium-contaminated site in the Upper Colorado River Basin, Wyoming, United States - RVT142D155 | ecosystem: Environmental > Terrestrial > Soil > Contaminated... | reverse complement strand
GGGCCGCGCTTCGCGCGGCCGCGAGCCCGCTGAAGACGTTCACCGCCTCCAGCTCGCCGCCGAACGCCTGGCCCGTGGTGATCGTGGCGTCCAGCAGGCCGGCCGCTCGCGCCGCCGCCACCGTGTCGCTGAAGGCCATCGCGAGCGCGCCCTGGTCGGTCATCACGTACGCGATCCGGGCGGCCGGGAACCTCGCGCGGACCCCGATCGCGGCCGGCACGAGCGCGCTGTGAAGCCCCAGCGCGACGACGGGCGTTCCGCCGAGGTCCGCGCCCTCGTCGAGCGCCGCCGGCGCGTCGTCCTCGATCGAGCCGACGGCGGTCTGGTGAGGGCTGTAGCGGAGCTTCATCGCGTGGCCGGCCGGCGGCTCGCCCGCCTCGCGGCCCTCGACCGCGACGACGAAGTGAACCCCGCCGCTGCCGAGCCCGAGGTCGACCGCCGTCGTGTTCACGATGACCGCGTCGCCCGGCGCGAGCGGCCCGGTCAGCTCCTCGTAGGCGATGGCTGCCGCGTCGCCGCCGTCCACGCGCACGACGGCGCGGATCAGTCCCGGTCGCGCCGTCTCGCACCGTTGCACGACGGCGCGCTTGAGCGTCGGCATGCGCAGAAGGGTACTCGGGGCGCCTGCCCGTCACGGAGCCCGCGCCGGCGGGGGTTAGACTCCGCCCGGTGTCGGAGGTATCCAAGACCGAGCGGCTGATCGACCTGCTCCTGCTGCTGCTCGATACGCGCCGGCCGCTGAGCGCGGCCGAGATCCGGGCGAAGAACCCCGGCTACGCGGGCCGGACCGACGAAGCCTTCCATCGGATGTTCGAACGCGACAAGGCCGAGCTGCGCGAGATCGGCTTTGCGATCGATCACGAGGACCTCGGAGACGGCGTCGGCTATCGCATCATCGCGCGCGAGGCGCTGATCGGCGATCTCGGCCTGAGCGCCGACGAGCAGGCGGCGCTGTCGCTCGCGGCGCAGGCCTGGGCGCGGGGTCGCGACCCGGAGGACGGCGCGCTCGCGTCGTTGAAGCTCACGGCCGCGGGTGTCGGCGGGCCGGGCGCGGGCCCGTGGATGCTCCCGAGCCTCGACCTCGGGGAGGACGTCCGGCGCGTGCTGGACGCGATCGAGCGGCGCAAGCGCATCACGTTCCGATACCGCACGGGCGGAGGCGGCGAGCCGACCGAGCGCCTCGTCGAACCGCACGGCCTGACCTTCCGCGGCGGCTGGTACGTCGGCGGGCTCGACGTCGCCAAGGGCGAGCGGCGCTCGTACCGGCTCTCACGCGTCGACGGAGGAATCGCCGTCGGCGCCGGGTCGGACCCCGACTTCGACGTGCCGGCGGACGCGCCGGGCGAGCCGCGCGCGCCGTGGGAGGCCGAAGGAGGCTCGCGCGCGCGCGTCGCCTTCGCGCCGGACCTCGCCTGGCAGGTCGAGCGCCGCCGCGACGCCGCCCGCGTCGAGGAGCGGTCCGACGGCTGGGTGGTGCTCGAGATCCCCGTTGCGGACGCACGTTCGTTCGGGTCCTGGGTCGCGGGCTTCGGGCGCATGGCCGTCGTGCTCGAACCCGAGGAGGTGCGGCGCGCGACGGCCGCGCACCTGTCGGCGATCGTGCGAGCAGGGCTATGACGTTCGAGCGGACGGCCGACCGGATGCGGCGCATCCTGGTCCTGGTTCCGTGGGTGATGAGCCGCGGGGCGCCGACCGTCGAGGAGACGTGCTCGCACTTCGGCATCACCGAGACCGAGCTTGCGGCCGACATCGAGCTGCTCATGCTCTGCGGGCTCCCGCCCTTCACGCCCGCCGACTACATCGAGGCCGAGATCGGGGGCGGGTACGTGACGATCCGCACGCCCGCCGCCCTCGAGCGCCCGCCGCGCCTGACGGCCGCCGAGGTGCTCGGGCTCCTGGTGGCCGGGCGCGCGACCGAACAGGTGCTCGGCGAGGAGGCCGGCGCCCTGAGGGCGGCGCTGGCCAAGCTCGCGCTGGCCCTGTCGGCTGCGGAGGCGCCGCTCGTGGAGGACCTCGCGACGCGGATCGCGGTGCGGCTGGACGCGCCGGGCGCGGAGATGCTGCCTGCGCTGCGCGAGGCGATCGACGAACGCGCGCGCCTTCGCATCGGCTACTACGCCGCGAGCAGGGCGGCGCTCGGCGAGCGCGAGATCGATCCGCTGCTGCTCGTCGCCGACCGGAATCGGTGGTACCTCGTCGCTCGCGACGTCTCCGCCGACGCGGAGCGGACCTACCGCGTGGACCGGATCCGGGACGTGGCGCGAACCGGCGCCTCCTTCCAGCCGCCGGCGTGGTTCGCGCCCGAGCGCTACCGGGACGGGATCGCCGTCGAGGCCGGCGGCGAGGTCGTCGTCACGCTCGAGATCGGACGGGATGCGGCCTGGCTCGCGGAGACCTTGCCGCTGGAGCGTGCCGAGCGCCTCGACGACGACACGACGCGGCTCACGCTTCGCACGACGGGCATCGCGTGGCTCGTTCCCGTGTTGTTGAGCGCGGGCGCCGGCGCGCGGGTGCTCGCTCCGGACGAGCTGGCGACCGCGGTCGTCGCGGAGGCGGACGCGGCGCTCGGCGCGTACGGCTAGGCGGGGCGCGTGTCGACGCCCGTGCGGGGCAGCAGGAACGTGAAGGTCGAACCGCGGCCGAGGGCGCTCTCCACCTCGATCGCCCCCGACAGCGCGTCGGCGAGCATCGCGCAGACGTAGAGCCCGATTCCGGTCCCGCCCGCGGTCCTGGTGGCCGTCCCGTCGAGCTGTACGAACGGCTCGAAGACGCGTTCGAGGTCGGCGGAGGGGATGCCCGGGCCGTCGTCGATCACCGAGAGCGCGACCGTGTCGTCCTCGGCGTCGAGCCGTACCGTGACGAGTGCGTCCTCGGGCGAGAACTTCAGCGCGTTGTCGAGCAAGTGCGAGACGATCTGCTCGACCTTGACGCGGTCGGTGTAGACCGGGACGTCGCCCCCCGGATGGGCGAAGCGAACGATGCGCGAGGGCGACTCGCCGCCGATGCGCCGGATGATCTCACCGCACAGCTCGCGCAGGTCCTCCCACGAGAGCCGCACGGGCGGCCGCACCTGCTCGACGCCGGAGATGTACAGCAGGTCTTCGATCAGGCGCTCGAGCCGGTCGGCCTGCGCGGCGATCGTCGCGATCGCCTCGGCGCGCGCCGGCGCGGGAAGCGTGTCGCCGCGCGCGCTGAGGGTGCGGGCGAAGCCCTTGATGCTCGTCAGCGGCGTCCGAAGCTCGTGCCCGATCACCGCGAGGAAGTCTTCCTTTCGCTGCTCCAGCTCTTCGCCGCGCGTGAGGTCGGTCAGCAAGATGATGCGGGCCGCGGCGCCGCGCGCGTCGCGCACGGTTGCCGCCGTGACGCGGAACATCCGGTCGCCGGCCTGTGGCAGCCGCACGTCGACCGAGCCGTCCTCGGACTGCTCCAGCGCGACCTCCTCGATCGCCTCCGGGAGCCGGCCGCTCGCGAAGCGGCCCAGCTCGTGCTCGGCCGAGAGCCGCAGGGTGACCGCGGCGGCCATGTTGATCGTTCGGAAGCGGCCCTCGCCGTCGAGGATGACCACGGGGATGTCGAGCGCGTTCGCCAGCGTGTCGAGTTCCTCCTCGCTGGCCGTGACGTCCTCGCGCAGGCCCTGGTTCGTCAGGGCGAGCGAGGTCTGCGCCGCGAAGGCGTCGAACAGCGCGGCCGCGTCTTCCGCCGCGGCTCGCGGCACGGCCACGGCCAGGACGCCGGCCGTCCCCTCATGTGCGCGGATCGGCGCGGTCAGCAGCGTCGCGTCCCCGGCGGATCGCGCGGCCGGCCCGAAGATCGGGTGCGCCGGGATGTCCGTGACGATCTCCAGCGTCGCCGGCGGGCGAATCCCCGCCGAGCCGGCGCGCCGCAGCACTTCCTGGATGTCCTCGCGGCCGAAGCCCGCATAGCGCACGATCGTGGGCGCGCGGCCCTCGGCGTCGGCCAGCAGGACGACGGCGGCATGCGCGCCGGTGAGCGCGAGCGCCTCCTGGATGGCGACTTCAGCGGTCTCCTTCGGACCCTCGGCGCGGGCGAGGCGCGCGCCGGCGCTCGACAGAACGGCAAGCTCGCGCTCGCGGCGGCGCAGACGGTGTCGCGCCTCGTCGCGCAGGATCGAGACGGCGGCATGGCGCGCGAACGCGATCGCATCGCGGAGGTCGTCGTCGTCGAAGGGCGATCCCGGCCGGCTGCGGGCGACGCTCAGCACACCGAGGATCCGCTCGCCGTCGGCGATCGGGACGCACACCGAGGCGTGGATCGGCGTTTCGGGCGCCGCATGACCCGCGAACCGCTCGACGTCGACGAGCGAGCGCAGCAAGGCCGGCTCGCGCGTCGCGGCGACGCGCCCGGAGATGCCCTGCCCGAGCGCGACCTTCGAGCGGATCAACGCGGAGTCGAGCCCGCGCGCGGCGACCACGGTCAGCTCGTTCTTCGCGCGATCAAGGAGCTGGATCGAGACTCGGTCGGCGTCGAAGGCGCTCATCACCGGCTCGAGGAAGGCGCCGAGCGCGACGTCCAGCTCGGCGATGCGATCCGCCGCGCGGGCGGCCTCCTCCAGCGAGTCGGCGAGCCGGCGTTGCTCGTGCGTCGTGCGCTTGATCGAGGCGAGTCCCATCAGCCCGCCTCCGCCACCGCGGACACGACTCGTTCGGCGGCGGGGAGCGTGAAGGTGAAGCGCGTCCCGCGGCCGAGGTCGCTGTCGACCCCGATCGAGCCGCCCAGGGCTTCGACGAGCCCCTTGACGATGAACAACCCGAGCCCAGTTCCGGGGATCTCGGCGTCCGTGGCTGCGCGCAGGCGGCTGAACTTGCGGAACAGCGCCCCGAGGTCTTCCCGCGCGATGCCGGGCCCCTCGTCCTCGACATGGACGGTCACAGCCGGCCCGCGTTCCACCAGGATGCGAATCGGTGTGCCGGGCGGGCTGTACTTGACCGCGTTGCCGACCAGGTTGATCAGCACCTCCTCAAGCCGGTGCGGGTCGGCCTCGGCAAGCGCGAAGCCGCCGTTGCCGTTCACCTCGATCGGGTGGCTCGCCCACCGCTGCCGGTACTGCTCCAGGACCGAGCGTGCGGTGGCGGCCACGTCGACCGGCTGCAGCTCCAGGTCGACGCGACGCGCATCGATCCGGGAGGCCTGCATGAGGTCGTCGACGAGCCGCGCGAGCCGGTCGGACTGCTCGTTGATCGTCTCCAGGTAGGAGCTACGGCGATCCTCGGGGATCGACTCCGGCGCTCGCGACAGCGTCCGGGCGAAGCCCTTGATCGCCGTCAGGGGAGCGCGCAGCTCGTGGGCGGCCATCGAGATGAAGTCGCGCATCTCGGCCTCGTTGCGTTTCTGGGCCGAGATGTCGTGGAAGCACGCCAGGACGAGCGCCGGCTCGCCGTTTTCGATCACCGGGCTGAGGGTCGCGCTCACCCACGCGACGTCGCCGTCGGGCCGGACGAGCTGCAGGGGCACGCCGGTGCGCGGGACGCCGTCGTCCAGCGTTCGACGCAGCGGGTCGGTCTCGCCGGTCAACGGCGTTCCGTCCGCGTCCAGGAAGCGCAGGACGTCGTGGGCGCCGCGGTCGACGGCGCCGGCAGAGGTCAGCCCGGCGAGGCTCTCCATCGCCGGGTTGAAGCGCCGGATCGTCAGGTCCGCGTCCAAGACGACGACACCGTCGGCGGAAGACTCCAGCAACGCGGTGCTCGTGTCGCGCTCGCGGGTGAGGTCGGCCAGGTATTCCAGCCGGGCGGTCAGGCGCTCGCTGGTGATCTGCTCCTCGACGAGCCGCTCGCTGAGGCGGGCGAGGTGCCGCTCGCGGTCGTAGGCGTAGAGAGCGAAGGCGAACGTCAGCGCCGCGAGGCACGCGCTGAGCAGCGGTCGGGACGGAAGGATGCTCGGGGTCGCCTCACCGCCTCCGATGGTCAGGACGAAGACGGCCGCGACGAGCGAGGCCAGGATGACGAATGTCGCGAGCCAGAGCTGCCAGCGCGCGCGCGCGATCTCTCTCCGAGTCCCCAAGGCGTGCACCTCCAGAGCCGAATCCCTCCTAGTCCCTATCGGCGTCACTCTCCGTGAGGTGAAGTCCGGCAGCGGGGACAAGCTGGGACACCGCCGGTGCGGGGAGTGGCGGGGTGTCCGGTGCGGCACCGTTTGCCCTGGTCGCGTCAACTGTCGCGCCGAGCCGGACGGCCCCATTCACGTCCCGCGAGTCGCTTCCGCGGAGGGAACTCCCGGGGGTCGCCGTCGTTCTATGAGGTGAGCGCGGGCCGCAACTAAAGCGGAACCAGGGCGAACCCGATACTCGCAGCAAGGGAACCGACACAGTACGGAGGACGACGGTGACGACGATCAGGGCCACGTGCCCCACGTGCGGAGAGGTCGAGCTTACGCCCGACGACGTCGAGCTCCGCGTCTGCACGCACGCGCCGGCGTCCTACTACCAGTTCGACTGCCCGCTGTGTCACCAGGCCGTCCAGAAGCCCGCCGACGACCGCGTCGTCCAACTGCTGATCTCCGGCGGCGTCTCGGCCACCGTGTGGGAGCTTCCCGAGGAGATGACCGAGTCGCACTTCGGACCGGGCTTCACGCTCGACGACGTGCTCGACTTCCACCTCCTGCTCCAGACCGACGACTGGTTCGCGGCCTTCCTCGCCAGCCAGACCTGACCGGCGCTCCCGGGCCGGATCGCCCGTCGAGGAAGCGAGCCCTCCCGGGCGAGTAGCATCCCCACTGCGTGGTTGCCTCAATCCCGTTCGTCGCCTGGGTCATCGGAGCCGCCGGACTACTTTTCGGCGCGCTCGTCGTGCTGCTTCGCACGCGAACGCTGGTGCGCGAGGCGCGTGAGGTCGCCGACGAGGCGAAGACCGCACTCGCCCGCCTTGCCGGCGCGCGCGCCGAAGTTCGAGGCGAGCTGTCCGAAGCGCAGGAACGGCTCGAGTCGTTGCGCCGGGTGAAGGGGGCGAAGCGGCGGTGAGGCGGTCGTGGGCGGCGCTGCCCGCGATCTGCGTCCTGCTCGCCGCATGCACCCAATCCAAGGTCGAGCCCGGCGCGGACGTCGTCATTCGGGGCGCGCTCCAACGCCAGAACGGGTCGCCGGTGGCGGGGGAGCGCATCGCGCTCGGCCGCATCCCCGATCCCCTCGAAGGGCTGGCGACCGTCTTCACGCTGGGGCTGAACTGCCTTGCCGACCGCTACACCAAGCTGTCGCTGCCGAACGCGTGCGACGAGGTTCACGTCGCCACCACCGGCGGGGACGGGACCTACCGCTTCGCGTTGAAGGGGCGCGACACGCAGGGGACGCTCGGGCAGGCCTCGACGCTGGAGCTGACGGCGCTCTTGCCGCGCTCCGGCGGGCAGCTCGCCGGGGCGTCGGCCAGCATGCGCTTCCTTGCCCAGACCGACGAGGTCATGGTGCCGGTCCGGTTCTGGGAGCCGGCCGTCACGCTGGGAGCGAACGCGCGCGACGCGCGGGCCGACTGGTCCCGGCTGCCGGCGTCGGTCGCGCCGAAAGGGGGAGCGGACCGCGTCACCTACCGGCTGACCTTCGCCGAAGGGGATGCGACCGTGTGGCAGATCGCGCGCGCCCGCCGCAAGGCGCCGTTCGACACGCGGCTGCTCGAGGACGCAGAGGGCGCCTTCGCGGTGACCGCGTCCGCACTTGGGATCCCGGTCGTCGAGTCCAGGGGCGCGACGCTGGGGCTGATCCTGCGCTCGCCGCGCCTGGCGTTTCGAGCGCCGGCCGGTCCGCCGCCGTCGCGCGGGCGGAGCTGCTCGGTGCTGGACGCGAACGACCGGCCGGTCGACCTGAGTCCCTGCGGGCTGACCGACGGGGACTTCGCCGCGCCGTTCAACCCTCCGGTCGAGCGCTGCCAGGACGCCGGCTGCCTGGAGCCCACGCACCGCGAAGCGACGGTCGACCTCGGCGCGGTTCGCCCGGTGTCGCTCGTCGCCGTGCGCGGCTGCGAAGGGGACTGCGCCGTCGAGCTTTCCGGCAACGGGTCCGCGTGGCGGCCGTTCGCGACGGGTTCGTCGGGCAACGGCTTTGTCGCGATGAAGCCGGCGCGCGAGGCGCGGGGCCGGTACGTCCGCGTACGCTCCTCGGTCGGGATCGAGCACCTTCGCGAGATGTCGGTGTGGGCCAAGCCTCCCAAAGCCGGGAACGCATCGTCGCTCCTCGTGGGCGTGGAACAGGTGCCGGGAGAGGAGCTGATCGACCCCGTCGGACCCGGCGGCGGCGACGCCTTCCCGTGGCGCTGGATCGTCGCCTTCCTGGCCCTGGTGGCCTTGCTGGGCGCCGGCGCGTTGCGCGTGCGCCGCGCGTTTCGTCGTCCGTGAGGGTCCCTCCGGAGCGGCGCTGCGCTAGGATGCGGCCGACACCGAGAAGGGAAGCCACATGACTGCCGTACTGGGGGCCATCGGAGGCCTCGGCGTGCCGGAGATCCTCATCATCTTGCTCATCCTGCTGCTGCTCGTCGGCGCCAGGCGGCTCCCGGAGATGGGACGCGGGCTCGGCAAGGGGATCCGCGAGTTCAGGGACGCGACGAAGGACCTGACCAAGGACGAGGACAAGCCGGAGGAAGGCACCGGTTCCTCGGGCGCGACCCAGAGCGACCAGAAGCGCGAATAGCCGTCTCCGCGTGCGCGTGGGAAGACGACGGGAGCGGAATCCGGCCGGTCAGATGACCGTCCTCGAGCACCTCGAGGAGTTCCGCCGCCGCCTGATCATCAGTCTCGCCGCCGTCCTGGCGGGAGGGATCATCGCGTACGTCCTCTACGTTCCGATCCTGGATTTCCTGCGCTCGCCGCTCGACGAGGCGGGAGAGATCGGCGGCGTCTCGGTCAACCTCTACCTGAGCGGGGTCACGACGGGTTTCGTCCTGCGGCTGAAGGTGAGCGCCTTCGCCGGGGTCATCCTCGCGCTGCCCGTCGTCATGTTCCAGCTCTGGCGCTTCATCACGCCGGGGCTGGACCGGCGAGAACGCCGGTACGCGATCCCGTTCGTCGTCTCCGCGGTCGTGCTGTTCGCGCTCGGGACGTACATGGCGTTCCTGGTGATGCCGGTCGGCATCAAGTTCCTGCTGGGGTTCGTGGAGCCTGCCGAGCCGCTGCTCCAACTGCCCGAGTACCTGTCGTTCGTCATGGTGATGGTGATCGGCTTCGGCGCCGCCTTCGAGTTCCCGCTCGTCCTGGTGTTCCTGGGTCTGGTCGGCGTCGTCTCGTCGCGCGCGCTGGGCAAGCGGCGGCGCCTGGCGCTGCTGCTCGCCTTCGTCGTCGCGGCGTTCGCCACGCCGTCGGGCGACCCGCTCACCCAGACGATGATGGCGGTCCCGCTGTATATCTTGTACGAGTTATCGATCGTTGTGATCCGGTTCGTCCTGAAGAGGTGAGTCGATGCCCCGCGCAGCAAAAGGAGCGGCGCCCGGTGCGCCCCGTCCCAAGATCGCTCCCGCCGCGACGCCGCTGACGAAGCGGCGCGGCTTCCGATGGACGGCGCTCGTCGCGGCGCTTGCCATCGCGCTGATCGTGGTGATCTCGGTGCTCGGTCAGACCGGCCGCTCGCGCGCGCTCCGCGCCTACGACGCGGACCTTCGCGAAGCCATCGCGCTGTTCGAGGCGACTCTGTCGCCGACCGCGCCGCAGTCTTTCGCCTCCCTTCCGCAGCGTTTCACGCAAGGGCAGGTGACCCCGGCCGAGCTGCAGGAGGCGGCATCGGAGTGGGAGAGCAACTTCGCAGCCGCGGCGGGAGGGGTCCGCGCGCTGAACCCGCCGGTCGAGCTGGAGGCCGCGCAGAACGACATCGCGCAAGCGCTCGACTTCTACGCCACGATCGCCGGCCTCTACGGCCTGCTGGCCGAACACAAGCTGATCGCCGACGACGCCACCGGCAACCTCGCCGAGCGCCTCCAGACACAGTCCGAGACCCTCACCCGACGGATCGAGGAAGCGAGCGGGCGCGCGTCCGCCCTCTACGGCGCGGGCCTCGGCGCCGTCGAAGAGCTGAAGTCGCACTGGGGTGTCCCCGCCGCCTGAGCATCGCGCGGCGGGTAGGGTCGCGCCGATGAGCATCGAAGGGTTCGCACGCGAGTACGACTTTCCGTTCGACTCGTTCCAGCGCGAGGCGTGTGCGGCGCTGGAGGCGGGGCGCAACGCGCTGGTCTGCGCGCCGACCGGCGCCGGGAAGACGGTGGTGGGGGAGTACGCCGTGTGGCGCGCGCTCCAGACCGGCGGGAAGGCGTTCTACACCACGCCGCTGAAGGCGCTGTCCAACCAGAAGTTCGGCGACTTCAGGCAGCGCCACGGACCGGAGCGCATCGGCTTGCTCACCGGCGACAACGCCGTGAACGGAGAAGCGCCGGCCGTCGTGATGACGACCGAGGTCCTGCGCAACATGCTCTACGAAGGTTCGCCGACCCTGGACGGCCTCCGCATGGTCGTGCTGGACGAGGTGCACTTCTTGCAGGACCGCTACCGCGGCGCGACCTGGGAGGAGGTCATCATCCACCTCCCGCCGTCGGTTCGGATCGCGGCGCTGTCGGCGACGCTGTCCAACGCCGGTCAGTTCGGGGACTGGCTGCGCTCCGTCCGCGGGCCGACCGACGTCGTGGTCGAGCAGGTCCGCCCCGTTCCCATCGAGCATCGCTACTTCGTCGGCGACACGCTGTTCGAGATGTTCGTGCGCGACGGGCGCGCACGCAAGCCCAACCCCGCCGTCCGGCGAATCGACGAGGGCGTTCCGCGGGACGCGCGGCGCCGGCCCGGCCGAGGAGGCGCGCGGCCGCGGAGCTACCGGCGCCGCTCGGCGTACCGGCCGGATCGCGTGGACGTCGTCCGGCGGCTCGCCGCGGAGGGCATGTTGCCGGCGATTACGTTCATCTTCTCGCGAGCGGGGTGCCAGGACGCCGTCCGGCGCTGCGTGGAGGCCGGTGTGCGCCTCACCGACGCGACCGAGCGCAAGGAGATCAGGCGCGTGGCGAACGAACGGGTCGCCGGCTTGCGGGACGACGATCTCGAAGCGCTCGGCTTCGAGACGTGGCGGCACGCGCTCGAACGGGGGATCGCCGCGCACCATGCCGGGATGATCCCCGCGTTCAAGGAGACGGTGGAGGCCCTGTTCGCCCGCGCGCTGGTGAAAGCGGTCTTCGCGACCGAGACGCTCGCGCTGGGGATCAACATGCCCGCGCGCACCGTCGTCATCGAGCGCCTGATCAAGTTCAACGGCGAGCGGCACGAGCTGATGACGCCGGGCGACCACGCGCAGCTCACCGGACGCGCCGGCCGGCGCGGGAAGGACGAGGTCGGCTTCGGCATCACGCTCTTCCAGCCCGACGTGCCGTTCGAGCGCGTCGCGTCGCTCGCCGAAGGCCGGTCCTACCCGATCGCGTCGTCCTTCCGCCCCTCGTACAACATGGCGGTGAACCTGCTCGCCTCCCATTCGGTGGAGGAGGCGATCCGGCTGCTGAACCTGTCGTTCGGACAGTTCATGACCGACGCGAGCCTGGTGCAGCTCACGAACAAGATCGAGCACAACGAACGATTCGTTGCCGGCTACCGGGAGCGCGCGCGGTGCGACCTCGGCGACGTGGACGAGTACTGGGCGCTTGCGACGAAGGCTCGCGCGATGCGTGACGAGCGTCAGGTCGAGGCGCGCCGCTCACGCAACGAGCGTGTCCGGCGCGCCCTGAGCGCGCTGCCGCGCGGCGCCGTCCTGAAGGTCCAGCGCGGCCCGCGCGCCGGCCTGGTGGCGGTGGCCGAGGTGCGGCGGGGCAAGCACGGCGAGCCGCAGCCGGTCGTGATCACCGCCGACCGCCGCATGCAGCGACTGGCGGTTCGCGACTTCGTCGACGAGCCCGCGATCGTCGGCCGCGTGAAAGTGCCGGCCGGCGACGTGCGGGACAAGGGCCTGCGCCACGCGGTCGCGCAACAGCTCGCGCGCGTGCGCGCGGTAGACGCTCCGCGCGCGGCGGCCGCGGCGGTCCCCGAGCCGGAGGCGGTCCTGCGCGCGCGGCTCGAGGCTCATGCGGTGTGGTCGTGTCCGGACCGGCGCGAGCACGAAACGTGGCTCGACCGCATCGAGCGGCTGGACGCGGAAACGGCGCGCCTGCGCGCGCGGGTCGATCGCCGCGGCGGGTCGCTCGCGCGGGCCTTTCAGCGCGTGCTGGAGATCCTCGAGGACCTCGGCTACGTCCACGAGGGCGCGGTCACCGACCGGGGCGCGCGGCTCGCCCGGATCTACAACGAGAGCGACCTGCTGGTCGCGCTGGCGGTGGACCGGGGTCTGCTCGATGGCCTGGAGCCGCCCGAGCTGGCCGCCGTCGCCTCCTGCCTGGTGTACGAGACGCGCATCGGGGAGCCCGAAGCGATCTTCACCGGCGAGCGGGAGCGGCGCGCGTTCCGCTCGCTCATGGGCATCTACCGCGACGTGGCGGCGCGCGAGGAGGAGCGCAGTCTGGCGCTCGTACGCGAGCCCGACCCGGGGTTTGCGTGGCGTGTCCACCGCTGGGCCAGCGGCGAGGACCTGGCCGACGTCGTCGGCGAACAGGACCAGTTGCTCCCCGGCGACTTCGTTCGCTGGGTGAAGCAGGTGTGGGACCTGCTCGGGCAGATCGCCGGCGTCGCGAGCGAGGACGTCGCGGCGAACTGTCGCACGGCGGCGCGGGCGATCTATCGCGGCGTCGTGTCTGTGGGATCGGTGTAGGCGGGATCGGTGTAGGCGCGGTTCCCGGGAGGCGGGAGACGCACGGTTAGTATCGCCTGCGATGGGCTCCTCTCCCTTCGGTCCCATGCGACTGATCGTGAACCCGCGCTCCGGACGCGGCTCGATCGCGCGCTCGCTGGCGGACGTGCGGGCGGTGCTCGCCGCCGAGGACCTGGATCACGACGTCGCGCGGACGGAAGGACCGGGCCACGCGATCGATCTCACGCGGGAGGCGGTCGCCGGCGGCATCCGCTACGTCGTAGCCGTGGGCGGCGACGGCACCGTGCACGAGGTCGTGAACGGCCTCATGGGACCCGACGGACCCGCGGCCGAGGATCTGGTGCTCGGCGTGATCCCGTCGGGCAGCGGTTGCGACTTCGTGCGCACCTTCGGCATCAAGCAGGAGCCCGAGCGCGCGGCGAGCTACCTGGCGGGCAAGACCGTGTGGGGAAAGCTCGATGTCGGCCGCGTGCGCTACGCGACCAGGCAGGAAGAGCGGACGCGCTGGTTCGTCAACGTCGCCGAAGCGGGGATCGGCGCCCACGTCGTTCGCGCGGCGGCGACGTTCCCGCGCTTCCTCGCCGGCCGCGCGTATCGTCTGGCCGCGCTCAAAGGCATCCTGACGTACCGGCCGCAGCGGGCCGTGCTCGCGATGAACGGGCGCAAAGCGCGCGGCGTCAAGCCCGACGCGCCGCTCGGTCCGCTGGGCGTGGACGCGAAGGCCACGATGGTCGTCGTCGCCAACTGCCAGTTCTTCGGGGGCGGGTTGCGCGTCGCGCCCCGGGCGATCCCATCGGACGGGATGTTCGACGTGCTGGTGGGCGAAGGGGGCACGATGCAGGCGCTCACGGCGCTGCGCAAGATGCCGCTCGGTGACCACGTGCCCGCCGCGACGATCGCCGAGTACGTCGCCGACGCGGTCACGCTCGACGGACCGTCGCCGTTGCTGATCGAGGCCGACGGTGAGCTGCTGGGCACGACGCCGGCGACGTTCGACCTGGTGCGCGGCGCGATCTCGATGAAGGTCTAGATCCCGACCATCCAGCGGTGTACGCGCGCGCGCACGAGCCAGAGCGCGCCGGCCAGCGAGACCAGAAGCGCGATCGCGCCGCGCCCGCCCCAGCCGCCGTCGGAGGTCGGCAGGACGGCAAGGCCGGGTCCGGTGTTGTGGTTCAGCGGGAGCGAATCGACCGGCGGCGGGAAGGTGTCGCCCGGGAGCGTGGTCTGCGGGCACGGGATGCCACCGGGGAACCCGCATGCGGGCGGAGTCGGCGTCGGGAAGGTGAAGCCCGGGATCGGCGGCGGAACGGGGATCGGGACCGGCGGCAACACCGAGCCTCCGCCGGTGACGCCGAGCGGGTTGGGCACGAGCAGCTCCACGTTGCGGTCGATCGAGCGTCCGGCCGCGCCTTCGGGCTTGGACGGATCGACGTAGCTCAGCTCGCGCGCCGCCGAGGCCAGCCAGTTCTCGTTGATGCGCCGCGCGCCGCCCGCGCGCCGTTCGTCGGTCGGGTCGTCGGCCGTCCAGCTCATCGCGCGCGCGTCGGGAGGAACGGCCGCGTCGACCATGACGCTGAAGATCGAAAGCGTGCCGTCGCCGTTGTCGGCGATCTCGATCGAGCGGGTCTGGCTCGGCCAGTCGGTGAGGGCGGCGGTCTCCACTTCCCAGAACGAGGTGTGGAAGACCTCGCTCGTGTGCGGCGTGATGCGGTTCTGCCCGTCGTGGCCGGACAGCACCAGCACGACGTTCGGGAAGCGCGACAGGAGCGCGTTCAGCTCCTCGCCGAGCACGGGCGAGCCGTCGGGCGGCGGCGCCTGGTTGTCGAGCGTGTCGAAGGAGTGGTGCATGGCCACGATCACGATCTTGCCGGCGTTGCCGGTCCTCTTCTTCGTGCCCGTCTCGGAGTAGTACGTGCCGGCATTCGCCTTGAGGTCGCGTTCCAGCCACGCGAACTGCGCCGGGTCGAGGTTGCCGCCGGAGGCGCCTTCGGGCGGGGTCGTGTCGAGCGCGACGAAGTGGAACGGGTCCTGGTCCCACGTGTAGCAAGCGCGGCCGAGCACGGCGCCGCCGGCGTCGCGGCAGCGCGTGCGGTCGAACCCGTGCCCGGACGGGAGCCCGCGCGTCGTGAAGTGCTCGGAGATCCAGTCGAAGCGATCGACCAGGCGGCGGTCGTCGTCGGCGGTCACGATCATCGCGGCGCCCGGCCGAGTCGCCTGATCGGTGTAGAAGTCCCGATCGGTCGAGCCGCCCTCACGGCAGTTCTTCCGGGTGATCTCGCCGCCGCCGTCCCCGAGCTTGACGCTGCCGGTCGCGTAGGTGTCGGCGAACTGCCGCCACGCGTCGTTGTCGTCCGGCGCCGTGCCGAAGACCTTCACGTCGTTGTTGCCGATGACGCTGAACCACGACAGCGGCGCGGGACCGGCGCGAAGCCCCGCCGCGGCGAAAGGCTCGTTGCCCAGCTCGAGCAGCGACCCGGCCGTCGTCGCAAGGCCGGGCTGCGCGGCCTGGGGATCGGAGCGCTGGACGCCCTCGTAGCCGTCGGCGCCCGAGTCGGGATCCAGGAGCCCGCCGTCCAGCAGGTCGAGGTACCAGCGGACCTCGTTGTAGTGCTTGTTCGCGGCGCCGCTGCCGAGCATCATCGCGAAGTCGTAGTTCTTGCGAAGCACGGGGCTTCCCGCGGGGCTCGACGCGAGGGAGGACATCGCCTCGGCGTGCGCGTTGAGCAGCGCCGGGAGCAGCGTCTCGTAGGCGCGGAAGGGCGTGACGTCCGGCGGGCTCCCGCACTGGGCGAGGTATTCGGCGCGCAACGGCGACTCCTCGTCCTGGAGCTGGAGGTCCGCGGCGGTGAAGAAGGAAAGCAGCGGGCGCCGAGTCGAGGCGCGACTCGGGTCGGCCTTGGCGAGGTCGTCGCGGACGGCGAGCTGCTCGCCGGGGCCGCATCGAAGCGTCCCGTCCGGCGCCGCCTCGACCCGTCCGGCGAGCGTCGTCGTCCCGCAGAGCGCGGCCGCCGCGCGGCCCGTCTGGGGGATGGCGAGCATCGCGACGAGCAGGGCGGCAGCGATTGCCGCCCCGGCCAGCGCCGACGCTCGGGCCTTCACGGGGACCATCACCTCTCTACAACGACCGGCGAGTCCGGAAGATGCACCCCGGGCCGGGTTTGCGGAACTTGTCCCGAGGCCCGAGGAACCATGATGGTACGTCTCGGGCAGGCCGGGCGCGAGGGGTGCCTGCGTGTAGGGTTCGGCGTCATGGACGACCGTTCCTACCTGGGCCTCGATGCCGACCAGCGCGCCCTGCTGGGGCTGGTGGGGGAGATCGCCGAGCGGGAGGTCGCGCCCCACGCCGCCGAGTGGGAGCGGTCCGCGACGTTCCCGCGTCCGGCCTTCGAGGCGCTCGGGAAGGCGGGTCTGCTGGGACTGGTCTACCCGGTCGAGTACGGCGGCGCGGCCCAGCCCGCCTGGGTGTACGTCATGGTGCTGGAGGAGCTGTCGCGGGCGTTGCTGTCCGTCGGGCTCGGCGTCTCGGTGCAGACGCTGACGATCTTCCCCGCGTTCGCCTACGGCACCCAGGAGCAGCGCGGGCAGTGGATGCCGCCGGCCTGTGCGGGGGAGTGGATCGGCTCGTATTGCCTGTCCGAGCCGGCGTCGGGCTCGGACGCGGCATCGCTGCGGACACGCGCGGCCCGCACCGGCGACGGGTGGGTCCTGAACGGCACGAAGGCCTGGGTCACTCACGGCGGAGAGAGCGACTATTACGTCGTATTCGCGCGCACGGACGGCGAGGGCGCCAAGGGCGTCTCGTGCTTCTTCGTTCCGGCGCGCACGCCCGGCGTCGAGCGCGCTTCGCTCGAGCGCAAGATGGGCATGGCGTCCTCGCCGACGGCGCAGATCGTCTTCGACGACGCGCACGTGCCGCCGGACCACCTGATCGGCCGCGAAGGCGAGGGGTTTGCGATCGCGATGGCGGCGCTGGACGGAGGGCGGCTCGGCATCGCGGCGTGCAGCGTGGGGCTCGCGCAGGCGGCGCTTGACGCGGCGATCGCCTTCGCGCGCGAGCGCGAGCAGTTCGGACGGCCGGTCGGTTCCTTCCAGGGCGTGCAGTTCATGCTCGCCGACATGTCCACGAGCGTGGACGCGGCGCGGGCCCTGGTCCACGACGCGGCGCTGCGCCGGGATGCGGGCGATCCCGGGGCGGGAGTCGCGGCGGCGAAGGCGAAGCTGTTCGCCTCGGACGCGGCGATGCGGGTGACGACCGATGCCGTCCAGGTCCATGGCGGCTACGGCTACGTCGAGGAGTTCCCGGCGGAGCGCTACATGCGCGAGGCGAAGGTGCTCCAGATCGTCGAGGGGACCAACCAGATCCAGCGAATGGTGATCGGCCGCGCGATAACCCGCTGACCAGCGCGAACCCGCCGAGCCGCACGGTTCGAGTTTGCCGGTTTCCCCGAAAAAGGAGGGGTTCGCCTTTGGTGGTGAGAAGGGAAGAACCTGCCCTCACGCGAATCTTGTCCCCATGAAGACCACGCGTGCCATTACCAAGTCGCTGATCGCCGTGCTGTGCGTCGCCGCCTTCGGTCTCGCGCCGATGTCCGCGCAGGCGGGGTGCCGCATTCCGTCCCAGACCACTGCCTTGCTGCATCCGCTCGGCCTGCCGCTGCCGCCGGTGGACGACTGCAGCGACGCAAACGTGCTCATCTCGCAGGGCGATCTGGTGGGCGGCGACGTGGTGGTCGCACGCAGTCACAACGTCTACCTGCAGAACCTGGACGCGACCGCCTACTACGTCCTGGTGTACGAGCCGTGCGAAGAGCCGCCGTGCCCGATCAAGCACAACACCGGCACGATTACGCCCTACAGCTCGGCCCTGTTTGCGAAGGCGATCCGCGTGGTGGGGGGCTGGGAGGACGGCGTCACCTACCCCTACAAGCTGTTCAACTCCAGCAGCGAAGAGCTGGCCGAAGGATCGATCACGGTTCCGGAACCGGTCTGAGCCCGGCGAGGCCCGCCGGCGCGGCCGCCTTGACGAGGCGGCGATAGACCACAGCGGGATCCCCTGAGCGGCGCCGGAGCTGCCGCTCGAGCTGACCGATCGGATAGAGGTTCTGTGGCGCGCGCGGGTCGCGATGGCGCGCCGAGGCGAACCGCGGGAGCGAGGACGCCGAACGATCCGCGAGCGCGACCGCTTCTTCCTGCGAGACGACCGCGCTCGCCTCGCAGCGCACGATGCCGGCCCACGGGTGTCCGGTGCCGCCCGGCAGCCGCAGGTACCAGGACCGCCTGCTGCGCCCGGCCGAGGTGATCACGAACAGCGGCGTGCGCTCGCCCGGCTGCAGCGCGGAGACGACGTCGAGCCGGTCCGCGTCCAGATAGCTCGCCCGCTGGGTCTTCACGTAGCCGATCGCGTTGGGCACGTCCTCGCGACCCCACAGCAAGCCGTCGAGGACGAGCAGGTCGCTCGGTCGGGCCGCGCGCGCGACGTCGGCCTCGACGCCGCGCATCCAGCTCATCACGTCCAGCGCCAGCTCTTCCGGACTCGCGGCCGCAGACGCGCGCGCGTCGTAGCGCAACCCGTCGGCCAGGATCGGTGCGGGGTCCGACGCGGCGGTGACGAGCGCCCGCTCGACCCGCACGGATTCGACCTCCGCCCGCGACTCGCACCGCACGACGCCGGCCGCCACGGTCGCGCAGATCCCGGCGACGGGACCGGCGCCGTCGCGCTCGATCCACACTTGCGCGTCGACCCGGTTCACGCCGTCGACGAAGCTGATCGTCGCCGCCGGCTCGCCGGAGGGGCGGATGGGCGCCCATTCGGCGGCCGGCCGCTCGGCATCCAGCGCGACCGAGCGCGCCGGGTCGGCGTCGTCGGCGTCACGGAACGCCGCGCCGTAGTCGGGCGCCCACTGCTCGATCGTGAACCTCATGCCTCGACTCGCTCCACGACCGAGGTGTGGGGGAGCTTCGTGACTTCGAACCGAACCGGCACCTGGTCCGCGAGCGCACGCACGTGGGTGATCAGTCCGACGGTGCGGTCGCGGGCCGCAAGGTTCTCGATCACGCCGGCGACCACGTCCAACGTCTCGGGATCGAGCGCCCCGAAGCCCTCGTCGAGGAAGATCGATTCGAGTCGCACCGCCCCGGACGCCGAGAGCGACGCGATGCGATCGGACATCGTGAGCGCGAGCGCGAGCGAGGCGAGGAACGTCTCGCCGCCGGACAGCGTCCGCGCGGATCGCTCCGTGTCCGCGTTCCGATGGTCGATCACCGCGAAGTTGGCGTGCTTGTCGAGCGTCAGCGAGTACTGCTCGCCCGACAGCTCGCGCAGGATCTCGCCCGCGCCGTCGGCGAGCGAGGTCATCGCCTGGTCGAGCATCCAACGCTCGAATGCGTTCGCGCGCAGGTGGGCGCCGAGGGTCTTGGCGACCTGGGTGCGCTCGGTCAGGGCGGCGATCTCGGCGGTAAGCGTGTCGATCTCCTCCAGGGCCAGCTCGATCTTCTCGACGGCGCCGCGCGTCGCTTCGATCGTCTTCAGGCACGCGTCGCGCGGGGAGTCGGCGCCGTCGATGCCCAGCTCGGCGCACGCGGCGCGCTGCCGCCCACGGATCGCGGTCCCGGCTTCGGTCGCCTCGGCCCGAGCCCGGCGCGCGGCCGCTCCCGCCTCCTGCTGAACCCCGCGCTGCTCGGCGGCCCAACCGCTGAGCGCCTCCCAGTCGGCCGCGAGGTCCGAACGGCCGAGCGGGGGCGGGGCCAGCTCGGCGACGCGGTCCCGCGCGCTCTGCAGCGCGTCCCAGGCCGCCTTCGTCGAAGCCTCGACCTGCCCGAGCCGGGCGCGCGCGCCGGCAAGCTCGGCGCGAGCCGACTTCTCCTCGGCGCGCGCCCCCTTCGCCTGCCGCTCGGCCTCCGCCGCTTCCTCCAGCGACGCGCGGATTGCTTCGGCGTCGGGATGCGTCGCGACCGCGACCTCTACCTCGGCAAGCCGTTCGGCGAGCGCTTCGAGCTGCGCGGTCGCGCGGGCACGCTCCTGCTCGGCGGCGCGCTGGCCGGCCGCCGCCGCTTCGGCCTGGGCGCGCGCGGCCGACGCGTGCTGCTCCGCGCTCTCGAGATCCTCGGGCAGCGGACGTTCGGGGAGGGTGTCGATGCGGCGCAGGCACACCGGGCACTCGTCGCCGTCGTGGAGGTGCGCGGCGATCGCGGCGGCGCCGTGCTTCACGCGCACCAGCTCCACCGCGTCCCGGGCGTCGTCCCAGCGAGCCGTGGCGGCCGCCGCCGCTTCCGCGGCCGCCTCCGCGGCGCCGGTTGCGCTCGCGGCCGCTTCGGCGGCAGCCGCATGCTTGGGTCGCAGCGCGGCAAGCTCGTCGTGGGCGGCGAGCGCCGAGCGCAGCAGCGCCGGGTCGGGCAGGTCCTCGAGTCGTTTGGTCGCCGCCTCGAGCGCGCGCTCCGCGAGGCCGGCTCGCTCCGTCGCCGCCTCGACGGCCGCGGCGGCGTCCGCGTCCGCCCGCGCGAGCGCCGCGACGCCGGCCGGCACGGCGAGCCCGTCGAGCAGCGCCAGCCGCCGCGCGACGGCGGTCTCTTCCTCCTGCGCGGTGCGTACCGCCGCTCGCAGCGCCTCCAGCTCGGGCTCGTCCCGCTCGATGCGGTCGAACAGCGCTTCCAGCCGTGCGAGCCTCTCGTTCGCGTCCGCGAGCGCCTCCGGCGTGGCGAAGGAGCGCTGATCCTCCAGCCGCTGCGCCTGGACCGCGGCGGCGGTCTCGTGCGCGGTCGCGCGCTGGTTGGCCGCCTGGCCGACGAGCCCGTACACGCCGAGGTCCAGCAGGTGCACGAGCAAGTCCTGCCGGTCGCGCGGCTTGTCGTGCATGAACCGTTGGAACTCGCCCTGCGGCAGGACGACGCAGCGCGTGAACTGGTCGAAGGTGAGCCCGAGGAGCCGCTCGACCGCGGCGGTGACCTCGTCGGCCGTCCCGGCCAGGACCTCCTCGCCGCGCTCGAGCCGCGCCTCCTTGGTCGAGGCGCCTTCGTTCGCCATCCGCCGCACCCAGCGCACGGCGGTGTAGGTCGACTCGCCGACCGAGAAGTCGAAGCGAATCTTCGCCTCGGCCCTGCCTTCGGAGATGATCGGGTGGACGCTGCGGCGGTCCAGTCGCGGCACTGAGCCGTAGAGGGCGAACGTCATCGCGTCCACGATGCTGGACTTGCCCGCGCCGGTCGGGCCGACGAGCGCGAAGTAGTCGGCGCCCTCGAACGAGATCGTCGTGCGCTCGCGAAAGGCGGTGAAGCCCTCCAGCTCAAGCGAGACCGGGCGCATGGACCTCGTCCATCAGCTCGTCGAACAGGGCGAGCACCCGTTCGTCCTCCGCGCTGCGCTCCGTCAGGTAGTCGGCGAAGAGGTCGTGGGGCGAGCGCCCGTCGTGCGGGCGCGGCTCGATCCCAAGCTCGCGCGCGCCCGGCGCGTGGACGCGGACGTCGACCGCGTTCTCGCCGAACAGCGCGCGCACCTCTTCGTTGAGGCCGGCCCGCGCCTGCTCGTGCACGAGGACCTGCAGGAAGTCGTCCCCGGTCGTGCCGGCCGCCGCGTGCAAGTCCGCGAGCGTCCCTGCGACGCGCCGGAGCGCGCGGCCGGAGGTGAGCGGAACCTGCTCGGCCGTCGCGGGCGTGGAAGGCGTCGCCTCGACGACGAGCACGCACTTGCGATCGGCGGTCTCGCCGAAGTCGAGCTGCAGCGGCGAGCCGCAGTACCACACCGGCGGCTGCGCGCCGAGCTGCTGGGCCCGGTGCAGGTGCCCGAGCGCGACGTAGTGCGCCTGCGCGGGGAAGGCGTTCGCGCTCACGGTGTAGTCGAAGATCGTGTGCGCCATCCGCTCGCCGCCGCCGAGCGCCCCGCCCTGGATCATGGCGTGCCCGGCGACCACGTTCACCGTGCCGGCCGAGAACCCCTCGGTCAGCGTCCGCACGATGCGGACCCAGCGCTCGGCGAACTCGCCGGGAAGCTCCGAGGCGTCCAGCGACATCAGCGCGGCCGCCTTCACCACGAAGCGCTGGCTGATCCAGGGGAGCAGCGCGACCTGGGCCCGCTCGCCGCCCGCCGTCGTGAAGGAGAACACGCCGCCCTCCTCGGGCTTGGCGAGGTGCGCGCGCGTCGTCACGCGACCGAGGCCGAGCAGGGGCGCCACCGCCGCGAGCCGCCGGTCGTTGTCGTGGTTGCCGCTCACGACCAGCACCGGCGCGACCTCGGCGAGGTCGAGCAGCGCCCGGTAGACGATGCGCTCCGCCTCGGGCGTGGGCGCCGCGGAGTCGAACAGGTCGCCCGCGACGATGACGAGGTCGACCGCGCGATCGCGGGCGATGCCGGCGATCTCGGCGAGCACCGCGCGGTGCTCGTCTGACCGGTCGCGCCCCCGCAGCGTCTTGCCGACGTGCCAGTCCGAGGTGTGCAGGAAGCGCATCAGCTCGAGGGAATCCCGTCGAAGGGGTCGGCGGGTCCGGCGCCCGTCGCCTGAGGCGCCGCTTCGCTCGGCCTGGTCGCCCAGGCGGGGAAGGGAAACTCCGCGACGAGCGGGATCGGCAGCTCGGGCTGGCTCACGATCATCGTGCCGGGCTTCAGGATTGTGGCGCGCTGTCGCTGCGCGGGAGGCAGGAAGCGGTACTCGTCGCGGCTCGCCTCGGCGCCGTCGAGCCGTCCGACGACGCGGATCGCCGAGTTGGCGATGATGCGGCGCTCGACCTCGCTGGCCGTCTGCTGCGCGCCGAACAGGATGACGCCGAGCGAGCGGCCGCGCTCGGCCACGTCGAGCAGGATCTCCTTGATGGGGGAGGAGCCGTCGCGGGGCGCGTACTTGTTCAGCTCGTCCAGCACCAGGAACAGCAGCGGCCGCGGCCTCCCCGCGCGCTCCTTCTCTTCGAACGCGCGCTTGACCGTCACGCCGACGACGAATCGCTTCGCGCGGTCGTTGAGCGTGTGCAGGTCGACCACGGTGACCTGCTTCTCCAGCGCGACGCGGTGCCGGTCCGGGTCGGCGAGGTCGCCGCGAATCAAGTGCTCGAGCGGCTTCACGGCCGCCCAGAGCCGCCGAATGAACGCGTTCACCGTGCCCTGGCCGATCGCGCGGCCCGCCCAGTAGTCGCGCTCGACCTCGTCCTCGACCTTGGCGACGACGAACTCCACCAGCTCGCGAAAGGTGCGCAGGTGGCTGCCCTCGATCGCGACGCCGCCGTCGTCGCGCGGGGTCGCCTCGGTCTTGAGGCGAGCGGTGACGTTGTGCACCACCATCGTGTACTGCTGGCGGTCGTCCTCGGCGTCGGCGAACAGGAAGGGGAGCAGCTCGGCGGCGCAGAACTCGGCAAGGCTCCAGAAGAACGAGGTGACGCCGGTGGGGCGCGCGGCGACGTCGGGCGCGGCGGTGGGGGCGCCCGGCTTGGGCGGCGCGTAGAAGGCGACGCTGGCAAACGCGCCGGGGTGCAGGCCGAGCAGCTTGTAGCGGGCGCGCTGCTCGTCGTCCAGCTCGGTGTTGTCGCGATCGAGGAAGAGCAGGTCCTCGCCCTTGACGTTGAAGATGAGCGCCTTGGAGTTGAGGGTGTCGGCGCCCAGCTCGCCCGAGGTGAACAGGGCGTGCAGCAGGAAGGTGGCGTAGGAGGTCTTCGTCGCCACGCCGGAGATCCCGCTGACGTTCACGTGCGCGCCCCGGGTTCCGTCGACGAACTCGAGGTTCGCGTACAGCGGCTGCTCGTCGTGGGACAGGCCGATGGGGAGCTTGGAGACCATCCCGTCGAAGAACAGGGCCTGGTCACGCTCGGCGTCGACCGCCTTGCGGACCGGGGCGCCGGGCAGGGGAGGGATGAAGACCTCGGGCTCGAACCGGGTGGCGAGCACCTGCGCCGCCTCGCTCACCTCGGCGGGAAGCCGCCCGTCGGCGATGAGAAAGACGTCGGAGTCGAACTGCGCGCCGTCGTGGCGAGCCCGGACCTGGCTGACGACGCCGTAGATCTTCACGGGCTCGCCCCCGGGTGGGACCCGCTCCAGGGCCACCACGTCGTCGAGCTGCAGGAAGTGGCCGGGGGCGACCGCGACCCAGAACTCCAGCGGGGTCGCGTCCTCGGTCCCGATCACCCGGCCGGCCGGCTCGGCGGGGAATACGGCGCCCTCGACCTGTGGTTCTTCCATGTCCGGCGAGGATACATCGGCCCGGGGACGGTCCCCGCGGAGCCCATTGCGGGCACTCCCGGCGTGGTGTATACCCTTGTCGCCCCAGCGCCGTAAGGAGTCCCGTGGCAGAAGAAGAGATCGAAGAACGAGCCGAGGAGACCAGTTTCGAGGAACTGGCCAAGAAGGCCGAGTCCGGCGAGGCCGACGACGACGACGAGAGCGGCGTCGTCGACATCGACGCAGGCGACGACAAGACCGAAGCCCTGATCGAAAAGGTCGTCCCGATCCAGGCGAACGAGTTCACCTGCCGCAACTGCTTCCTGGTGAAGCACAAGAGCCAGCTCGCCGACAAGAAGCGCATGTTCTGCGTCGACTGCGCCTGAGGCGTGGACCCGCGCGGCTGGAGCCTGCGTCTGCGGCTCGCCGCCGCGATCCTTTCGGGACTCGCGCTCACGACTGCGTTCCCCCCGTTCGACGCCGGCGTGGTCGCCTACCTGGCGCTCGTGCCCCTCGCACTGGCGCTGCGTGGGACGAGCGGCCCCAAGGGAGGCCTCGTCGCGGCGGTGTTCGCCTTCACCTTCTTCGGTCTTCTTCTTCGCTGGATCTTCGTGTTCGGGGCCCTCGCGTGGTCGGCGCTGGCGCTCGCGCACGCGATCTACTTCGTGCCCGTCGGCGTGGGCGCGGCGCTGCTCGGCCGGCGGGGTTGGCTCGGGCGGGTGCTCGGCCTGCCGCTGCTGTGGGCAGGCTTTGAGGTGCTTCGGGCGCGCTGGCCGCTGGGCGGGCTGTCCTGGGGCGACCTGGGCTACTCCCAGGTCGACGGATCCGGCGCGGCGTGGGCGCGCATCGGGGGAGTCTTCTTCCTCGGCGCCGTCGTCGTGCTGGTGAACGCGCTCGTCTCCGAGCTGCTCGCGGGGGAGCGTCGCATCGGGGCCGCGGCCGGCGCCGTGGGACTCGTCGTGCTCCCGGCGTTCCTCCCGCTCGGTCTGGCCGGTCCCCTGGTGGGGGAGGGCGACGTCGCGGCCGTGCAGGGCAACGTGCCGCGCGACCGCTTCAGCGGCTTCGGGCGCGGCGGCCGGGTCGGGCCCGAGGACACCGTGATCGTCGACAACCACCTGCGGGTGACCGAGCAGCTCGCGGGCGCCGAGCCGCCCGACCTGATCGTGTGGCCGGAGAACGCGCTCGACCGGGACCCGCGGCGCAACCCGGAGATCTTCGCGCCGATCGTTCGCCAGGTCGAGCGGATCGGCGCTCCCTTGCTCGTCGGAGCGATCCTGGACGAAGGCTCGTCGTTCACCAACTCCAACCTCGTGGTCCAGCCCGACGGCCGCGTGACCGGACGCTACGACAAGATCCACCTGGTCCCCTTCGGCGAATACGTGCCGTGGGACTTCGTGCGCCGGATCAATCCCGTCCTCGCCTCGGAGGTGCCGGTGGACGGACGCGCGGGGGAGCGGCTGACGGTCTTTCCCATCGGGGACATGCGAGTGGGCTCGGTGATCTGCTTCGAGTCGACCTATCCCCACCTCGCGCGCAACCTCGTGCGCTCGGGCGCGGAAGTGATCGTGGTCACGACCAACAACGCCTCCTACGGGACGTCCCCGGCGGCGGCGCAGCACCTCGCGATGAGCAGGATGCGCGCCGTCGAGAACGGTCGCGCCGTGGTGCACGCCGCGATCTCGGGCGAGTCGGCGATCATCGACCCGAACGGCCGCGTCCGCGCGCACGCCGGGCTGTTCGAGCCAGCGCTGCTGCGCGGGACCGTGCCGCTCGCTGCGGGCCGCACGCCGTACGCGCGCTTCGGCGCCTGGATCGAGGCGGCGCTCGTGATCGCGGGACTCGGGGCGCTCGGTCGCGGGATCGCGGGCAGGAGGGACGCGGCGTGAAGGCGTGCGTCGTCCTGCCGACCTACAACGAGGCGGCCACGATCCGCGAAGTAGTCGAGCGCGTCCTCGCCAACCCCGACACCGTCGAGGCGCTCATCGTGGACGACAACTCGCCGGACGGCACGGGCGCGATCGCCGACGAGCTGGCGGCCGCAAGTGCGCGCGTGTCGGTGATGCATCGCCCGCGCAAGGGCGGGCTCGGCCCTGCGTATCTCGCCGGGTTCGCCTGGGGGCTGGAGCACGGCTACGACGCGATGGTGGAGATGGACTCGGATCTCTCTCACGACCCGGCCGACATCGCCCGCTTGGTGGACGCGGTGCGAGCGGCGGACGTGGCGATCGGCTCGCGCTACATGCCAGGCGGCGGGACCCGCAACTGGTCGCGCCTGCGCGAAGCGCTCTCGCGGGGCGCCGGCATCTACTCGCGAATGCTCCTGCGCTTCCGGCTGACCGACCCGACGAGCGGCTTTCGCTGCTACCGGCGCGAGGTGCTGGAGACGCTGTCGCTCGCCGAGGTGCGCTCGGAGGGCTACGGCTTTCAGATCGAGTTGGCCTGGCGAGCGTGGACGGCGGGCTTTCGCTTGGTGGACGTTCCGATCGTGTTCACCGAGCGCCGCGCCGGCGCCTCCAAGATGCACCGCGGGATCGTCGTCGAAGCCGCGTTCGCCGTCCTGCGCTGGGCCCTTTCCCTGCGCCGGGCGCCCCGCTCGCCGCATCCCCGCAGCGTAGCCGCCCAACGCCCATAATCCCCGTTATGTGAACTAGCTCGGGGACGCGCTCTCCTCCGGCGTCCAGCGGGCGCGGAGGTCGCGGGCCGCTCGGGCTTCGTCGGGGCGGCTGACGGGTGCGGTGTGCGGCGCGGTGTGCAGCGTGTGGAGGTCGGTGTCGATCTCGGCGTCCACGGCCTTCATGGCCGCCACGAAGGCGTCGAGGGTCTCGACGGACTCGGTCTCGGTCGGCTCGATCATGATGGCTTCGTCCACGACGAGCGGGAAGTAGACGGTCGGTGGGTGCACGTCGTAGTCGATCAGGCGCTTGGCGACGTCCATCGCGCGGGCTCCGCGAGCCTTCTGCCGGGCGGCGGTCAGGACGAACTCGTGCATCGGCGGGGAGTCCGGGTAGGCGAGGTCGTAGGTGTCGCGCAGGCGGGTAGCGAGGTAGTTGGCGTTCAGCACCGCGCGCTCGGCCACGTGGCGAAGGCCCTCGGCGCCGAGCGCCCGGATGTAGGCGTAGGCGCGCACGACGATCCCGACGTTGCCGTGGAAGCCGTGGACGCGGCCGATCGAGCGCTCGTCTCCTGGGTCCCATCGGTAGCCGCCGCCGGTCGCGCGGGCCGCCCGGGGCCCCGGCAGGAACGGCAGCAGGCGCTCGGCGACGGCGACCGGGCCCGCGCCCGGCCCTCCCCCGCCGTGAGGCGTCGCGAAGGTCTTGTGCAGGTTCATGTGCACGATGTCGAAGCCCATGTCGCCGGGACGGCACCGCCCGACGATCGCGTTGAGGTTCGCGCCGTCGTAGTAGAGCAGCCCGCCGGCCGAATGGATCAGCTCCGCGACGCGCTCGATGTTCTCCTCGAACAGGCCGAGCGTGTTGGGGTTGGTGATCATCAACCCGGCGACGTCGGGCCCGACGAGCGACTCGAGCGCCGCGACGTCCACGAGGCCGCGCTCGTCCGAGGGCACCTCGGTCACTTCGTAGCCGCCGAGCCGCACGCTGGCCGGGTTCGTGCCGTGCGCGGAGTCGGGAATGATGACGCGCCGGCGCTGGTCCCCGCGCGACTCGTGCCACGCGCGCATCAGCAACAGGCCCACCAGCTCGCCGTGCGCGCCGGCCGCGGGCTGGAACGTCACGCCGGCCATGCCGGTGATCGCGCACAGGATCTCCTCCAGCTCGACGAGCAGCGCGAGCGTCCCCTGGATCTGAGACTCGTCCTGCAGCGGGTGGAGACGGCGGAACCCGGCCAGCGCCGCCGCATCCTCGGCCAGCTTCGGGTTGTACTTCATCGAGCACGAGCCGAGCGGATAGAAACCGAGATCGATCCCGTAGTTGCGTTGCGACAAGCGCGTGTAGTGGCGGACGAGATCGCGTTCGGCGATCTCGGGGAGCGCGGGCGGGACCGCGCGGCGCATCGACGCGGGTACCGCGCCGGCGGGCGCGGGCACGTCCAGCGCGGGCAGCGACGAGGAGCGGCGGCCCGGGCGGCTCTGCTCGAAGAGCAACGGCGTCTCCGGCGCGCGCATCAGGCTATGTCCTTGCAGGCCCGCGCGACGACCTCGCACAGACCGTCGATCTCGTCGCGCGTGCGCTTCTCGGTCACCGCGACGAGCAAGCCGTTGTCGAACCCCGCTCGCGCCGCATCGACGGCGAGCCCGGCGAGGTAGCCGTCGTCCGCGCACCGTCGCACGACCGCGGCGGCGTCCACCGGCAACCGGACGACGAACTCCTTGAAGAACGGCGCGTCGAAGACGGGCTCGACGCCGTCGATCTCCAGCAGGCGCTCGCGCGCGTAGTGCGCCTTGGCCAGGCACAGCTCGCCCAGCTCGCGAAGGCCCTGCGGGCCGAGCCACGCGAGCGCGACGGCGACGGCCAGCGTGTTGAGGGTTTGGTTCGTGCAGATGTTGGAGGTGGCTTTCGCGCGGCGGATGTGCTGCTCGCGCGCTTGCAGCGTCAGCACGAAGGCTCGCGCCCCGTTGCGGTCCACCGTCTCGCCCACCAGCCGGCCCGGCAGTCGCCGCACGTCCTGCATGCGGCACGCGAGCACGCCCGCGTACGGGCCGCCGAAGCTGAGGTGGTTGCCGAGGGGCTGCCCTTCGGCGACCACGATGTCAGCGCCGAGCGCCCCCGGCGCCTCCAGCACGCCGGCCGCGGTGAGATCGTGGTGGACGATCAGGCGCGCGCCCGCGGCATGGGCGACCTCGGCGCTCGCGGCGACGTCCTCCAGACAGCCGAAGAAGTTGGGATGCTGCACGATCACCGCGGCCGCGCCGCCGGCGGCGGCTCGCACGGCACCGAGGTCCACAGTCCCGTCGCTCCCCCACCGCGTGCGCGCGACCTCCACGTGCAGGCCGGCTCCCTGCGTGCGGAGCACGCCCGTGTAGCGCAGGTCGAGCGCCCCGGCGATCACCACCTTCGATCGTCCCGTCGCGCCGGTCGCCATGTTCACGGCTTCGGCCAGGCCGCTCGCCCCGTCGTACAGGCCGGCGTTGGACACGTCGAGCCCCGTCAGCTCGCAGATCATGGTCTGGTACTCGAAGAGCGCCTGGAGCACGCCCTGGGACAGCTCGGGCTGGTAGGGCGTGTAGGACGTCGCGAACTCGCCGCGCGACAGCAGCGCCCACACGACCGAGGGGACGTGATGGTCGTACGCGCCGGCGCCCAGGAAGCAGACGAGGTCGTCGGCCGAGCGGTTCCGCGCGGCGAGCGCCGTCAGCTCGCGCAGCACCTCAGGCTCGGACAGGCCGGCCGGCACGTCGAGGGCGCTCAGCCGCAGGTGCTCGGGTATCGGCGCGAAGAGGTCGTCGATCGACGCCAGGCCGGTGGCTGCCAGCATGTGCGCGATGTCGTCGTCGGTGTGTGGCGCGAACTCCACCTAGGTCCTCCCTCGGGCGGCTGGGGAAGCGCGGGTGGGTCCCGCAGCGCGCATCCTACTTCTTCGCGCCGTCTTCGTCCTCGGGCCGCGCCAAGCCGTACTTCTCCAGGAGCTTCACGTAGTCGCGCTGATAGAAGATCTTGATCTTCACGTCCGGGTACAGCTCGCGCAGCCGGCGCACCTTGCGGTTCTTCTTCGTGACGAGCTTCTGGCTCATCGTCGTCACTTCGATGTAGAGGTCGAACTGCGGAAGATAGAAGTCGGGGCTGAACCGTTTGACGACGGTGCCGTCACCGTCCCACTCGATGTCGAAGGTCGTCGGCTCGTACGCCCAGTCGACCTGATAGAAGTCGAGCAGGCGCGCGTACTGGCGCTCGGAGGAATGGGCGAACTCGATGCGGTCGCTCTTGAGCCCCCCGCGCTCGCGACGGTTGGCAGGCGCCGCCTTCCTAGACGCTGCGTGCTTCGTGCGAACGTTCGGCCGGGACGCCTTGGCCTTCGGTGTCGGGCTTCCTGAACTCGGCAATGGTCCCTTGGATCTCCTTGTACACCTCGCCCACGGCGATTGCGAACACCGCTTGCCCGCCCCGCAAGAGGTCGATCAGCTCCCCCGGGGAAGCGGACGCGTACACGGTCTTGCCGTCGGAGAGCATGACCGCGTCCTCCAGCGGTTGCCGCAACTCGTCGCGAAGGTATTCGATCGCCCTGCGGATCTTCTGCAGGCTGATGCCGGCGTCGAGCAGGCGCTTGATGATCTTGAGGTGGACGACGTCGGTGAAGCTGTAGAGCCGCTGGCTGCCGGACCCGGACGCGGGACGGACGCTCGGGGAGACGAGGCCGGTGCGAGCCCAGTAGTCGAGCTGCCGGTAGGTGATCCCCGCCGACCGCTGCGCGACCTCCCCGCGGAATCCGTGCTCGACCGTTGCGTCCTCGTCCGCCATCCCGTTGCCTCCAGCCGACATGCGAGTAATTACGCGGATGTCACGCTAGACCCCCGGCGGCTCCGATGTCAACGGCCGGCGGGAGAATGCCTCCGGACTGGGCCTCCGACCTGGGACGACGGTCAGTGCTCGATGCCGAAATCTTCGGGCTTGACCTGCTCGATGAACTCGCGGAACCGCTCGATCTCGTCCTCGTCCTGGTCCTCGTCGCGGATCAGGATCCCGGCCTCGTTCAGGACGTCGCTCTCGGCGAACAGCGGGATCTGCGCGCGAACCGCCAGGGCGATCGCGTCGCTCGGCCGGCTGGACACCGAATAGGTCGAGCCGTCGCGGCTCATCTCCAGCGTCGCGAAGAACGTGGCGTCGCGCAGCTCGGAGATGACGACTCGATCGACGCCCACGCCGACGGTTTCCAGCACGGTCTTGAGCAGGTCGTGCGTCATTGGGCGGGGCGTGACGATGCCTTGGAGCGCGAACGCGATGGCCGTCGCCTCGACGGGGCCGATGAAGATCGGAAGGAACCGCTCCCCTTCCGCTTCGCGCAGGAGCACGATCGGCTGGTTGGTCGGCAGTTCGACCCGCACTCCGACGAGCTGCATCTCGATCACGTCGCGCCTCCTGACGGGGAGCCTAACACCGGCCCGGTTGCCATCACAACGATACCCAGGCGGTGCGAGAGGCGCCTCAACCAGCGGCTGATTCGAGTGCGCGCGCGACCACGCCGGGGTCGGCAAGCGCGTCCATGTCGCGCACGCCCAGCACCTCGGGGAGGTTGCGATAGCGGCCTTCGTGGTCGAGCCCGTAGCCGATCACGAACTCGTCCGGAATGTCGAAGCCTTTGTACGCCAGCGGCACCTCGACGATGCGCCGCGCCGAGCGGTCGAGCAGCCCGCACACCGCCAGCGACGCCGGGCCGCGCGCGCGCAACGTGTTGAGCAGGTAGGTCAGCGTCAGGCCCGTGTCGATGATGTCCTCGACCAGGATCACGTCGGCGCCGGTGATGGACTCGTCGAGGTCCTTCAGGATCCGCACGACGCCGGAGTTGGACCCGTCGCCGTAGGAGGTGATGGACATGAAGTCGACGCGCACCGACAGGTCGATCGCGCGAACGAGGTCGGCCATGAAGACCAGCGACCCCTTCAGGATGCCGATCAGGAACGGCTCGCGTCCTGCGTAGTCGTCGGTGATGCGCGCGCCCAGCTCGGCGACGCGCGCGCGGATCTGTTCGGCGGTGAGGAGCAAGCCGACGGGTTCGGGCTCCGCCACTCAGCGGTCCTCGTCGATGAGGGTGCTCAACAGTCGCCGGACGAGCGCGTGGCGAAACTGCTTGGAGGTGGCGGCGAGCGCGCCGAGCTTCTCGCGGGCCTCGCTGCGCACGTCGGTGTTGCGGTTGCGCATGGCCGGCGAGACGAGCTGCTGGATCAGTCCGGCGTCCTGCTCGGCCGAGCGGCGAATCGAGCTCATGTGACGCGGGTCGATGCCCAGGTCGATCAAGTCGCGCGCGAGCTTGCCGACGTGCAGGTCCCACCGGTCGAAGTACGACAGGCCGTTCGAGCCGTGCTCGCACAGGATCCCGAACTGCTTCAGCTCCTTGACCTGGGCAACTTCCAGGCCCGAAGCGGACGCGAGGTCGGCTTCGGTCAACTGCACCTCCGGACCCGGGTCGTCGAGGTCCGGCGGCGCCGCCGCGGGCGGCGCCGGTGCGGGCGAGGCGGCGGGCGGGGTCTCACCCGGCGGCGAGGCGGCGGGCACGGGCCGGGGCGCGTCGGTGATCCCGGCGTCGAGCCGTTGTTTGATCTCCCGCAGCGGAAGGAAGGAGTCGCGCTGCCACGCCAGCACGAGCCGCAAGCGGTCGACGTCGTGCTGGGTGAACTTGCGATAGCCCGACGGCGTGCGCTCGGGGCTGATCAGTCCGGCGCTCTCCAGGAACCGAATCTTGGAGACGGTGACGTCGGAGAACTCGGGACGCAACTCCTCGAGCACCTGTCCGATGGTGCGGTGGGTCTTGACTGCTTTCATCGTTCCTTCGGCGCGGTGTAGAAGACGAGCTTGAACTTGCCGATCTGCACTTCGTCGCCGCTGGCAAGCTCGGCGCTGTCAACGCGCTCGCGGTTGACGTAGGTGCCGTTGAGGCTGCCGTCGTCCTTGATGACGAACGTCGTGCCCTCGCGCTGGATCTGCGCGTGACGCCTGGACACGGTGATGTCGTTGAGGAAGACATCGCTGTCCGGGGCGCGTCCGACCCGCGTGGCGTCCGTGTCGAGCAGCACCGTGCTCCCCGCGGTCGGTCCCCCCTTGATCACGAAGAGGGCCTGGTTCGTCTTCAGCTCGTCCAGCGACGGGACGTCTTCCTCGACGTCGAGCTGGATCGCCATCGTCTGCTCTTCCGGCGGAGCCAGGGTGTGGCCGCACGACGAGCAGAAGTTCGACCCCTCCGGGTTTCGATGCCCACAGGCGGTGCAATACATGCCAGACTCCCCGTCGCTTGGCCGGCCGACTCGGAAACGTGACCTTATACCACAGGATGAGAGTCCGGGGAACCCGCTGGTCGGAGAGGTTCTCGTCGAGGGTTTAGTGCGAAGGCGGTTTAGTGCGAAGGCTCGGCCTCGACCAGCGCCGTGTAGTCCTGGGCGCTCAGCAGGTCGTCGAACTGCTCGGGGTCGGACGGCTCGATCAGGACCATCCAGCCCTGGTCGTAGGGGTCCTGGTTCACCAGCTCCGGCGCGTCGTCGAGTGCTCCGTTGCGCTCCACCACGGTGCCCGACACCGGCGAGTAGAGGTCGGACACCGACTTCGTCGACTCGACCTCCCCCAGGGTCTGGCCCATCGTCACATGCGTGCCGGGTCCCGGGAGATCGACGTAAACCACGTCGCCGAGCGCGTCCTGCGCATAGTGCGTGATGCCGACGCGGACCTTGCCGTCGACGAGCTGCGCCCACTCGTGCTCCTTGGTGTACTTCAGATCGTCCGGGTACATTCCGTCACCTCCGAAGGCGCCGCCGGGAGCGGCGCGAGGACGTATGCATACTTGATGGACGTCCCTTCGGGCGAACCCTCATCTCAGTCCAGGGCGCTCCTGACGAGCAGCTCGTAGCGATCCGCGAGCGCGATCGACGCGGGGCGCGTCGCGCCCTCGCTCCACAGGTGCGTGACGGACGCCTCCGGGTCCGGGATTACCAGCGCCCACCCCTCGTCGTGGAAGAGCTTCAACCCCTCGGTCTGGTCGGTCGAGGAGGCGACGTTGCGCGTCGTCACCGCTCGCATGACCGCGCCCTTGTATTCCGACAGCGTCGGAATGCGGCGGTGCACGATGTGCGGCCGCGGCAGCCGCGCGAGCCGGGCCGCGAGCCCGGTCCCCGCCTTGGCCACCATCTCGTGGAGCCGGCAGAAGACGGTCAGCGCGTCGAACGCCGGCGGACCGTCGGTAAAGGTGTACGTGCCGTCCTCGGTGCCGGCGAAGACGGCCTCGTGCGCGAGCGCGATCGACATGATGGCCGCGAGCGCGCGGTTGGCGCGCACGACCCGTCCGCCTCGCGTCTCCACGATGTGCTCGCAAGCGGAGGGCGCGGAGACCGGCAGCACGACCGTGCGTCCGGGCCAGACTTCCGCGACGAGGTCGAGCAGCAGCAACAGCGCCTGGTCCCTGGGGACGGGCACGCCTCCGTCGGCGATGATGTCGAGCGTCTCGGAGGTCGTCTCGATCAGCGCGCCGAAGTCGGCGCGCGAGGAGCGAACCAGCTCCGACAGGTGCGCGCGCAGGGTCTGGCGCTGCTCGGAGGTCATCGTGGGCCGGTTCTCGTCCACGTAGCCGTTCACCGTCATCGTCTCCGAGCCGAGCTTGCCGATGATGCCGGGCAAGGTGAGCGCGACCGGACCGAAGGCGCAGTCCACGATGCTCTTGATGTCGGCGGCGCGAATCGCCTCCAGGTCGAGCGCCTCCAAGACGCCCGACTGGTAGAACTCCAGCACGCGCGGCGGGTAGCGCAGCTCGCCGATCTCGTCGGGGAACGCGCGCCGGAACTCCTCGCGGCTGAAGACGCGCTCGATGGCGCGCTGGGTCGCGACGTCGATGTCATGCCCGTCCGGGTCGATGAAGCGAAGCTCGATCGACTGCGGGTCGCCGGGCACCGCCCCGACCGAGATGCCGCCGCGCGAGCGCGTCGAGCGGATTTGGAACCGCGTGACCGGCACCGGCGCCACCTCGAGGTCCTGGACGTCGATGCCCGCCCCGTTCAAGCCCGCGACGAGCGCGCGCTTGATCGTGCGCGATGCTCGAGCCGCGTCGCGGCTCACGACCACGGTTGCCCGGCCCTTCAGGGTCGAGGCGTAGGCCATCGCCAGGCGCACGGCGAAGTCCGCCGTGATGTCGACGTTGATGAGCCCGGACACGCCGCGCGCGCCGAAGAGCGTCCGCGTCCCCGCCGACTCCCAGATGATGCTGTGCGTGACGACCGCGCCCGGCTCGACGCGCTTCTGCGGATAAACCTTCACGTTGGGCTGGATCACCGCCTCGGCGCCGATGAAGCCGTTGTCGCCGATCACCGCGCCCTCTTCGATCTGAGCGTTCCCCCGCACGTCGGCGTTGCGCCCGATGACCGCGCCCCGGATCGAGGCGCCGGGCCCGACGTAGGCGTTGTCGTGCAGCGTGGCCCGGTGCAGGAAGGCGCCGGCCTTGACGGCCGAGTCGTTGCCGATGACGGTGTGCTCGCGAATGCTCGCGCCGGCCTCGATCTTGCAGTGCGCGCCGATGAGCGCGGGCCCTTCGATGCTGGCGGCGGGATCGATGACGGTGCCCTCCCCCACCCAGACGCGATCGGCGACCTCGAAGCCGGGAATCTCCATGCGGACCTTGCCGTCGAGCGCGTCCTGCTGCGCCTTGCGGTAGGCGTCGATGTTGCCGACATCGGTCCAGTAGCCGTCGGCCACGAACCCGAACAGCGGCGCGCCCTGCTCCAGCAACGCCGGGAAGACCTGCTGGGAGAAGTCGTACGGCTCGCCGGCCGGGATCGACTCGAGGATCGAGGGCTCGAGGACGTAAATGCCCGTGTTCACGGTGTCGGTGAAGACTTCGCCCCACCCCGGCTTCTCCAGGAAGCGCTCGATCCGGCCGTCGTTGTCGGTGACGACGATGCCGTACTCGAGCGGGTTGGGCTGGCGCGAGAGGACGATCGTGGCCTCGGCGCCCTTCTCGTGATGGAAGGCGAGCGCCTTGCCAAGGTCGATGTCGGTCAGCGCGTCGCCGGAGATGACCAGGAACGTCTCGTCGAGCCGGTTCTCCGCGTTCTTCACGCTGCCGGCGGTGCCGAGCGGCGACTCCTCGGTCGCGTAGGTCAGGCGAAGGTCGAGATCCTCGCCGCTGCCGAAGTAGTTGCGGACGTGGCTCGCCAGGAACTGCACCGTCACGACCACGTCGGTGAAACCGTGGCGCTTCAACAGCAGCAGGATGTGCTCCATGAGCGGACGATTCGCCAGGGAGATCATGGGTTTGGGCTGGTTGCTCGTGAGCGGACGCAGGCGCGTGCCCGCTCCGCCGGCCATGATGACTGCCTTCATCGAAGGCGCTCCCGGCTCACGGGGCGCCAGTGTAGTCGGCCGCGACCGTTACGCGGCGCGGCGCTCGCGCAGCGCGCGAAGCCCGGCTCGCACGTAGCCCCACCCCGCCGCCCAGTACAGCGGGATGCTCAGCGCGAACACGACCCAGGCGACCGCGCGGACGGTCGCGTTCGGCATCGTCACGCCACTCCATCCGGCGAGCAGGAACAGGCCCACGGCGACCGACGTGCCGAACGAGCCGTACTTGCCGACACGGCTCACCGGCGGGATCTCCGCGCCGGTCGCCTTCAGGATCGGGGCGCCCACCAGGACGAGCAGCGCGTCGCGCCCCACGACGGCGAGCACCGCCCACAGCGGCGCAAGGCCGTGCACGATCAGCACGGCTCCTCCGGCCGCGATCCCGAGCCGATCCGAGAGTGGGTCGAGCGCGATGCCGAGCTTCGACACCTGGCCGTAGCGCCGCGCGACCTTGCCGTCGATCAGATCGGTGGCGAGCCCGGCGACGGAGACCACGACCGCGAGGTCGATCCGATCCGGCCCGAGCGCCAGCCACAGGAAAAGCGGGATCAGGGCGAGCCGAAAGAAGCTCAGCAGGTTCGGGATCGTCAAGATCGCGTCCGACGGCTCCGGCGCTGGCTGGTCGCTCACGCGCGCAACCCTACCCAGCACCGAGGCGGTCCGGCGCCGGCCTAGCGACCGCGCATGCCGGCCACACGACGCACGCCGAACCCGGCCGCGACCAGGATAGCCGCGGCGGCGAGGGCGACCAGACCCCCCGGCACGCCGGACGACTCGTCGTCCTCGACGCGGGCGGCCACCGGGGCGTCAGACGCGGCGGCCTCCGTCGAGGGAGCGTCCGTTTGCGACTCGGTGGCGAGAGCCGTGCCGGAGCGCCGACCGCCCGACCGTTTCGTCGCCTCGTCGTCGGGCGCGCCGGTCGGCGCCGGCGTGGTGGCAGGCGTATCCGACGCGACCGGCGTTCCCGTCGAGCCCGGTCCCTTGACGCGCACGACGCCGGCCATGCCGACGCCGCCCGGCTCGCCGTGGAAGCGGCAGTAGTAGGGGTAGGTGCCGGTCTTGTCGAAGGTGTGCGAGAACGAGCCGCCCGGCGCGACGTTGTCGGAGTCGAACGCGCCGTCGTCGGCCGTGACCGTGTGGGGAGCCGTGCCGTCCCCCAGCGCGTAGGTCCAGTCGACGCGCCCGCCGGCCTTGATCGTCACCGTCGCCGGGGCGAACGAGAAGTCCGATATCGCGACTTGGGCCGGCGCGGCGCCGGCCGGTGCGAGCGCTCCGATCGCGGCGGCGACGGCGACGGCACGGACTGCGGCGCGAGCGACGGTCACCGGCGACTACTCGACCGTGAACGAGCCTCGCATGCCTCGATGAATGGTGCAGCGGTAGACGTAGGTTCCGAGCGGGAACAGAGCCGGGATCGTCAATGTCGCGGTGCCCCCGCCGCCCAGGCTCAGCGCGGTCCAGTTCCCGTTCGGTCCCGACAGCTTCGTCACCGTGTGGGGCACCGGATCCATGTTGGCGAACCTGATCGAGTCGCCGCGGCCGACGCGGGGGGCCGACAACGCGGTCTGCTCGTCGGGCAGGGCAAGCGTCGCAGCGCCGCCCGATGCGTCGAAGGGGTCGGCCGTCAGCCAGCCGCTCGGCGTGTACTGGAACCCGGCGATCGTGACGTCGGTTGTCGCGGCCTGAGCCCCGGAGGCGCTCACAGCAAGGGCCAGCGCGGCGATCGTTGCGGCTCTCCTCACGAGAAGCTCCTTTCGGCTCGCGAGAGAGTTCGCCGGAACGGCGCCCGATTCCTTCAAGCGCAACGATCAGGAGGTCGGCGGTCGGGCTGGCCGGATTTGAACCGGCGACCTCTTGACCCCCAGTCAAGCGCGCTAACCACGCTGCGCCACAGCCCGCGCGGGCGAGTATAGCCCTCGGCGTCTAGGTGGACGCGCGCGCTCTGGTGCGTTCCGGCGACCGCGCGCGAATGCGGATGGGTGTACCCGCGAAGCCGAAGTCTCGGCGCAGGCGGTTCTCGATCGCGCGCTGCGCGCTCGCCGTGAGCCGTCCGTTTGCGAACACGACGAAGGTCGGCGGCCGCACGCCCGCCTGCGTGATGTAGCGGATGCGCAAGGGCCGCGCGCGCTTGGTGTCCCCGAGCGGGATGCCCGTCAGCCCCTCGCGGAGCCAGGAGTTCAGCGCGCCGGTCGGGACGCGGTGCTCCCACGACGCCCGCGCCGACTCGATCGCGGCGGGCAGCTTCGCGATCCCCCTGCCGGTGAGCGCCGACGTGCGCACGAGCGTCGCCCACGGTACGAACCGCAGCTCGTCGCGCGTCGCATCCGCCACGTCGTCCACGTCTTCGGGCGGGACGAGGTCCCACTTGTTGAGCACGATCACCGCGGCGCAGCCGGCGTCCCGGACGTGCTCGGCGATCTTCTGGTCCTGTTCGGTCGGACCCTCCGCGGCGTCGATGACGTGGAGCGCGAGGCCCGCGTTGTCGATCGCGCGCATGCTGCGGACGAGCCCGTAGAACTCCGGGCCCGTGGCCGCGCGCGCGCGGCGCCGCATGCCGGCGGTGTCCACGAACCGGTAGCGCGCCCCCTCGATCTCGACGACGGTGTCGACGGTGTCCCTGGTCGTGCCGGGAAGGTCGTGAACGATCGAGCGCTCCTCCCCCACCAAGCGGTTGAACAGGGACGACTTGCCGACGTTCGGGCGTCCGACGATCGCGATCGACAGCGCCCGCTCGTCCGGCGGCGCGTCGCCGGCCTCCGGCAGGGCGGCGACGACGGCGTCCAGCAGGTCGCCGCTCGCGCGGCCGTGCAGCGCGCTCACGGCGAACGGCTCGCCGAGCCCCAGCTTGGCGAACAGCACGGTGTCGGGCTCGTGCGTGGCGGAATCGACCTTGTTCGCCGCGATCAGGACCGGCGTCGTCGCCTTGCGCAAGCCCTTCGCCACGACCAGGTCGTCCTGGGTGATCCCGACCTGTGCGTCCACGACGAAGACGATCACGTCGGCTTCGGCCGCGGCGCGCTCCGCCTGGGCGAGCACCTTCGACGCCAGGCCCCGGGCGCGCGGCTCCCACCCGCCGGTGTCGACCACCGCGAAGCGCCTGTCGCCCCAGGAGACCTCGTAGGCCTGCCGGTCGCGCGTCACGCCGGGGGTCGGGTGCTCGATCGCCTCGCGGCGGCCGAGGACGCGATTGACCAGCGTCGACTTGCCGACGTTCGCCCGGCCGACGATGGCCACGACGGGGAGCCGGGCGCTCACGCGCGGGATCCTTCGGGCAGGGCGCGAACCATCGCAACGACCTCGGCCACGACCTCGGCCGGAGTCTTGCCCGTCGTGTCGAGCACGACCGCGTCCTCGGCGGGCTTCAGCGGCGAAACGGCGCGGCTCGAATCGAGCCGGTCGCGCTCGGCGATGTCGGCTTCCAGCGCGGCGAGGTCCGTTGGGTGGCCCGCCCCCTCCAAGTCTCCCAGCCGCCGCCGGGCGCGCTCGGCGATCGACGCCGTGAGGAAGACCTTGACCGGCGCATCGGGATAGACCACCGTCCCGATGTCCCGCCCCTCCGCCACGGCGTCTCCCCGCGCGAGCAGCTCGCGCTGGCGCGCCACCATCAGCCTACGGATGGCCGGGTGAGCCGCGACGATCGAGACCGCGCGGTCGACGGCCGGCGTTCGGATCCGTCCGTCGGCCGGTTCGCCGTCGACGAGCAGTCCGTGCGGCGAGAACCTCAGGTCGAGCCCCGCCGCGACCGCCGTGACGGCCGCTTCGTCGGCCGGGTCCGCGCCGGCGGCCTGCGCCGCGGCAGTCACCGCCCTGTACATCGCCCCGGTATCAAGATGCGCGATGCCCAGCGCCCGGGCGACCATGCGCGCGATCGTCGACTTCCCCGAGCCGGCCGGACCGTCGATCGCGATGACGAGGGGCGCGGGGGACATGGTCCTAGCGTACGGTCAGCCGCTCGAGGTCTTCCTCGAAGCCCGGATACGAGACCGCTACGCAGTCCCACCCGCGGACGGCGGTGGGTCCGGCACTCGCTGCGAGCCCGGCGATCGCCGCGAGCATCGCCATGCGGTGGTCGCCCTTGGGGTCGACGTCGGCGCCGGAGCGCAGGCCGCCGGTTCCCCGCACCGTGAACCCGTCCGGCTCGGCCCTGATGTCGGCCCCCATCGGTCGGAGGATGTCCACGAGGGTGCTGATGCGATCGCTCTCCTTCAACCGCAGCTCGGCGGCGTCCCGCACTGCCGTCGGTCCGTCGGCGAAGGCGCCGAGCAGGCCGACAAGCGTCAGCTCGTCCAGGGTCCTCACCGTGAGGTCGCCATCGACCCGGACGGACCTCCTGTCTCCGGCACTGACCCGAACGGTTCCGACGGGCTCGCCGCAACGCTCGCGCTCGTCGGAGATCGTCACCCGAGCACCGAACATCGCGAGCACGTCAAGGATCCCGGAGCGCGTGGGATTCAGGCCCACGTCCACGATCTGGACGTCCGAGCCGTCGATGATTGCCGCTGCGACCAGCAAGAACGCAGCCGACGAGAGGTCCCCTGGAATCGCGATCCGGTCGTTTCGTAGTGAAGTCGGTTTGACGATAAGTCGATTATTCGCCTCCACGACCTCAGCGCCGAGGTAGCGGAGCATGCGTTCGGTGTGGTCCCTCGATCGCACCGGCTCGGAGACCGACGTCTCCCCCGAGGCGCGCAGCCCCGCCAGCAGCAGCGCGCTCTTGACCTGCGCGCTTGCAACCGGCAGATCGTGCGCGACGCCCGTCAACGGGGATCCTTCGATGGTGAGCGGGAGGTAGACCTCGTCCCCCACCGCGCGGCCGCGGATGGTCGCGCCCATGAGGCGCAGCGGATCGACCACTCGACGCATCGGCCGGGAGCGTAAGGACTCGTCCCCCGTCACCGAGGCTCGGACGTCGGAGGCGGCAAGCACGCCGCTCAAGATCCGAGCCGTCGTGCCTGAGTTCGCCGCGTCGATCGAAGCGGCCGGCGCCCGAAGCGCCTCCCAGCCATCGCCAACCAGACCCTGGAAGTCTTGAGTTGAAGTAGAGCCTTCAGAACCCTCAAGGCTACTGCGAGAGTTGATAGTTCGGCATCCCAAGGCCATAACGGCGCGCAAGCTCGCTGCGACGTCTACCGCCGGGGACAGGCCCTCGATTTCCATCCGCCCGCGTCCGATCGCGCCCACCAGCAGTGATCGGTGCGATATCGATTTGTCGCCGGGGACTTTTATCGATCCTTCGATACGACGACAAGGAGAGAAGGACACTGTCGTTGTATCACTAAAGAATTTCATATGTTTATCGACATACTTATTCAACGTTCTTCCCACAAGGCGCTACATCGCACAATAGCTGAAGCGAGATAGAGACTTCACGATCAATCATTAGATCAGCTCCACTTTCGCCTGGTATCCGCGGCGGTCGAGCGCCTCCGCTGCTCGGTCGGCGTCCACCCTCCCGTTGATGGCCAGCATCAGCGCCCCCCTGCCTCCTTCGGCCTCGTGGGAGATCTCGAGATCCTCGATGTTCACGCCCAGGTTCCCGACTGTGGTCGTGACCTCAGCCAGCACGCCGGGCCGGTCCGGGATCGGCATGCGAACGGCGAACAGGTCGCCTGCTACCTGCTTGCCCGGCAGGCTGCGCCGCGCCCGTCTGCCCTCCGCGAAGAGGAGGCCGAGCTGCTCCCGATCCCCCGCCTCGATCAGGTCGCCGATCGCCGACAGCCGCTCGGTGAACGCCCGCAGCGCGAGAACGATCGAGTCCCGATTCTCCCGGCAGACGTCGAGCCAGATCTCCGGATTGCTCGCGGCAACCCGAGTCACGTCTCTGAACCCGCCGGCAGCCAGCGCGAGCAAGCCTGCGTGCTCGCGCCCCCGTTCGGCGGCTTGGGTCATCAGTGCCGTCGCGGTGATCTGCGGAACGTGACTGATCAGCGCGAGCAGCTCGTCGTGCTCCTGCGGCGTCAGGGCCATCACTCGAGCGCCCAGCGTGGTCACGAGCGAGTGGACGAGGCGATAGGCGGCGTGATCGGTCGCGGACGTCGGCGTCAGGATCCACCACGCTCCGTCGAACAGCGAGCCGTCCGCGGCCTCGATGCCATGGTCTTCCTTGCCCGCCATCGGGTGCCCGCCGACGAAGTTCACCCCCTCCGGGATCGATTCCTCGATCTCGACGACGACCCGAGACTTCGTACTTCCAACATCTGTCAGCACCTGCCCGGGCAAAAGGGATCCCCGCAACTCGCGCACCAGCGGTTCCAGCGCTCCGACCGGGGTGGCGAGGAACACGACCTCGGAGCCGTCGATCGCTTCCGCCGCGGTCGAGGCCGAGCGGGTCGCCGCGCCGATCGCCACGGCACGGCCGGCCGCTTCCGGGTCGCGGTCGTAGACGACAACCTGGTGATCGCCGCTCGACATGAGCTTCAGGCCGACCGAGCCCCCGATGAGACCCGACCCGATGATCGCGACCTTCACGGCGCCCTCACTGGGGCAGGTCCAGGCGCAGCATGCGCGCCCCGTGCACGTAGACGTGCCGGAGGTCCTCCGGCGCGCGCTCGGTGTAGACGTGAAACAGCGCGCGGACGCACAGGGGGACCGCGCCCTCCACGTCCAGCTCGCGCGCGCAGAGCAGCGGGACGTGGCTGATCCCGACGGTTCGGGCCGCAGCCGCCGGGAATTCGGATCGAATGTCCGGCGTCGCGGTGAAGACGACGCTGACGACGTCCGCATGCTCGATCGCGTTCCGGTCGAGCACTTCGCGAACCAGCTCGCCGGTGCGCTCCAGCATCTGCTCGCGCGTGTCGGCATCAAGGGTGGTCGCGCCGCGCACCGCTCGGATCATCTTCATGACGGGGATGATAGCGGCGAGGCCTTCAAAGGCCGGTCAAACGCAGCAACGAGCCGACCTCGGCGTGCGACAGGTATCGCCACTCCCCCATCTTCAACTCGCCCAGCTTGATCGGCCCCACCCGGATCCGCACGAGGTGCACGACCGGAAAGCCGAGGGAGTCGAGCATCCGGCGCACGAGCCGCTTCCGTCCTTCGGTCATGGTGACCTCGACGTTGGTGCGCGTCCTCGACGAGGACACGACTTCCGCATGGCGAGGCTTCGCGAAACCGTCCTCCAGGACCACGCCGGCCCGCAGCGCTCGGAGTGCGGCGGCGTCCACGAGCCCGCGAACCTGGGCCACGTAGGTCTTCTTCACGCGATATCGCGGGTGAGTGAGCCGGTGCGCGATCTCGCCGTGGTTGGTCAGCAGGATCAGGCCGGTCGTGTCGGCGTCGAGCCTGCCCACCGGGTACAGACGGTGTGGCGTCTTCACCAGCGAGGTGACCGTCGCGCGGCCCTTCTCGTCGCTCGCGGTCGATACGATCCCTGCCGGCTTGTTGAGCGCCACGTACCGGTAGCGAACGTCGACGTTCACGCGCCGGCCGTCTACCTCGATGCGCGCCTGCTCCGGGTCCACGCGCATTCCCTGCACGCGCACCGTCTTGCCGTCGACCGCGATCCGGCCCTGGTCGATCATCTCCTCGACCGCGCGACGCGACGCGACGCCCGCGGCGGCGAGGACTTTCTGCAAGCGCTCCCCCCGCGCGGCGCTCTTAGGGCTCGAGCTCATCGGCTACCGACTGCGCCGGCAGCATCGACGCGATGGGGGGAAGGTCCGCCACGACTCGAAGCCCCATCCGTTCGAGGAACAAGGGTGTGGTCCCGTACAACACAGCCTGACCGGGCCCTTCGTCGCGGCCGGTTTCCTTCACCAGGCCGCGCTGGACCAGCGTCGTGACGACGCCGTCGGAGTCCACCCCGCGAATGGATGCGATCTGCTGCCGGCTGACGGGCTGCTTGTAGGCGACGATGGCCAGCGTCTCCAGCGCCGCGCGCGTCAAGCGTGGGTTCTGCACGGCCAGCACGAAGCGCTCCACGTACGGAGCGGTGTCGGGATGGGTGTACATCCGCCATCCCTCGCCGACCTCCCGCAGGACCAGGCCGCTGCCGCTCGCCTCCAGGTCCGCGCGCATCTCCCCGAGCGTGGCGGCGACCGTGCCCTTCGCCGTCTCGGTGACCTGCGCGAGCTGCGTCAGCGGGATCGGCTCGTCGGCGACGAAGAGGATCGCCTCGAGCTGCCGTCGCAGTTCGCTCATCGCGCTCCTCCCTCCGCTTCTTCGGCCACGGCCGGGACGCCCTCGTACTCGTCGACGACGGGCGCCGCTCCGCTCGTCGAGCGCACGCGTGTCACGGTGATGTCGCCGAAGCTCCCGGCCTGGTCGACCGAGGCGTGTCCGCTCTTCATCAGCTCGAGCACCGCCAGGAACCGAACGACGACGTCGATCCTGGACGTGCACGTCCTGGTAATCTCGCGGAACGACAGCGAGCGGCCGTCGTCGAGCAGCTCGAGCACGTTCGCGACGGCTTCGGCAACCGTGACCCGGATCGGCGTCACGTGGGAGAAGTCGACGTGCTCGACCGGCTTCGGCGCGAGCGCGGTCCCGGCGAGCGCCGCCAGGTCCTGCAGCGAGATCCGGGCCAGAAGATCCGGCGCGACGTGGTCGAACTCGCGCCCGGGACCGCTCGTGCGCCCGAAGTAGCCCGCGTTTGCCTCGAGCCGTTCGCCGAGCGCCGCGGCCGCGTCTTTGAAGGCGCGGTACTCCAGCAGCCGGGCGATCAGCAGGTCGCGCCGGCCGAAGAACTCGTCCATCTCCTCTTCGTGCACGGGTCCCGGCAGCAGCCGGCCCGCTTTGATCTCGATCAGGCTGGCGGCCACGACGAGGAACTCGGTCGCGATCTCCAGGTCCAGCTCTCGCATCTGCCGCAGCGTCTGCAGGTACTCCTCGGTGATCGAGGCCAGCGAGACCTCGTAGATGTCCACCTCTCGCTTGGAGATGAGGTGGAGCAGCAGGTCAAAGGGACCTTCGAACACGTCGAGCCGGACCGTGTAGGCCATGGTCGCAAGTGTAGTTGCCGACAGGGGAAGCCGGGCGCAGCCGCGTTCAGATCAGCAGGAAGCCGCCGCGATCGAAGGGGAGCAGGACGCACCGATCCCCCGTCGCCAGAAGGCACGCGGGGTCGCCGAGTCCGACGACCGCGTCGGCGATGAACGAGAGCAGGTAGATCGCGAGCACGAACAAGACGTCGTACCGCGCCAGCTCCTGGTACTTCAGCTTGCCCGCCGGCGACAGGAACTCGGCCAGGATCTGGGCGCCGTCCCGTCCGGGAAGCGGCAGCAACTCGATCATGGTCATGTAGCACAGCGACAGGATCGCGCCGGCGAGCAGCAGCCGAGGCTCGTCGGACAGGACCCGCCATGCCGCCCCGAGGGCGACCGCCGCGAGCAGGGTCGCGGCGGGCCCGGCGATCGCGGTGACGACGACCTGTCGCCTGCCGGCCGTCGGGGAGTTGCTCCGCGCCTTGCCGTAGCCGAAGACCGGCAGCGTGCCCGACCCGAAGACGAACGTGAACGCCCAGACGCCCGGCAGGATCGCCGTGCCGATCGGGTCGAAATGGCGCTTTATCGATAAAGTCTCTCGTCCATAAAGGCGCGGAGTCCGATCCCCCATCATGCTCGCTACGCGCGCGTGAACGAAATGATGCAACGGGATCCCGATCAGGAACCCCAGCGCGATCCCGATTCCCCGAGCCAGGCCGTCGATGCTCATCCGGTCGAGGTTTCTGGGCGATCATCCCAGCTTCGATTCAGAGTAGACATCGAAAATAGTCTGACCTTCAACTGAACCGTGAGTGTCGGACTCACTCGCCTCTCCGCAAGCGGTCGGCCAGGATGCCGCTCGGTCCGTTCTCGTCAAGATCGGCGAGCATGAAGCTCAGCGCTTCGCGGACGATCCGTCCGCGGTCCGCGCCCACCCCGAACTCCCGCAGCGCGAGCCGCGCTCGCTCGATCGCGAACAGTTCCTCCCGCGTGCAGTAGAACGTGATCTTCTCGTCGTGCCGCTGACGGCCACTGCCTCGTTCGGGTACTTGGAGATCGATCGCTTTGTCGACAGATCGCTTTGCAGTGGAGCTTCGTCGAGATGTCGACTTATTGATCTGTCGCGTGGATATGTCGCTAGATCGATCAGTCGATGACTGCCTCTGTGCCTCCTGAGCTGCCGGAACTGCTTGAAGATCCGGCTGCGGCGGGCTCTCCTGCTCCGCGGCCGGTGTCTCCTCCGGCTGTTGCACCTGCTCCGGCGGGGTCTTCTGCTTCTGCAGGACGCTCCCCCCGAAGAACGTCTCCGCTCCCGGCAGGGTCGCTCGCTTGTTGCTCGCCAATTCCCAGCACCTCCTTGGCCAGGTCCCGATAGGCCTGGGCTCCCTTCGAGTCACGCGCGTATTTCAAGATGGGCTCGCCCACGACGGGCGCCTCCGCGAAGCGCACCGTCCGTGGGATCATGGACGCGTAGAGCTTCGCGCCGAATGCTTCCCTCGCCCGTTCGAGGACCTCGCGGGCGTGGATGGTCCGGCCGTCGAACATGGTCGCCACCACACCCTGAATCTCCAGTTGAGGGTTAAGTCGCTCTGCCACTTTCTGGATTGTGTCCACGAGCAGGCCCACGCCCCGTAGCGCGAAGAACTCGCATTCGAGCGGGATGATCACTCCGTGCGAAGCGCTCAAGGCGTTGATGGTCAGCAGTCCCAGCGACGGCGGGCAGTCGATGAGGACGAAGTCGTATTCGCCGGCGACCCGCTCCAGCTCTCGCCGCAGCACCATCTCGCGGGCCACCTCGCTGACCAGAACGACCTCGGCCGCGGACAGATCGATGTTCGCCGGCAGCAGCTCGCAGCCGTCGATCGCCGTCTTCAACACGACGTCCCCGAACCCGCTGTCCGAATCGAGCATGAGGTCGTAGATCGTGCGCTCGAGCGACTGGGCCTGGACGCCGACGCCGACGGTCAGGGCCCCCTGCGGGTCGAGATCGACGAGCAGGACGCGCTGCCCGAGCTCGGCGAGCGCCGCTCCCAGGCTGATCGTCGTCGTGGTCTTTCCGACGCCGCCCTTCTGGTTCGCGAGTGAGATGATCCGACCCACGAAGCTCCCCCTTCGATTTGTCGACAAACCGACGTGGCGATTTGTAGGCGCGACTCTATAGGCCAAAGGCGGCGATCGGCAAGGCCCCTGCCGAGAGCGACTTCGGGCGATATACCTCTCTGCGGTCCGCGACGATGGTGCAACGGAACGGTACCGAATGTTCCGGCTTGTCCCCTTCGCTCGCCACGCCGAGCGAACCCGCTGGTCAGGAGGACGCGGCTCCTTCCGAATTTCCCGAATGCGCGTTGCGGGGAACGGCGCCGACACGTCATGCACTTGCTTTAGGTCAAATCGTCCAGGTATAAGGCTCTTTTGGCGGGATCGCCCCTTCGACGGCCACCGAGAGCGGCGAAGGGTCGAAAACGCCGAGCCGGGCATGGTCCCGGGGGCAGCCCGCGGAGGGGCAAGGGGTCAAGCGTGGGCATGGGGGTGCTGGTCGCGCGCGCCGGCGAAGTGATCGCCGCACGCGCCGGCCCCTCCGCGCGCGTTCTTTCGCTCCGCAGATTCGACGTTCTTCGCAGCCGACGTCGATAGGGGGAAGGAACGTGCCCACGAATCTCGTCGCCACGAAACGCGTGCGCGTGGCCTTCGTCGACGACCACCGCTCCTACAGTCAGGCGCTCGCCGCCGCCTTCGAGCAGACCGGCAGCTTCGACGTGGTCGGGGTCGCGAGCACGCCGGAGGAAGCGCACGCCGTCATGGCCGGCGGGGTGGACGTCGCCCTGGTGGACATCGAGCTGGACGGCTTCGACGGGCTCGAGCTGACCAAGGCGCTCCGCAGGGCACACCCGGACACCCGCATCGTCGCGCTGTCGGGCCGCCGCGATCCCCTGCTGCTGGAGCAGGCGCTCGAAAGCGGGGCGAGCGGGTTCATCCCGAAGGCCGCCCCTCTGGAGCAGCTGATCGAGTCGGTGGAAGCGACGCTGGAGGACCGGGCGTCGGTCCCGGCGTCCCTGCTGAGCGAGATGTTCGGCAACATCTCCCGCCGTGAGGAGCGCAAGCGCGCGGCCATGGCGCTGCGCTCGCACCTGACCACGCGCGAGCTGGAGATCCTGGAGATGGTCGGGCGCGGAATGTCCACCCGCGAGATCGCCGAGACGCTCGTGGTGTCGGTCAACACGATCCGCACGCACGTCCAGAACGTCCTGACCAAGCTCAACGCCCACAGCCGGATCGAGGCCGTGAACTACGCGGTTTCCTCCGGCCTCATCGACCCGGTGACGCGTCGTGCTGTCTGAGATCCTTCGCGTCCTCGCCCGGCGGAAGTGGCTCATCATCGCGCCGATGGTGCTGATCTTCCTCGCGCCCTCGGCCGCCGCGCTCGCGATCGGCCGCACCTACGTCTCCGAGGGCACGATCGAGATCGAGCCGAACCAGGTCCTGACCAACCTCGTCTACGACGTCGAGAAGGACAAGACCCTCGACGACCCGATCCAGGAAGTCGTCGATCTCGCCGCGCAGCTCTTCCTGTCGCGTGCGTTCCTGGAGCTGGTGGCCGTGCGCGCCGGGGACGGCGACCTCCTCGCCGCCGACCCCGACGGCACGGTCGAGGAGTACCGCTCGAACCTGGAAGCGTTCGCGGGCGGGCCGACGCTGCTCGTCCTGCGATACCGGGGCAGGACACCCGATCAGGCCCATGCCGCCGCGACCGCCGCGATCGAGCTGCTCCTGGCCGAACGCAGGGCGCGCATCGCCGCCAACAGCTCCGCAGCCGAGGAGTTCTTCGAGGCGCAGTCGCTCGAGTACCGGCAGAACGTCCGCGCCGCGGAGTACGAGCTGCGGGCGTTCCGCAACGCCCACCCCGAAGCCGAGCTGACCAAGGAGCACACGCAGATCCTCAACAGCCTCTCGCTCCTTCGCGCGCAGCTCAGCCAGGTGCGCCTGGAGATCCAGCGCCGGGGCGCCTCGCAGGCGCTTCGCACCCGCGAGGCGGCGCTGCTCGACCAGATCGAAGCGCTGGCCATTCCGATCGGAGCGACGCCGAACGTCGAGCTGGAGCTGCTCCGGCTGGAGGCGCTCTACGACGAGGCGCGCGCGAGCCTCACGGCGATCGCCGAGACGCTCAACGACGCCCGGCTGCTGGGCAGGGTCAACGAGGAGCGGGTCACGCGCGACCGCGTGCTCGACCCGCCGAACGTTCCCGCGGCGGCCAGCCGCGGCAAGGCGCTCACGCTGGCGGCGCTCGCCCTCGTGGTCGCCCTCGCTGCGGCCGGGAGCCTCGTGCTCCTCGCCGAGTATCTCGACGGCGGGGTCCGGCGCGAGAAGGACGTCGTGGAATCTGCGGAGATCCCCGTGCTCGCCGTGGTGGACCGCACCGCGCTGGGATCGCGGCCGTGAGCGCGGTGGAGCGCGACATCATCGCCGGCGGCGCCGGCTCGCGCGCGGCGCGACGCGCCCGCCGCCGCGCGCGCAGGGAGCAACCTGCCGGCGTGCCCGTGCCCCCCGCGCCCGCGTCCGCCCATCCGCTCGAACGCCAGCTCGAACGCGTCGCCGCGGAAGTGGTGCGAGCGATCGGATCGTCCCGCGCCGTCATCGGCGTGACCTCGGCTCGAGAGCAGGACGACCCGCTCCCGCACGCGCTGGCGCTGGCTCGCGTGCTTCGCCGTCACCGCGACGGCGACGTCCTGGTGATCGAGGCGAGCCTTCGCCGCCCGAGCCGCTCGCGCGAGCTGCTCGGCGTCCTGCCGCGTCCCGGCCTCGTCGACGCGTTGCGCAAGCCCGGCGCGTTCGCCCGCGCGGTCCATGCGACCGACGAACCGGGCATCGCGATCGTGCCCTCGGGCGCGCGAACCGAGCGCTTGTTCATCGGCGCGGCCGCGTTCGGCCTGGTGATCGAGCACGCGCGGGCGCACGCGCCCCTGGTGATCGTCGCCTCGCCGCCGCTCGACGAGGGCGGGGACGGCGACCTCGTCTCGCGCGCGTGCGACCAGTTGCTCCTGGTCGTCGAGCGCGACGCGACCCCGCGCGACGCCATCGGCGAAGCCGTCGCGCGCGCGGGCCGCGAACGTTTCCTCGGGGCGATCATGATCGCGCGCGGCGGGCGGCTCCGCAGGCGAGGCCGTCGTGGTTGACCTCAGCCTGGTCGTCCCCACCTACGCGCGGGCCGAGCGCATCGACCAACTCGCCGAGCGCCTTCGCTCGCTCGGCGACCCACCGCAGGAGATCATCGTCGTCGCCGGCGACCCCGCGTCCGCCCGGCGGGCGGCCCGGCAGGACCTGCCGGGACTGCGTGTCCTGGAGGTCGAGAACCGCAACGCGGGCTCGTCGCGAAATGCCGGATGGCGAGCCGCCTCCAGCACGCTCGTCGCCTTCCTCGACGACGACTGCCTGCCCGGACCGGCATGGGCGAAGGCCGTCCGGGCGGCGATGAAGGACGGCACGGCCGGCGCTGCGGGCGGCCCGGTGTCGAACGCCGGCGCCCGGGGGCTGCTCGGCCGCGTCGCGCAAACGTGGCTCGATCGCCGGTACGACCCGGGCGACGCGCCGTGGCTCGCGAGCCAGAACCTCGTCGTTCGCCGACAGGTCCTGGAGGCGACGGGCGGATTCGACGAGGCGCTGGCCACCTACGAGGACGTCGACTTGAGCTTTCGGATCCGCGCCGCCGGCAGCCGGCTCGTTCGCGACCCGGAGATGGTCGTCGAGCACCGCCACCGGGACACGCTCCGCGGCTTCCTTCGCCAGCACCACGGGTACGGGCGCGGCTTCACGGCGATCGCCCGGAAGCATCCCGACTGGGACCAGGCGAGCCGTGCCCCGCTGACGCGCATCGGGCGGGCGCGGGCGCTGGCGCTGGCCCTCGGACGTCCGTTCGCGTGCGCGGCGGGCATGGAGCGCGCGACCGACCGCGTCGCGTCCCTGCCGCTGTTCGCCCTGCGCGAGGCGGCGTTCCTGGCCGGCGCCCTCCGGGAGGCGCGCGCATGAAGCTCGTCTTCCCCATGCTCGCGCTGTTCATGCTCGTCGCGCTGAAGAGCGAACGCGTGAGCTGGCGGACCTACCTGGTCCTGTGCGCGGGCGCGACGGTCGTCGTCGTGGCGTTCGCGCTCGCGATCTTCGTCCTGTCGCCGCTGCAAGACCCGACCCAGGTGGTCGACACGACGAGCGGCTACGCGGGGACCCGCTGATGACGCTCGCGCTCCCCCGCCGCCGCGCCGACCGCGTTCTCGCGGCGACGACGCTCTTCGGATCGGTCTTCCTCGCCTGGATGGTGTTCGTCACCGAGAACCCGATGGCGGCGTTCGGGATCACGATCGGACTGCTCTTCGCGGGCCTCATCCTGGTCAAGCCGGCGGTCGGCATCTACACGATCCTGGCCGGCGTCCTGGTCGTCGAGCAGTACCCCTTCAACCCGCGGGTCGAGGCGATCACGGCCGAGGTGCCGCTGTACGACTACGTCTTCGGCCAGGGCCTCCAGCTCACGCCGCTCGACCTGCTCTTCGCGTGCTCGGTGCTCGGCATGCTGATCCTGTGGCTCCGGACGCCCAAGGGCGCCGGCATCCGCACGCCACGCAGTCACAACGGCCTGCGCGCGGCCGCCGTCATGCTCGCGCTCGTCATGGTGCTCGCCGAGCTGCACGGCATGCTGCGCTCGTCCTGCCAGTACTACACGCCGGTAGGCGGGTGGGCGAACTGCAACTTCGACTTCGCGGTCACCACCTTCGAGATCAAGCCGTTCGTGTACCTGCTCGCCTCGATGCTGCTCGCCTTCCGGTTGCTCGACACACCCGAGAAGCTGCGGTGGGTACTGCGCATCTTCATGGTCGCCGTCTCGATCAAGGCGCTGCAGGCCTGCTACCGGCTGGCGAAGGGAATCCGGCAGAACTGGTCGCCGAACGAGCTGCGCGCGCCGACCGCGCACGAGGACGCGCTCTTCATGGCGCTGTTCCTGCTCGCGGCGATGGCGATCATCGGCATGCGCCGGCGCGGCCTGCTCGAGCGTCAGATGCTCGTGCTGAGCCCGCTGGTGCTGCTGGGCTTCATCGCCGCGAACCGGCGCATCGGGTACGTGGGGCTCGGGGTTGCGACGCTGATGATGATCCCCTTCCTGCCGAAGAAGCTTCGGCGCAGGCTCGGTGTCTTCGCGATCCCGGCGCTCATCGTGGCGATGATCTACGTACCGGCGTTTTGGAACATCCAGGGCCCGCTCGGCCGGCCCGCACACGTGGTGAAGGCGATCTTCGTGCCGACCGGGACCGACCTCAGCTCCAACGAGTACCGCGAATGGGAGCAGTACGACGTGCTCACCACGATCAGTCACAACCTCGCGTTCGGCATCGGCTTCGGTCACCGCTACGAACAGCCGATCCCGCTGCCGGCGCTCGACTCCGAGCATCAGCCCTACATCCCCCACAACGAGATCTGGTGGGTGTGGCTCAAGACGGGAACGGTCGGCTTCGTCGCCTTCTGGACGGCGATCGGGGCGATGTTCGTCTCGGCGGGCATCGGGCTGCGGCGTCACTACCGCTCGACGTTCCTGCTGATCGGCCTGCTGGGCCTGACGGTGGTGCCGCTGCAGATCCTTGCCTCGTACGCCGACCTGCAGCTCACGTTCTTCCGCAACATGACCGTGCTGGGGGTGCTCGCCGGCGCGGCCGCGCGCACGCGCCTTTTCGAGCCGACGCCGGAGGAGGAGCCGGCGCCCGCTCGCCCGACGCAAGCCGCCCTTCTTCGAGAACGGGCCCTCCTCCATGTCTGACGCCATCGAACGCATCGAGAACCCCGAGGCGACCTCGCGGGAGAACCTCGCGTGGCACCTGGCCCGGTACCGCTTCGCGGCCTCGCTCACGAGCGGCGGCGATCGCGTGCTGGACGCCGCAACCGGCATCGGCTACGGCGTGCGCGAGATCGCGGAAGCCGGCGGCCGCGTCGTCGCGTGCGACGTGGCGAGGGATGCGCTTGGGATCGCGCGAGCGCGCCGCGAGCCGGCCTCGTTCTTCGCCGCCGACCTGCACCGCGTCCCGTGCGCGGACGCGAGCATGAACGGGGTCGTCGCGTTCGAAGTCATCGAGCACCTCCGCGAGCCGGCCGCCTTCCTGGACGAGGTCGTTCGCCTGCTGGCGCCCGGCGGGTGGTTCGTGGTCTCCACGCCCAACCCCGCGTTCGAGGTGGACAACCCCTTCCACGAGCACGAGCTTCCGCTCCGGGAGTTCACGGCGCTGCTCACGGCGCGCTTTTCCTCCGTGCTGCTGATGGGGCAATCCTGGTCGGCGTCGATGGCGCCGGCGGGGGCGGGGTCGCGCCTGCGCGACCTGGACCGCTGGGGATTGCGCAAGGTCCTGCCGCAGTCGGTCAGGGATCGGCTGCGCTCCGCCTGGCGGGCCGACGGCGCATCGGTGACGCACGCGGACCTCGAACGGGCGGCCGTGCGCACGCTGCCCCTGGAGGACGCGAACCCCTACGTCGCGCTGTGCCGGTGAACGTGCTGCAGGTGATCGGCGCGCCCTGCCGGCAGGCGGGCTCGTTCGAACGTCACCTGATTCGCCTGGCCGAGCTGGGCGCCGCACGCGGCATGCGACTCGTTGCGTGCTATCCCTCCGAGCCCGCCGCGCTCGACGTGCTTCGTGCGGCCGGGATCGAGGTGCTCGTACGCCCCGTACGGGGAAAGCTCGACGCGAGCTTCGCGAATTGGGTCCGCTCGTTCGGCCGGAGCCGCGGCGTCGGCCTCGTGCACGGGCACTTCGAACCCGCGTCTTTCCTCGCCGCCTTCGGCGCGCGCGCGGCGTTCGTCCCGGCGGTTCTCACGCGTCACTACCTGGCCTCCAACCCGCCTCGCAGCCTCCACGCGTTGCAGACGCGCGCGAGCGCGCGGGCCGCTCGGATGACGATCGCGGTGTCCGAGCCGGTTCGGGCGTCGTTGCTGGGCTTGGGCGTTCCGGCCTCGCGCGTTCGCACGCTTCCGCTCGGCGTCGATCGCGCGCGACACGCGCCGCCGTCCGGCGCGCAACGCAATGCCGCGCGCGCGGCGTTCGGGCTGGGCCGGGACGAGACCGCGGTGCTGTCGACGTCGCACCACCGGCCCGGGAAGGGAGTCGACGTGCTGGTGGACGCGGCGGTGAAGCTCGGCGGCGGCGTCACCGTGCTCGTGGCCGGCGACGGTCCGATGACGCCGGAGCTGCGGCGAGCGGCGGCCGAGCGCGGCCTTCCGGTGCGGTTCCTCGGCCGCGTGCCCGACGTGCGCGCGCTGCTGCGCGCCGCCGACGTCTTCGTGCTGCCGACCGACGGCTATCCGGAGGGCCTGCCGATGGCGGCCGTCGAGGCCATGGCGAGCGGGCTGCCGGTCGTGTCCACGCCCGTGCCTGCGATGGCGCCGCTGCTGCGCGACGCCGGCGTCACCGTCGCAGCCGGCGACCCCGGCGAGCTGGCCCGCGCGCTGAACGAGCTTGCCGCCGACGCGGCGGCGCGCGAACGGCTCGGCGCGGCCGCGCGCGAACGGACCGAACCGTTCGATCTCGATCGCTGCGCGGGCGCGGTGCTCGACCTCTACGAAGAAGTCGCGAGACGCTGATGCGTGCCCTCTGGGCTTCGACCGTCTGGCCGTGGCCGCTGGACACCGGCGGGCGGATTCGCGCGTTCCAGATGCTCGAGCTGCTCGCCGGCGAGGCCGAGACCGTCACCGTGTTCGGCACGGCCGATTCGGCTGCCGGCGTTGCGGACTTGCGAGCGGCGCTCCCGCCCAACGTGCACGTCGAGGAGCCGGTCGTCTGGGCGAATCGCATCCGCCGCTCCCCCGCCGCGTTGCTGCGCACCGCCGTGCGCGCCCTTCGCAGCGGGGAGCCGTACCGAACCGCCAAGTTCGGATCCCCCGAAGCGATCGAGCGGCTCGCCGCGCTTCTGCCGGCACACGACGTGCTCTACGTCCATTACCTGGGCACGGCGGGGATCGTCGAAGCCGCTCGCGCGCGCGCGGGCCGAACGCCGCCCGTCGTCTTCGACGCGCACCAGGTCGAGCAGACGCTCGCCGCCGAGGTGCGGCGATCCTTGCGGGGCGCTCGGCGCGCGCTGTCGCCGCTGCTCGGCGGCGAGGTGCGCCGGCTCGCGCGATTCGAGTCGCGCTTCGTCGCGGGCTGCGCCGCCGTGATCGCGATCACGCCGGAGGATGCGATCCGGTTCCGCGCGCTCGGCGCGCGCGAGGTCGTCGCGGTCCCTCCGGGGGCCTGGCCAGTGCTCGAACGGCCCGGCCCGGGCGCCGAGGTCCTCGTCCTGGGCACCTGGCACTGGCCGCCCTCGGCCGCCGCCTTGGAGGAGATGCTCCCTGCGCTTGCCACGCTCCCTCCCTCGATCGTCCCGGTGGTCGCGGGCGCGGGCGCCTCGCGAAGCCTGCGGCGACGCCTCCGGGCGGCCGGACTGCGGCACGCCGGTTACGTCGAGGACCTCGAGCCCTACTGGCGGCGCGCGCGGGTCGTCGTCATCCCCGGCGCGGGCACGGGCGCGCGGATGCGATTCCCCGAAGCGTTCAGGCGCGGCGTGCCGGTCGTCGCCACGGTCGCCTCCGCCGCGGGCTTCGATGCGACCGGGGCCGGGACGATCGTCGAGAGGCCCGGTTGGATCGCCGACTCGATCCGCCGGATCGTCGCGGACGACGATCTCGCGGCGGAGCTGTCGGCCGGGGCGAGCCGGCTCGCCGCGCGCGTCTACGACCGCGACTCGCTGGCGGCGCTGATGCGCCCGGCGCTCGCGGCGGCACGCGCACCGGCCGCATCGCCTCCTGCATCTGCATGAGGCCTCTCATGCATTCGTATGAGGGAAAGTTCGTGTCGCCGAGCGGGATACAGCGCCGCCGGCCCGTGTCCACGATCCGCCTTCCCCGTCTAGAGTCGGGTGATTCGTCGAGATTCACGCCCTGACGATTCGGCCGGCGCAGCATGCGAAGGGGGAGCACGTCATGGTCCGGAGCCACTCGTTCCCGCGCTCGATCGTCGTCGGAGGCATCACGGTCCTGCTGCTCGCCGCCGGCGTTCCCGCACACGCGGTGTCGGTCGCCTCCTTCGTCGGGACCGATACCACGACGCACGGCGATCGCTGCACCATCGAGCGCACGTACGGGAACGCCGGCTACGCGCTCCCGCTCGCCGGCTTCGACGAACGGCCAGTCGGGGGCGACGACGCGGCCGAGCCCGCACTCCCCGTCCTGGACGAGACCGGCGGCGTCTTCGACGCCCCCGGCTCCTACGCCGTCCGCTCGCACGTGACCTCGGAGGACAAGCGGGCGCTGGAAACGCCCGACGAAACGCAGCGACGGGGCACGGCGCACTACGGCACGTCCTTCGACGTGACGGTGGACCTGGGCGCCGCCGCCGACGTGCGGGTCGCGGCGTACCTGGTGGACTTCGACGCGAACGCGCGGACGCAGCTCACAGTCTCGAGCGCCGGCAGCGGCAGCGACTCCACGACCACCAGCAACTACGAACAGGGCGTCTACGAGATCTTCGACGTGCACACCGACGACGGGCCTGTCACGCTCCACTTCGAAGGCACGAGCCCGAACGCGGTCGTCTCCGGGATCTTCTTCGACGCCATCGCGCCGGCGGCCGGCGTGACGTACGCGGGGCAGGACGCCACGAGCAAGGGCGACTGGGTCGGCGCCTACGGCGCGGGAGGCTACGCGCTGCTCGGCTTCGGCTCGCCCGGCGGCGTGCAGCCGTGGAGCGCATCGATGGACGTGCTGGGCAACGGCCTGTCGAGCGGCGACCTCACCAGCACCGGCGGCACCTTCGTCTGGAGCGACTTCTACGCACAGGCGAGCGTGGTCAACAACGCCTACGCCTTCTCCTGGAGCGACTGGCTGCCGAGCGTCACCGGCGACCCGCGCGCGCAGCAGTTCTTCGAGTTCCACCCGGAGCTGAGCGGGCCGCCCTCCCTGGGCGATCGCCGCGCCACGGTGTGGGACGGCGGGAACGACCTTGCGATCAACCAGGACGACCCCGACCGTCCGCTCGTCGTCGACGTGAGCCTGCCGCCGACGGCCGGGTCCTACCGGCTCGCGCTGTACTTCCTGGACTGGGACGACGATCGCATCCAGGACGTCACGCTGACCGACGTGACCAACGCGGTGACGCTGCCGACCCAAACCGTCGCCGGCTTTCAGGGCGGCGTCTACTACCTCTACACCGTGCAGGGCGCCACGGACCTCGAGATCGTGATCGAGCGCATGCAAGGCCTCAACGGCGTGCTCTCGGGCATCTTCCTGGACGAAGTCCCCGCGGGACCCACGGGGTTCGCGGGAACCGACGAGACGACCGGCTCCGCGGCCGAACGCGTGTGCCTGTACGGCAACTTCGCCTACGTCCTCGCCAACGCGAAGGGGAATTCGGAGTTCCCGATCGGCGGCAGCGAGACCTCCGAACCCGCGGTCGACTCGCAGGACGAAGTCGGCGGCCCCGGCTTCGGCGACGAGGGATACGGCGGGCCGTACGTCTCCTACAGCGTGCACGGGCCGCTCGACGTTCCCGACGAGCGCGCGCTGCTGCACCCGGCGCTGGACAAGCGGCGAGCGACGGCCGCGTTCGGAAGCCAGGTCGTCACGCAGGTGACGCTGCCCGCCGGGGCCTACCGGCTGTCGGTGTACTCGCTTGACTGGGACCGGAACGGCCGCGTGCAGACGACCGTCGTCGGCATCGGGAGCACGAACGACTCCGACACGCAGACCGACCTGCGCGAGGGCGTGTATCAGCGCTTCCTCGTGACCTCGAACGGCGTCACCCCGATCATGGTGACCGTCAACCTGGACGGCGGGCCGAACGCCGTGTACTCGGGCCTGTTCGTCGATCCCGTCGGCTCGGCGCCGCTCGTCGACTTCGAAGGCGTCGACACCGCGACCAAGGGCAACTGGCGCGTCCCGCCGGGCGCGGGGGGCGACGACGGCGCGGGCTCGCCCTACGGGGACGCGGGCTACGCGCTCGTCGGCTATAACCACCCCTTCAACCAGGCCGTAGTCGGCTGGAACGCCGCCTACGACGCCAGCGGCGGCGTCCTCGCCGGCAACTACTCGATCACGAACGGGTCCTTGTGGTCCTGGACGCCGGAGTACGACGCGACGCCGATCGTGCAGAACGCGTACGCGTTCGCCTGGACCGATTGGTACGACGCGAGCGGCGACCCGCGCGGGCAACGGTTCTTCAAGTTCAACCCGGAGATCCCCGGCCCGCCTCTCCTCGGCGACCGCCGTGCGGCGACCTGGGACTCCGGCGACGAGTTCCGCGGCGACCGGCCGCTCGTCATCGACCTCGACGTGCCGGCAAACTCCGGCGGCGCGTTCGACGGCTTCCGGCTCGCGCTCTGGATGGTCGACTTCGACTACGTCGACGCTCGCGCGCAAACCATCAAGCTCTACGACGCGAACACCGACGCCCTGCTCGACACGCAGCCGGTGTCGTCCTTCAGCGACGGCGCTTATCTGATCTGGAACATCGAGGCCGACTGCCCGCTGCGCATCGAGGTCCAGAACACCGCAGGCATCAACGCCATCATCGGCGGCATCTTCCTGGACGAGCTGCCGGCGTAGACGCTCGGCGCGCTCCTCGTCTCAGCAGCGGGGCCCGGCTCGGTCACGCCCAGCCGCGTCGGCGGCGGGGCAGGAAAGCCATCGCGCCCATGCCGAGCAGCACGCAGCCGATGCCCGCGCGCGCCGCTCCGTCCGCCGGGCCGGTCTTCGCGAGGTTCGACTGACGGATGACGTTGCCTTTGACCGACGTGCCCGCCGTGTCGCCGTCGCCGCCCGTCGTCGTGGGCAGCACCGTCGTCGTCGGGGTGGAGGTCGGCGTCGAGGTCGCGCTCGCGCTCGGGCTCGGCGTCGGTCGCGCCACGATCTCGTCCAGGAAGATGCCCGAGAGCGTCGCAACGGTCCCCGGCCTCGGAACGACCCGGATCCGGTAGTCCATCGACGCGCCCAGCTCCCAGCGCAAGACCACGCCGTCGCGGAACGACGAGCCGGTCAGCGTCTTTGCATCCAGCAACGACCCGTTCCCGCTGCGAATCTCCACGTCTTGGGTGCGGTCGTTGTTGTCGTAGTCCATTGCGTAGAGCGAGAGCACGAAGCCGCTGCCGCCCTCGGCGCGATTCGCCGGAACGTGCAGGTCGATCAGGAGCGGCAGGCCCGGCGTGTCCACGTCCCAGGTCGTCGCGCGGCGCTCGCCCGGCGTGGACGGCCCGCCCACGTTGGCGTTGTAGATCCAGAACGTGCACGCGCGTCCGTCGCCGCCGTTCGGCAGCCAGCCGGTCCACGCCAGCGCGAACGACGGGGCCTCCGCCGGCTCGTCCACATACTCGTCGCTCCAGACGAAGACCTTCCCCGCGACCGAGTAGCCGTCGGTCGCGACGACGTCCGCGTCGTCCTTGGCCTGCGACCACGTCTGCGTGCTGCCGGGCGAGCCGCCGGCCGCGGTGCCGGCCAGGATGGAGGCGAGCGTCCCGTAGGATCCGATCCAGTCTCCGCGCGTGGCGGCGTCGAACCCGTCGAAGGACACGCCCGACACCGGCGCGGCCGCCATGTCGAGGAAGACGCCGGACACGACCGCGTTGCCCGAGGTCGCGCTCACGGAGACCGTCACCGTTCGCGGGCCGGGCGCCGGCACCTCGATCAGCGTGCGCAGGTAGACCCCGGTGTCCGGGGTGACCGGCTTGGTCAACGCCCCGACCCCGTCGACCTCGACGCTTACGTCCTGCTCGATCCCGGCCTTGGTGTAGTCGTAGGCGTAGACGGCGAGCCGGTAGTTGCCCGGCTGCAGGTCCCAGGTCAGCACCGGGGAGTCCGTCCAGGTGGTCGCGCGGCGCGTCGTCCCGCCCGGGAGCAGGACCGGCCGGTCGTCGGCATCGACGTCGGGCCCGTACACGCGGTAGGTCACCTTGTCCGAGCCCGACAGGCCCGGTCCTTCGGCTTCGTCCTCGGACGGGTGGGCGCCCGCTCCCCCGATCTGGAACTCGTTCAAGGTCCCCGGCGCGTTCGGACGGATGGACGCGAAGGCGCCGTAGGAGATCGCTTGCCCGTCCCCGGCCGGCTCGGCCCAGTGGCACGCGGTCTTGGCGCCCAGGAAGCTCGCCGACGCCCCGAAGGCGGGGACGACGCCGACGGCGGACACGAGCATGCTCACGCCCGCCGCGATGAGCGCGGCGCCGGCAATGCGCCGCGCCCGGTAGGTGGTTTTCAGAACGCTCGCTCTCTTGTGATCGACGTCTGAGCGGAGATTGTGGGCCGTCTAGGCCCTTCATGACAAGCCGCTTTGTTCATGTTTCCCATACTTCATGCCGCCTCTCATGCACCTGCACGAGCGGGAACCATGCACTTGATGCCCTGGTTTCGTACGGATGTCGGTTTCTCAGCGGGGCCTGCCAGCCGAGACTTGACGTCGACATGTCACCGTCCGGCCCGTCCGCCGCGCCCGCGGCTCGTTCCTTCAGGCCCGCCTCCGTCGAGCTTCTGGGCGCGCGCGCCCACCTGCTCGGGCGGGAGGAGTTGATGGCGGCCGTAGGGCGTGCCGCGGCGACGCGCGAGAGCCTGACGTTGCACTCGGTCAACGCGCACTGGCTGCGGCTGGTGGGAACCGATCCGTCGGTGGCGGCGCTGGCCGATCGATTCGACCTCGGGCTGCTCGACTCGACGCTGCTGTGCCGGATCGTCGAGCGCCGGACGGGCGTGCTGCCCGAACGGATCACCGGCTCGGACCTGGTCCCCGCCCTGTGCGCCGACTCGGCCCGGACGGGCCTGCGCTTGTTCTTCCTGGGGGCGGCGCCCGGCGTCGGCGCGAAGGCCGCCGAGCGCGCGGAGGCGCTCTACCCTGGCTGCCGGATCGCCGGCGTCGAAGCGCCCGCCCCCGCGGAGATCGACGACCCCGACGCGTCGCGCGCCCTCTGCGCGCGGATCAACGCCGCGCGCGCCGACGTGCTCCTGGTCGCGCTCGGCATGCCGCGGCAGGAGCGCTGGCTCGTGCGTCACCGCGACGACCTCGAGGCGCCGGTGCGGATGGGCGTGGGCGCCTCGCTCGACTTTCTGGCGGGGCGCGTGAAACGCGCGCCCCGCTTCATCCAGCGCGCCGGCCTCGAGTGGGCCTGGCGACTGGCCGCCGAACCGCGCCGCCTCTGGCGGCGCTACCTCGTGGAGGACCTGCCCGTCATGGCGCGGCTCCTCCGGGAGACTCCGCGGCGCACCTCGCGCCGCTCGCCATCCATCCAAGGAGGGAAACCATGAAGCGCATCCTGCGCGCGGCGAGCCTCGTGCTCGCGACTGCGGTCGTGCTGGGGCTCGCCGCCCCGGCGAACGCCGCGGTGACCGACGTCGCCTTCGACGGCACCGACACCACAACCGGAGGAAACTGGTCGTTCACCAACGCGGCCGAGACGACTCGCACCTACCAGTACGGGTCCTTCGCCTACGCCCTGCCGAACTCGATCGGTCAGTTCGAGTACGAGGTCGGCGGCGACAACACCTCGCAGCCCTCGCTCGACGAGACCGGGGGCATGGGCTTCGGCGACGAGGGCTACACCGGCGAGCAGGCCGCCTACCGGGTGCACGGCCCCCTCGGGGACGCCGACCCGCGCGCGCTGATGCTCCCGAGCGGGACCGAGCGCCGTCCCACCGCCTGCTACGGGCCCACCGTGTCGACCTCGCTCACGCTGCCGGCCGGCAACTACCGCGTGGCCGTCTACATCCTGGACTGGGACCGCAACGGCCGGATCCAGACGACCCTGACCGCCTCCGACGGCGACACGGCCACCAACACGGTGATCGACGCCCTCAACGGCGTCTACCAGCTCTTCGACGTGCACTCCAACGGCATCCAGCCGGTCACGATCGCCTCCAGCATCGACGCCGGCCCGAACGCAGTGATCTCGGGCGTGTTCGTCGACGCGCTCGGCGCGCCGGTCGTCGGCAGCACGTGGAGCGGGCTGGACACCACGACCCAGGGCAACTGGGTCGGCGTCTACGGCGCGACCGGCTACCTGCTGTGCGGCATGAACACGCCGACCGGCGCCGCGCTGGGCTGGACCTCCAGCCTCGACGTGGCGAGCGGGCTCGTCTACTCGATCGCCGGCAACACCTACGCGTGGGCCGACGCCTTCGCGGTGCAGACCGTGGTGGAGCCCGCCTACGCCTTCGCCTGGACCGGCTGGTCCCCGGAGGCAACCGGCGACGCACGGTACGCGACGTTCTGGAAGTACAACTCGACCACCGGCGGAGCGGCGACGCCCGGCGACCGCCGCGCGACGACGTGGGACTCCTACGACGAGGTCGCCGGCTACACCAGGCCGCTCGTGGTGGACCTGCACCTGCCGGCCAACTCCGACGCCGAGCGCGACGGGTTCAAGCTCGCGCTCTACTTCCTGGACTTCGAGGGCTACCGCGCGCAGGACCTCGTCATCCGGGACGTGACGCGGGGCGTGACGCTCCCGACCGAGCACATCGCGAACTTCCAGGGCGGCATCTACTACCGCTACGTCGTGCCCGCCGGCACGGACCTGGAGATCACCCTCACCAAGACGGCGGGCCAGAACGCGGTGCTCTCCGGCATCTTCCTCGACGAGCTGTCCACGCACGGCGACGGCGGCACTCCTCCGGACGAGCCGCCGGTCGTGAACGAGCCGCGCACGCCCGGATACTGGGGCAACTGGAGCAACCACTTCACCCAGGCGCAGTTCCAGGCGATCCTCGACGCGGCGATCGCCCAGTGCCCGGCGTTTGCCGGCACGAGCGTCAAGCAGGCGACCGACAAGCTGCGCGCGGACGCCTGGGCCATGTCCGACAAGCTCGCCCAGCACTTCCTGGCCTTCTGCCTGAACATCGCCGACCGCCGCCTGAACCCCAACACGCACGTCGACCTGACCAGGATCCTCGGCGCGCTGACGGTGTTCGGGGACGACACGCGGACGGTCGAGCACATCCGGGCGAAGGTGCAGTTCAAGTGGGACTCGCAGGGCACGCCGTGGAAGGCGTGGTCGCGCATGCAGCAGGAGATCGCCAAGAACGTCCTCGACGCGATCAACAACGACGGCAGCGGCTTGCTGATGGACGTCGAGATCCTGCTGTGACGATCGAGCGAACCGCCGCCCGTCCGGGGCGGGCGCTCGCGCCCGACGAGCTGGTCGTTCTGCCCGGCCGGGTGCCGCCGTGGGTCGGCGGCATCCGGCTGGGAGCCGACGTGCTCGGGCTCGCCGCCGGCTTGCTGATCAGCCTCGGGCTGCGCGGACGCATCCTGGAACCACTCTCGGGCCCGACGAGCGTCGTCACGCACGGCCTCGGGCTCGCCGTGCTGATCCCCGTCTGGCTCGCGATCCACTTGCTCGCCCTCAACCATGCCGGCCTCTACCGCAAGCGGGTCACGCGATCGGCCGTAGACGACCTGCCCCGCATGGGGCGGGGCGTCACCTACGGGGCCCTGGTCGATCTCGCCACGACCTACGTGCTGCGGGTCGCCACGCCCCGGGGGCTGATCATGGCGGCATGGGCGGTGGCGATGGTCGCGATCGCGAGCGGCCGGGCGCTTGCGTACGCATGGGAACGCCGCTACTTCCGCACGTCCGACGACGGCGAACGGGCGATCATCGTCGGCGGCGGCGTCCTGGCCGTCCGCACGCTCGAGCAGCTCGAGCGCGTCCCCCACGACGGCCTCCGCCTGATCGGCTCGGTCGGCGAGGACCGCTTGCGCGACGACGTGCCCTACCTCGGCGGGGTCGACGACCTGCCCGCCATCGTCGCGGCCTACGGCGCCGACCAAGTCATCGTCGCCCAGGACGGCTCGGATGCGCCGGGCCTGACCGGGGCCATCTGGTCGACCGGCGGCATGCGCACGCGCGTGTCCCTGGTGGCGTCGCACCCCGACCTGATCCTTCCCTTCGGCGAGCACGACCGCCTCGGCACGCTGCCGCTGATCCACGTCCGCCATCCCCAGACCCGCCCGGTCGCGCGCCGCGTGCGGGACGTGATCGACTGGTCGGCCGCGCTCCTTGCGAGCATCGTCACGGCGCCGCTCGTGCTGCTGCTGGCGGCGATCGTGCGCCTGGACTCGCCCGGCCCCGCCTTCTTCCGCCAGAAGCGCGTCGGCCGCGACGGCAAGGTCTTCGACGTCGTCAAGCTGCGCACGATGGACGCCGACGCCGACGCGCGCAAGGAAAGTCTGGCACCACTCAACGAAGCCGACGGGCCGCTGTTCAAGATGAGGGACGACCCGCGCATCACCCGGGCCGGACGGTGGTTGCGCCGGACCTCCCTCGACGAGCTCCCGCAGCTCTGGAACGTCGTGCGCGGCCAGATGAGCCTGATCGGGCCGCGACCGCCGACGCCCGAAGAAGTCGTGCAGTACCCGATGTGGTTCCGCCGGCGGCTCGCGGTGCGACCGGGGATCACCGGACTCTGGCAGGTCAGCGGCCGGTCGGCGCTCCCGTTCGCGGAGGCGATGCGTCTGGACCTCACCTACGTCGAGGCGTGGTCCCCGTGGCTCGACATCCAGATCTTGCTGCGGACCGCAGCCGCCGTCCTCCGGCGCGAAGGCGCCTATTGAGATGGCGCTCATGACCCTGCGATCGAGGTTCGACGATCTTCCCCCCGAAGCCCGGAACCTGCGGCTGGGCTCGCTGCTGCGCGAACACCGCCTGCGCGGGGGCTTGACGATGGCCGACGTCGAGCGCCGCACCGGCGGCGCGGTGAAGGCGGCGGCGCTCAGCGCCTACGAGCGCGGCATGCGCCCCGTTCCCGCGAATCGCCTGCCCGTGCTGGCCGAGCTGTACGGCTCGACGCCGGACGCGCTGCTGGCGCGGGTGGAGCCCCCGACCCCGACCGGCGTCGTCATCGACGTCGTCGCGCTCGAGCGCGCGCCGGATCAGGCCCCGCTGCTCGCCGTCGTGCGCGACCTGCTCCGCAAGCGGCGGGAGCCCGCCGGGCGCCTGGTGGGCATTCGATCCTCGGACCTGCTGTCGGAGGGCGAGGACGTGACCGTCGTGCTCGACGCGCTCCGCGAGCGGGGCATCCTGGTTCAGCCGTCATAATGACGGCATGGGCCTGACACGGCGGGCGTTCCTGCGCGAGCTGGCGCGCGGCAACCGGTCGTTCCCGCGCGCGCAGCTCTCCGGCTGGGACTTGTCCGGAGCGAACCTGTCCGGGACCGACCTGTCCCAGGGAGAGTTGCGAGAGACCGTTCTGCGCGACGCCGATCTCTCCCACGCCGTGCTCGTCGCCGCCGACCTCGCGGGCGCCGACCTCACCGGGGCGAACCTCACCGGGGCGGTCTTGACCGGCGCCGTGCTGGCCGCGGCGGACCTGACCGACGCCGACCTCACCGGCGCGCGCCTCGTGGGCGCGCAGTTGCCGGGAGCGCGGCTCTACGTCACCGACCTCACCGGCGCCGAGCTGGTCCGTTGTGAGATGTCGGAGGTCTACGGCGTCGAGGCCACCTTCGACCAGGCCGACCTGACCGGGGCGGTCCTGCGAGGCGCCGATCTCGCCGATGCGCGCTTCGTCGGAGCATCGCTCGTGGGCACGGACCTGCAGGGCGCGAACCTGCGGGGAGCGCTGCTGACGGGCGTCAACCTGCTCGGCGCCGACATGACCGGCGCAACCCCCGGCTGAGCTACCCCCGCCGAGCTATCCGGCGCGGCGCGCCCGCACGGCTCCCGCTTGCAGCATGACGATCACCACCTCGGTCAGCACGGTCGTCACCGCCGCCCCGGTCGCGCCGTGGCGTGGGATCGCGTAGAGGTTCGACGCCACGTTGAGCACCGCCGCGATCCCGGTGATCGTCGCCAGCAGTCCCTGCGCATCGCGCGCGAGCAGCTCCCACGCAAGGGGCGTCGCCGCGATCGACAGGCCGAGCGCAATGCCGAGGATGCGAAGCAGCGGGATCGCGCCGGCGTAGGCGGGGCCGAACAGGATGGAGATGACCGGGTCCGCCAGCAGCGCGATGCCCAGCGCCCCGGCCGCGCCGAGGCCCGCCATCGCGAGCAGGCTTCGCCGCAGGAGCCGCGCGGCCGCCTCCGGCTCGTGCCGGGCGAGCCGCATCTGGCGAGGGCTGATCACCGCGGCGTAGATGGTGGTCACGAACGACAGCGTGTCGAAGATCCGATACGCGGCGCCGTAGACGCCCGTGAGCGCCGGCCCCTTGATCGGCTCGAGCATCGCCGAGTCGGTGCGGTAATAGATCGACTGCGCGATCAGGTGGCCCCCCAACGGGCCGGCCGTGCGCAGCAAGAACCGGGTCGTTCCCGTCGTCACCGGGCCGCGCGGGAACCACCCACGGGCCCGCACCAGCGCCACGGCGCCGAAGGCATATGCGGCGTACCCGGCGGCGTAGGCGACGCCGATGCCGCCCAGGCCGATCGAAGTCCGCGCGGCGAGCACGCTCCCCGCCAGGAAGATCCCCTTGCTCGCCACGTCGACGACGCCGCGGGGGAGCGGCCGCTCATGTCCCTGCAGGATCGCGAAGAGCAGGTTGCCGGTCCCTTGCAGGAAGAGTCCGGCGGCGAGCCCGGCGGTCAGCAGCGGGGCGCGACCTGCGATCGCGATCGCGGCGCCCGCCAGCACGACGCCGAGACCCGCCGCCCCGAATCGAAGCGCCCCGGCGACGTGGGACTCGGGGTCGCGCCGGGCGACGGCCCGCAGGATGAAGCTCTCGAGCCCGAAGCCGCCGACGACGACGGCGATCGAGAGCACGCTGAAGGCGAAGACGAACCGCCCGAATGCCGCCGGTCCGAGCACGCGCGGCACGATCGAGACCCAGGCGAGCGCGAAGATCCACGTTCCCGCCTGCGTCGCGGTGAGGCCCGCGCTCTTGCCGAGGACGCCGCTCCGGGCCCCGTCTCGATCGCCGCTCACCCGGCGACGGTAGCGCGGCCGCCCCGACGAACCGGTCAGCGCGGGTCGGCCAGACGGCCGGCCGCCTGCAGCGCCGCGCGGGCGGCCGCGCGCGGCGCGTCGCCGGACTCGCCGATCAACGCCGCGCCAAGCTCGGCATGGTCGAACTCGTCGCGCAGGAGCACCAGCACGGCCCGCTCGGCGCTCACCTGCCCCTCGGTCGCTTCGACGACCTTCAGGTTCGGAGCGACGGCGCTCAGCGTCGCGTGCGCGACCGCCTCCAGCGGCGTGGCGCCCTCTGCGGACCCCGGCTGCTCGCCGCCCACGGTGCGCACGATTACCTCCGCGCGCGCCCCCTCGCCGAGCGTGTCCACCCGCACGCGTCCGACCGTCGCGGGCGCCGGAGCGGCGGCCTGCCCGGACGCGTCCAGGAACGCGGCGACGCTGCCGATGCTTCGGGCGAGCTTCACGGCCGTCGCCCGCTCGGCGGGCTCCATCGGCGCCGTCCGGCGTCCGACGACGTGCACGCCCCTGCTCGTCGGACCGGCCGTCGAGACCGCGACCGCGAGGAACCCGCCGAGCAACAGCGTCTCGTCTCCGGCGTGCTCGTCACCCATCGTGTCGCGCAGGGAGGTGAGCAGCTCGAAGGCCTCCGTCGGCGTCACGTCGCTCAGCGAGGGCCGGACCATGTGCAGCTCCGGTGAGCCGCCCTCGGGCAGGTGCAAGTACGCCGCCAGGTCCAGATCCATGACCGCGCACAGCGCGTCGAGGCCGGCTTTGACGATCTCGCGAGGGTCCTGCGGGGTGTTCTCGGTCATCCTTCCTCCCGTTTGTGATGGTACGCGATGGTCCGGAGCACGTCCGATTCGTTGCCGTATCGGCGCCAACGCGAACGATCTCCTGGCTCAGAAGGGCTATTTTCGCCGGCGGCCAGTAATCGATCCGCGTCACGGCTCGTTTAGGTCAGTACGAGCGACGGAGGTTACAGCCATGCAGTGGACGCTGATTGTTTCAGAGGATGACGGGTTCCAGCGGCGCGCGCTTGCGTGCATGCCCGACCGGTCCTACGTCGTCGGCGCGACCGGCGACGGCTCGGCGCGGCAGATCGTCGGCGCCCTGAACGTGGCGACCGTCCTGGTCGACGCGCGGGACGACGCGGGGCGCAAGTTCCTCGGGTCGCTCGCGGGACTGCCGAGCAGCCGCCTTCCGCGGATCCTCGCCGTCGGACTTGCGCGAGCCTCCACCCGGTTCGAGCGGCACGGCACCGTCACCAGCGCCGTGCGCGCGGGGCTCGCCGGCGCCGCCTAGGCGCTCTCGCGCTGCTTGCACGTGACGCACAGCGTCGAGTACGGCAGCGCCTCCAGGCGCTCCTCCGGGATCGGGTTCCCGCACCGCTCGCAGGTCCCGTACCCCCCTTCGTCCATCCGCTTCAGCGCGTGATCGATGTCGCGCAACTGCGCCCGCAGGCGTTCGATGAGAATGAGGGTCTTGCCAAGCTCCGCCGTCGAGTGCGCGCTGTCGGCGAACCCCGCGTCGTAGCCCTCGCCTTCGAGACTCCCCTCGTCGGGGTCGGCGCCGCTTTCGCGAAGCTGCCGGCGCACGTCCTCCCGCGACGAGTCGAGCATCGCGCGGAAGTGTTCGAGCTGTTGGGCGTTCATCGATCCCCCTTAGCGGGAGGCCACCCGCGCGCGCGGATGGGTCCGGTCGTAGATCTCTCGGAGCCGCTGCGGGCTCGTCAGCATGTACACCTGCGTGGTGGACACGTTCGCATGGCCGAGCAGCTCCTGCACGACGCGCACGTCGGCGCCGCCCTCGATCAGGTGCGTGGCGAACGAGTGACGCAACGTGTGCGGCGAGATGCGCCGCGTCAGGCTCGCTCGTTCGGCATAGCGCTTGAGGAGCTTCCAGCACCCTTGCCGCGTCAGCCTTCGCCCGCGCTGGTTGAGGAACAGCGCGTGCTCGCTCGAACGCCCGCGCCGGACGAACTCGGGGCGCCCCGCCGTCAGGTACGCCCGCACGGCGTCGCGGGCGACCGAGCCGAACGGCACGACGCGTTCCTTCGAGCCCTTGCCAACGCACCGAACCGTCACCCCGTCCAGGTCCACGTCGTCGACGTCCAGGGCCGTCAGCTCCGAGATCCGGAGCCCGGCGGCGTAGAGCAGCTCGAGCATCGCGCGGTCCCGGACCGCAGCCAGGCCCTCGGCCGGCACCGCCGCAAGGAGGGCGCGGACCTCCGCCTGCGAGAGCGCCTTGGGGAGCGCGCGGGGAAGCCGCAGCGTGCCGATCTGCTCGGCGGCGTCGGCGGCGACGACCCCCTCGCGCAACGCGAACCGGTGGAAGCCCCGCACGGCCGCCACGACCCGCGCGACGGTGGCGGCCGAGTATCGCTTCTGCGGGGCGTACTCCGATTCCCGGAGGTGCGCGACGAATGCGGCCACGTGCTCCTCGGAGACGGCGGCCGCGCTGCCGACGCCCTCGCCGGCGAGGTAGGCGAGGTAGAGCCGGAGGTCGCGCGTGTAGGCCTGCTTGGTGTTGGGCGCGACACCCTGCTCGACCGCGAGGTGGTCGAGGAACCGCTCGGCGAGCGCGGCGAGGTCACCCGTGACGGCGTGCGCGTGCTGTGGTGAACTCATGGCGGGGGCAGTCCTCTCGCGACCGGTCTAGTGGGCCAGGAGCGACTCGAGGACGGACGCGGCGAAGCCGTGCGCCGCGGCGACGGCGTGGTTGGTGATCGCGCCCTCGAACACGTTCACTCCCTTCGCAAGCGTCGGGTCGTCCTCGATCGCCTCTCGCGTGCCCTTCCGCACGATCGCGACCACGTACGGCAAGGTCGCATTGGTGAGGGCGTAGGTCGAGGTGTGGGGAACAGCCCCGGGCATGTTGCCCACGCAGTAGTGTACCACCCCGCCCGCGACGTACGTGGGATCCCTATGCGTCGTCACGCGGCTCGTTTCGAAGCAGCCGCCCTGGTCGATCGAGATGTCGACGATCACCGATCCCGGCTTCATCGCCTCGACGACCTCGCGTGACGCCAGCTTCGGCGCGAGCGCTCCCGGCACCAGCACGGCGCCGATCACGACGTCGGCCTCCGCCATCTGCTCCTCGATCGTCAGGCCCGCGCTGGCGAGCGTGAGGATCCTTCCCTTGTGAATGTGGTCCACATAGCGCAGCCGCTCGACGTTCTTGTCGAGCAGCACGACCTCGGCCTCCATGCCCTGCGCGATCCACGCCGCGTTCGACCCCGCCATGCCGGCGCCGATCACCACCACGCGGGCCGGGCGAACGCCCGAGACGCCGCTCAGCAGCACGCCGCCGCCCCCGTGCGGCCGCTCCAGGTGCGTCGCGGCCACGTGCGGCGCCATCCGCCCGGCGATCTCGCTCATGGGCGCGAGCAGCGGCAGGTGCCCGGCGGCGTCCTCGACGGTCTCGTAGGCGATCGCGACGCACCCCGACGCCACGAGCGCGTCGGTCACGTCGCGGTGCGCGGCGAGGTGCAGGTAGGTGAACAGAATCTGGCCCGGACGCAGCAGGCCGAACTCGGTCGCGAGCGGCTCCTTGACCTTCAGGATCATCTCGGCGCCGGCCCAGATCTCGCGCGCGTCTTTCACCATAGTCGCGCCGGCGCGCTCGAACTCCTCGTCCGGGATCGAAGACCCCTCGCCGGCGCCGGCCTCGATCATGACGGGATGGCCCTCGGAGGCCAGCTCGCGAACGCCCACCGGCGTGATCGCGACCCGGTATTCGGACTCCATGATCTCGCGCGGGACGCCGACGATCATGGTCTCGTCCCTAGCGTGGCGACGCGGCTTGCGCCTCGAGCACAGCCTCGTCGGGCGTCCGGGCGAGCGCCGCCTTCAAGAAGCCTTCGAAGAGCGGATGGGGCCGCGTCGGCCGGCTCTTGAACTCGGGGTGGAACTGGCTCGCGACGAAGAAGGGGTGATCGGGCAGCTCGATCACCTCGACGAGCTTGCCGTCCACAGTGGTGCCGCTGACCCGGAGCCCGCCGGCCTCCAGCCGCTTGCGATAGCGGTTGTTGACCTCGTACCGGTGGCGGTGCCGCTCGAGGATGATCTCCTCGCCGTAGGAGGCGCGCGCGACGCTTCCCTCCGCGAGCCGCGTCACCCACAGGCCGAGCCGCATCGTGCCGCCCTTGTGGTTCACGTCGTGCTGGTCGGCCATCAAGTCGATGACGGGGTGCGGCGTGAGCTGATCGAACTCGGAGGAGTTCGCGTTCTCGAGCCCGCACACGTTGCGCGCGAACTCGATCACCGCGCACTGCAGGCCGAGGCAGAGCCCGAGAAACGGGATCCCCTTCTCGCGCACGTTCGTGATCGCGGCCACTTTCCCCTCGATGCCCCGGATGCCGAAGCCTCCGGGCACGACGATGCCGTCCACCGCGTCCAGGCGGCGCAAGCCCTTTTCCTCCGTCAGGTCGTCGGACGTGATCCAGTCGATCTCCAACCGGCCGCCGTGGGCGATCGCCGCGTGCTTGAGCGCCTCCACCACCGACAGGTAGGAATCGGCCAGCGTCACGTACTTGCCCACGATCCCGATGCGCACCGGCTTCACCGCGGTGTCGATCCGTCGCACGAGCGCGTTCCAGTCGGCGAGGTCCGGTGCGGGCGCGTCGATGCGCAGCCGCTCGAGCACGAAGACGTCGAGCCCCTCCTCGTGCAGCACGAGCGGGATCTGATAGATGTTCGGCGCGTCGACCGCCGCCACGACGCCCGCCAGCTCCACGTCGCAGAACTGCGCGATCTTCTTCTTCAGCGCGGTGCCAATCGGCCGGTCGCTGCGGCACACGATCGCGTCGGGCTGGATGCCGATCGAGCGCAGCGTCGCCACCGAGTGCTGCGTGGGCTTGGTCTTCAGCTCGCCCGTGGGGGCGATGTAGGGAACGAGCGAAACGTGCAGGTAGAACACGTTTTCTCGCCCGACGTCGTGCCGCATCTGCCGGATGGCCTCCAGGAACGGCAGCGACTCGATGTCTCCCACGGTCCCGCCGATCTCGGTGATGACCAGGTCGACGTCCTCCTCCGCCAAGCGGCGCACCCTGCTCTTGATCTCCTGGGTGATGTGCGGGATCACCTGCACGGTGGCGCCCAAGAACTCGCCGCGGCGCTCCCGTTCGATCACCGTCCGGTAGACGCTGCCGGTCGTGACGCTGGAGTCCTTGCTCAGGTTCTCGTCGATGAAGCGCTCGTAGTGCCCGAGGTCCAAGTCGGTCTCGCCGCCGTCGTCGGTGACGAAGACCTCCCCGTGCTGGAACGGGTTCATCGTGCCGGGATCGACGTTGATGTAGGGATCGAGCTTCTGCATCACGATCCGCAAGCCGCGCGCCTTCAGGAGCCGTCCGAGGCTCGCGGCGGTCAACCCCTTTCCGAGGCTCGACGAAACGCCGCCGGTGACGAAGATGTGTTTGGCCAAAAAAAAACTCCCGCAGGTCGTCTCGCCCTACGGGGCCTCACCCTAACACCGCGGGACCCGCGGGGCCAGCAGCCGGGCACGGTCTCAGGCGGGGCGGCCCCAGCGATCCAGGGCGTCGAGTCGCCTGCTGCGCTCGATCAGCGCGGTGAAGCCGGGGCGCTCGGCCAGCACGTGCAACGGGACGAGCGCGCCGAGCGCCACCAGCGACGCGACCGTGCTCGTGGCGAGCACCGCGCCGAGCGCCGCGCCGAGGCCGTTCGCGCCCGCGTCGCCGAGCATCGCGCGCTCGCGCAGATCGAACGGAAGGAACGCCATCACGCCCGCGGCCACGACCACGACGGACGGCGCCCCGCCGCGCGGTCCAGTCGCGAGCAGGAGCGCGCTCACGACCAGGAGCCCCTTCCCGGCCCGCCCCGGCCGCACGTCGAGCAGGTTCGCAAGGTTCGCCGTCATGGCGAGCGCCGCGGCCCGCACGACCATCGTCTCGACGGACGGGTCGATGGCGCGCGCAATGAGCAGCGCGGCCACGACGCCCCCGGTCAGCTTCAGGGCGCCGGTGGACGGCCGCCGGTCCCGGATCGAGCGCAGGTGCGCCTTCCATCCGCGCGGCCCGCTCCCGCCCGCGACGTCGTCGATCAGACCGAGCATCCCGAAGGCCAGTGCGGCGATCGCCGGACCCGGGCCGGCGCCCGGTCTCGATCCGTGCAGCCACCAGAGCGCGCCGGCGGTCGCGAGCACCGGCGCGAGGCCCGCCGCGCTCGGCACGAGCAGACCGCGGTGGTTGCGGCTCCGCACGATCGGCGACCTGGTCAGCGCCGCCCCAAGCAGCGCCGTGGCCGCGCCGGCCGCCGCGGCCGCACCGAGGACGGCTCGCACGTCAGCCGGTGAAGGTCGGCACGATCCCGTCCGCGCCACGCGTGCCGAAGTGGTCGACCGCACCGGGGAGGTCCTGGAGCGTCATCACGAGCGCGAGCCTTCCCGGGACCGTGTCGACGTGGTCGACCGTGCCCACCGCGCGGCGCAGGTCGCCGTCGCGCCGGACCAGGTCAGAGACCGGCGCCATCGCCCCGAGCGGATCGGCGACGACCGCCCGGCCGGAGCGGAGCAGGCGCAGGAGCGGGATGACGAGCCCGTCGGCCGAGGGAATCGCCGGCGCTTCTCCCCCGACGAACACGAACAGCGACTCGCGCGGCGGGAAGGGAAGGTCGCCGATCTGCTCTCTCTGCACGAACCCGGCGTCCTCCAGCGCGGTCAGCACGTCCTCGCCGGCGCCGGCCGCGAGGGGCGAGCGCAGACGCTGCGCGAGCGCCTCCGTCGCGCGTTGCAAGACTTGCTCCTTGCCGGTGGCCGGCGTCCCGATCGCCAGGCCGAGCCGTTCGACGATCGTCGGCGACTCCAAGTCCCAGCGGTCGGTGAGGCGCAGCCGCCCCGCGATCGTGCCGTCCGCCGTCACGATTCCCGCCTCGACCTGGGCCACGAGGTCGGCGTCCGCCTCCTGGAGCGCGATCAGCACGACGTCCACGCCGGCCAGCGCCGAGTCCACCAGGGCCGGCGCCGCCGACTCGCCGAAGGCGTCCCAGACCGCGAGCGTGGTTCGCAGGGAGTCGTTCTCGGCGAACAGCGCCGCCTGCCGGTCGCGCGCGGCGTTCGCCTGGTTCCGCAGGAGCTGCACCACGCCTTGATCGATCACCGTCGTGCCGGCGATCACCCCGATCGCCAGCGCGAGGAACACCGCGACGAGCGACACGATGTGGTAGCGCAGGTTGATCATCTAGAACACCGAGCGCCAGAGATCCTGCGCCCAGTCGATCGTGTTGCGAACGACCAGCCGGATCGAGGGCGACGCGAAGCCGGCGACGAGCATCGCGACGAGCGCCGAGCCGACCAGCACGACCATGTCCCTCGTGCCGACCCTGCTGGTGTAGAGCAGGTTCACGCCCTTGGCGTCCACCAACCGCGGGCCGACCCGAAGCCGGACGACGAACGTGCTCGCCATGCCGGCGCGACCCTTGTCCAGGAACTCGACCAGGTTGTCGTGCGCGCCGACCGCGACGATCAGCTCGGCGCCGTGCTCGTGGGCGAGCAGCAACGCGATGTCCTCGCTCGTCCCCGCGCTCGGGAAGACGTGCGCGTCCACGCCGAGCGCTTCCACGCGCGCAAGGCCCGGCGCTCGCCCGTCGGGGTATGCGTGCACGACCAGCTCGGCGCCGCCGGTCAGCGCGTCGCTCGTCACCGAGTCCATGTCGCCGATGATGACGTCCGGCGTCCAGCCTTCCTCCAGCAGCGCGTCGGCGGCGCCGTCCACCGCGATGAGAACCGGCTTCACGTCGGCGATGTAGCCGCGGAGCGTTCGCAGGTCGTCGCGGAAGTGCCGGCCGCGCACGACGACCACCGCGTGCCGGCCGGCGATGGCCGTGCGCACGGGCGGCAAGCCTTCTCCGCGCAGGACGAGGTCGCGCTCGACCTGGAGGTACTCCATCGTGTTGCGCGCGAACTGCTCCAGCGAGTCGCCCATGCCCTGGTAGGCCTCGGCCATGACCCGCGAGAGCGCGTCTCCCGTCAGCAGCAGGCCGCTCGCGACGAGCACGTCGCCCGCGAACACCTCGCCGCCGTCCACGCGGATCTCGTCGCCCTCGCGCACGACGTCGAGGATTCCGTCCCCGACGTCGTCCACGAGTGGCACGCCCGCGTGCGCGAGCACGAACGGGCCGTTGTTTGGATAGCGACCGCTCACCGAGCGACGGCAGTTCACGACCGCGGCGGCGCCGCGCTCGACCAGCTCGGTGGCCGACACCTGGTCCAGGTCCTCGTGGACGACGACCGCGATCTCGCCCGGCCGGATTCGGTGCAGGAGATCTTTCGTTCGCCGGTCGACTCGCGCGACGCCGGCGATCCCCGCGCCGTTCTTGCGACGGCGACGGCTCTTGCGCGGCGACACGACGCTCACGCGTCCTCCACGTAGAGCCGGAACTTCTCGCGAACGAGCTTCCAGAACGGCGAGCCGTCCACCCGTGCGAGCCGCACGGGCGCGAGCGCGGCGCGCACGCGAACGTCCGAGCCGGGCGGAACGTCCACCGCGGCGCGACCGTCCGCCGACAGGGACGCGGCGTCGCTGCCGGGGAGGACGCGCACGAGGACCTCCTCCCCCGGCGGCACCACCAGGGTCCGGTTGAACACGCCGTGCGGCGCGACCGGGGTCACGACGAGGCAGGGCACCGCCGGCGCGACGACCGGGCCGCCCGCGGAGAACGAGTACGCGGTGGAGCCGGTGGGGGTCGCCACGATCAGCCCGTCGGCCAGCCAGGAGGCGACCGGTTCGCCTCCGATCGCGACCGACAGCCTGATCGCGCGCCCCACCGAGGACTTTTCCACGATCACCTCGTTGAGGGCGGGGAACTGTTCCCCGCCGTCCAGCCGAGCCTCCAGCATCATGCGCTCGTCGATGTCGAAGGCGCCGTCCAGGACGGTGGCGAGGCCGCCGGCAAGCTCGGAGCGCTCCATCTGCGACAGGAAGCCCAGGTGCCCGAAGTTCACGCCGAGCAGCGGCGGCCCCGGGTGCTGGATGGCGGCGACCGCGCGCAACAGGGTCCCGTCCCCGCCGAGCGCCACGACGAGGTCCAGGTCGTCCGCGAAGGCCTCGACGGCGGTCACCGCGCCGGCGCCCAGGCGCTCGACGTCCGCGACCGGCGCTTGCACCTCGACGCCGCGCTCGCCCAGCGCGCGCGCGAGCCAGCGACCGGTCTCGGCGGCCTCCGGGTTCTCCGCGTGCAGGATCAGCCCGATCCGCTTCACATCACCCTCGCGATCAACGAGGAGCAGACTACCGCCCGAACGCGGCGAGACCCGAACGCGCCCTCAGATCTGGGCCCGTCAGCTCTGGACGTCGTCGAGGGCGGCCCGCAGCCGCTCTTCCAACTCCGCGAGCGCGGCGATGCGCTCGTCCAGCGGCAGCCGTTCGAGCCGATCGATCTCCTCCGGCGTGAGGATGGCCTCCATCGCGCTCACTATACGGCCGGCGAGAGCGCCGATCGCGCAAGCCAGGGCGGCCGGAGGCCACGGAGGCCGCTGCTATCCTCACGCCCCGATGGCCACCGCGGAGGAAGTCGAGCAATCCCTCTACGTGCTGATGGAACGCCTCCACGCTTCCGGCGCCGAGGCCCACACGATCCCCGACCGGTCGATCATCTGCTTCGTCCCCGACCTGGAGACCGCATTCTGGACCGAGCTGAAGGGCGCGCGGTTCTACGGACTCACGGAGGTCGAGCCGGGGACGGTCGCCGACGCGCGCATCACCGCGCGCAGCGACGACCTCATCGCGCTCATCGACGGACGGCTCCACGTCGGCTTCGCGTTCATCACCGGCAAGATCCGCATCGACGCCTCCGCGGCCGACCTCATGATGATCCGGCACCTGCTCTAGTCCCGTGATCCCGATCCGCGACCACAACCCGGTCTCGCGCCGGATCGTGATCGTGCCGGTGCTCGTCGCGATCAACATCGTCGTCTTCCTGTTCGTGCAGCCGACGCTGCGGACCTTCGGCGACGACTCGCGCGAGGCCGCCGTCGAGCAGACGGTCTTCGTCGCCTGCACCGCGTCGATTCCCTACGAAGTCACGCACGGCCGCCTGGTCGCCGACGCGCCCGGCGGCGCCGTGCGCGGCCGGATCGCCGACGTCGTCGGGACCGTCGAGCGGGCGCGCTGCCCGGACAAGAACGTGTGGCTGTCGCTGCTCGCTTCGATGTTCCTGCACGGCGGCCTGTTGCACATCGGCGGCAACATGCTCTTCCTCATCGTCTTCGGCAACAACATCGAAGATCACCTGGGCGCGACTCGCTTCACGCTGTTCTACCTGCTGTGCGGGGTCGCGGCGACGTACGGGCAGGCGCTCGTGAACCCGAACTCGGCCGTGCCCCTGGTCGGCGCGAGCGGGGCGATCGCGGGAGTGCTCGGCGCGTACTTGCTGCTGTATCCGCGTGCGCGCGTCACGACGCTCGTCATCGTGTTCTTCTTCATCACGAGCCTGGAGCTGCCGGCTGCGATCGTGCTCGGGCTCTGGCTTCTGATCCAGGTGTTCCAAGGCGTCGGCTCGGTGACCGGCAGCGTCGGCGGCGTCGCCTACTTCGCGCACCTCGCCGGGTTCCTCGCGGGGGCGATCCTGATCAAGACCATCTTCGCGCCCGGCCCCGCTCGTCGCCGTCTGCCGTGAGGTGCGCGGGCGGCAGCGTGAGCCGCATGATCGTCGCCTCGGGCGGGCACTCCCGCGCCACGTGCGGGTTCGCTGCGAGCGGCTCGGGCAGGGCATCGCCCTCGACCGGGCGGAAGCCGCAGCGCTCGAAGAAGCCTTCGGCCTCGGTCGTCCCGAGGTACACGTCGCGGACGCCCAGCGCCGCAATGCGCCGGAGCGCCGCCGCCACGATCACGGTCCCCGCGCCCGACGTGCGGTGCTCGGCGGCGACGGCGACCGAGCGCAGCAACGCCGCGCCGCCGGCGAGTTCCCATGCCGCCGTCGCGATCGGCCGGCGGTCGACGTCGGCGACGATCGTGCGCGCGATGCGCTCGCGCGCGGCGCCGGAGAGCAACCCGCCGGCGTGCAGCAGCGTCGCGACGTGCGGCAGGTCCGGACCCGCCGCGGCGCGCACGTCCGGGTGGGGGCGGTCCTCCAGCAGGTCGCCGATCCGGCGAAGAACGAAGTCCGGCCAGGCCGGCGCGGTCGCAAGCTCCGGCACGCCGGTCGCGCCCGTCAGCACGAGTGCCGACGGCCATCCGGCCGCGTGCGCCGCCAGCACGTCCGTCTCGACGCGGTCGCCGATCGTCAGCGCGGGTCCTCCGCCGAGCCGCTCGCCCGCGATCGACAGGATCAGCGGATCGGGCTTGCCCGCCACGACCGGCTCGACACCCGTCGCGGCGCGTAGCGCCGCGACGATCGCGCCGGCGCCCGGCCACATGCCCGCGGCGGCGGGGAAGGTGACGTCGGCGTTGCTCGCCACGAACATGGCCCCGGAACGGATCGCGAGCGTCGCGAGCCGCAGCTTGTCGTAGGTCAGCCTGCGATCGAGCCCGACGACGACGACGGTCGCGTCGGCGGCCTCGTCCGGGCTCGCGATCCGCGCGCCGGTGGCCGACACCGCGGCCGTGAGCCCCTCGCCGCCGATCACGAAGACGAGCCGCCCGCGGATGCCGGGGACGTCGCGCTCGAGCAGCACGGCGGTCGCGTCCGCGCTGGAGACGATCTCGCGCTCGTCCGCGGGCGCGCCCAGCTTCGCGAGCTTGCGCACGTAGCCTTCCGCGGTGGTGCTCGAGTTGTTCGTGACGTAGCACAGGCGCTTGCCCGACTCCCGCAGCGCCCGCAGCGTCGCGGCCGCGCCTTCGATCGGTTGCGTTCCGCGCCAGATCACTCCGTCGAGGTCGAACGCGAACCGGGTGAAGGCCTGCGCGAGCTTCATCGCCTCGCGCGTTCCCGTTGCGTCCCGCTCGCCATTCGACCCCCCACCGCTCGGGTGCTATACAGCCAGCCCGTGCCCGACATCGCTCCGTTCCGCGGCATCCGCTTCGACCCGGCGGCGGTCGGCGACCTTGCGACGGTCGTCGCCCCGCCCTACGACGTGATCTCCGAGCAACTCCGCTCCGACCTGGAAGCGGCGAGCCCGCACAACATCGTGCGACTCATCCTCGGACGCGACGAACCCGGGGACGACGAAACGTCGAACAAGTATATGCGGGCGCGCGCGCTGCTCGAGGCCTGGACGGCGGCCGGCGTGCTCCGGCGGGACGAGCGGGACGCGCTCTACGTGTACCAGCAGAGCTACCGCATCAGGGGCGAGCAGCTCGTCCAGCGCGGTATCCTCGCCGCCGTGGACCTCGACGAAGAGACCGGGGTCCTTCCCCACGAACGCACCTACGCCGACGTCGTCGACGACCGGTTGCGGCTCCTGCGCGCCACGGCGACGAACCTCGACTGCATCCTGTGCGTGTACGAAGGCACCGACCGAGCCGCGAGCGAGGCGATCGAAGCGGCGGTGCGCGCCGAGCCCGTCGCCGCCTTCGGCGACCCCGACGGCGAGCACGCTCTCTGGGCGATGACCGAGCCCGCCTCGATCGCCGCGGTGGCCAAGGCGATGCGGGAGACGCCGGTCGTGATCGCCGACGGGCACCATCGCCACGCGACTGCGCTCCGCTATCGCGACGAGCGGCGCGCCTCGGAGGGACCGGGTCCGTGGGACCGCCAGCTCATGCTGCTGGTCGACGCGAGCCGGCTCGGGCCCTCGGTCCTGCCGATCCACCGCACGATCGCCTCGCCCGACGCGGCGGCCGTCGCCGCCGCGCTCGTACCCGCCTTCCGGTTGGAGACCGCCCCGGATCCCGATCCGCGCGCGCTCGGCGACGAGATCGCGAAGCGGCGGATCTACGGCCGCGCCTACGGCGTCGTGACCGCGGACGGCGCGTGGCTGGCCACGGTGTCCGACCGCGTCGCCGAACGAGAGGCGATGCCCGCCGAGGCGTCGCCCGCCTGGCGCGACCTCGACGTGAGCGTCCTGCACCGCCTCGTGTTCGACCGGCTGCTCGGCGGCGTCGAGGCTGCCTACGCGCACACCGAGGAGGAAGCGGTGGCCGCGGTGCGCGCGGGCGAGGCCACCGTCGCCTTCCTGCTCGCACCGCCCGCGTTCCCGGCGATCAGGGCCGTCGCGCAGGCGGGTGAGGCGCTCCCGCAGAAATCCACGTTCTTCGTCCCGAAGCCCAAAACCGGCATCGTCCTGCGCGACTTCGCGTAGGGCGCCCTTTCCCCCCGGGCGCCGGATGCACTAGCATCGCGTCATGGTGATGTCCGAGGAAACCGTCCACGTCACGCCCGAAGCCGCAGCGCCCGCGCCGGAGCACACCACCCGGACCGCGCCCACGACCACCCCGGCCGCCTACCCGGCGGCGGACCCCGCGCAGCGCCCGGCACGCCTGGCGCTCTACCTTGGCGTCGCGCTCGTCGCCGTCGGCTTCATCGCCATGTACCAGGGGTACAACGGTACGGCGACCAACCCGCTGGTCCAGGCGCAGATCCCCTACGTGGTGTCGGGCGGACTGGTCGGCCTGGCGCTGGTCGCGCTGGGCGGAGTGACCGTCGGCGTCTACGTCCTGCTCCGCGTCCAGGCCGACTTCCGGGTCGAGCTGATGGCGATGCGGGAGGCGATCGAGAACCTCAGCGAGTCGATCGCGGGACGCGCCGCGCCGTCGGTCGCGGACCCGGGCGACGACACCGTCCTGGTACCCCGGGGCGGCGGCTCCTTCCACCGCCGCGACTGCCGCCTGATCGACCGGGCGGAGCACGTCCGGCCGCTTTCACGCGGCGGGGCGGAGCGGGAGGGGCTCCTCCCGTGCAGGATCTGCAAGCCCTAGCAGGAGTTGGGAGCCGGGCGCAGAAGGATTACAGGGTGGGGAACGTTGGCCGGCGGTAAGCCGCGGAGGGTGATCGCTGTGAAGAAGACTCTGTCCTTCTTGGTGTGCATGGGACTCGCGCTGAGCGCTTGCGGGCTCAAGGTGCCCGCCACGATCGTCGCCGGATCCGACGCCGAGCTGAACGGCATTACCGACCCGGCCGACGCCGCGGCCATCGATCCCGCGACGGGCGACGTGCTCGATCCGACGGTCATCGATCCGGTCCTGGGCGAGACGGTGGTGGGCCCCGTCGCGGGCGACTCGATCTTCAACCTCGAGCGCGAGGGCGTGACGCGGGACAAGATCACGATCTGCGCCCACGTCCCCATCACCGGCGCCGCTCCCATCCAGCACCACCCCAACCGCTTCGGCCAGTTCTACTTCGACGCGGTCAACGCCGAGCAGGGCGGCGTCTACGGGCGGGAGGTCGTCTTCCGCGCGATCGACGACCAGTACTACCCGGCCGGCGCGCGCGCCGCGATGGAGCAGTGCGCGCGAGAGGGCGCCTTCATCTACTTCGGCGCGGCGGGCACCGACCAGATCGTCTCGGTCGCCAAGTGGGCGGAGACGAAGCGGGTCCCGTACATCCACGGCCCCAGCTCGGACAAGGACATGGCCGGGCTGCACTACAACGTGTTCGCCGGTCCGAGCTACGAGTACCAGCACAAGCTGCTCGCGAGGTACCTCGTCAAGCGCTACGGGAAGGACCAGGTCTTCGGGACGGTCCACGTCGCCTCGCCGTTCTTCGAGTCGGGCGCCAAGGCCTTCGCCGACGAGCTGAAAAAGCTGGGTGCGCAGCACGCGGTGACCATCCAGGTGCAGAAGGACGAAAGCCAGTTCTCCAACGTCTTCTTCCAGCTCCAGAACGCCGAGGTGGACATCGTCAACAACTTCACGACGCCCAACATCTGGATCAAGATGTTGAACCAGAAGCCGCCGACCTACGACCCGATCTGGACCGCGGTCAGCCCGGTGGCCGGCTTCAACATCGTCTCGGCGGCGCTCGCCGGAGCCAACGCGGACGCCGTCGTGTTCCACAACTTCGGGCCCGCCTGCGAGTGTCAGACCTATACCGAGGCCATCCCGCCGCCCAAGAGCCTGCCGTGGTACGACGACATCCAGGAGTTCCTGCGGGTCTTCAAGAAGTACTCGCCCGAGAAGGACCCGGCGCCGGACGACTTCGACTACTCCTCCTACCTTGCCGCCAAGGGCGTCCACCGCTTGCTGCTCGAGCTGGGCAAGGACCCGACCCGCACGAAGCTCTTCGAGCTCTTCGACTCCTACAAGGAGAAGCCGGCAGACGTCTATCCGGGGTGCGCGGCCGACTTCACCCGGGGATCCTCGCGGGTGGGCGCGTGGCGCGTGAACGTGTTCGACCTCGCGAACGGCGTCTGGAAGCAGACCGAGAGCTGCATCGACAGCGTCTGAGCCGATAGCGCGCTCGCCCCTCGACGGGATAGCGTGAGGCCTTCACGCCCATGGATGCTGTCTTCAACGGCTTGCTCGCGGGAATCGCCGAAGGCGCCGCCTTCGGCCTGGTGGCCCTCGGCATCGTCCTGGTCTACAAGGCTACGCGCGTGCTCAACTTCGCCCAGGGCGAGATCGCCACGCTCTGCCTCTACATCGCCTGGGAGCTGACCGAGCTGAGCGTGCCGGTCTTCCTCGCCGCCGCGGTCGCGCTGCTGCTGGCCGCGGCGCTCGGCGCGGCGACCGAGCTGCTCCTTCGTCCGCTCGCTTCCGCCCCGCGCCTGACGGTGACGGTCGCGACGCTCGGCATCGCAACCGTGCTCGGCTCGACGCAACTGCTGTGGTTCCAGACCAACGGACGCGCGCTGCCGGCGTTCCTCGCGGGCGAGGCGATCCAGATCGGCCAGATCTCCTTCAAGTGGACGCAGGTGCTCGCGCTCATCGTGTCGATCGGGCTCGGGCTCGCGCTCTTCGCCTTCTTCAAGCGCACGCTCTTCGGCCTCGGCGTTCTCGCCGCCGCGCAGGACCAAACCGCGCTGCGCCTGCAAGGCGTGCCCTTCAGCCAGGTCTCGATCTTCACCTGGTCGAGCGGCGCCATTCTCACGACGCTGGCCGGCCTGATCCTGATCCCCGGCATCGGCCCGTTCTTCCCCTTCGAGATGACGCGCGCCTTCCTCATCCCCTCCCTCGCCGCCGCGCTGGTCGGCGGGCTCACGAGCCTGCCGGGCGCGTTCGTGGGGGGCCTGGTGATCGGGATCGCCAAGAACCTCACCGTGTTCAACTGGCAGGCGAGCGGAGCCGAGTTCATGACGATCTTCGTCGTGATGGTGCTCGTGCTGCTCTTCCGGCCGCAAGGTTTGCTGGGTGAGGAAGCATGACGACCGCTCCCGCGTTCCTCCCCGGCCGAGCCGAAGCCGTCCGCACGATGTGGGCGAGCCGCGCGGTGATGCTCGCCATCCTCGTCGCATTCTTCTCCATCCCGGGCCTTCCGTGGGTAAACGACAGCCGCGAGTTCCTGATCGCATGGGCGATGTGCTCCGCCCTGGTGGGCATGAGCATGAACGTGCTCGCCGGCTACGCCGGCCAGATCTCACTCGCGCAGGCGGTGATCTTCGGCACGGGCGCCTTCGCGATGGGCAACCTGGTGACGAACGCGGGCGTTCCCTGGCTCGTCGCGCTTCCGCTCGCCGGCATCATCACCTCGGCGCTGACGCTCGTGATCGGGTTCCCGGCGCTGCGCATCCGCGGGCTCCACCTGGCGATCGCGACGCTCGGGTTCCAGTTCATGATGGCCCGCCTGCTGTTCCGGTCGCGCCTGATCACCGGCGGCACGGCCGGCATCGACATCGAGCGTCCGGTGCTGTTCGGCGTCGACCTCGCGAACAACGACCAGGCCCTGCTGTGGGTGATCCTGTCGGTGTTCGCGATCATCTGGATGGTCGACCGCAACCTCACGCGCACGCGAGCCGGCCGGGCCTTCTTCGCGGTGCGCCAGGACGAGCAGGTCGCGGCCTCCTTCGGCATCCCGGTCGCGCGCTACAAGCTCCTCGCGTTCGCGATCAGCGGCTTCTACGCCGGCATCGCCGGCGCGCTGTTCGGCACGCTGCAGCAGGACGTCTCGGCGGAGCTGTTCGACTTCATCTTCTCCATCGAGTTCCTCGTCTTCGCCGTGCTCGGCGGGCTCGGGTCGCGCGCCGGCACCGCGATCGGCGCGGCGTTCCCGGTCATGTACCGCAACATCCTGAGCTTCCTCGCCACGACCGGCGCGCTCATCGGCGGCTTGTTGCTCGTCGGCACGCTGCTGCGATACGAGGGTGGCATCGCCGCGCAAGGCCGTGAGCTGGGCGAGAACGCGCGCGCTCTCTACCGGCGCGGTCACGTCTACGGCGTCGCGTTCCTCGGCGCGCTGACGGTCACCATCGCGGCGGCCGTCGGGCTGCCCTACGCGATCTGGGCGGCCGGGCTCAAGCTGACCACGTTCCCGAACATCATCATCGGTCTGGGCACCGGCGTGACCGTGTCCTTGCTGCTGGAGAAGCGCATCCGCGCGGCGGCGATGCGTCCTCCGACCACCGCGGACCGAGCGCTGGTGAGCACGCTCGCGGCGATCGGATCGATCGTCGGCGTGGCGATCCTGGTGTTCGCGATCCGCTACCTGCTCGACTGGGCCTTCGACGTCGAGGCCGGCTCGGCGACCCTGGCGTGGATCGTGAGCGCAATCGGCGCCGGCGCGCTGGCCGCGTTCCTCCTTCGGCAGTACGCGGGCGACCACGGCCCGGTCGCGCACGCGCCGCCTCTCGCCGCGCAGCAGGCGCAGCCCGTGCTCGCCGCTCCCACGCTGGTCCGTCGCCCGGCCGCCCGCGAACCGTATCGAGGCCCGCTGCTGGACGTGCGGGACCTCGCCATGCACTTCGGCGGCGTCCGCGCGCTCGACGGCGTGAGCCTCGAAGTGCGCGCGGGCGAGCTGATCGGGATCATGGGCCCCAACGGGTCGGGCAAGACGACCATGCTCAACTGCATCTCGGGGTTCCTGACGCCGACGAGCGGCGACGTGCGCTACCGGGGACGCTCCGTCAACCGCAAGGCGCCGCACGTCCGCGCCGCGCTCGGCATCGGCCGCACCTTCCAGCACGTCGGCCTGGTCAAGAGCGAAACCGTCGCCGACAACTTCGTCATCGCGCAGCACCTCGAATGCCGCTACCCGACGATGCTCGGCTTGCTGCGAACGACGGACGTGATCGAAGAGGAAGCGCGCCTGAAGGCCCGCGCGTCAGCCGTGATCGACATGCTCGGGCTCGGGGACATCCGGGGCGAGCGCGTGTCCGCGCTCCCCCACGGTCGCGCCAAGCTCGTCGAGCTTGGCTGCGCGCTGGTGACCGGACCCGAGCTGTTGCTCCTGGACGAGCCCGCGGCCGGCGTCGGACCGCAAGAAGCCGACGCGCTCGGCGAGAGCCTGCAGGAGATCGCGCGGCAGTTCGGCGTCACGATCCTGATGATCGAGCACCACGTCCCGCTCATGCTCTCCACGTGCGACTACATCTACGTGCTGAACTTCGGCCAGTTGCTGACGCACGGCGAGCCGGCGGAGGTCTCGCGCCACCCCGACGTGATCGCGGCCTACCTCGGGACGACCGGGAAGGAGGCGAGCGTTGCCGCTACTGGCGGTTGAGGACCTGCGCGCCGGGTACGGCACCGTCCCCGCGCTGCACGGCGTCTCACTCGAGGTCGAGGAACGCGAGATCGTCGCGGTGCTCGGTCCGAACGGCGCGGGCAAGACCACGACGCTGTCGGCGATCTCCGGGTTGATCAAGCCGTGGAGCGGCCGCGTCGTCTTCGACGGCGCCGACATCGGCGGCGCGACCCCCACCGAGACGGTCGCGCTCGGCATCGCGCACGTCCCCGAAGGCCGCCACGTGTTCCCGGCGCTGTCGGTGGAGGAGAACCTCAAGATCGGGTCGTGGGCGCAGCGCAAGGTGGACGGCTCCTACCGGACGAACGTCGAGCGCGTGTTCGGCTACTTCCCCCGGCTCCGCGAGCGCAAGAACCAGCTCGCCGGGACGCTCTCGGGCGGCGAGCAGCAGATGCTCGCAATCGGGCGCGCGCTGATGAGCGCGCCGCGACTGCTCATCATCGACGAGGCGGCCCTGGGCCTGGCGCCGGTCATGGTCGACACCGTGTTCGAGATCGTCAAGGCGATCCGCGACGACGGCAACACCGTGCTCTTGGTCGAGCAGAACGCACCGGTCACGCTCGCGCTCGCGGACCGCGTCTACTTGATGCAGCGCGGCGAGATCGTCACCGGCGGCCCGTCGGCCGAGGTTCGCGAGCGCGGCGTCCTGGACGCGTACCTGGGCCCGATGGCCGCCGCGGCCCGCGCGATGGCGGGCGACCCGGCCTCGAAACCCGGTAACCCCGGACGAAACGGAAGCGCCGGCGCCCGGCCGGCGCGCAGGAAAACCTCCCGCACGGGGAGGAAATCGCCCTCCAGCGACTAATCCTTACCTCAAGGAGTGTCAAGGCGAGCTTCCCGGGGGGGAGCTTGCAGACAAGGAGGGTCTCATGCGACGTCGCTTGGTGGCGGGTCTCGCCACGGCGGCCGCGCTGGTATCGATGTTCGGCGGGATGCAGCCGGCCAGCGCGACCCACGGATGTACCGCAGCGGATTGCTACCCAGCCACGGTCGCCGTTCTCGAAGGTGGCGGGCTGGTGTGTAACAGGGCGGTCTCGCCCACCGACGCCCAGATCCCGAACGGCTTCGGCTTCCCCAGCGCGGCCAACTGGCCGCAGCAGTGCGCGTTCCAGTCCGACGAGCTGTGGGATGCGCGTGGCGGCGGCCCCGCCCCCTTCGGCCAAGGCCTCTACTGGCCGGGCGCCGGTCCGCCGGCCACCGGTCCCTTCAGCTTCGTGACCGACCACGCGGCGGGCGCGCCGAACGGGCTCTGCGTCTCGTCGGCCAACGGTCCCGGCTGCGAGTTCAAGTCCTTCGGCTTGCTGTCCCCCGGCTCGTCCGGCTACGGCGCGTACTGCGGGTCCTCGCTCGGGAAGGGCTTCAGCGAGTTCCGCTCCGGCCTCGCCGGCGACCCCGTCGTGAAGGCCAACTTCGGCTGGGACCAGAGCGCGGCCACGATCCTGCCCCTGGAGGGCGAGGTTCGTTCGCCGGCGGCCCTGTCGGGCGGCTCGGTGACGGGCTTCGTGTCCTCGCGCGGCACGAACGCGGGCAGCGAGAGCGGCGGCAACTGCGGGATCACCGCGTCGACCTTCAAGTTCCAGGTCGAGGGAATGATCATCACGTACTGACGGATATTCCGTTACGTAATGGTTTGAGACTCGTTGTCTAGAATGGCGTCCGATGGGCGCTGGGTGAAGGCCCGGCGTCCATCGGACGTATCAGGGTGAGAAGTCGCGCACGAAGGAGAGCCGTGAAGCACCGCCGGAGAACCGCCGCTCTTCGCCTGTCGTCGGCCTTCGCGTGCGCCCTGATCGCCGTCGGCGCGATCGCCGTCCCCGCCGTCGCCAAACCCCCCGTCGCCGACGCGGGGACGCTCTCCCTCCGCCTTCCCAGGGGCGTGTCCGACGAAGGCCCGAACGGCGACCTCATCATGGACTCCCAGGATCGCCGGGCGTATCAGTTCATGTTCAGCGACCTCGGTTTCACGACGGGCCGCATCTGGGACCTCGATTCCCGGCGCGTCGCAAAGGAAGTGAAGTTCCCGACCGAGTACTTCCCCCAGGGGCCCCTCGCTCCGACCTCGCGGCTCAACAGCCGTGAATGGGTCCACGCGCTGGACGCCGTGGGCGACCGGCTCTTCATCCCGTATCTCTCCGGCGGCATCTTCGCCGGGATCAACGTCTTCGACACCCGCACGCTCGGCCTGATCGACCAGTTCCCGTACCCGCGCGTCACCTACGAGCCGAACCCGGACAACCTCGGCTGCACCTCGAACAACTGCCTCCCGCAGGCGCCGACCGTCCAGCCCAAGCCGGTCGCGCTGTCGTTCGTCGAGCCCATCCTCACCGGCCTCACCCCGAAGGTCCTCGTGCTCATGGAGGAGCCGAAGGGGCCGCTCATGGAGCGCAACTTCAACGTCGCGTGGATCGCGCAGATCGACGCGGCGACCGGCCGCCAGGACTGGATCTACCGCATCTCCTCGTGCGGCGCGACGCTGCCCGGTCGCGGCGACGGCTACTTCCAGCTCGGCATGTTCCAGGCGCAGCTCGGCACGGGCATCTACGTGACGTGCCTCGCGGCCGGGGGCACCGGGCAAGTGGTTCGCCTCGTGGTCGACGCCAACAACGTCCCTCAAGCCGAGCAGGCCTTCCCGGGACCGATCGGCGTCGTGGACGCGCTCACCGACCCCGGCTCGGACCGGATGGTCATTCGCGTCGCCAACGAGCAGGGCGAGTCGTGGTGGATCTTCGACGGACCCTCGGCCTCCTACACCGGCGTCGTCGGCGGCACCGTGTCGCCCGCCCAGATCACCGCAGGGATCGACCAGTCGAGCGGCCGGCTCTACATGCAGGCGCCGGCCACGAAGAGCGGACCCATCGGGAGCCCGGGCGGACTCATGATGTCCGACATCCGGCGCTCGCCCGCGCCGCAGTTCCTCGGGTTCCCCGAGTACGCGCGCAAGGGTCGCGGCACGATCCGCGTCGACGTCCACCCGGCGACCGGCCGCCGCCTGGTGTACCTGCGCGGCGAGGGCACCGACTACCAGATCGTCGAGGACAACGAGCCGATCTCCTACGACCCGCCGATCTCCAACCAGGACGCCCAGACCATCGACGTCGAGGAAGAAGCGGGCGTCACCTCCGCCGACTTCACGGGGTCCGGTCACGCGTACGGCTTCCGGATGCTCCTCGTGGGCGGGCTCGGCGGCGTCCCGCCGACCGGCCCCGACGTCAACGCGCTTCGCGTCGGAAGCTACGGGCCGTTCATACTCGGGTCGCCGTGCGGTCGCGGCGACCGCGAGCTGGTGGCCGGCAGCGTCAAGAGCGTCGGCCTGTCCAACAACCTCGCGTCGGCCTCGGCCGTCGTGTCGGAAGCGGACCCCGGCTCCACGACCGACGTCGGCGAGCCGACCGCGCGATGCTACCCGCGCCCGCGCGACCCGGGCGGCAACGACCTGTGGGAACTCTCCCGCGCGCCCGCCGACTATCCCGAGCCCTTCCGCACCGAGGTCGACGACGACCCCGACGACACCAAGACCGACTCCGACGAGGTCCTCGGGAGCGACTGGCCCTTCTCCACGGTGGAGTGCGGCGGCGACGACGAGGCTTCGACGTCCACGACGCTCACGCCCCTTCGCCGAGGCGACCCCGACACCGACACGTTCGAAGACGAGACGCTGAACGAAGCCTTCGAGAGCGCGCGCGCGACGACCATTCCCCTCGACCGCTTCAGCGCGGCGGTGACCTGCGGGCAGAGCATGGGCAGTGCGAGCGCGTCCTCTCAGGTGCTCGGCGCCGAGACCGGTCCGCCGGCGATCACCGCCGACCCCGACTCGGCCGCGGTTGAGATTCCGATCCCCGGCATCGGGACGCTTCGCATCGCCGAGGTCTCCGCGTCCACCGTGATCTACCGCGACCCGGAGCGCGGCCTCGTCTCGCGCTCGGTCGCCGTCGCCCGCGGGATCTCCATCGGCGACCACGTCTTCATCGACAGCGCCTCCACCATCGCCGAGGCCGTCGCCGCCGGCCGGCCGGGGACCGCGTCGACGGAGTTCATCCGCCGCGTCTGCGGCGTTCGCATCAAGGACGAAGCGCCGGACGTGCACGTGTTCCGCCCCGGCGCCGAACCCGATCAGGAGAAGCTTCTCGCCGGCGACGTCGAAGGCGGGCTCGAGGTCGAGCCCGAAGGCGGCGGCGAGCAGGAGAAGAGCGTCGACGAGGAAGCCTGCGCCGACATCACGACCCCGGCAGGCGGGCAGACCATCTCGATCATCGGGCGCATCAACCAGGCGCTCGGGACGCGCGGCCGGATCACGACGCCGGAGCCCGACAGCGACCTTCGCCACGGCTCCCCCGGCGGCTACATCGCCTCAATCCAGAAGGACCGCAAGCTGGAGATCTCCTCGCGCGCGGTCAACAACGACGCCTCCACGCAGGTGCCGGCACTCGAGCTGATCGTGTTCAACGACGACCCGACCCTGGGGCGCGGCCGCCAGGTCATCCAGCTCGCCGGCGTCGACGCCTCGGTCACCTACGGCATCTACCTGCTGGACCCCGGCGACGACTTCAACGACCTGCCGAGGAACCTGATCGACTACACCGGCGGCTTCCCCGACCCGGCGCCGCCGCCGGCGTACGTGCCTCCCACGACGCCGCCCGCGGCGAACGGGCCGATCACGATGCTCTTCGAGGGGATCTCGTTCCTGTTCCGCTCTCCCAAGGACGCGCTCCTCGCGGGCCTGGTGTGGGCCATGCTCTACGCGCCGTTCCAGCTCGGCTTGCGACGGCGCGCGCTCAAGGGTCTGGCATGAGGGCGGAGGGGCTGTCGCGCGGCGTCGCACGCACGCTGAAGTTCGGCGCGGTGGTCATGGCGGTGGGGTTCATCGCCGTCGTCCCCGGCCGCTCCGCGATCCTGGACTCGGGTCCCGCCGCGACGACCGGGCCCGTGGACCAAGGCCCGGCAGGGCCGGCGGTCACCGACACCGGGCCGAGGACGGGGCCGGTGAGGACGGCGACCGACGACAAGCCCGGCTTGCAGTGCACGCGCTCGCTCAACGGCGGCGCGACCGACCAGGGCGTCACCGAGAGCACCATCTACCTCGCGAGCACGGTCGTTTCCTCGGGCGCCGGCAAGAGCTTCCTCGGCGACTCGCCGCTGGGCATGCAGGCGGTGGTGCGCAAGGTCAACGCCGCGGGCGGCATCTGCGGGCGCCTGCTCGACCTGACGCTGCGCGACGACGGCTGGAACGCGCCGCGCGGGCTCGACTTCCTCAAGAACTTCATCGACGAGCAGAAGTACTTCGCCTTCCCAGTCGTCCCCTCGTCGGAGGGGCTGACCGCGGCGATCGAAGCCGGCGTGATCTCCAAGGCCGGCATCCCGGTCGTCGGGACCGACGGCATGCTCCGCCAGCAGTACGAGGACCCGTGGGTGTGGCCCGTCGCCACCGCGACGGAGTCGACCATGCGCATCATGGCCAAGCACGGGTACGACAAGGGCTCGCGCTGCTTCGGCATCGTCTACGACAAGTTCTACCGGTTCGGCAAGGAAGGAGCGGAAGCCTTCCGCAAGTACGTCGCGACGCTGAAGGGCGCGCGCGTGTGCGCCGACGTCGGCATCCTGCCCGCCCAGGCGTCCTATTCCTCGGAGATCCAGAACTTCAACGCCCAGTGCGACGGGCAGTGCGACCTCGTCGCGTGGCTGCTCGAACCGGGAACGGCGCTGACCTGGGTCGCCGGGCGGCCGCAATTCGGCACCAAGGTGACGACTGCGGCGCAGACGTTGTTCAACGAGCAGTTCGCGGCCAACTGCGGCAAGGACTGCAACGGCGTCATGGTCTGGACCGGCTACAATCCCCCGATCGGCAACCTCGCGGGGCTGCCGGACATCCAGACCTACGTGAACGACATCAAGATCGTGAGCCCCACGGCCGACACGACGAACCAGTTCCTCGAAGGCTCGTACTTGGGAATGACCGTCTTCGTCGAGGCGCTCCGGCGCGTCGGACCGAACCTCACCCGTGAGCGGTTGCGGGACGTGCTGAACTCGGAGAGCTTCAAGACCGACATCGCCACGACCCTTCGCTGGACCGCGGCGAAGCGGCACGCCAACACCAGCGCGCAGGCGTTCTCGATCGTCGTGGCGCAGGGATCCTTCGCCGGCTTCAAGAACGAGCAGACCGGATTCATCCGGGACCCATCGCTCTAATGGGCGCCGCGTTCGCCCGGCTGCCGAGCCTCTGGCGAGCGCTGCCGCTCGCGGCTCGCATCGCGATGGCGGCGACCGGGATCGCCGCGTTCGTGCTCATGCCCGGCATCGGCGGCATCCGGCTCTCCACGCTGCTGTCGATCGGCAACATCGGCGCGTATTCCGTGCTCGCGATCGGGATCGTGATGATCTATCGCGCGTCCAAGGTGTTGAACCTCGCCCACGGCGCCATGGTCATGTTCCCGCCCTACGTCATGCTCTGGATGCACAGCGGGCACAAGTTCATGGCCGATGCCGGCGCTCCGCTGGTGGCCGAGCGCGTGCTCGCGTCGCTGGTCCCCGCGGTCGCCGTGGGTCCCCTGCTCGCATCGACCGTGCTGCGGCGAATGCCGCGCGCGGTTCGCCTCGTGGCGGGGGCGGGCGCGTCGGCCGCGTCGCTCGGCGTGCTCGTCTGGGTGGCCGGCCGCGGCGTCCCGGTCGGGGTCGCCCTGCTCATCGGGATCCTCGCCGGCGGCGGGCTCGGATACCTCGTCGAGCGCATCTTCGTCCGCACGTTGCGACCCCAAGGGCCGACCGCGCAGACGGTCGGGACGGTCGCCGCGCTCGGCCTTGTCGTCGCGGTGGCGGCGAAGGTCTTCGGGACCGGCAACGTCACCGGCCCCGCGCTCGTCCCCGACGTCGTGTTCGAGGTCGGCCGGGGCGGGACCGGGAGCATCGACCTCGGGCTGATCATGCTCTTCGTGATGGCGATGCTGATCACCGCGGCCTTGATCGCGTTGTTCAAGTACACCGACCTCGGTCTCATCATGCGCGGCACCGCCGAGAACCGGCGCGCCGCCTCGCTCATGGGCGTCGACCCCGACCGCATCACCGCCCTCACCTGGATCATCGGCGGCGTGCTCGCCGGCGTGTCGGGGATCCTGCTGGCGAGCGTCACGAACCTGCACCCCTACACGCTGTCGCTGTCCGCGCTCCCGGCGTTCGTCGCGGCGCTGCTCGGCGGCATGGCGAGCCTCGTCGGCGCGGTCGGCGGCTCGGCGCTGGTCGCGATCACGCGCTCGGTCTTCCCCACGCTCGGCGCGCTGAAGGGCATCCAGGGCATTGACGCGCTCTTCCTCGCCGTGCTCGCGATCGGCGCCATGGCCGCGCGCGGGGCGAGGCTGGCGGGCGGCGACGTGCGGTCGGAGTCGGTCGCGGCGAGCGGAAGCGGTGGCGCCGGCGCGGGCTTGGGCCGGCTCGAGCAGGCGCGCCGGCCGCTCACGCTGATCGGGGTGATGGTCTTCGTCGCCTTCCCGTTCCTGCCGTTCGTTCACGGCTCGCTGGTGTCGAACATGAACAAGGCGGCGGCCTTCGCCCTTATCGCGGTGTCGATCGTGGTCTTGACAGGCTGGGTCGGGCAGATCTCGCTCGGTCACGCCGCGCTCGTCGCCGTGGGCGGCTACGGGACGAGCTTCGTCACGACCGCCTCCGGCATCCCCTTCCCGCTCAGCCTGCCGCTGGCGGCCGTGCTCACGGCCGGAATCGCCGCGCTCCTGGGGGCCGTCGCGGTTCGCGTACGCGGCCTGTTCCTCGCGGTAGCCACGTTGATCTTCTCCTGGATGGGATCGGAGTTCCTGTTCCGTCAGGAATGGCTCACGAAGTACTTCCGCATCGACCCCGTCGTCATCGGGCAGTCTGGCTCGTTCCCGTCCTTCGACTTCGAGAACACCACGACCCTCTACTTCGTCTTCTGGGCGATCGTCGGCCTCGGCGTGCTCGCCGCTGCGAACTTGCGCGACTCCAAGACCGGACGAGCGTTCTTCGCCGTCCAGGGCTCGGAGATGGCGGCTTCCTCGCTCGGCGTGGACGTCACGCGTTACAAGCTGCTGGCTTTCGCGGTCTCGGGCTTCCTCGCGGGAGCGGCCGGCAACCTGATCATGAACCGCGACCGCGTCATCCAGGCCGACAACTTCACCTTCACCGCCTCGCTGCTCTTCGTCGCCTTCGCCGTGGTCGGGGGGTTGCGCAGCCTCGGCGGCGCCGTGGGCGCGGGCGTCTTGTTCGCGCTGCTGGAGGAGCTGTTCTTCCGCGTGGAGTTCCTCGGCGGCTTCCTCGACATCGTCAGCGCCGGGCTGCTCACGCTGGTGCTGCTCGCCTACCCCGGCGGTCTCGCCGGGCTCGGGAGGCAGATCGCGCGAGCGGTCGGCGCGATCCCCGGGCTCATCCGCGGCCTGGGCGTGATCGATCGCGGCTTCGACACCTTCCTCAGCGACCTGACGTGGGCGAAGCGCCGCGTCGCCGAGAAGATCCGCGAGCGCGTCGAGGCGCCCGCCCTGGAGTTCGCGCCGGTGCTCGCGGGCGGCCATTCGCGGCCGGCCCGATTCCAGGCCCTCGCGCCGGCGCCCGCCGGCGGGTCTCGTCCCGTCGTGCGGACGGCCGCGCTCCCGCCGAACCGATCCGCGCGCCCCCTCGTCGTTCGCTCCGAGCACGTCACGGTGCGATTCGGCGGCCTCACGGCCGTGAACGACGTGACCATGGAGGTGCGCGAGGGTGAGATCGTCGGGCTCATCGGCCCGAACGGCGCCGGCAAGACCGTCTCGTTCAACTCCATCGCCGGCATCGTGACCCCGACCGAGGGCAAGGTCTTCCTGTACGGCACCGACGTCACGACCGCCCCGGTCCACGAGCGCGCGAAGCTCGGCATCGCTCGCACGTTCCAGGTGCTCCAGCTCTTCCCGGCGCTGACGGTCTTCCAGAACCTGCTCGTCGCCACGCACCTGCACAACGAGACCGGCGTGCTGTCCCACGTCACGGCGACGCCGCAGTCGGTCGAAGCCGAGCGCCAAGCGCGCGCGCGCGTTCGCGAGGTCGTCGAGATGCTCGGCCTCGAGGACATCGTCGACGCCTACCCGGGCGACCTGCCGTTCGGGACGCTGCGCATGGTCGAGGTCGCGCGCGCGCTCGTGACCGGGCTCGGGTTCATCATGCTGGACGAGGCGTTCTCCGGCCTGGACGACACCGAGACCGAGGAACTGGTGCGCGCGCTCGTCAAGGTGCGCGAGTCCGGCGTTACGCTGCTGCTGATCGAGCACGACGTGAAGCTGATCATGAGCGTCTGCGACTACGTCTACGTCCTGGACCGGGGGACGCTGATCGCCGAGGGCGTGCCCAAGGACGTCCAGCGCAACCCGGCCGTGATCGCCGCGTACATCGGCAAGGCGCCGGACGAAGAGGAGGCGAGCGCGTAGATGGCGCTGCTGGAGGTCAAGGGAATCGACGTCTTCTACGGCGCCGTCCGCGCGCTGACCGGCGTCTCGCTGGAGGTGAACGAGGGCGAGATGGTGTCGCTGCTCGGCCCGAACGGCGCCGGCAAGACGACCACTCTTCGCGCGATCAGCGGCATGATGGCCCCGCGCGCCGGCGAGATCCTCTTCGAGGGCGCGCCGATCCACGGCCTGCCGGCGCAAGACGTCGTCACGCACGGCATCTCCCACCTGCCCGAAGGCCGCGAGCTGTTCCCCTCGCTGACCGTCGAGGAGAACCTTCGCTTCGGCTACTACCCGAAGCGCAAGCAGCCCGGCTACGCCGAGGCGCTCGACCGCGCGTACACGTTCTTCCCCAAGCTCGGCGAGCGGCGCAACCAAGCCGCCGGGACGATGTCGGGCGGCGAGCAGCAGATGCTCGGCATGGCGCGCGCGCTCATGTCCTCGCCGAAGCTGCTCGTCATCGACGAGATGTCGCTCGGGCTGGCGCCGCTCATCGTCGAGCTGCTCTTCGAGATCCTCGAGGAAGTGAACAAGGAGGGCACGGCGGCGCTGGTCGTCGAGCAGTTCGTGAACATGGCGCTCGGACACACCGCGCGGGCCTACGTCCTGAGCAAGGGCGAGGTCGTGCTGAGCGGACCGTCGCTGCAGCTCCGCGACGACCCCGAGCTGCTCGCCTCCTACTTGGGCGAAACCGAGCCGAGCGCGGCAGGATAGGTCCATGGCTCGCACGCTCGCCGTTCTCCTCGGCCTGGTTCTGGCGTGCTCGGGATGTCCCGCGCGCACGCCCGCCGGCTCGGAAAGCCCGGCCGCGTCGGCCACCGCGACCTCGCCTGATCCCGGATCCACCGGTCCGGACGGGACCCCGGCGAGGCCGGCGGCCTCTTCGCCGGCCGAGACGCCGGGCGGCCCCGCGACGCCGTCGTCGCCGCCCCCGGAAGACACCGTCCAGTACGGCCCTCCCGGCCCCGGGCCGAACAACACGATGCCGCTGAAGGTCACGCTCACCCCCACCTGCGCCGAGCCCGGCGACACGATGTCTTCGACCGCGACGACCCTGCCGGGCGCGCAGCTCGCCTTTACCGCGTCCTACAGCGACAACAACCGGATCCCCGACTTCGAGTACGTCCCCGGCGAAGCCAACCCAACTGGTACCTTCACCTGGCGATGGGAGATCCTGCCGACACACCCGCGAGGCGAAGGCCAGCTCAGCGTGGTCGCCGCCCTGGACGACCGCGGCGCCTCGTACAAGGTGGACTTCCGCATCGCCGACCGGTGCTGACCCGGGTCCCGGCCCTGCTGATTGCGAGCGCCTTGCTGCTGGTGTCCGCGTGCGGCGGATCGCCCCAGCCACTGCGCTCGCCGATCAGCCTGGAGACGCCGGCGCCGGGCCACACCCGCCGCGTCGTGGAGGCGCACCTGACGATGTCCGTCACGGGCGCCCTGACGTTCGACCTCGAAACCGACACGACGCTCGCGATCGACGAGATCATCTCCGACGAGGTCCCCACGGCAGGCTGGTTCCTCTCGGTCGCCAGCGCGCCGCTGATCGAGCTGGACGACGGCAGGATCCTGCAGTTCAGCGTGGACCTCTCGCCGGGGCTTTACCGCGGGCCGGGCCGCTACGACCTGTCCGACGAAGGCACGCAGACGGTTCAGGGCATCCAGTCGCTCGGGAGCGCCGCGTACGTGCGCTTCGTCTCCTCCGATCCGCCCGGCGTCGAGGAGTTCCGGGACTTCGGACAGCCGTGCTCGCTGGACGTCGGCAACGACGTGCGGTCGGGTCACGTGTTGTGCCCGGAGCAGCTCGGCACCGCGGACGCCTCCGAAAGCGTCCGCCTGGAGTGGTCGTGGGAGCTGCTCTGAAGGCCGAGCGCCTCGACGCCGGCATCGTCGCGATCGACACGCAGATGGCCGGGTACGAGGAGGTCGTCGCCGCGTTCGTGGTTCCCGGCGACCGCCCGGCCGTCGTCGAGACCGGTCCCGCCACGGTCACGCAGACGCTCACCGACGGGCTCGCGGCGCTCGGGCTCGGACCCGACGACGTCGCCTACTTCGTCGTCTCCCACGTTCACCTGGACCACGCCGGCGCGGCCGGCGACGTGGCCGAGCGCTTCCCCCGCGCCCAGGTCGTCGTGCACTCGGCCGGCGCACGGCACCTCGCCGATCCGAGCCGCCTGATGGCAAGCGCCCAGCGCGTCTTCGGCGAGCGGATGTCGACGTTTGGACCTCTGCGCCCGGTCCCCGAGGACCGCCTGCTCGCCGTCGATCCGGGCGCGCGGCTCGACCTCGGGGGCGGGCGGTCGCTGGAGATCGTGGAGGCGCGCGGGCACGCCAAGCACCACATGGCGATCCAGGACTCCGACAGCGGCGTGCTGTTCGTCGGCGATTCGATGGGCGTGTACCTTCCGGAGGCGGACGTGCTGCGGCCGGCCACGCCGCCGCCCGACTTCGACCTCGACGTCGCGCTCGCCACGCTCCGCGGGTTCCGCGCGCGCGACCCGCGCGGGCTCTACCTCACCCACTACGGGCCTGCCCCGGGCGACCGCGACTTCATCGCCGAAGCCGAGGAGCGGCTCGTCCGGTACGGCGCCATCGTCAAGGAGGCGATGGCGGAGTCGACCGACGTCGAGTTCCTGGCCGAGCGCCTCCGCGAGCGCACGTGGGACGACTACCGCGCCGTCCACGACCGGCCCGAGGTCCTGGCCAAGTTCGAGGCGCTCAACGCGTGGCGGTCGAGCGCGGCCGGCTACCTGCGGTACTTCCAGACGACCGATTGATTGCCCGGGGCGCCCGTCGGGCGCCCGCGCTAGTGGTTCCGGCGCAGCATGACCGTCCCGGCGGTCGGCACGTTCCCGCACACTTCGTCGTAGCCGATGAAGACCGTCGTCGTCCGGCCGCCCAAGAATGCCGAGCCGAGCGTCTGCCAGCCTCCGGTCGTGCACCCGCTCATCTGGATGTCACCCGTACCCTGGCCGCACACCCCGTCACCGCCGTCCTGGCAGACGCTGAAGTACATGCCCACGCCGTTGCTGTCGGTGACCTTGATCTGGTTGGGCGCGAAGGCGACCTCTCCGAACGGCACCCCGCCACGGTTCACGCCGCCCTGCGACCCGCTGAGGCCCACGCTGCCCACGCCGTCGATCGAGACAATGCCCGGCGTCACGTAGTCCCCCGACACGGACTGATGGTTCGCCACCGCCGGACCCGGCATGCCGAGCATCGCGAGCGCGATCGACGCGGTCGCTCCCAGAACGAGCTTCCTCACTTTCGCCACCCCCCTCAGCCGGTAAACGCCGGACACGGCGAGCCGCCGGTCGAGTCGCCCGTGTAGTAGTCCCACGTCTTGTACACCGCGGAGTGAGGGCTGCCCGGCTTCACGAGCTTGAAGCAGCCCGACGCGTCGGCGTTGAACTTGATCCGGTTGGTCGCGCCTTCGGCCTCTTCATAGTCGTAGATCCACTGCGACCCCGAGCCCGACGTCTTTGTGAGGGTGATCTCGCCCTTGATCGAGATGCCGAGCCCGCCGTCTCTGATCTCGACGATGACCGACTCACCCTGGTCGGAAGTCGCGACGAAGCGAGGCTGGATGCCCCCGGTTCCCAGCGGGATCATGTGCGTGTTCTGCGGCACGTCGTTCTCGGTCGTCAGGCACCCGAGCGCTCCGGGGTTGTACGACTGGCCCCCGGTCGCGCCCGTGCCGCCCAGTTCGCCGACGTAGGCGCCGGTGACGAAGAACGCAAAGATCGTGCAGTCGTTCGCGCCGGCCTGCGACGCCGCCGGAGACATCGCGGGCAGCACCGCGGCCACAAGGGCGAGCGCGGAGATCGATCGTCTCACCTTCATCCCCTCCCGGCCGCTCGAAGGTCGTTTCGAGCGGCCCCTCCGGATCGCCCTCGTGCGGCGATCCCTTTGGCGCCACCATTTCGACGCCGGTACGCCCGATACCTCCCCTTCCGGCAGGCCGCGGACAACGACGGCGGTCAGGTGTGCCGGATTTCGACCGTCCCCTGCGTCGGCACGCCCAGGCAGTCGGCGTCGTCGGAGACGCCCACCAGCACGCTGAGCGCGCGGTTGGCTTGGAAGCCGTAGATCGGCACCCACCCCGTGGTCGAGCACCCGGTCAGGCCGTCGCCGCTCGCGCCGCCGCACTCCGTCGAGCCCGTGGGCTGGCACACCTTGAAGAAGACGCCGGGACCGGCGTCGTCGGTTATTCGTATCTGGTTCGGCACGAAGTCGACCTGACCGGCCGTGAACGCGGCCTCGCCCTGTCCTGCGCGGAACGTGCCGGAGAACGTCGTGCCGATTTGGACGATGCTGGCGCCCTGGTAGCTCCCGGAGGCGGCAGCCGCGTGACCCGCGGTGCTCCCGAGCATCACCATCAGCAATGAGACGGCGGCGATGCGTACGCGCAATGGTTCCCCCTTTGTTCGTTCGGTCCTTACAGGAATGTGGCGGTCACGGTCCCCGTCACGCCGTTGTTCACGCACTCCCGCTCGTTCGCCCAGGCGCCGACCCCTTCGACCTGCCCGACCGTGAGCACGAAGACGACGATGCGCTCCCCCTTCTTGATGGGCGTGTTGCTGAGGCTCGCGACGCCGGAGGCGTTCGTGCAATAGCCGATCTGCCAGCCGCCCTCGGCAGGATCGCACACATCGCCGCACACCAGGAGGGGGATCCCCTGCCTGCCCGTGATCTCATCGAAGATCTTGACCTTGGTGTATTTCTTGCCCGGGCGAGACGGGAAGGCGTATCCGGATATGCCCGCCTTCTGGCCGGTCGTGCTCGAGCGAGGAGCGTTCACCTCGTATCCGCCGGGCGTTGCCACGTAGCGAGCCGACTCCGTCCCCGCGTGGCCCGGCAGCCCCGCCGCGAGGACGGCGACGACGGCCAGCGCAGCCGTGGCGATTCGTCTCATGGTGGTCCTCCCTTCGGGCCCTTGTGGGGCCACCCCCATCCTGCTCCCCTGCTTCGACGCGAGAAGCCCGGGCTCCTCCCCCGTCCGCGGCTCCGGCGGGCGGCCTGTGGCGCAACCCCGGCGGGCGCCCGAATCACGGCCCGATATAAGGCCGGGGCCGGCCCGAAGGGCCGGCCCCGAAGTGTCCCGGCGGTGTCCTACTCTCCCACGCAGTCGCCCACGCAGTACCATCGGCGCTGGAGGGCTTAACTTCCGGGTTCGGTATGGGACCGGGTGTGTCCCCTCCGCTATCGCCACCGAAACGTCTATGGGAGCGCTCGCAGTGGCGCGCTCCATTTGTCAAGGGGCAGCGCCGCGCGCGCCCCTCGAGCACCCATAGCGAGTGTGAGCGAACCAAGGCCTCGGCCTATTAGTACCGGTCGGCTCCACGTGTTGCCACGCTTCCACCTCCGGCCTATCAACCCGCTAGCCTTGCGGGGGCCTTACCGGGTTAACCCCGTGGGAGGCCTCATCTTGGAACAGGCTTCCCGCTTAGATGCTTTCAGCGGTTATCCCTTCCGCACATCGCAAACCAGCCATGCCCTTGGCAGGACAACTGGCACACGAGCGGTGCGTCCATCCCGGTCCTCTCGTACTAGGGACAGCTTTCCTCAAGCCTCCTGCGCTCACGGTGGATAGGGACCGACACAATTGTTACTCCCGACTCGCCATCGGTCGGGGGCCAGGACATTTCTGCCTGACTCTGCATGTCGCCATGCAGGTCGGACCATATCTTCACGTTCGGTGTGGACCCGAATCGTGTCTGGCATATGGTCTCTGAGGATTCTCGACGCCTTCAATTCGATGGATCCTCCGGTACCTCCCTCCACCATTCATGGTGAGGGCCAGTCTCCGGAGTCGATCGAAACCTTCCCGGCAGCGGTGCTCTCCCGCCACCATCGCGCGAACGATCGACGCGAAGGTGTCGAAGTCACCCTGCTTACTGCTCAGAAGGGGCTGCGCCTCGAAGAAGGGAATGATCCTCTTCATGAGATCCTCGCGGTTCCTCACGACCAGGACGAGCGTCCGGTCGCTGCCGCCTCGGTGATTCTCCCTGATCCTTCCGCAGCCGAACCGCCGCACCATCGCGTCGAGCACCTGCCGGCGCTCCGGGTTCTGGGGGTTCTGGCTGACGTGAAATTCAGGGACGAGTTGCCATCCGAGGCGAGTGCTTGGATTCCGCTGGATCGCAACATGGAACGATCCTTCTCCGTCGACGTAGCCGGCTATGTAGGCGTCGAGCCTTTCCTGCTGATCGACCGCACCCGCCACATTGTCACTGCACATGTCACCACCCTAGCAGTCGGGCCTGACAAGGTCAGTAGTGCGGGATTCTCGGTTGTTCCAGCATATAGCCAGATTTATAGACAGCGCGGTCAAACCACTGTCTCACGACGTTCTAAACCCAGCTCGCGTACCGCTTTAACCGGCGAACAGCCGGACCCTTGGGAGATGCTCCACCCCCAGGATGCGACGAGCCGACATCGAGGTGCCGAGCCTCGCCGTCGCTGTGGACGCTTGGGCGAGACTAGCCTGTTATCCCCGGGGTACCTTTTAGCCGTTTAGCAACGGCGCTTCCACACGCCACCGCTGGATCACTAGACCCTGCTTTCGCACCTGCTCGACGTGTCCGTCTCGCAGTCAAGCTCCCTTTTGCTCTTACACTCGATGCACGATTGCCAACCGTGCTGAGGGAACCTTTGGGCGCCTCCGTTACCTTTTGGGAGGCAACCGCCCCAGTCAAACTGCCTGCCTGGCGCTGTCCGAGATCCGGATAACGGACCCTCGTTAGACGCCCAGCACGAGAAGGGTGGTATTTCAAGGATGGCTCCACGAAGGCCGAAACCCTCGCTTCAACGCCTCCCACCTATCCTACGCAACCCGAACCGAACACCAACACCAAACTACAGTAAAGGTCCCGGGGTCTTTCCGTCCTACCGTGAGTAGGCCGCATCTTCACAGCCAATGCAATTTCGCCGAGTCCCTGGTCGAGACAGCGCCCAAGTCGTTACACCATTCGTGCAGGTCGGAACTTACCCGACAAGGAATTTCGCTGATTCTGTTACTTGTAGACCGCGTGCGTTGCACGACTCGCGCGCGGCGGGCTGATCGTTTCCGTCAGCCTCCCTACGTCGCCGCAGGGATCGGACCATCTCATCCCCTTCACGTTGTCGCTCTATTCGAAGGGGGCCGGCGTATGGTCTCTGAGGATTCTCAAGAGTTCGGATGGCTTTCGGTGGTTCATCGTCTCCGCGATCTTCGCGATCTCGACGATGCCGTCGGCGGTGAGGTGCCGCCTATGGCTCATCAGGTCGAGGATCCTTGCGAACTTCTCGAAGTTGCGTCGTTTCGAAGTCCGCAGCGGATGTTCACGAAAGAACGGGACGATTACGTTGCGCAAGTCATCGAACCGCTGAACGCAATATCGGAACATATCCTCCCGATGATTGTCGTGTCGGCTGTTGCGATAGACCTTTCCGCAACCGAAGAAACTCACCAGATCGTCGAGGACGTCGCGACTCGATGCGCCTTGTGCGACGGCAAACTCCGGTCGGACTTGCCATCCCAGCGTCATCGTGCCGCATCGATAGATGGGTGCGCTGAAGCAGCCTTCTCCGTCTACGAACCCCACGATCCATCCGATCGCCTTGAGCCTTTCCTGCTGGTCTTCCGCACTCCGCACATTGTCACTGCTACGCATGTCATCACCATAACAATCGGGTGTGACAGTCGAGCGAGTAGCGGGAGATTCTCGGGTTTTCCAGCATATAGCCGGCTGCGCACCACGCCGTCACCGACGTGGGGGGCAGCGCCCCTTACCTGCCGAGGGGCTTCCTACCTTAGGACCGTTATAGTTACGGCCGCCGTTTACCGGCGCTTCGGTTCAGAGCTTCGCCCGAAGGCTAACCCCTCCCCTTAACGTTCCGGCACCGGGCAGGTGTCAGAGGGTATACAGCGCCTTGCGGCTTCGCACCCTCCTGTGTTTTTAGTAAACAGTCGCTTGGGCCTGGTCACTGCGACCTCAGCCGGCTCGAGCCGCGTGGACTCTCACCGTCCGAGGCACCCCTTCTTCCGAAGTTACGGGGTTAGATTGCCGAGTTCCTTGACCAGGGTTCACTCGATCGCCTTAGTATTCTCTACTTGCCCACCTGAGTCGGTTTGGGGTACGGGCACCTTTCCCACTCCCTAGAGGTTTTTCTCGGCAGCATAGGATCAGTCACTTCGTCCCTGCGGACTCGGCATCGCACCTCAGGATCATGCCCCCACGGATTTGCCTATGGGGACTCCCTACGTGCTTACCCCGGGACGACCATCGCCCGGGTTGACCTACCTTCCTGCGTCACCCCATCGGTGACCTAGTACCACCTGGGTCGGTAGCCCCCGAAGGGGTTTCCTTAGCAAGATGGATTCGATCTTGGCGCGGGAACGGTGGTACAGGAATATCAACCTGTTATCCATCGACTACGCCTGTCGGCCTCGCCTTAGGTCCCGACTAACCCTGGGCGGATGAACCTTCCCCAGGAACCCTTGGGCATTCGGCGGAGGGGTTCCTCCCCCCTCTTTCGCTACTCATGGCGGCATTCGCTCTCGACACGCATCCACGGCTGGGTCACCCCGCCGCTTCACCCGCGTGTCCATGCTCCCCTACCGAGCCGGTCGCTTGGACGCATGAGGCCTCCCCCATGCGCCGGCTCATGACCGGCTCCCACAGCTTCGGTGACGTGCTTAAGCCCCGTTACATTTTCCGCGCCCAACTACTCGACCAGTGAGCTGTTACGCACTCTTTCAAGGATGGCTGCTTCTAAGCCAACCTCCTGGCTGTCTACGCGGCTGGACATCGTTTCCCACTTAGCACGTTCTTAGGGACCTTAGCCGATGATCTGGGCTGTTTCCCTTTCGACTACGAACCTTATCGCCCGCAGTCTCACTGCCGTACTTAGCGCATCGGTATTCGGAGTTTGCCTGAGTTCAGTAAGCTTGTGGGCCCCCTAGCCCAAGCAGTGCTCTACCCCCGATGCGGAACATACGACGCTGTACCTAAATACATTTCGGGGAGAACCAGCTATCACCGGGTTTGATTGGCCTTTCACCCCTACCCACAGGTCATCCGCCCACTTTTCAACGTGAGTCGGTTCGGTCCTCCACGCGGTCTTACCCGCGCTTCAACCTGCCCATGGGTAGATCACCCGGCTTCGGGTCTACATCACGCGACTGGACGCCCTATTCAGACTCGGTTTCCCTACGGCTCCGGCACACGCCTTAACCTTGCCACGTAACGTAACTCGCCGCCTCATTCTTCAAAAGGCACGCCGTCACGCACCGCCCGGTTGCCCGGACGGCTAGCTCCGACGGTTTGTAGGCACACGGTTTCAGGTACTATTTCACTCCCCTCCCGGGGTGCTTTTCACCTTTCCCTCACGGTACTGGTTCACTATCGGTCGCCAGGTAGTGTTTAGCCTTAGGGGGTGGTCCCCCCAGATTCACGCCGAATTCCACGTGCTCGGCGCTACTTGGGATCCCAATCGGGAGGTCGATCGCATTTCGCTTACGGGGCTGTTACCCGCTGTGGCCGCCCTTTCCATGGCGTTCAGCTATGTGTCGACTTTGTAACTCCCTGGCAGTACCGGCGTACCGCCTGATCGGTCCCACGACCCCTGCATGACAACGCCACCGGGCTATCACGTCACACAGGTTTAGGCTGTCCCCGTTTCGCTCACCGCTACTCAGGGGATCGCGGTTGCTTTCTCTTCCTCCGGGTACTGAGATGTTTCACTTCCCCGGGTTCCCTCACCTTCGCCTATGTGTTCAGCGAAGGGTGACTGGCCACTACGCCAGCCGGGTTGCCCCATTCGGAGATCCACGGATCGAAGCTTGCTTGGCAGCTCCCCGTGGCTTATCGCAGCCTGCAACGTCCTTCGTCGGCTCCTGGCGCCAAGGCATCCACCGTATGCCCTTCGTACCTTGGCTCTTTGATGCTCACACTCGCTATGGAGTTCTCAAGGTGCACGGGCGGCCAACGAAGCTCGATCATCCCTGAGGGCCGAAAAATGCCGGTGACCTTGGGTCACCGGCAGCCTCCCGCACGTTACCCGGAGGCATGGCGCGCGGTCCTAACGGCTGGTCTTCGGTCTGATCAGGGGTTTCCGCACTCAGTCGCTACCCTCGGCCCGAAGGACGTTCGCCTCCGGAGCCGACTGCGTACTCTACGCCGCGCCCCTTGGGGTGTCAACCGGGACGAGCACGCCCCGCGACCCCTCTGACCTGGGGTTCCGGCACCAAACGGACGTTCCGCGCCGGGGCAGGTGTCCGGCGGGCGCGCCTCGAATCTTCCTCCCCAGACATGACGCCCGCGATTCGCGCTGCCTTGTCCGCCGCCCTGTGCCTGCCGGCGGCGCTCACGCTGCTCGGAGCCGGTAGCCAGGCCGTCGCCTGCACGCAGGTAGTCGGCGTGACGCTCGGCGACGACTGCGACGGCGGCGGCGGCACGAAGCGCGTCAAGCAAGGCAAGGCTCGCGACGCGGAGACCACGCTGTTCCAAAGCGCCAACCGCGCCCGATCCGACCAGGGCCTGGCCCCGCTTCGCTCCGACTCGGCCGCGCAGGCCGTGGCCCGCGACTACGCGCAGGTCATGTGGCGCCGGGGAACGCTGCGGCACAACCCGGATCTGCGCTCGCCCGCCACGATGGACCGGCTCGGCCACCCGGCCGCAGTCGCGGAGAACGTCGGGAAGGGCCCGCGCGCGAGCAGCATCCACCGCGCCTTCATGCGCAGCCCGGGCCATCGCGCGAACATCCTCACGTCCCTGCCGAGGCTCGGCATCGGCGCCTACTGGGACGGCAAGACCGTGTGGGCGGTCCAGGTCTTCCTCGGGCCGGGCGGAGCCTGGTTCGCGCCTTCCTCGCAGTCGGCGCTCCCGGCCGCGCACGGGGGGGCGCACGCCCGCGCCGGCTCGGGCGGCACGCTCCTTCCCGGCGAAGGCCTCGCCTCGCTGCCGGATGCCGCCGCAGCCGAAGCCCCGTCCGGACCCGGGCCGACCCCCTGGCTGCCGATCGGGATCGCGTTCGTCGCCGTGACGGTCCCGGGCGCGAGCCGGGCGCTGTGGCTGCGCCTCCGGCGCGCGTAGTCCTCAGACGAAGCGAAGCAGGGCGAAGGTGCGTTTGCCCGCTCGAAGGACCATGACGGTCTCCGACGCGAGGTCGCTCGCAGCGAGCATCCGATCCGGCTCCACCCGCCGGTTGTTCACGTAGGCGCCGCCCGCTTCGAGCAGGCGGCGCGCATCCCCGTTGCTTCGAGCCAGGCCGGCGGCAGTCAGAGCCTCGACGGGATCGAGCCCCTCGCCCAAACGGGACCGGGCCAGCTCGACCGACGGGACGTCGGCAAAGATCTCGAGCAAGTCCGCCTCGGACAGGCCGCCGAGGTCGCCCCCGAACAGCGCCGCCGTGGCCCGCTCGGCCGCGGCTAGGCCGTCCGGGCCGTGGACGAGGAGCGTTATCTCGTGGGCGAGCCGCTTCTGCGCGGCTCGCGCCGCCGGCGCCTTCGCCGTCTCCTCCTCCAGCGCGAGGATCTCCTCGCGGCTCAGCCCGGTCAGCGAGCGAAGAAACGCGCCCGCGTCGGCGTCGGGCACCCGGACGAACCACTGGTAGAACGCGTAGGGGCTGGTCCGGGCAGCGTCGAGCCACACGGCGCCCTCGGCGGTCTTGCCCATCTTCACGCCGTCGCTGCGCGTGATCAGCGGCGTCGTGAGCCCGTAGAGCGTCACCCCGTGCATGCGCCGGGCGAGGTCGATGCCGGCGACGATGTTGCCGAACTGGTCCGACCCGCCGATCTGCAGCTCGCAGCCCAGCTCCCTGTTCAGGTGCACGAAGTCGTAGGCCTGGAGCAGCGAGTAGCTGAACTCCGCGTAGCTGATCCCGGCGTCGCCGGACAGGCGCGCCTTGACCGACTCCCGCGCGAGCATGACGTTCACCGAGGCGTGCTTGCCGACTTCCCGGAGGAACGTCAGGAAGCCGAACTCACCCAGCCAGGTCGCGTTGTTGACGAGCACGGCGGGATTCTCCGCCGTCTCGAAATCCAGGAAGCGCGTGAGCTGCGGCTTGATCTTGTCCAGGTTCGCCTCCAGCTCGTCGAGGCCGAGCAGGTTGCGCTCCTCGCTCTTGCCCGACGGGTCGCCGATCATGCCCGTCGCGCCCCCGGCCACCGAGATAGGCCGGTGCCCGGCCCGCTGGAACCGGCGCAGCAGCATCAACTGGACCAGGTTGCCGATGTGCAGGGATTCGGCGCTCGGGTCGAAGCCCCCGTAGACCGTGATGGGACCCCGGGCGAGCCGCGACACGAACGCGTCCTCGCCGGTCCACTGGTGGACCAGGCCGCGCCAGCGCAGGTCGTCGAAGAAGCCGGGGTCGACGGTCATGGCAGCGCATCGTACCAACGGCCCTCGCGGCGGTCGTGGCGTTCGGCGGCCCTCCGGCGCATCGTCCGGGCGCCCCGGTAGCATTCGATCGACGCATGAACGCACTTCCCCGGTCATCAGCGCTGCGACGGTCCGCCCTGGTCGTCGTGCTGTGCGCGTTGCCGGCGCTCGCCGGCTGCGAGGGACTGCCCAACCTGGACGAGGCCCTGGCCGACGCCTCCCGCGTGGCCGAGACGACGAAGGTCTTCGCCGCCGACGGCTCGCTCATCACCGAGCTTCACGCCGAGGAGAACCGCGAGGTGATCCCGCTCAGCGACGTTCCGGAGCACGTCGTCGACGCCGTGATCGCGATCGAGGACGCCCGCTTCTACGAGCACAACGGGATCGACATCCGCGGCATCCTTCGCGCGCTGTCGGTGAACGCCGCCGAGGGGCGCGTGGTCGAAGGCGGCTCGACCATCACCCAGCAGCTCGTGAAGAAGACGCTGACGGGCGACGAGCGCACGTTCGAGCGAAAGGTCAAGGAAGCGTTCCTCGCCTACCAGCTCGAGGACCGGTTCTCCAAGGACGAGATCCTCGAGCGCTACCTGAACACGGTCTACTTCGGGCGCGGCGCCTACGGCATCCAGGCCGCGGCGGAAGTCTTCTTCGGCAAGAACGCCAAGGCCCTCACGCTCGCCGAGGGTGCGCTGCTCGCCGGGATGATCAGGAGCCCGAACCGCTACGACCCCGCCGAGCGCAAGGTCGGGAAGGCTCGCAGGGCCACGGTGCTCAACCGGATGCTCGAAGAGGGGTGGGTCACCGAGGAGCAGGCGCGACGCGCGAAGGCGACGCCGATCAAGCTGGCGCGCCGGCACGAGGTCAACGCGCACGCCTACGGGTACTTCGTGGACTACGTCAAACAGCAGATCTTCGACGACGCGGAGCGGTTCGGCGTCCTCGGGGAGACACGCGCCGACCGGATCGACGCGGTGTTCAAGGGAGGCCTTCGCATCTACACCACGCTGGATCCCAAGCTGCAGGATCGAGCGGAACAAAGCGCCGAGACCCTCCTGCCGTACGGCTCGGACCCCTACACGTCCTTCGTCGGCGTCTCGCCCGCCGACGGCCACATCGTGACGATGGTGGGCGGGCGTGGCTTCTTCCGTCAGAAGGACCCGTACGCGAAGCTCAACCTCGCGGTCCGGCGGCGCCAGCCGGGATCCTCCTTCAAGCCGTTCACGCTCGTGGCGGCGCTCGAGAAGGGCATCCCGCTCTCGCGCGTCTACCAGGGCGGCTCGCGCATCACGCTGCGCCTGTCCAACGGGCAGTACTGGAGTCCGGCCAACTACGGCTTGACCTCGTTCGGGTCCTCCCTCAGCCTGCTGCGCGCGACCGCCTACAGCGTGAACGTCGTCTACGCCCAGGTCGTGCTGGAGGTCGGGCCGCAGAAGGTCGTGAACGTGGCGCACCGCATGGGCATCGAGAGCAACCTCGACGCGGTGCCGGCGATCGCGCTCGGCACCGAGGAGGTCACGCCGCTCGAGCAGGCGCAGGCGTACGCGACGCTCGCCAACCAGGGCGAGCGCGTCGACCTCACCGCCGTGACGAAGATCACCGACAGCGCGGGGACCGTGCTGTGGGAGCACGAACCCAAGCGCAAGCGCGTGCTCGCCGAGCCGGTCGCCGCGCTCGCGACCGAGGCCCTGCAAGAGGTCATGAAGACCGGAACCGGGCGCAACCTCGTGTTCGGCCGGCCGGTCGCCGGCAAGACCGGCACCTCGGAGGAGTACGCCGACGCGTGGTTCGCCGGCTTCACGCCCGATTACGTCGGGGTCGCCTGGGTCGGCTTCCCGCAGGGGCAGATCGCGATGCGCCCGCCCCGCACGCGCATCCTGGTCTACGGCTCCTCGTGGCCGGGGCAGATGTGGCAGCGATGGATGGACTACGCGCACCGTGGCATGCCGATCGCGGACTTCCCGGTGGCCGAGGACCTGATGGTGGAGGTGAAGGTCGACGTCTCGCGCGGCTGCCTGCCCAACGCGTTCACGCCGCCGTACCTCATCCAGACCAGGAGCTTCCTCAAGGGCGCCGAGCCCAAAGACGTCTGCACCGAGCCGACCTCGGGCGAGATCCCCTCGACGCCGGACGTGATCGGCGAGCCGTCGAGCGAGGCGCGCACGACGCTGCTGCACGCGGGCTTCGCGGTCGCCACCGTCAGCATCTACTGCCCGGCCTTCCCGCCCGGCACGGTGTGCGACCAGAACCCGCTCCCCGGCACGGCCGCGCGCGTCGGCGAGAGCGCGACGATCTACGTCAGCAACGACGATGCCGTCGCGCTGGTGCCCATGGTGCTCGGCCGCACGCTCAGCCGCGCGCGGCAGAAGCTGATCGACGCCGGGTACAAGGTCAAGGTCGTCGTCGGCACCAACTCCGACAACGGCCCGGGGTGCCGGGACGTCTACGAGACCGAGAGCGGTCGCGTCTGGCGTCAGTCTCCCTGCGCGGGCAGCAAGTACGGCTACGGCAGCACGGTGACGATCTTCGTCAATCCGTAGACGAGTCCTGCAAGCGTCGCGGCCCCGAGACCCACCGGTTGTCGCGCACCGCAAACCGCCAGCGACGGCCGTCCTGCGAGCGCCCGAGCCCGATGCGCGGCGTTTCGACGACGTCCTGCACGGGAAGACGCTCCCCGGGCGCGAGGTGCAGCGGCGCGCGCGTCAGGTCCGAGCGGTTCTCCGCGCGCGCGATCCCGAACGCCTGCGTGAGACGCGCCGGCCCGCGCGCAAGGTCGCGGTCGGCCACCGGGCCGCGGCGGGCGCGCATCAGCTCGATCCCTTCGAGCGGCTCGACGGCGCGGATCAGCACCGCCCCGGCGACGCCCTCGCGCTCGCAGACGATGTTGAAGCAGAAGTGCATCCCGTAGGTGAAGTACACGTAGGCGTGGCCGGGGCGCTCGAACATCGGCGCGGTCCGCGGGGTTCTGCCCCGGAACGCGTGCGAGCCGGGATCCTCCTGGCCGTAGGCTTCCGCCTCCACGACCTGCCCGGCGACGCGGCCCTCCGCCGTGTCGTGCACGAGGATGCAGCCGATGACGTCGCGGGCGACGACCAGGACCGGGCGGGCGTAGAAGGCGCGAGCGAGCGGTCTCATGCGCGGGCGCGCTTGGCCGCAACGTGCGCCAGCACGTCCTCGACCGGGCGCGCGTTCAGCACGTCGGCGGCGCGCGCCCAGCCTCGCTGCGCGGTCGCGACGCCGTAGCGGACGTTCTCCAGGTCGCGCGGCGCGTGGCTGTCGGTGTCGATCGCGAGCGTCACGCCCCGCTCGACCGCCCGGCGGACGAGGTCGTCGCGCAGGTCCAGCCGGTCCGGGAAGCAGTTCACCTCAAGCGCGGTCCCGGTGCGCACGGCCGCGCCGCACACGGCGTCGAAGTCGCAGTCGATCGGCTCGCGCCGTCCGATCAGGCGCGCCATCGGGTGCCCGACGACGTGGACGTTCGGGTTCTCCATCGCCGCGATCAGGCGCGCGGTCGTCTCCTCGCGCGAGAGCCGGAACAGCGAATGGACGCTCGCCACGAGCAGGTCGTAGCCGGCGAGGAACTCCGGGTCGTAGTCGACGCCGCCGTCCTTGCCGATGTTCAGCTCCGACCCGTGGAGCAGGCGCATCGCCGGGTACTTCTTCTGCAGGCGCGCGATCTTCTTTCGCTGGTCGAGCATCTGCTCGCGCGACGCGCCGGTCATCGCGAGGTCCTCGGCGTGGTCGGTGATCACGTAGTACTCGTAGCCGCGCGCGGCGGCCGCCTCCACCATCCGCTCGAGCGGCGCGACCCCGTCGGTCATGTCGGTGTGGGAGTGCAAGTCGCCGCGCAGGTCCTCGACGGTCACCGGCTCGGGCAGCGTGCCGGCGCCGGCGGCCTCGATCTCGCCGGTGTTCTCGCGCATGGTCGGCGGGAACCACGGGAGGTCCAGCGCCGCGTACACCTCCTCCTCGGTGCGCGCGGCGATGCTCGAGCCCGACTCCGCTTCGAACAGGCCCCACTCGGAGAGCTTCAGGCCGCGTTCGATGGCGCGATGGCGCAGCGCGATGTTGTGCTCCTTGGAGCCGGTGAAGTAGATGAGCGCCGCGCCCCAGGAGTCCGCCGGGACCACGCGCAGGTCGACCTGGAAACCCTTGCGCGTCCTGATGCTGGACTTCGTCGTGCCGTGCGCGATCACCTCGGCGACGCGCGGCATCGCGCAGAACGCCTCCATGACCGGGCCGGCGTCTTCGCTCGCGACGAGCACGTCGAGGTCGCCGATCGTCTCCCGCATCCGCCGCAGCGATCCGGCGAAGGAGATCGCCTCGACGTCGACGGCCTCGGTGATGGAGGCGATGACGGCCTCGGCGGTGGTCATCGCGGCGTCGAGCAGGATGCGGTCCCCGGTCGCGCGCAGGTTCGCGACGTTGCGCGCGAGGTTCTCCTCGGTCTTGGCGCCGAGGCCCTTGACGCCGCGGAGCTTCTGACCGGCGATCGCCGTTTGCAAGTCCGCGATCGACGCGACGCCCAGCTCGCGGTGCACCAGCATCGCCTTCTTCGGGCCGAGGCCCGGGATCCGCAGCAGCTCGCGCATCCCGCCGGGGATTGCCTCCCGCAGGTCCTCCAGCTCCTGGACCGTGCCCGTGTCGAGGTACTCGCGGACGCGCGCGAGCATGCTCTTGCCGACCGACGGGATCGCAAGGATCGCCCGGTCGTCGAACGCGCGCACGTCCTCGGCTTCGCCGCCGATCGCGCGGGCGGCCTTCTCGTAGGCGCGGACGCGGAACGCGTCCGCGCCGGACACCGCGAGCAGCTCGGCCCACTCCGAGAGCAGCTCCTCCAGCTCTTCGTTCGCGCGCGGCATCGCTCAGCCGAGCCGCGAGCGCACCGCGGCCACCGCCGCGTCCAGCCGCTCGAGTTGGGCCGCGACCGACGCGGGCCCCGGTGCGCCGCGCGCCGCGACGCTCGCGGCGGCATCCAGCGTCTGCCCGTGCTCCTTCGCCGCGAGTTCGCCGAGGTCGAGGCCCTCCACGGCGGCGCGCTTGGCAAGCTCGCCGACGGCGGCGTGCGCCTCGCGGAAGGGCATGCCGCCGCGCACGAGGCGCTCCGCCAGGTCGGTCGCCAGCAGCGAGCCGTCGCCCGCCGCGGCCGCCATGCGGCCGGTGTCGAACCGGAGCGTACGGAGGGCGCCGGCGAGCGCCGGCAGCATCATGCGCAGCGTGCGCACCGCGTCGAACAGCGGCTCCTTGTCCTCCTGGAGGTCGCGGTTGTAGGACAAAGGCAGGCCCTTCAGCGTGGCGAGCAGACCGGTCAAGTCGCCGATCAGCCGCCCGGCCTTTCCCCGAACCAGCTCGGCGACGTCGGGGTTCTTCTTCTGCGGCATCAGGCTCGAACCCGTGGCGTAGGCGTCGTCGAAGGCCGCGAAGCCGAACTCGGCGCTCGTCCAGAGCGTCAGCTCTTCGCCGAGGCGCGACAGGTGCGTGCCCAGGATCGCGCCGGCAGCCAGGAACTCCGCGACGAAGTCGCGCGCCGAGACCGCGTCCAGGGAGTTCGGCATGGCCTCGCGGAGGCCCAGGTCTTCGGGCGGGACGTCGAGGCCGAGCGTCGAGCCCGCCAGCGCCCCGGCCCCGAGCGGCGAGGCGTTCGCGCGGTCCAGCGCGTCGAGCAGGCGCGCCGAGTCGCGCGTCAGCGCGAAGGCGTGCGCGGCGAGGTGGTGGCCGAGCGTCACCGGCTGCGCGCGCTGCAAGTGGGTATAGCCGGGCAGGAGGTCGTCGCGGTGCTCGCGGGCGCGCGCGACGAGAACCTCGACGAGGTCTGCGAGCGCCGCGACGACCGACCCGCCTTCTCGCGCGAGCCACAGGCGAAGGGCCGTGGCGACGCGGTCGTTGCGCGACAGGCCGGCCCGCACGTGCGGTGCGACGTCGGGCAAGCGCGCGAGCAGCGCCCGCTCGACCGCGGTGTGGACGTCCTCGTCCGTCGGCTGGAAGGCGAACCGTCCCGCGGCGATGTCGGCGGCGACCGAGTCCAGCGTCCGCTCGACCTCGCGCGCCGCCTCCTCGCTCAGGATCCCGGCGCGCGCGAGGGCGCGCGCGTGCGCCGCCAGCACGCGGCAGTCGTCGCCGACGAGCGCCACGTCGAACGACAGGCTCTCGGTGAACGCGAGCATCTCCGGGGCGGGCCCCCGTTCGAAGCGGCCGCCCCAGAGCGTTGTCATTCCTCCCCCTGCCGCTCCGCCCACACCTTCAGCGGCAGGCCCCACAGCTTGACGAACCCCGCCGCGGCGGCGTGGTCGAACAGGTCGCCTTCCTCGTAGGTGGCGAGCCCGCGGGTGTACAGCGCGGCGCCGGAGCGGCGGCCTTCCACCGTGATCGAGCCGTGGTGCAGCTTCAGGCGCACCTCGCCGCTCACGTGCCGCTGCGACTCGGCGATGAACGCGTCGAGGGCGCGGCGCAGCGGCGAGAACCACAGGCCGTCGTAGACCAGCTCGGCGTAGGGCTGCTCGATGGTTCGCTTGTGGGCGCCGAGCGCGCGCTCGAGCGTCAGGTCTTCCAGGTCGCGGTGCGCGGCGATCAGCGTGAGCGCGGCCGGGACCTCGTAGACCTCGCGGCTCTTGATGCCGACGAGCCGGTCCTCGATCATGTCGAGCCGCCCGACGCCCTGCGCGCCGGCGCGCGCGGCGGCCCGCTCGATCAGCTCGACGAGGCCGAGCCGCTCGCCGTCCAGGCTCACCGGCACGCCCTGTTCGAAGCCGACCTCGACCGTGTCGGAGCTTGCGGGCGCGTCCTGCGGATCCACGGTGAGCCCGTACGCGTCGCGCGGCGGCGCCGCCCACGGATCCTCCAGCGCGCCGCACTCGATCGCGCGGCCCCAGAGGTTCTCGTCGATCGAGTAGGGGTTCGCCTTCGTGATCGGGATCGGCAGGCCCTGCTCCTCCGCGTAGGCGATCGCGGCTTCGCGCGACAGTCCGGCGTCCCGAACCGGGGCGAGCGTCGTCAGGTCGGGCGCGAGCGAAGCCGTGGCGACCTCGAAGCGCACCTGGTCGTTGCCCTTGCCCGTGCAGCCGTGCGCCACCGCGGTGGCGTCGTGCTCACGCGCGACGCGGACCATGTGCGCGACGATCAGCGGGCGCGACAGCGCCGACACGAGCGGATAGCGGCCCTGGTAGAGCGCGTTCGCGCGCAGGGCCGGCAGGACGAAGTCGCGCGCGAACTCCTCGCGCGCGTCGACGATCACGACCTCCTTCGCGCCGGCGGCGAGCCCCCGCTCGCGCACCTCGTCGTGGTCGATCCGCTGGCCGACGTCGGCGGCCATCGCGATCACCTCGACCCCGTACTTGTCGCGCAGCCAGCCGATCGCGACGGAGGTGTCGAGTCCTCCGGAATATGCGAGCACGCAGCGTTCCACCTCTCAGGCCTCCCTCGACGTTCCCGATGCGATCGCCTCGAGCCGCCGCGCGATCGTCTTGCCCTGCACGCGCTCGCGTCCGACGACGAGCACCGTGTCGTCCCCCGCCACGGTCGCGAGGATCCCCGCGACGCCGGTCGTGTCGATCGCGCGCGCGACCGCCTGCGCGCACCCGGGCGGCGTGCGCAGCACGGCGAGCGAGCCCGACGCGTCCACGCCCGTCACGAACTCGCGGAGCATCCGCGTGAGGTGCTCGCCGGCCTGGTGCGGCTCTTCCGGCACGACGTAGGCGACGCCGCCCGCGGGATGGCGAGCCTTGTACGCGCCCAGCTCCTCCAGGTCGCGCGACAGCGTCGCCTGCGTCACGCGCTGGCCGTCGCGGCGGAGCAGGCGGGCCAGCTCGCCCTGGCTCGCGACCTCGTGCGTGCGCAGCACCTCGATGATGCGGCGGTGGCGAATCGCCTTGGTCCCGGTCATGTCAGCGCCCACTCCAGGATCGCCTTCTGCGTGTGCAGCCGGTTCTCGGCCTGGTCCCAGACGACCGACCGCGGTCCGTCGATCACCTCGTCGGTGATCTCCTCGCCACGGTGCGCCGGCAGGCAGTGCAGCACGATCGCGTCGCGCCGCGCGCGCGCGAGGAGAGCCGCGTCCACGCGGTAGGGCGCGAAGACGGCGGCGCGCTGCGGGGCCTCGGCCTCCCGGCCCATGCTCGCCCAGACGTCGGTGTACAGCGCGTCGGCGTCCTGCGCGGCGGCCGCCGGGTCGGCTCCCTGCTCGACCGAGCCGCCCGTTGCCCCCGCGATCTCCTTCGCCCGCGCGAGAACGCCCGGGTCGGCCTGATAGCCGTCGGGGCTCGCGAGCCTGACGTGCATCCCGGCGAGCGCGCCGGCGAGGAGCAGCGAGTGCGCGACGTTGTTCCCGTCGCCGACGTAGGCGAGCGTCCGGCCGGCCAGGTCGCCGAACCGCTCGCGAATGGTGAGCAGGTCGGCGACCGCTTGGCACGGGTGCTCGTGGTCGCTCAGCGCGTTGATCACCGGGATGGTCCCCGCCGCGACCAGGCGCGCGAGCCGTTCCTCCTCGAACGTGCGCACGACGACGGCGTGTAGGTAGCGCGAGAGCACCCGCGCGGTGTCCTCGATCGTCTCGCCCCGTCCGAGCTGGAGGTCCGAGGCGTTCAGCACGAGGGGCGTCGCGCCCAGCTCCGCGATCGCGACCTCGAAGGAGATCCGGGTCCGCGTGGATGGCTTCTCGAAGATCATCCCGATCGAGCGGCCGGCCAGCGCGGGAGCTTTCCATCGCGAGTGCGGACCCGCGCGGGCCGCCTTCAACGCCGCCGCGCGATCCAGCAGCGCGCCGAACGTTGCAGCGTCGAGGTCGTCAACCGACAGGAAGTGCGGCACGCTCAGACCTTCCCCACGATCTCGGCGATGCGCGCGAGCAGCTTCGCCGGCTCCAGCGGCTTCGCGAACACGTTCTCCACGCCGACGACGGGGTCGAAGGTGTCGTGGACGTCGTGACGCCCCGACACGATCAGGATCGGCACGTTGCTCAACCGGGGATCGTCCCGGATCTCCTCCAGCATCCGGTCCCCCGACACGTTCGGCATCATCAGGTCCAGCAGGACGAGCGACGGGTGCTGCAGGTCGAGCTTCACCAAGCCCTCCAGCCCGTCGCCGGCGGTGATGACGTCGTAGCCCTCGCCGCCGAGGAGCAGCCCCAGCATGCTCTGCACCGACGGATCGTCCTCCACGACCAGGATCAGCGGCGAACGCTCACTCATCGGTTCCCTCCCTCAGCTCGATCACGTACCGAGCGACGGACGCGATCTGCTCGTCGGTCAGCTTCCCTTCGAAGCGCGGCATCAGCCCCGGGCTCCCGCTCTCGATCTCGGCGATCAGCTCCTCCAACGACCGGCTCGCCGCCGCCCCGGTTACCAGCGACGGCGCGCGGGGGTTGCGATCCGACCCGGACGCGTCCACGCCGTGACACAGCGCGCACTGCGCCGTCCAGATCTCCGAGCCGACCGTCGAGGTGAAGGGCTCGTCGGCCCCGAACGGACACGCGTTCGCGCCGAGCGCGCACCCGATGCCGACGAGCGCGCCGAACCCGAGGGCGAGCGCCGGGATCAGCGCGAGCAACCACATCCTGATCGCGCCCGTCTCAGCCATCCCGCACCTCCGGGTCGGCCAGGACGCCCGCCAGGATCTCCACGGCCCGCTCGATCTGCTCCTCGCTCACGACGAGCGGCGGCGCGAGCCGCACGGCCGTGGGCGTGACGTTGTTCACCACGAGGCGCCGCCCGAGCGCGGCCGAGACCGCGGCCGCCGCCCACGGGCCGTCCAGCTCCACGGCGACGAGCAACCCGAGCCCGCGCACCTCGCGCACGTGCGGGTTCGACGCGGTCGCCTCGCGCAGCCGTTCGACGAGCAGCGCGCCGAGCGCGGCGCTCCGTTCGACGAGACCCTCTGACTCGATCACGTCCAGGACCGCCAGCGCGGCCGAGCACACGACCGGCCCGCCCCCGAACGTGGTCGCGTGATCGCCCGGACCGAAGGCGGCCGCGACCTCCTCGCGCGCGACGCACGCGCCGATCGGCAAGCCCGCGCCGAGCGCCTTGGCGAGCGTGACGATGTCGGGCTCGACCCCGGCGTGCTGGAAGCCGAACCACGTCCCGGTCCGCCCGAGCCCGGTCTGCACCTCGTCGAAGACCAGCGCCGCGCCGAACTCGTCGCATGCGGCGCGCGCGGTCTTCAGGAACTCCTCGCTCGCCACGCGCACGCCACCCTCGCCCTGGACGACCTCCAGCAACACCGCGGACGTGCCGGGCCCGACGGCTTCGCGCAGCGCGTCGGCGTCGTTCAGCGGCACGTGCGTGAACCAGGACGGCAGCGGCGTGAAGCGATCGTGCTTGCCCGGCTGTCCCGTCGCGGCCAGCGTCGAGAACGTCCGGCCGTGGAACGAGCCGAGCGCGGCGACCACCCCGGGACGCGCGCCGTCGTCGGTCCCGCGCGCCCAGCGCCGCGCCAGCTTGAGCGCGCACTCGTTGGCCTCCGCGCCGGAGTTGGCGAAGAAGACCTTCCCCCAGCCGAGCAGATCGTGAAGGCGCTCGGCCAGACGGACCTGCGGCTCGGTGTAGAACAGGTTCGACACGTGGGTGAGGAGTCCCACTTGCTCGCGCACGGCTTCGACCACGCGCGGGTGGGAATGCCCGACGCTCATCACCGCGATGCCGCCGAGGAAGTCCAGGTACTCCTGCCCCGCGGTGTCCCAGAGCACGCAGCCTTGCCCGCGCACGAACGCGACCGGCTGGCGGCCGTAGACCTGCATGTGAACGGCTCGCTCGGCGGCGATCAGCTCGTCGAGGGTGCTCATGCGGTCACCATGGTTCCCACTCCGCGATCGGTGAAGATCTCCAGCAGCACGGCGTGCTCGCCCCGGCCGTCCAGAATGGTCGCCTTCGGGACCCCGCCCTTGATCGCGCGCAGCGCGGCGTCGACCTTGGGGAGCATACCGGCGCTGAGCGTGCCGTCGGCCCGCAGAGCCTCTACCTCGCCGGCGGCCAGCTCCGCGATCACCGACCCGTCGCGGTCCAGGATTCCCTCGACGTTGGTGAGGAAGACAAGCTTGTCGGCGCCGAGCGCCTCGGCGATCGCCGCCGCCACCTCGTCGGCGTTGACGTTGTAGGTCTGGCCCCGCCCGTCGGTCCCGAGCGTGGAGATCACGGGGATGAAGTCGCGCAGCATGTCCCGCACGAGCACCGGCGAGACCTGCTCGACCTCGCCGACGAACCCGAGGTCGACGGGGCCCGCCTTCTTGCGCACGCGGATCATCGCGCCGTCCTCGCCGCTCAGCCCGGCGGCGAGCGAGCCGTGCCGGTTGATCAGCGCGACGATGTCGGCGTTCACGATGCCGTTCAGCACCATGCGCACGACCTCGAGGTCCTCGGCCGTCGTCACGCGCAGGCCGTCGACGAAGACCGGCTCGCGCCCGAGCGCGCGCACGTGCGCGCTCACTTGCGGTCCGCCGCCGTGCACGATCACCGGGTACAGGCCGACGTAGCGCATCAGGACGATGTCGTCGGCGAAGGACTCGCGCAGGACCGGGTCCTCCATCGCCGCGCCGCCGTACTTCACCACGATCGTCTTGCCGTGGTAGCGCTTGATGTAGGGCAGCGCCTCCATCAAGATGCGCGACTTCTCCAGCGCGTCCTTCACGTCGTGTACTCCGTGTTGATCCGCACGTATTCGGCGGTGAGGTCGTTGGTCAGCATGCTCGCCTCGGCCTCGCCGCGGTGCAGGTCGACCGCGATCGACACCTCGCGGTTCTCCGCGAGGTGCTTCGCGGCGAGCGTCAGGTCGCCGGGCCCGCGCGCGCCCTGCTCGCAGAGCTTCTCCCCGCCGACGAAGACGTCCACGCGGTTGGGATCGAACGGGATCGGCGCGGTGCCAAGCGCCGCCATCACCCGTCCCCAGTTGGGGTCCCCGCCACCGATCGCGCAGCGCAGCAGCACGGAGTCCGCGATCGCGCGCGCGGCGGCCATCGCCTCGCGCTCCTTCGTCGCGCCGCGAACCGTGATCGTGGCGACCTTCGTCGCGCCTTCGCCGTCCGCCACGATCTGCGCCGCGAGCGAGGACAGGACCGCGCGCAGCTCGGCTGCGAAGGCCGCGGCCTCCGGCGTCTGCGGCTCGATCGGATCACCGCCCGCCGCGCCGTTCGCCAGGACCAGCACGCAGTCGTTGGTCGAGCGGCACCCGTCCACCGAGATGCGGTCGAACGTGACGCGCCCGCCCCCGGCGAGCGCGTCGTGCAGCGCGCCCTTCGTCACCGTGGCGTCGGTCGCCACGAAGCAGAGCATGGTCGCCATCTCCGGCGCGATCATGCCCGCGCCCTTCGCCAGCCCGGCGATGCGGTACCCGGCGCCCTCGGCGCCGGCCGTCTTGGGGACGGTGTCGGTCGTCATGATCGCCCGCGCGAGGTCGCCCAGCCCGTCCGCGCTCAGCGAGGCCGCCGCCGACCCGATCCCGGCGATCGCGGGCTCCATCGGCATCGGCACGCCGATCACGCCGGTCGATGCGACGAGCACGTCCTTCGGGTGAACGCCGATCGACTTCCCGGCCGCCGCGCCCATCGCCTTCGCGTCCGCGAGGCCCTGGCGCCCGGTGCACGCGTTGGCGTTGCCGGCGTTGACGACGATCGCCCGCGCGCTCCCGCGCCGGACGAGGCGCTGCGTGAGCTGGACCGGGGCGGCCTTCACGCGGTTGGTCGTGAAGATCCCGACGGCCGTCGCCGGACGGTCAGACACGAGCAGCCCGAGGTCGGGCTTGCCGCTCGGCTTCAGGCCCGCCGCGACGCCCGACGCGGTGAAGCCCGCCGGCAGCGCGCTCACGGGTAGATCCCCGCGGCGGCGAGGCCGGCGCGCTCGTCCAGGCCGAGCATCAGGTTCGCGTTCTGGACCGCCTGGCCCGCCGCCCCCTTGCCGAGGTTGTCGATCGCCGCGACGGCGATCACGCGGCCGGTCCGCTCGTCGATCTCGTAGGACAGCAGGCAGTGGTTCGACCCAGCCACGTACTTCGTCTGCGGCGGGAAGTCCTGCACGTGGACGAACGGCTCGCCGTCGTACATCGCGCGGGCGGCCCCGGCCGCGTCCCCGCCGTGGAAGGGCGCCACGCACGTCGCGAGCAGTCCGCGCGGCATCGGGACCAGGTGCGGCACGAAGGTCACCGTCACCGCCTTGCCGGCGAGCCGCGACAGCTCCTGCTCGACCTCCGGCGTGTGCTTGTGGCGGGGATAGCCGTAGGCGCCGAAGTTCGCGTCCACGTGCGAGAAGTGAACGCCCGCGCTCAGCCCGCGCCCTGCTCCCGACACGCCCGAGGCCGCCGAGATCACGATGCCGCTCGGGTCGATCAGGTCCGCCTTGACGAGCGGCGCGAGCGCCAGCAGCGCCGCCGTCGGGTAGCAGCCTGGGTTCGCGACCGCCTTCGCGCCGGCGATCTCGTCGCGGTGCAGCTCCGGCAGGCCGTAGGTCCAGTCGGGCAGCAGCTCGGGCGCGGCGTGCTCGCGCCCGAACCAGTTCGCGTAGGTGACCGGGTCTTCGAACCGGAAGTCGGCCGAGAGGTCGATCACCGGCACGCCGGCTTTGACGAGCCGCGCTCCCGGCTCCATCGACGCCCCGTGCGGCAGCGCGAGGAACACGAGGTCTAGGTCCTCCAGCGCGCCCGCGTCGAGCTCGGCGAACGCCAGGTCGATCCGCAGGTTCGGGTAGACCTCCGAGACAGCCCTGCCGGCGAACTCGCGCGACGTCGCCAGCGTCAGGTCCAACCCCGGATGCCCGGCGACCAGGCGCAGCAACTCGGCCCCCGTGTACCCGGACGCCCCCACCACCCCAACGCGCACCTTGTTGCCGCTCGCCATGAGGCCCGCAGCCTATCCATGCATGACTATGCAGTCAAGCGCATAACCATGAGGCAGCCTTAGTCGCGGATCTGCCAGCCCGCGGCTTTGGCCGCGTCGGCGATCTCGGTCATGACCTTGTCGGCTTCCTCGTCGGTGAGGGTGCGTTCGGGGTCGCGCAGGGCCAGGGCGTAGGCAAGCGAGACCGAACCGGCGGGGACAGGCTCGCCCCGGTAGACGTCGAACAGCTCGATCGCTTCGAGCAGCGGACCGGCCGCCTCGCGAATCGTGCCTTCCACTGCGGCGGCGGGGACGGCCTCGCCGACGACCACCGCGACGTCGCGCGTGACGGGCGGGGTGCGGGCCGGCACGCGGATGTCGGCCTCGCGGGTCTCCGTCACGAGCAGGTCGAGGTCCAGCGACGCGACCGCGACGCGGGCCGGCAGCTCCAGCGCTTCCGCCACGTCCGGGTGCAGCTCGCCGACGGCGCCCAGCTCGCGCCCGGCCGATCGCGCGACCGCGCGCCGCCCGGGGTGGAGCATGCCGATCGAGTCGCCGTCCTCGGGCGCTCCGACCTCGGGTGCTTGGAGCGTCCACTCGGGGACGCCAAGCCCGTCGAGCAGCGCCTCCACGACGCCGCGCGCGTCGAAGAAGTCCAGCGGCCGGCCGGGTGCGTGCCAGCCTTCCGGCGCGGGCCCGCACAGCACGAAGGCAACGCCGCGGCGCTCGACCGGCGCGTCGCCGCCGGCGCCGAAGACCACGCCGGTCTCGAACAGGGCGATGGGCAGGACGCGGCGCGAGGCGTTGCGCTGCGCCGCGAGCAGCAGACCGGGCAGCAGCGAGGAGCGCAGCACCGACTCCTCCTCCGACACCGGGTTCGCGACCTTCCACGCCGCTCGCAACGGGTGATCGGGACCGAGCCCCGCGCGATCGGGAAACGCCGGCGAGAGCAGGCTCTGCGTCTGCGCCTCGTTCAGCCCCGCGCCGAGCAAGATCTGGCGCGCGCTCGCATGCCCCCGCTGCTCGGGCGTCAGGCCGCCGACGCGCGAGCCGCCGGGCAGCGCTTCGGGGATCGCTTCGTAGCCGTGGATGCGCGCGACTTCCTCGATCAGGTCTTCTTCGATCGCGAGGTCGGGCCGCCAGGCCGGCGGCGTCGCGCGCACCGCGCTCGCGCTCGCCTCGACGGAGCATCCCAGTCGCTCGAGGATCCCGGCGATCTCGGCCGTCTCCAACTCCAGGCCGAGCAGCGCGTTGGCGCGCTTGGCTCGCAGGCGCACGGGCTTGCGCGCGACGGGCTTGGGATAGACGTCGATCGCCCCGCGCGCCACGACGCCGCCGGCGACCTCGGCGAGGAGCCGCGCGGCGCGGGCCGCCGCTGCCGAGACGCCCTCGGGGTCCGCGCCGCGCTCGAACCGCACGCTCGCCTCCGTCCGCAGCCCGAGCCGCGCGGCCGTCCGCCTGACGCGCAGCGGGTCGAAGTACGCCGACTCCAGCAGGACCCGCGTCGTGCCGGGCGTCACCTCGGACTCGGCGCCGCCCATGATCCCGGCGACGGCGACCGGCCGCTCGGCGTCGCAGATAAGGACGTCCTCGCGCCGGAGCGCGCGCTCCACGCCGTCGAGGGTGGTGATCGACTCCCCCTTCGCCGGGCGGCGCACGACGATCGCGTTGCCGGCCAGCCGGTCGAGGTCGAAAGCGTGCAGCGGGTGGCCCCGTTCGAGCAGCACGTAGTTGGTCACGTCGACGACGTTGGAGATCGGCCGCATCCCCGCGGTCAGGAGCCGCTGCTGCATCCACCACGGTGAGGGCCCGATCCCGATGCCCTCGATCACGCGCGCGAGGTAGCGGGGGCAGCCCCGCTCGTCCTCGATGGTCACGGTCGCGTGTTCGGCAGCTTCCCTCCCCGACTCCGGCACGCCGGCGTCCGGCAGCGTGAGCCGGAGGTCGTAGAGCGCCGCGACCTCGCGCGCGACCCCGAGAACCGACAGGCAGTCGCCGCGGTTCGTCGTGACGTCGAGGTGGAAGACCGTGTCGCGCAGGCCGAGCGCCTGCACCAGGTCGTCGCCGACCGCCGTCACGAGATCCTTGCCGTCGGCCTTCTCGCGCGGCAGGACCCAGATGCCGCTGTGGTCCTCCGCGATGCCCAGCTCGCGCATCGAGCAGAGCATCCCGTCGCTCGTCTCGCCGCGGATCGTGCGGCGCGCGATCTCGAGCCCGCCCGGGAGCGTCGCGCCCGGCACGGCCAGGGGCACGAGGTCCCCGGGCGCGTAGTTCCGCGCCCCGCAGACGACGTCGCGCTCGGCCGAGCCGTCGAAGGCCTTGACGAGCATGAGGTTGTCGGCGTCGGGGTGCTCGCGCATCGACCGGACCTCGCCGACGACCACGCCTTCGATCCCGCGCCCGACGTGGATGACCTCCTCCACCGCGAGCCCGGACAGCGACAGGCGCTCGGCAAGCTCGTCCGGCTCGGCCTCGACCGGGACGAGTTCCCTCAACCACGAAAGCGAGATGCGCACCTAGGCCCCCCTCAGCCCGCGAACCCGGCCAGGAATCGCTGGTCGTTCTCGTACAGCAGGCGGATGTCGGGGATGCCGAGCGCGAGCATCGCGATGCGTTCGGGACCCATGCCGAACGCGAAGCCCGACCACACCTTCGGGTCGTACCCGACGGTGCGTAGCACGTTGGGGTGGACCATGCCGCAGCCGAGCACCTCCATCCACCCGGTCCCCTTGCACGCCGGGCAGCCCTCGCCGCCGCAGCGCACGCAGAGCACGTCCAGCTCCGCGGAGGGCTCGGTGAACGGGAAGTAGGACGGTCGCATCCGCACGCGCTGGTCCGGGCCGAGGATCTCGCGGGCGAAGGTGGCGAGCGTCCCGCGCAGGTGCGCCATCGAGATGCCCTTGTCGACGGCCAGCCCCTCGATCTGGGTGAACGTCGATGTGTGCGAGGCGTCCACCTCGTCGCGGCGGTGCACGCGCCCCGGCGCGACCACGTAGATCGGCGGGTCCTGCTTCTGCATCGCGCGGATCTGCACCGACGAGGTCTGCGTGCGCAGCAGAAGGTCGGTGCCGTCGATGAACATGCTGTCCTGCGTGGAGCGCGCCGGGTGGTGCGGCGGGATGTTGAGCGCCTGGAAGTTGTACCAGTCGGTCTCGGCCTCCGGGCCGTCGGCCACGCGGTAGCCCATCCCGACGAAGACCGCGACGATCCGCTCGACGACCATGCTGATCGGGTGCGGGTGCCCGCGGTGCCGCCGCCGCCCGGGGAGCGTGACGTCGACCCGGTCGGCTTCGATCGCGGCGGCCCGCTCGGCTTGTCCGATGGAGCGTTCTTTCCGGGCGAATGCCTTCCTGAGTTGCTCCTTCGCGGCGTTGAGTTCCTGCCCGACGATTTTTCGGTCCTCCACGCCAACGCTGCCGAGTCCGGCCTGGATCCTCGCGAGCCGAGCCTTGCGCCCCAGCACGCGCACCCGAATCTCGTTGAGGGCGGCGAGGCTGTCCGCGCTCTCGATAGAGGCAAGCGCCTTGTCGCGCTCCTCCTGAATCTCTATCAGCGCGTCCCTCATCCCTCACCGTCCCCCGCGGGCAACCAGAATGCGAACACGGTACCCGAGGGGTCGGTCCGTTCGATCGCGATTTCCCCGCCGTGGGCTTCGATGATGCCCTTGCAGATGTAGAGCCCGAGTCCCGTGCCCGACGAGTGCCGCTCGCCGGTGCCCTTCCGGTAGAACTTCGTGAACACGTACGGCACGTGCCGCGCCGCGATCCCGGGCCCCGCATCGGCGACGCGCACCGTCACGCGTTCGTCGTCCGCTTCGCCGGTGACCGCGATGGGACCGGGGTCGGCGTGACGGACCGCGTTCTCGACCAGGTTCACGAGCACCTGCTCGACCTTGCCCGGGTCGGCGACGACCTTGGGGAACGGCTCGGGGAACGTGCTCGTGATCGCATGATTCTTGGCGTCCATGTCGATGCGCTCGGCCACCTGGGTCGCCAGCTCCGCCAGGTCGAGCACCTGCTTCTTGACCTCGAGCCGTCCGGCCTCCAGGCGCGACAGGTCCAGCAGGTCCTTCAGCAGCCGGTTCATCCGGTCGGCGTCCCAGTCGATGGTCGTGAGCATGTGCAGCTTCTGCTCGTCGGTGAAGCGCTCCCAGTTGCGCCGCATCGTCGAGGTGAAGCCCTTGACCGAGGTCAGGGGCGAGCGCAGGTCGTGCGCCAGGGTCGCGATCAAGTCGTAGGCCGAGCGTTCCGAGAGGTGACGCCTGGACCCGTCGCGGAGCGCGGCGATCACGCGCACGATCGCGCCGGCGTCGTCGCGGACGAACGTGGCGCGCAGGGTGACCGGGCGCTCGGAGCCGTCGGCGCGGTAGAGCATGTAGTGGCGCTCGGGCGAGCCGTGCGAGAGCCGGGGCGCGACGGCGAACGGGTCCAGCTCTTCGTGCACCAGGCTCCCCGCCGCGTCGCGCAAGCGGCAGACGTCGCCGTAGGGCTTGCCGATCGCGTCCGCGCGGCTCCAACCGGTGAGCCGCTCGGCCTGGCCGTTCAGGTCTTCGATGGCCCGATCCGGCCCGACGACGATCACCGCATCGGGCAGCAAGTCGAAGAGTTCATCCACGGGAGCGCCCTCCGCGTGACTGCCGGGTCCATTCATACAAGACCTGCGCCGTCCACAGCGATAACGGCAGCGGTGCGTCCGCCACGCCCACGACCACGTCGGCCGCCGCGCCGTCGTCACCGTCGTCGCCGCAGACCGACAGGCAGATCGCGCCGCCGAGGTCCGCCTCCCACGGGGGCGGTCCTTCGCCGAGCCGCACGACCCGCGCGCCCGCTTCCCGCGCTCGGTCCAGCGCCGCCCCGGCGCGCGCGGCGGCGCGCATCCGCAACCGGAAGTGCGCGCCGGCCGCCGCCCGGATCACGTTCGGGGCGAGCACGTCGGCACAGCGCGGCCCGATGACGACCTCCTCGCCGCCGTGAGCCGCGAAGGCCGCCAGGATCGCCGCGAGCGTTCGCGGGTCGTGGACGCCGGAGAGCACCAAGCCCGGCGCGGCGCCGGCCTCGGACTGCGGCTGGACGGCCAGCGTGCCGACGCCGAGCACGTCGGGCGCCGGCATGCCCGAGGCGATCGACTCCATCAGCTCGACCGACACGGCACGCAGCGTCACCGAGGACGCGGACGCGCGCTCCAGCAACGCCGCCGAGCGCCGCTCGGCCCGGCCGGAGTAGAACACCTCGTCTACCGCGCCCGCCTCGAGGGCGGCGCCGACCGCTCGCCTGCCTTCGATCAGCACGTGCGAGGTTCGCTCCCGCCACTGCCGCTTTCGGAGCCGGCGCGCGCGCCTGACGGCCGGGTTCGCGGCACTGCGGATCACGCCCCCGGGGGTTGACCTTGCGCGAGCCCCGTGCGCGCCACCTCGACCAGCGCGCCGAACGCCTGAGGATCGCTGACCGCAAGCTCGGAGAGCATGCGCCGGTCGACCTCGACCTCCGCGTTGCGAAGGCCGTTCATGAAGCGGTTGTAGGACAGGCCGTGCTCCCGCGCCGCCGCGTTGATGCGCGCGATCCAGAGCGTGCGGAACTCGCCCTGCCGCTTGCGCCGGTCCCGCGTCGAGTAGCGCAGGGAGTGCAGCACTTGCTCGCGCGCGGGACGGTAGAGCCGCCCGCGCGAGCCGCGAAAGCCGCTCGCGCGCGAAAGGATCGTCCGGCGCTTCTTGCGTGCGGTGACGCCTCGCTTGACCCGTGCCATCTCAGCCTCCCAGCATGCGGCGCGCGCGCCGCACGTCCGCACCCGCCACGACGACGACCTTCGACAAGCGCCGCTTCCGGCGCGAGGACTTCTTCTCCAGGATGTGCCGGAAGTTCGAGCGTTCGCGCATGATCTTGCCGCTCCCGGTGACGCGCAGCCGCTTCTTCGCCGCGCGATGCGTCTTCATCTTCGGCATTTACTGTTCCCCTTCCGTCACCACCGGCTCCGCCTCGGCTTCCGCCTTCCCGTCCTTCGTCGCCTTGGCGCTCTTCTTGACCGGGGTGAAGACCACGGTCATGTTCCGTCCGTCCAGCTTCGGCGGCGATTCCACCTGCGCGACGGCCGTGAGGTCGTCCGCGAGCTTGCCGAGCAACTGCGCGCCGCGCTCCGTGTGCGCCATCTCGCGTCCCCGGAACCACACGGTGACCTTCACCTTGTGCCCCGCGCCCAGGAACCTCGTCACGTGTCCGAGCTTCGTCCGGTAGTCGTGCTCGTCGATCTTGGGGCGAAGCCGCATCTCCTTCAGGACCGAGGACGCCGCCTTGCGCTTGGCGTCGCGGGCCTTCGCCGCCATCTCGTACCGGTACTTGCCGTAGTCCAGCAGCCTGCACACCGGCGGCCGCGCCTGCGGCGCCACCTCGACCAGGTCGAGATCCAGCTCCCGGGCGATCCGCAGGGCGTCGTTCAGCCCCAGGATCCCCACCTGACTCCCGTCCGGGCCCACGAGGCGCACCTCGGTGGCTCGGATCCGGTCGTTCACCCTAGGTTCCTGTGCGATCCAGCATCACCTCGTCGATCGAGTCGCCGTCGGGAAGAAGAGGAAAGGTGCCCGAAGGCACCCCGAACGAACCTCGTCGCAACCCCGCGAGCGAACCCACCGGGGTGAGGAGTCCGATCTCCTTCTTCCCGCGCGGTCGTACCGCGCAACGGTGCAGTATAGAGAGGGCGCGGACCCCTGTCGAGGTCCGCGCCGTCGAGCCCCCGTGACCGTCCGGATCAGCCGGCGGCCCGGACGTTGGACGCCTGCTCGCCCTTCGGGCCCTGGACGATGTCGAACTCGACCTTCTGGCCCTCGGTGAGCGTGCGGTACCCCTCCATCTGAATGGCCGTGTGATGGACGAAGATGTCGTCCCCGTCCGCGCGCGAGATAAAGCCGAAGCCTTTCTCGTTGCTGAACCACTTGACCGTGCCTTCTGCCACTGCGCTGCTCCCTTCGACCCGCCCCGCGCGCGCGGAGCACCGCCCACCGTCGGCGCGGCGGCGAAACCGTACCACAGGCGCCGCCGGGGGCGGCATGGTCCGGGCCGTCCGCTCTAGGGGACGATCTTGGAGATCGGAAGCTCGACGATGTCGGTCGCCCCGCGCTCCTTGAGCTGCGGGATGAGCACGTTGATCCGCGCCTTTTCCACCACGGTCTCGACCGCGTAGGCGTCCCCCGACGAGAGCTTGGCCACCGTCGGGGACTTCATCGCCGGCAGCACGGTGAGCAGGCCGTCGAGGTCCGCCGCGGCGACGTTCAGCTTCACCAGGACCCGTCCGCGCGCCGCCATCGCGCCCAGCAGCAGGACCTGGAGGTCCTCCATCGCGCGGCGCTTCCGCTCGTCCGCGGCGGCGGCTCGGTTCGCGATCAGCACGGTCTCGCTCTCCATCAGCGTCTCGATGATCGTCAGGCCGCTCCGGCGCAGCGAGGTGCCGGTCTCGGTCACCTCCACCACGGCGTCGACGATCTCGGGCACCTTGGCCTCGGTGGCGCCGTAGGACAGGAACACCTTCACCGGCGTGCCGAGCTTTTCGAACGCGCGGCGCGTCAGGTTGGGGTACTCGGTCGAGATCCGGGCGCCCTCGGGCAGGTCCGCCGCCGACTGCCAGGAGGACGCCATGGGTACGGCGAGCACGATCCGGGCTTTGCCCCCCGACCGGCCCGAGTAGTGCAGGGAGGTCAGCACCTCGACCTCCGCGCCGGTCTCCTCCACCCAGTCCAGGCCCGTGATGCCAAGGTCGAAGTAGCCCTCCTCGACGTAGGTCGGGATCTCTTGCGGGCGAAGGATCGAGACGCGGTCGATCCTCGGGTCCTCGATCGTGCCGTGGTAGTCGCGGTCGGACCCGCGGCGCACCGCGAGGTCGGCCTGCTCCAGCAAACCGAGCGTCGAGGGCTCCAGCGAGCCCTTCGGGATGACGAGCTTCAGCATCGCGAGCGGACTCTAGCAGCAGGCTCCAACGGACCCGGCCCCTTTAGAGGCCGAAGAGCGCCATCTCGATCGCGACGGCGGCGGCATCCGATCCCTTGTTGCCGGCCCGGTTGCTCCAGGAGCCGCGACCCGTCGCGCGCGCCTGCGCCTGCGCCTTGGTCTCGGTCGTCAGCACGCCGAATGCGATCGGGATCCCCGTCGAGGTCGAGACGTCCATGAGTCCCTGCGCGCACGCGGAGGCCACGAAATCGAAGTGCGGGGTCTCCCCGCGGATGATGCACCCGAGCGCCACGACGGCGTGCACGCCGCCGTCGATGACCCGCTTGCACGCGAGCGGCAGCTCGAACGCGCCCGGCACGCGGTGGACCGCCGTGTCGGTCGCGCCCGCATCCTTGAGAACGCGCAGCGCGCCGTCGAGGAGCTTGTCGGTGATGTCGGGGTGGAAGCGAGCCACGACGACCGGGATGACGAGGTCGCGGGCGTCGAGATCGCCGGCAGGCGGGCCGCTCCCGGCCATCCCTACTCCGCGGCGTCCTTCGGGGGAAGGTCCAGCTCGTGGCCGAGCTTGTCGCGCTTGGCGCGCAGGTAGCTGATGTTGTGCTCGGTCGCGCTCGTCTGCAGCGGGACGCGCTCGGCGATCGTCAGCCCGTATCCCTCCAGGCCCGCCCGCTTGGTCGGGTTGTTGGTCAGCAAGCGCATCGACTGCACGCCCAGGTCCACCAGGATCTGCGCGCCGACGCCGTAGTCGCGCGGGTCGGGCGGGAAGCCCAGCGAGCGGTTCGCCTCGACGGTGTCCTGGCCGGACTCCTGCAACTGGTAGGCGCGCAGCTTGTGCAGCAGCCCGATCCCGCGTCCCTCGTGACCGCGGATGTACACCAGCACCCCCCGCCCCTCCTGCGCGATGCGCTCCATCGCGGCTTCCAGTTGGGTGCCGCAGTCGCAGCGGTAGGAGTGAAAGACGTCGCCCGTCAGGCATTCGGAGTGCATCCGCGTCAGCACCATCGACCCGTCGCCGATGTCGCCGCACACGAGCGCGATGTGGTGACGCCCGTCGAAGGACTCGTAGCCGATCGCCGTGAACTCTCCCGATCGCGTCGGCAGCTTCGCGATGGCCTCGGCCTCACGCCGGACGAGCGTCTCCTCCTTGCGCCGGTAGGCGATCAGGTCCGCGATCGAAATCAGCTTCAGGCCGTGCACGCTCGCCACGTCCTGGAGTTGCCCGAGCCGCGCCATCGTCCCGTCCTCGTTCATGATCTCGCAGATCACGCCGGCCGGGTACAGCCCCGCGAGCCGCGAGAGGTCCACGGCGGCCTCGGTGTGCCCGGCGCGCTTCAGCACGCCCCCCGGCTGCGCGCGCAAGGGGAAGACGTGTCCGGGCTTGCGGAAGTCCTCGGGAACCGCGTTGGCGTCGAGCAGCTTGCGCACCGTGGCCGCGCGGTCGTGCGCGGAGATGCCCGTCCCGCCGTGCATCAGGTCCACCGAGATCGAGAACGCGGTCTCGTGCGTCGAGGCCATCTCCGGGACCATCGGCGGGATGCCGAGCTGGTCGAGCCGCTCTCCGATCACCGGCATGCAGATCAGGCCGCGGCCGTGCGTCGCCATGAAGTTGACGGCCTCGGCCGAGCACTTCTCCGCGGCCATCACGAAGTCGCCCTCGTTCTCGCGATCGGCGTCGTCGACGACGATGATGATCTTGCCCTCGCGCAGGTCCTCGATCGCTTCGGGGATCGTGGCGAACATGGCTCCTCCTACCGCTTCCTGCTCGGGCGCGCCCGCTTCGCGACCCTCGTGGCCGCCGGACGCCTGGCCGTCGTGCGCTTGGCCGCCGTGCGCTTGGCCGGACGCTTGGCCGCCGGACGCTTGGCCGCCGTGCGGCTCGGACGCTTCGCGACTTTCTTCTTCGCCGCCGGCCTCGCCCGCGCGGGCTTCTTCGGTGCCGGTTTCCTCGGTGCGGGCTTCTTCGGTGCCGGCTTTTTCGGTGCCGGCCTCGCGGCGGCCGGCTTCTGAGCGGCAGGCTTCAGCGGGATCGGCGGAGGCTTCTTCGCCGGCAGCTTCGAGCGCGGGACCGGCCGGACCGACGGGTCCGGCCGCTCTTTCGGCGGCTCCTCGACGGGCGCGAACGACGGGCGGCTCGCCCGCGCGCTCAGGTGACGCTCCACGTACTTGGAGAGCACGTCCACCTCGACGTTGACCGACGAGCCCTGCATCTTCTGGCCGAGCGTCGTCTCGGCGACCGTGTGCGGGATGAGCGCCACGCGGAAGCGTTCCTTGTCGACCGCCGTCACGGTCAGGCTGACGCCGTCCACCGCGACCGAGCCCTGCGGCGCCAGGTAGCGGGTCAGCTCGAACGGGATCGTCACCTCCAGCACGTCCTGCGCGCCGACCCGGCGGCGCGAGCGCACCAGCCCGACCGCGTCGACGTGCCCCTGGACGATGTGCCCGCCGAGCCGGCCGGCCGCGCGCACGGGCATCTCCAGGTTCACCAGCTCGTCGGGTTCCAGGATGCCGAGGTTCGTGCGGGCGACGGTGTCGGGCACGAGGTCGCACGCGAAGGACTCGTGGTTGCGCTCGGTCACCGTCACGCATGCGCCGTTGACCGAGACCGAATCGCCGACCGACAGCTCGGCGACCATCTCGGGACACTTGATCTCGAGCCGCGCTCCACCGCCGCGACGGCTCACGCGGGCCACCGATCCACGCCGTTCCACGATGCCGGTGAACATCAGGTCCTTGGCTTCCCTTCGATGCGCACGTCCTCGCCGAGCCGGCGCACCGAGGTGATCGTCAGCTCGCGCGCGTCGGCGATGTTGGGCACGACGAGTCCGGCGAGCGCGTCGAGGCTCGCGTGCCCGAGCAGCTTGGGCGCGAGGTAGAACACGAAGCGATCCACCAGGCCGCGGTCGACCAGCTCGCCGGCGACGGTCGGTCCGCCCTCGACCAGCACCTCGAGCATCCCGCGCTCGCCCAGCACGTCCAGGACGTTGCCCACGTCCACACGGCCGTCGCGCGTGCCGACGCGAACGACCTCCGCGCCCCGCTCGCGCAACGCGTGCTCGGCCTCGGTCGTCGGCTTGGAGGTGGTGAAGATCACGGCGGGCGCGGTGCCGTCCAGGACCGCGGCGTCGAGCGGCGTGCGGCACGTCGAGTCGAGCACGACCCTGGTCGGTTGCGCGCCGGTGTAGCCGCGCAGCCGGCAGGTCAGTCGCGGGTCGTCGGCGAGCACCGTGCCGATCCCCGCCATGACCGCGTCCGAGGCGCCTCGAAGCCGGTGCGCGTCGCGCCGGGACGCCGGTCCGCTCACCCAGCGCGACGAGCCGTCGGCCGCCGCGACCTTGCCGTCCAGGCTCAGGGCCGCCTTCAGCGTGACGCGCGGGCGGCGCGTCGCGACCCAGCGTTCGAAGCCGCCGATCAAAGCGGCCGCGTCGTCCTGGCAGACGCCGAACTCCACCTCGATGCCCGCGGCGGTCAGCGCGGCGACGCCGGCGCCGCGTTCCTCGGGACTCGGGTCCTTCGCGGCGATCACCGCGCGCGCGATCCCGGCCTCGATCAGCCGGGGCGCGCAGGGCGGCGTGCGTCCGTGCCGTGTGCACGGCTCGAGCGTCAGGTAGACGGTCGCGCCGCGAGCGCGATCGCCCGCGGCGGTCAGCGCTTCGATCTCCGCGTGCGGGCCGCCGGCGCGACGGTGCCATCCCTCACCGACGACCTCGTCCCCGCTGACGATCACCGCCCCGACGGGCGGGTTCGGCCTTGTCGATCCGAGACCTCGCTGCGCCAGCCGCAGCGCTCGGCGCATGAGATCCTTCGAGCCGCTCACGCGGTCACTCTACCAGGGGGTAACATCGGTTGACCGTCTGCGTTATGGAGGTCAGGCGGAGCCCGCGGCCTCGTCCTGTTCCTCGTCACGGCGCCGGCGGTCGATCCCGACGAAGCTGCCCTCCTGGGTTTTGGCGAAGGTCTTCATCTCGGTCGCGACCTCGATCAGGCGCCGGTGGTCGGTGATCGCGTCGCTGAACGCCGTGCCGATCGACATGCTCAGCAAGGGGTACGCGACCTCGTTGCCCAGCCGGTCCTTCACGCTGATCGCACCGCGCTCGGCGTCGAGCGGGTCGTAGAGCCCCTTCACGCCCTCGTCGAATCGCTTCAGGATCTCCGCGGCCAGATCCTCCCCCGAGTCGGCGCCGCAGATCGCGACGAAGTCGTCGCCGCCGATGTGGCCGAGGAAGTTGGACGGGTCGGCGCGAACCGCGTCCTCCAGCACGCGTGAGGTGTAGTTGATCGCCATGTCGCCGCGCATGAAGCCGTAATGGTCGTTGTAGGCCTTGAAGTTGTCCAGGTCGAGCCACAGCAGCGCGAAGGGCTCGCCGAGCGCGAGCCGTCGCTTGACCTCGTTCTCGATCTGGATGTTGCCGGGCAGGCCGGTGAGCGGGGACGCCGCGCGCATCTCGCCCGAACGCCGGAGCGTCGTGCGCACGCGGGCCACCAGCTCCATCGGGTCGAACGGTTTGGAGAGGTAGTCGTCGGCGCCTTGCGTCAGGCCGAAGACCTTGTCGGCCGACATCGCCTTCGCCGTGAGCATGATGATGCACACGCCCGACGTGCGCGGGTCGCCGCGCAGCCGCTGGCACACCTCGTAGCCGTCGAGCTTGGGCATCATCACGTCCAGGATGACGAGGTCCGGCTTGTCGTCGATCGCGTGCTGCATCGCCTCCGCGCCGTCGCCGGCGGTGACGACCTCGTAGCCCTCCAGGCGCAGGTTCAGCTCGACGAAGCGCAGGATGTCCGGGTCGTCGTCGGCGACGAGGATGCGCTCGCTCATGCCGACGCTCCGGCATAGGACCGCAGCAACGCGCGCAGCTCGCGCGCAGCCTCGGCCGGGTCAGACGCGCCGAAGATGGCCGACGCCGCCCCGAGCGTCGTCGCGCCCGCGTCCAGCGCCTGCTTGCCCGTCGCGAGGTTGATGCCGCCGTCCACCGCAAGCCCGACGTCGAGCGACCGCTCGTCGATCGCCGCTCGTGCCGCCTCGATCTTCGGGAGCATCGAGTCGAGGAACGCCTGCCCCGCCCAGCCAGGGTGCACGGTCATGACGTTGAGCACGTCGATCGTCTCCAGCCAGGGGAGCACCGCGTCCAGCGGCGTCTCCGGGTTGAGCGAAAGGCCGACCCCGATGCCGAGCGCGCGCGCGCGCGCGACGATCGGCGCCGGGTCCGGCGCCGCCTCCAGGTGCACGATCACGGAGGTCCCGCCGGCTTCGGCGAATTGCTCGGCTTGTGCCAGCGGCTCGGTCACCATCAGGTGACACTCCAGCGGCAAGTCGGTCACGCGGCGGAGGGACTGAACGATGACCGGTCCGATCGTGATCGGCGGCACGAAATGCCCGTCCATCGCGTCGATGTGGAGCAGATCGGCGAACGGCTCGATCCGCGCTACCTCGCGCCCCAATTCGGCGAAGTCGGCGGACAGTATGGATGGGGCAAGTTTGTATGACGTCATCCGGTCCAGAGTCTATCCGCTGCGAGCCGATTGTCCGCCGAAGGGTTGCCCGACGACCGGCGCGTGTCCGCGTGCGAAATCGGCGCCTCCCATCGCACGCTTCCCCGCGAGTTGCACGGTCACCAGCTCGACCCCCTCCTCGCCCGCGGCTATGACGAGCGGATCGGCGGAAACGACTGTTCCGGGCCCTCCAGTCGTTTCTCCCACGGACACCCGGCGCGCGCGCAGCACGATCAAGGGCGAGCCGCCGAAGTCGGCGCGCGCGCCGGGCCGCGGACTGAGCGCGCGCACGCGGTTCACGATCGCGCGTGCCGGCTCGCGCCAGTCGACCGCGCGGTCGTGCGGCGCGATCTTCGGCGCCGGCGAGGCGAGCGCGTCGTCCTGCGGTTGCGGCTCGGCCCCACCGCGCGCCAGCGCGCCGAGCACCTCCACCAGCAGGCGCGCACCGATCGGCGTGAGCCGTTCGAGCACCTCCCCGGCCGTCTCCTCCTCGCCGACCTCGATCGGCTCGCGCGCGAGCACCGGGCCGGTGTCCACGGTCGGCTCGAGCAGGAAGACCGACACGCCGGTGCGCTCGGCCCCGTCCATGAGCGCGCGCTGGACCGGCGCCGCGCCCCGGTAGGCGGGCAACAGCGAGTAGTGCACGTTCACGGCGGGCGCGACCGCCAGCACCGCGCGCGGGAGGATGTGCCCGTACGCGACGACGGCGAGGGCGTCCGGCTCGAAGGCCGCCAGCTCCTGCGCGAACCCGTCCTGCTTCGGGCTCTCTGGCTGCAAGACCGGCAGGGATCCCGCCGCGCGCTTGACCTCGGACGGCTGGGGCGACCCCTTGCGCCCGCGCGGGCGGTCGGGCTGGGTCACGACGGCGACGACCTCGTGCGCGGAGGAACGCACCGCCTCCAGGGTCCGGGCAGCGACCTCGGGCGTTCCGAAGAAGACGACGCGCACGCGCCTACAGCCGCCGGTTCGGCGGCGCCGCCTTCATCCCGAAGTCCTGCCCGAAGTCCTGGTCGCGCAGCGCCCGCATCGCCTCCTTGCGGACCTCGGGCGCCAGCCGGTCGATGAACAAGATCCCGTCGAGGTGATCGATCTCGTGCTGGAGGATCCGGGCGAGCAGCCCTTCGGCGTCCCGCTCGAGCGGCGCGCCCTCCACGTCGAGCCCTTGCACGTGCACGCGAAGCGCGCGCACGACCGGGTAGTAGGCGCCGGGGATGCTCAGGCACCCTTCCTCCGCCTCTTGCGTCTCCTCCGAGAACGCGGTGATCACCGGGTTCACGATCGTGCCGCGCTCGCCCTCCTCGCCCGAGTCGAAGACGAGCAGCCGGATCGGCCTGCCGACTTGCGGCGCGGCGAGCCCCACGCCCGGCGCGGCCGCCATCGTCTCGTGCATGTCCTCGGCGAGGGCGCGAAGCTCGTCGTCGAAGGTCGCCACGGGCGCGGCCTTCGTGCGCAGGATCGGGTCGCCCAGGGTGCGAACGGTCAAGAGCGCCACTTCGGAACGAGCACCTCCCACGGGTCGACGTCGACGCGCACATCTTCGCCTTGCGCGCGCCAGCCTGACACGAGCGGCGCCAGCGCGTCCAGCAGCGCGGTCCGCTTCTTCGCGCGGGCGAGCACCACCCATCCGTCACGCGCGGTCGCCGGGCCTGCGACCTCGAGCCCCGCGGCGGCGACCTCCGCGGCGATCCGGTCTGCGCCGGCCTTGACGTCGATGCGCGCGAGCGCCGTGAAGGGCGGGTATCCGGCATGGCGACGACGCTCCGACTCGCTGCGCCACAGGACGCCGGGATCCCAGCGCACGAGCGCCCGCAGGGCCGGATGCTCCGGGTCGGCGGTTTCGGCGACGACGGTCCCGCCGTGAACCCACCGGCCCGCCCGCCACCACGTCGCGAAGGCGTCCTCCGGCGCGCGGAACTCGGGCTGCGCGAGCGCGGAGTCCACGTCGACCAGCGCCAGCAGCGTCACGCCCTCCGGGCGCAGGTCCTTCGCGATGAACGGCGTCGCGACGATCAGGTCGGCGTCGCCCACGGCTCGGGCGAGCTTCGCGCGCCCGTCCCCCGCTCGCAGCACGGCGGGGTTCCTCGGGCTCGCGATACGAATGGTCCGCTCGGCGACCGGCTCCACGTCGCGGTGCGACAGGACGATCACGCGGCCGCCGCCGGCCAGCGCGCCCTTGACGAGGCGCAGCGAGCGGGGCGCGGGCACGAGCCGCTCGGACGGCGAGCGCTCCACGATCACGACCGGCGGCCGGTCCGCCCGGACCGACGCGCGCGGCCGGCGTACGACGGTCCCGTTCGCGCGCACGGTGACGGCCGCTTCGACCGAGCCGGGCTCGCCCACCAAGACGAGCGCCGCGTCCGCACGCTCCGCCCGGTGCGCGCACACGGCCCGCGCGTGGAACCGCGGCGCGCGCCCCTCCTTGTAGGACGGGTGCGACTCGTCGTCGACGACGATCAGGCCGAGGTCGCGCACGGGCGCCAGCGACGCGGCTCGCCCGCCGACCCCGATCCGCTTGCGCCCCTCGTGCAGCGCCAGCCAGTCGCGGTAGCGCTCGCGCGCCGGTCGGTCGCTGCCGACCCGAGCGAGCGCATCGCCGAACGCCTCGTCCAGGGCCCGCGCGACGCCGCCCGCGACCGTCACCTCCGGCAGCAGGACGAGCACCCCTCGCCCCGCCCGCACCGTGGCCGCCACCATTGAGACGATCCAGCCCGGCCGCGCGTCCGCGGTGTCGTCGCTCAGCAAGAACATGCCGCCGCCGCCGCGCAGCCCGGCTCGCAGGGCGGGGCCGCCCGCCATCGCGTCCAGCCACCGCAGGTCCGGCGGCGGCGTTTCGAGCGCCGGCGCCGGCTGCGGCGCGTCCTCCTCCGAGGCCACGCGCGGGGGCAGCACGGCGGCGAGCGCCTCCCCGAGCGTCGAGCACGTCCGCCCCGCCAGCCAGCGCGCGAGCGCGACGCCCTCGGCTCCGATCGACGGACCGACGGTACGGGTCACCGGCTTCGGGTCGGCGACGCCCGATTCGCGCGGCAGGTCCACCACGACGCCCGTGCGCGGGCGCGACCGGAAGGGAACCCGCACGACCGACCCGACCTCCAGGCTCGCGCCGTCCGGCACGGCGTAGACGAACGTGCGATCCAGGTGCAGCGGCCCGGACTCGACGAGGCAGACCGAGACGAAGGCCGGCCCGCTCACGCCACGGCGATCAGATGACCGAGCGGAGATCGTCGGCGCGGTCGGTGCGCTCCCAGGTGAACTCGGGCTCTTCGCGGCCGAAGTGGCCGTAGGCGGCCGTCTTGGAGTAGATCGGGCGGCGCAGGTCCAGGTCGCGAACGATCGCGGCAGGACGAAGGTCGAAGACCTCGGCGACCGCCTTCTCGATCCGCGCCGGATCGACGTCCTTCTCGGTGCCCTTCGTGTCGATGTGGATGGAGACCGGGTGCGCGACGCCGATCGCGTACGCGACCTGGATCTCGCACGCGTCGGCGAGGCCGGCCGCGACGACGTTCTTCGCAACCCAGCGGGCCGCGTACGCGGCGGAGCGGTCGACCTTCGTCGGGTCCTTGCCGCTGAACGCGCCGCCGCCGTGGCGCGCGAGCCCGCCGTAAGTGTCGACGATGATCTTGCGTCCGGTGAGACCCGTGTCAGCGCGCGGACCCCCCAGCTCGAAGCGACCGGTGGGGTTGACGAAGACCTTCAGCTCGCTCGTGTCCAGGTCGACCGTGCCGAGCACCGGCTCGATCACCGTCTCGCGCACGTCGGGCGTGAGCAGCGTGTCGATGTCGATCTCCGCCTGGTGCTGCGTGCTGACCACGATCGTGTCCACGCGCACCGGCTTGCCGTCCTCGTACTCGATCGTCACCTGGGTCTTGCCGTCGGGACGCAGGTACGGCACGGCGCCGGACTTGCGCACCTCGGCCAGCTTCTCCGCGAGCCGGTGCGCGAGCCAGATCGGCATCGGCATCAGCGTCGAGGTCTCGCGCACCGCGTAGCCGACCATCATCCCCTGGTCGCCCGCGCCCTGCGCGTCGAGCGCGTCCTGGTCGCCGTGCTGCTCCTCGAAGGAATGGTCGACGCCGAGCGCGATGTCGGGCGACTGCTCCTGGATCGCGACGGTCACGCCGCAAGTCTCGCCGTCGAAGCCGTACTTCGCGCGCGTGTAGCCGATCTCGATGATCTTCTTGCGCACGAGCGAGGGGATGTCCACGTACGTCGAGGTCGTGATCTCGCCGGCCACGAGCACGAGCCCGGTCGTGATCAGCGTCTCGCACGCGACCCGTCCCGTCGGGTCCTCGGCCAGGATCGCGTCCAGCACCGAGTCCGAGATCTGGTCGGCGATCTTGTCCGGGTGGCCCTCGGTCACCGACTCCGACGTGTACATCCAGCGGCTCATTCCGTCTCCTTGGTCGCTTCCGCGCGCTCGCGCCTGAGTTCTACCACCCGGTCAAGGATATGCCGAGCGACGGAGGACTTCGGCTGAAGCGGAAGGGCGTCCTCGCTCCCGTCCGCGCCGAGGATCACGACGCGGTTCGTGTCGACCTCGAAGCCGGCGTCGGGCCCGCCGACGTGGTTGACCACGATCACGTCGAGGTTCTTCGCGGCGAGCTTCTTGCGCGCGCCGGCGAGGTGGTCCTGCGTCTCCGCCGAGAACCCGACGAGGACCTGCTCGCCCTTGCGCCCGCCCAGCTCGCGCAGGATGTCGATCGTCGGCTCCAGCTCGATCACCGGGGGCGCGCCGTCCTTCTTGATCTTGTCCGCCTGCGGGTTCGCCGGGCGGAAGTCTCCGACTGCCGCCGCCTTCACCACGACGTCGGCTCCTTCGAACCGGTCGAGCACCGCGGCGAGCATCTCCGCGGCGGTCCTGATCCGCACGACCGTCACGAGATCCGGCGCGTCGAGCCAGGTCGGTCCGGTGACGAGCGTCACCTCCGCGCCGCGGCGCGCCGCCTCGGCCGCCACGGCGAAGCCCATCTTCCCGCTCGATCGGTTCCCGATGAAGCGGATCGGGTCGATCGCCTCCTGCGTCCCTCCGGCGGTCACCAGGACCCGAAGCCCGGCGAGGTCCTTGCCGTGGGCGAGCGTGGCGGCGGTCGCGTTCGCGATCTCTGCGGGCTCCGCAAGCCGCCCGATGCCCTCGTCCCCACCGGCCAGCTCGCCCTCCTCGGGATCGACGACCACGACGCCGCGATCGCGCAGCGTCCGCAGGTTTGCGCGCGTGGCGGGGTGCTCCCACATCTCGGTGTGCATCGCGGGCGCCACGACGACCGGGCAGGTCGCGGTCAGCACCACGTTGCCCAGCAGGTCGTCCGCGATGCCGTTCGCCATCTTCGCCAGCGCGTTCGCGGTCGCCGGCGCGACCAGGACCACGTCGGCCTCGCGCGCGAGGGCCACGTGCAGGACGCGGTGCTCGTCGTCGAAGGTCGAGCGGTGGACCGGACGCCCGCTGAGCGCGGCGAAGGTGAGCGGGCCCACGAAACGCGTCGCCGCCTCGGTCATCACGACCTGGACCTGCGCGCCCGCCTTGGTGAGCAGGCGAAGGACCTCGACGGCCTTGTAGCACGCGATCCCACCGGTGACGCCGAACAGAACGCGGGCGCCTCGCAGGGCGCCCAGGTCGGTGTGCCCGGCTCGATTCACTTCGCTTCGTCTGTCTGCCGCTCGTAGGCCACCTTGGACAACGAGATCTCTTCCAGCGCGATCGAGATCGGCTTGCGGCCGGGGTCCGAGGAGACCAGGGGCGGCACGAACTCGCCGATCCCTTCGCCGAGCTGGGTGTAGTAGGAGTTGATCTGGCGGGCGCGCTTGGCGGCCATGACGACCAGGGTGTACTTGGAGTCCACCTGGTCGACCAGGTCGTCGATCTTGGGCTCGATGAGGCTCAACGCGTGCTCCTTGCTGGATGTTCGGCCGTTCCGGGCTCGTCCAGTATACGAAAGAGTTCCGCCAGGGCATCCCCGAGCCGGTCGTTCACGATCCGGTGGTCGAACTCCCCCGCGGCCGCCATCTCTTGTTCGGCGTTGCGAACGCGAAGGGCGAGCGCGGCCGCGTCTTCGCTGCCCCGGGCGGCCAGACGGCTGCGCAACACCTCCATGCTGGGCGGCTCGACGAAGACCAGGACCGCTTCCGGCAGGGCGGCCTTGACCTGCCGGGCGCCCTGGACGTCGATCTCCAGGACCACCGCCTTGCCCGCCGCCAGCGCGTCTTCCACGGGAGCGCGCGGCGTCCCGTAGCGATGCCCGTGGACGATCGCGCTCTCCAGGAACCCGCCGCCGGCTTCCAGCGCGGCGAAGTCCTCCTCCCCCACGAACAGGTAGGAAAGGCCCTCGACCTCGTCGTGCCGGCGGGGACGCGTGGTCGCCGAGACCGACAGGACCACCTCGGGCCGGTTCGCGCACAGGGCGCTGACGAGCGTCGTCTTGCCGGCCCCCGACGGGCCGGACACGACGGTGATCCCCGCGATCGCTACTTGGCCGCGAAGACGTCCAGCAGGGCGACCTTCTGCTTGTCGCCCAGGCCGCGGATCCGGCGAGTCGGCGCGATCTCGAGCTGCTCCATGATCTTCTTCGCGCGTACCTTGCCCACGCCGGGCAGGGCCTCCAGCACGGCCGACACCTTCATCTTGCCGACCGTCCCGTCCGACTGACGATCCAGCATGTTCTGAAGGCTGAGGGTGCCCGCCTTCAGTTGCTGCTTGATCTCGGCGCGAGCCTTCCGCGCCTCAGCCGCTTTTGCCAATGCATCGCGTCGCTGCTCCTCAGTCAGGGTCGGAAGCGGCATACGCTTTCCCTCCTTCTCGGGCCGCACGAACGAAAGTCACCATAGCAGCGGGGTTCGCCGATGCAAGGATTCGCGCAGGTCAGAGGGCTGCTGGGGCCGCGTGGGAGTGGCGGATGTTGCTCATGGTGCGGATGTGACGCTAGGTGCCGGAGAGGTGGCGGCTTCCGGGGCTCTCCAGGGGCCTGGCGTCCCGGCACAACGGGCAATCGGCCGGGTCCCAGTCGTCGGCATCGATCGCGAGCAGCGCCGTGAAGGTCAGGCTCGAAGGCGCGTTCGAACGATCGACCATCGCCGCGACGCCGATCACCCGGGCGCCGGTAGCGCGCACCGCCTCGACGACCTCGGCCGCCGACCCGCCTGTCGTGACCACGTCCTCGACGACCAGGACCTGGTCCGACGGATCCAGGGCTTGCCCGCGGCGGAGATGCATCCGGCCGTCCGCCCGCTCGGTGAACAGGAAGCGAACCCCCAGCGCCCGCGCGGTTGCGAAGCCCAGCGTGATCGCCCCGACCGCGGGTGCGACCACGACCGTCGGGCCCGCCGGCCGCCACTGCTCGGCCATGGCCTCTCCGATGGCGCTCGTCGCCTCCGGGTGCTCGAAGACCCGCTGCTTCTGGACGTAGACGTCGCTGTGACGGCCGCTGGACAGCTCGAAGTGGCCGGTGAGCAGGGCGCCCGTTTCCTCCAGCAGCGCGCGGACGTCGGTCACGCCAGCTCCCGCAGGATCGACTCGGCCGCCGCGCGCGGGTCGGGCGCGCGCGTGATCGGCCGCCCGACCACCAGGTAGTCGGCGCCCGCGTCGAGCGCCTGCCTGGGAGTCATCGTGCGCACCTGGTCGTCCGCGGGGCTGCCGGCGGGCCGGATGCCCGGCGTGACGATCAGGAACGGCGCCGGCGCGACGGCTCGCACGGCCGCGACGTCGGCCGGCGCGCACACGACGCCGTCGCATCCCGCTTCGCGCGCAAGAGCGGCGAGCATCGGGACCGCTTCGGCCGCCGGCGGCAGACCGATCTCCTTCAGGTCGCCGTCGCCGAGGCTCGTCAGGATCGTGACGGCGAGGATCTTCGTCTTGCCCTTCGTCTCGTTCGCAGCCTCCAGCATCGCGCGCCCGCCGAGCGCATGGACGTTCAGCATCGCCGGGCCGAGCGGCGCGAGCGCCGCCACCGTCCGCCGCACCGTGGTGGGGATGTCGTGCAGCTTGAGATCGAGGAAGAGTCCGCGCTCGGCCAGCGCCTCGACGGCGCGCGGTCCTTCCGCGTCGAACAGCTCCATGCCGATCTTCACGCCGCCCGCCGCGTCGCCGACCACGTCAACGAGCGCCAGCGCGTGCTCCAGCGACGGAACGTCGAGCGCGACCAGGATCGGGTTCACCATTGCTTCGTCGCTCCCCTGATCGCGTCGAGGCTCTCGATGCCGTGGGCGTCCAGGTAGCGAGCGATGCCCTCGGCGACGTGCGCGGTCACCCGCGGATCCACGAAGTTCGCGGTGCCCACGGCGATCGCGGTGGCCCCCGCGAGGACGAACTCGATCGCGTCCTCGCCCGTGCGGATGCCGCCCATGCCGACGATCGGCACGTGCGGCAGCGCCTGGTGGACCTGCCAGACGCAGCGCAGCGCGATCGGCTTGATCGCCGGACCGCTGAGGCCGCCGGTCGTCGTGGACAGCTTCGGCATGCGCGTGTCGACGTCGATCGCCATGCCGAGCGTGGTGTTCACCAGGCTCAGAGCGGGGGCGCCGGCCTCGGCGACGGCGCTCGCGACGGCGACGAGGTCGGTGACGTCGGGGCTGAGCTTGACCAGGATCGGAACGTCCGCGGCCGCGACGGCCACGGACGTGACCTCGGCGGCGCGGGCCGGGTCGAGCGCGAACATGAAGCCGCGGTCCTCCAGGTTCGGGCAGGACAGGTTCAGCTCGATCGCGACGAGACCCGCGCCGCGCAGGCGCTCGACGCAGGTCACGTAGTCCTCGACGCTGTGCCCGCCGACGCTGGCGATCGCGGGGGTCCCGCGCTCGGCGAGCCAGGGCAGGTCCTTCGCGCGGAAAGCGTCCACGCCCGGGTTCTGCAGGCCGATCGCGTTGAGCATCCCGCTGGCGGTCTCCGCGCCCCGCGGCGGGTCGATCCCCTGCCGCGGGTTCGGCGTCACGGTCTTGCACACCACTGCGCCGAGGTGGTCGAGCGAGCCGAAGCGCGCGACCTCCCGGCCGGAGCCGAAGCAGCCGCTCGCCGTCAGCACCGGGCTTCGCAGCCCGATGCCGGCGAGGCTCACCTCCAGCGCGCTCATCCGGCCGCGCCTCCCACGGCGGCCTCGGGCGCGGCGGCCGCGCCGTCCGGCAGGGCGGCGCCGTCGAAGACCGGCCCTTCGGTGCACACGCGCAGGTTCCTGATCCCCTCGGGCGTCTTGACTGCGCGCACGCAGGTCCAGCAGACGCCGATCCCGCACGCCATGAATTCCTCGAAGGCGAGGTTCGCGCGCACGCCTTCCGTGGCGCAGGTCCGGGCGACGGCGTCCAGCATCCTGTTCGGCCCGCAGGCGTAGACGATCTCCGCGCCGCTGCTCGCCACGAGGCCCGGGAGCACGTCGGTCACGACGCCGGCTCGTCCGGCCGAGCCGTCGTCGGTCGTGACGGTGAGCGAGGCGAACCGCATGCCCAGCTCGTGGTCGAGGAAGAGACGGTCGGCGGTGCGAGCGCCGGCGATCGCGTGAACGGCTCGCGGGGACCCGGTCGCGCGCAGACGCTCGGCGATGAAGACGAGCGCCGCCGTGCCGTACCCGCCGCCGACGACGATCGCGTCGCCCTGCCCGGAGAGGTCGAAGCCGCGGCCGAGCGGACCCACGACGCTCAGCTCCGCGCCGACGGGGCACGAGGCGAGCCAGCGCGTCGCGGGACCGACCGCGTCGAACGCGATCGACACGCGCTCGCCCTCGACCCGGTAGATGGAGAACGGGCGGCGGAGCAGCCCGACGGGTTCGGTGCCGATGGTGACGAACTGACCCGGCTCCGCGCGCGCGGCGATCTCGGGCGCCTCCAGCGTGAGCACCCAGTAGACGCCGATCCGGGACCGGCCGGTGACCGGCGCGTCGACGATCGCGCTCACGGCCGGCGCTCCTTGATGCCCAGGTACTCCTGGATGCTCAGCACGGTCGGCTCGGCCGCGGCCTCTTCGATCCCCTGCACGGCCGCCTGCAACCCGGCCATCGTCGTGATCGACGGGACCCCGTAGCGCACCGCCGCCGTGCGGATGTAGTCGCCGTCGCGACGTGGACCCGAGCCGCGCGGCGTGTTGATCACCAGGTCGACCTTGCCCTGCGCGAGCAGGTCCCCGACGTGCGGGCTCCCCTCGCCGATCTTGGCGATCGTCTGGCAACGCACGCCGTTGCGCTCGAGCATCTCGGCCGTCCCCTCGGTGGCGATCACGTCGTAGCCCAGGTCGGCGAGCCGCTTGACCGGCAGGATCACGGTGCGCTTGTCCTCGTCGCGCACGCTGACGAACACCACGCCCCCGCGCGGCAGGGTCGCGCTCGCCGCCTCCTCCGCTTTGGCGAAGGCCATGCCGAACGTGCGGTCGATCCCCATGACCTCGCCGGTGGACTTCATCTCCGGGCCGAGCAGCGTGTCGGTCCCAGGGAAGCGCCCGAACGGCAGCACCGCTTCCTTGACCGCGACGTGGGAAAGGACCGGCGGCTCCGCGGGCAGGACGGCGGCCGCGCGCAGGTCCGCGATGCTGGCGCCGGCCATCACCCGCGCGGCCGCCTTCGCCAGCGCCACGCCGGTGGCCTTCGACACGAAGGGCACCGTCCGCGAGGCCCGCGGGTTCGCCTCCAGCACGTAGACGTGCGCGCCGCGGATCGCGAACTGCACGTTCATCAGCCCCCGCACGCCCAGCGCCAGCGCCATCGTGCGCGTCGAGTCTTCGATCTCGGCGACCTGGCTGCGCGAGAGCGTGTGCGGCGGCAGGACGCACGCCGAGTCGCCCGAGTGGATGCCGGCCTCCTCGATGTGCTCCATCACGCCGCCGATCAGCACCTCGGTCCCGTCGCAGAGCGCGTCGACGTCGACCTCGATCGCGTCCTCCAGGAAGCGGTCGATCAGGATCGGGTGCTCGGGCGAGACCTGCGCGGCAGTCTCGATGTAGCGGGCGAGCATCGCGTCGTCGTAGACGATCTCCATCGCGCGCCCGCCCAGCACGTAGCTCGGCCGCACGAGCACCGGGTAGCCGATGCGCGCGGTCACTTCCTTCGCCTCCGCGAAGGACGTCGCGACGCCCCAGGGCGCGTGCGGCAGCCCCAGCTCGGCCAGCAGCCGCCCGAAGCGTTCGCGGTCCTCCGCCGCGTCGATCGCGTCCGGCGGCGTGCCGAGGATCGGCACGCCCGCCGCTTCCAGCGCGCGCGCGAGCTTCAGCGGCGTCTGCCCGCCGAGCTGCACCATCACCCCGACCGGCCGCTCCGCCTCGACGATCGCCATCACGTCCTCGAACGTCAGCGGCTCGACGTAGAGCCGGTCGGAGGTGTCGTAGTCGGTCGAGACGGTCTCCGGGTTGCAATTCACCATCACGACGCTGAAGCCGGCCTCGCGCAGGGCGAAGCACGCGTGGACGCAGCAGTAGTCGAACTCGATGCCCTGCCCGATCCGGTTCGGGCCCGCGCCCAGGATGACGATCGTGTCGGTGGGGTCGGCGGGGACCTCGGACTCCTCCTCGTAGGTCGAGTAGAAGTACGGCGTCTGGGCCTCGAACTCCGCCGCGCACGTGTCCACGGACTTGAAGACCGGCGCGATGCCGCTGGTCGCCCGCAGCGCGCGTATGGATGCCTCGTCGGTCGCCCGCAGGTAAGCGAGCTGCACGTCGGAGAACCCGTGGCGCTTCGCCTCGCGCAGCAGGGCGGGGTCAAGCTCCGCGGCCGCCTCGAGGCGCCCGCGCACTTCGACGATGGTCTCGATCTGCGCCAGGAACCACGGGTCGATCCCGGTCGCCTCCGCGACCGCCGTGCGACGGGCGCCCGCCCGCAGCGCCGCCTCGACCAGGAAGATGCGCTCGGGCGTGGGACGCGACAGCGCGCGCATCAGCTCGGGGAGCGGCGCGCGCGGCTCCTTCGCGTCGGCGTTCAGGCCCGCGCGGTCTTGCTCCAGCGAACGCAGCGCTTTCTGCAGCGACTCGGCGAACGTGCGCCCGACGCCCATCGCCTCGCCGACCGATCGCATCGTCGAGGACAGCGTCTCGTCGGACCCGGCGAACTTCTCGAAGGCGAAGCGCGGGACCTTGGTGACGACGTAGTCGATGGTCGGCTCGAAGCTCGCCAGCGTTTCCTTCGTGATGTCGTTCGGGATCTCGTCGAGCCGGTAGCCCACGGCCAGCTTCGCGGCGATCTTGGCGATCGGGAAGCCGGTGGCCTTGCTCGCCAGCGCGCTCGAGCGCGACACGCGCGGGTTCATCTCGATGATCACGCGCCGCCCGGTCTTGGGGTCCACCGCGAACTGGATGTTCGAGCCGCCCGTGTCCACGCCGACCGCGCGGATGCAGGCGATCGCATCGTCGCGCATCGCCTGGAACTCGCGGTCGGTCAGCGTCTGCGCCGGCGCCACCGTGATCGAGTCGCCGGTGTGCACGCCCATCGCGTCCACGTTCTCGATCGAGCAGATGATCACGACGTTGTCGGCGAGGTCGCGCATCACCTCCAGCTCGAACTCTTTCCAGCCGAGCACCGACTCCTCGATCAGCACCTCGGTGATCGGGCTCAGCGCCAGGCCTTCGGCCGCGATGCGCTCCAGCTCGCGCTCGCTCGTCGCGAAGCCCGAGCCGTGCCCGCCCAGCGTGTAGGAAGGGCGGACGATGAGCGGGTAGCCGATCCCGGCGGCGATCTCGCGCGCCTCCTCCAGCGAGGAGGCCCATCCCGAGCGTGGCAGGTCGATCCCCGCGGCGGCCATCGTCTCCTTGAACGTCCGGCGGTCCTCGCCGCGCTTGATCGCTTCGAGCCGCGCGCCGATCAGCTCCACGCCGTGGGCGGCGAGCGTCCCGTCCTCGGCCAGCGCGACCGCGACGTTGAGCGCCGTCTGCCCGCCGAGCGTCGGCAGCAGCGCGTCGGGCTTCTCGCGCTCGATGACGCGCGCGACCGAGGCCGGCGTGATCGGCTCGATGTAGGTGCGGTCGGCGAACTCGGGGTCGGTCATGATGGTCGCCGGGTTCGAGTTCACCAGCACGACCCGGTAGCCGTCGTCGCGCAGCACGCGGCACGCCTGCGTGCCCGAGTAGTCGAACTCGCACGCCTGCCCGATGACGATCGGCCCGGAGCCGACGATCAGGATCGTGCGGATGTCGTCACGTCTTGGCACCTAGCGGATTCCCCTCCCCCATGCGTTAGCGGGGAAAGGCTCCGTTGGAAAACGGGTCACCGGCAAAAGAAAGGCCCGCACGGCGCGCGCGCGGACCAGCGTCTCGACCACTCTTCTCCCTTCCGGGCCTCACGGGACCCGCTCTTAAAGGGTGCTCGGCGCATGATACCAGGCGCACCCGGGATGCTCCGGCCCTGCGGGTTCGGAGCGCGGACCGCGCTCGTATAGGCTTCGCGCATGGACAACCCATCCGAAACCATAACCAAGGGGACGGTCGCCGACGAGCGGGTCGCGCTCTCGCTGCCGGCGCTCGTCGGCGCCGTCATCGCGCTCGGCCTCATCGGCTGGGGCCTCTACGCGACCGTTCTCAAGCCTGATCCCCTTCCGGCCCCGGCGCCCGATCCCGGCACGTCGGCCGAGGCGCCGAAGGACTCTCGCCGCTATTACGGCAAGCGATACTCGCTCGTCCCACCGCCGGGCTGGGCCAGACTCAACGAACCCGGCATCGACGTCGGATGGGGCAAGCCTCGGTTGGGCCGCGCCATCGCCGTCTCGACGACCTACAGCGCGAAGCTTCCGCCTCGGGCGCTCGCCAGGCAGTTCGTGGCGGGGATCGACGAGGGCGATGTCCCACTCGACTGGCACATCACCGGGTCCACGAAGGTGCGGGTCGACGGCGTGACGGCCCGGCGCTTCGACCTCAGCGGAAGCGTCCAAGGGGTCCCGATCCGCGGGCGGATCGTCGTGACGCAACCAGAGCGCCGACTGTTCGCGTTCATGGCGCTCTCCCCTGGAAGCGAGTGGGCGGTCACGCGCGACCGATTCGGCAAGATGATGCGCACGGTCGAGTTGACCTGACCGCTCACCAGCCTTCGTAGAAGCCCTTCTCCATCGCGTCTTCGTAGAAGCGGCGGGCTTCGGCCGCGGTGATCAGGCCCATCTTGAGCGCGAACTTGCTCATGCCCTCCAGGGACGCGACCAGGCCGCGGAAGCGCTCGTCGGGCCGTTGGGAATCGCGGTCCTTCTCCTTGGCGCCGATCACGCCCTCGGCCCGCATCTTCTCCTTCAGGATCAGCGCCTTGTCGAACTCGTCCCCGAGCAGCGCGCGCGCCTTCTCGGCCAGCTCTCCCCGCACGGGTTCGGGCTTCGCGCCCTCGCCACCCACGCCGCCGAGCGTGCGAAGGCCGCCCACCTTGACTCGCTCTTGGTCGCTCACGTTCCTCACCCTCTCATCGATGCGGTGAACCGCTCGAACAGGTAGCTCGCGTCGTGCGGGCCGGGACTCGCCTCCGGGTGGTACTGCACGCCGAACGCCGGGACGTCCTCGCACGCGATCCCCTCGACGCAGCCGTCGTTCAGGTTCACGTGGGTGACGCGGACGGCGCCGTGCTCGGTCCGCGCAACGCCGTCTTCGTCGAACCACGCGCGATCCACCGCAAAGCCGTGGTTGTGGCTCGTCACCTCCACGCGCCCGTCCTCCAGGCGCTTCACGGGCTGGTTGATGCCGCGGTGCCCGAAGCGAAGCTTGTAGGTCGGCGCGCCGAGCGCGAGCGCCAGGATCTGATGCCCGAGGCAGATCCCGAAGATCGGCACCGTGCCGAGCAGCGCCCGCACGTCGTCGATCCCCGCGCGAACGGCCGCCGGGTCGCCGGGCCCGTTGGACAGGAAGACGCCGTCGAAGCCGGTCAGCTCGCTCGCCGGCGTGGACGCGGGGAACACCGTCACGTCGCAGCCGTGCGCGGCGAGCAGCCGCAGGATGTTGAACTTGATCCCGAAGTCGTACGCCGCGACGCGGTAGGTCGCCGCGCTCGCCGATTCGGCGCCGAGCACGTCGGTCGCGCGGTACGGCTCGGTCGTCGTCACGGGATCGACGAGGTTCGTCCCCTCCATCCCGGGCGAGGCCAGGACCTGCGCGCGCAGCGCCTCCTCGTCCATCTCGGTCGAGATCGCGGCGCGCATCGCGCCCTGCGAGCGCAGGTGGCGCGTGAGCCGGCGCGTGTCCACGCCGTCGATGCCGACGATGTCCGCGGCCGCGAGGTAAGCGTCCAGCGACCCGGTCGCCCGATGGTTGGAGTAGTCCCGGCTCAGCTCACGGACGGCGAACCCGGCCACCCGCACGCGGCTCGACTCGACGTCGTCTTCGTTCACCCCGTAGTTGCCGACGTGCGGGTAGGTCATCGCGACGATCTGCGCGTGGTAGCTGGGGTCGGTCAGGACCTCCTGGTACCCGGTCATCGCGGTGTTGAAGACCGCCTCGCCGAAGGCGGTCCCCGTCGCGCCGAAGGAACGGCCGCGGAAGACGCTGCCGTCCTCCAGGACCAGGATCGCGTCGCCCACTACCTGCCCTTCCGGGCCTTCCCCTTCTCCTCGGCCTTGCGCAGCTCGCGCACGGCCTTCTTGCGCTCGCGGTCGCGCGCCCAGCGGACCGGCTTGCGGTCACCCCTGCCCATCTGCGTCCTTTCCGTCGCGGACGGTAAACCGCCCTCGGAGCATCGTGTGCACGACTCTACCGCGCAGCTTCTCGCCGGCGAACGGCGTGTTGCGCGACAGGCTGGCCATCGCGCCCGGCTCGACCGTCCAGTTGGCTTCGGGGTCGAAGACGACCAGGTTCGCGGGCGCGCCGGCTTCGATCGGTCCGCCGTGGCCGGCGAGACCGCGGATGCGGGCGGGTGCGCTCGACAGGACCTCGACCGCGCGCGGCAGGTCGAGTCCCGAATGGGTCAGCACCACGCCGAGCGCCGTCTCCAGGTTGAGCATCCCGCACGGCGCGCGATCGAACTCCTGCTCCTTGTCCTCGCGGGGGTGCGGCGCATGGTCGGTCGCGACACAGTCGATCGTGCCGTCGGCAAGCCCCGCCCGCAGCGCGTCGGCGTCGGCCTGCGTCCGCAGCGGCGGCGCGACCTTGAAGACCGGGTCGTAGCCGCGGACGCGCTCGTCGGTCAGGACGAGGTGGTGCGGCGTCACCTCCGCGGTCACGCGCACGCCCTCGGCCTTGGCGCGCCGGATCAGCTCGACCGTGCGCGCCGCGGATACGTGCAGGACGTGCAGCCGCGCGCCCGTCAGCCGCGCGAGCGCGATGTCGCGCGCCACGACGATCTCCTCGGCCTCGGCCGGGATGCCTCGGATTCCCAGCTCCGCGGAAGCCTCGCCTTCGTGCATGTGCCCGCCGGAGGCAAGGCCGCGGTCCTCCGCGTGGTTCGCGACGATGCCGTCGAAGGTGCGCGCGTACTCCATCGCGCGGCGCATGAGGCCGGCGTCTTGCACGCACCTGCCGTCGTCGGAGAAGAAGTTCACGCGGGCGCCGCTGGTGGCCATCTCCCCCATCTCCGCGAGCTTCTCGCCCCGCAGGCCGATCGTGATCGCGCCCACGGGGTACACGTCGGCGAACCCGGCGGCGCGGCCGAGCGCGGCGACCTGCTCGACCACGGCGGCCGAGTCGGCGACCGGGTCGGTGTTGGCCATCGCGCAGACGGCCGTGAAGCCGCCGCGCGCGGCGGCGCGCGTTCCCGAGGCGACCGTCTCTGCGTCCTCGCGGCCCGGCTCGCGCAGGTGCGTGTGCAGGTCGACGAAGCCCGGCGCGACGACGAGGCCCGCGCAGTCGATCGTCTCCGCGCCGTCGAGACCGCGACCGGCGCCCGCAACGGCGTCGCCCTCGACCAGCACGTCGGCGATCTCGTCGACGCCCGCCGCGGGGTCGATCACGCGGCCACCCTTCAAGAGCACGCTCACTCGACCGGCACCTCTGCGCGGGCGTCGCGTCCGCCGAGCATCAGGTAGAGCAGCGCCATCCGCACCGCGACGCCGTTGGCGACCTGGCTCGTGATGACCGAGCGCGGCAGCTCGGCCGGGTCGGCCGCGATCTCGACGCCCCGGTTCATCGGGCCGGGGTGCATGATGATCGCGTCCTCCTTCAGCATCGCCGCGCGGGCCGCGTCGAGGCCCCAGAGGCGCGCATACTCGCGCAGCGTCGGCACGTACCCCGCGTCCATCCGCTCGAGCTGCATGCGCAGCAGGTACACGACGTCGGCCTTCGGCAGCACCGCGTCGACGTCCGGCGTGACCTCGACGCCCCAACCCTCGGCCTGCGGAGGCATCAGCGTCGGCGGACCGACCAGCGTCACTTCGGCGCCCATCGTCTGCAGCCCCCAGATCTCCGAGCGCGCAACGCGCGAGTGCAGCACGTCGCCGACGATCGCCACGCGCAGCCCGTCGAAGGACTCGAAGTGCTGACGCATCGTGTACAGGTCCAGCAGCGCCTGCGTCGGGTGCTCGTGCATGCCGTCGCCCGCGTTGATCACGCCGGCGCTCACCCACTCGTGCAGGCGGTGGGGCGCGCCGGAGGAAGCGTGGCGGCACACGATCAGGTCGACGCCCATCGCCTCGATCGTCCGCGCCGTGTCCTTCAGCGACTCGCCCTTCTCCACGGCCGAGCCTCCCGCGGTGAAGTTGACCACGTCGGCGCTGAGGCGCTTGGCCGCAAGCTCGAACGAGGTGCGCGTGCGGGTGGAGGCTTCGTAGAACAGGTTCACGACCGTCTTGCCGCGCAGGGTCGGGTACTTGCGCGTGATGCGCGGGCCGTCCTTCTGGAAGACGGCCGCCTCGGCGAGGATGCGCTCGATCCCCGCGCGGTCGAGGTCGCGGATCGACAGCAGGCTCGCGATCACGCCCGGGCCTCCCGCGCGATCCTTCGTGCCTGCCCGGCGAGCGTCACGCTCGGGCCTCCGTCGCCGGTTGCTCGATGCCCAGCAGCACCTCGTCGGTCCCGTCCACCTCGGCCAGGCGCACCTGCACCGCCTCCCGGCGACGCGTCGGGATGTTCTTGCCCACGTAGTCGGCGCGGATCGGCAGCTCGCGATGTCCCCGGTCCACCAGGACCGCGAGCTGCACCGCCCGCGGCCGCCCGTGGTCCAGGATCGCGTCGAGCGCGGCGCGGGCCGAGCGCCCGGTGTAGAGGACGTCGTCGACCAGCACGACGACCTTGCCGTCGACGGCGGGGACGGAGGTCGGGGCGAGCGGGCTCGGCTCGCGCAAGCCGATGTCGTCGCGGTAGAGCCCGATGTCGAGCGAGCCGGTCGCGGGACGCGCGCCTTCGATCTGCTCGATCTTGGAGGCGAGGCGGGCGGCGATGTCGGGCCCGCGGTTCAGCAGCCCGACGAGCACCAGGCCGGCGGCGCCCTTGTTGCGCTCGACGATCTCGTGCGCGATGCGCGTGATGGCGCGGGCGACGTCTCCCGCGTCCAGGATCGTGGAGGTTGGGCTGAAGCTCAGCTCGTCTCCCTTCCGGGCCTCTCCGGACCCGTCCTTAAAGGGCGTTCAGCCGGGCAGTGTACCAGGCGGCGGGCTCAGCGCCGCTTGGTCTTGCGCCGCGGGCGCGCTGGCTCCGGCGGCTTCCCCTCCTCCGGCGGCTTCTCCGTGTCCCCGAGATAGGCGGCCATGACCTCGGGCGATGCGAGCAGGTCCGCGCTGTTGCCCTCGACCGCCACCTCCCCCTTTGCCAGCACGTAGGCGCGCGTCGTGTACTTCAGCGCCAGGTGAACGAACTGCTCGACGAGCAGCACCGCGCACCCCGCGCGGTTGACGGCCGCCAGCGCCTCGAACAACTGGTTCACGATGAGCGGCGCGAGCCCGAGCGACAACTCGTCGACCAGCAGCAGCGACGGGCGGCTCATCAGCGCCCGAGCCGCGGTCAGCATCTGCTGCTCGCCGCCCGACATCGTCCCCGCCGCCTGGTTCGCGCGCTCGCGCAGCCGCGGGAACAGCTCGAACATCTCCTCGATGCGCGCCGCTTCATCGGCGCGGTCCTTGCGGCTGGTCCAGTGACCGAGCTGGAGGTTCTCGACCACCGTCAGCTCCGGGAACAGCTCGCGCCCTTCGGGCATGTGCGCGACGCCGAGCCGCACGACCTGCTGGGCCGAGCGCCCGGCGATCTCGGCGCCGTTCAGCCGGATCGAGCCCGACCGCGGCGCCAGCAGCCCGGAGATCGCGCGCAAGGTCGTCGTCTTCCCGGCGCCGTTCGCGCCGAGCAGCGAGACCATCTCGCCTTCCTCGATGCGCAGGCTCACGCCGCGCAGGGCCTGCACCGGACCGTAGTAGACGTCGATGTTCTCGACTTCCAGCGTCACGACACCACCGCCTCTTCCGCGTCCGGCTCGCCGAGGTAGGCCGCGATCACGTGCGGGTCGCGCTGGATGTCGGCGGGTCGCCCTTGCGCGAGCATGCGCCCGCGGTCGAGCATGTAGATGTAGTCGCACACGCCGACCACCATGCGAATGTCGTGCTCGATCAAAAGGACCGACACGCCGAGCCCTCGCATCGCGCGCACGACGTCCGAGAGCCGGTCAGTCTCCGCCTCGTTCAGGCCAGAGGCCGGCTCGTCCAGCATGACGAGCCGCGCGCCCGTCACGAGCGCCCGGCCCAGCTCGACCATGCGCAGCACCCCGAACGGCAGCCCGCGCACCGACCGGTGGGCGTAGTCCTCCAACTGGAGCAGCCGCAGGATCTCCGTGACGCGGCCGCGGGCCTCCTCCTCGGCGGAGACCGTCTTCGGCATCGCGCCGAGGTTGGACCACACGCCCGAGCGGTTGTGCTGGTGCGTGGCGACGAGCAGGTTGTCGAAGACCGACAGCTCGTTGAAAAGCTGGAGCACCTGGAAGGTTCGCGCGACGCCGAGGCGCGCGCGCATGTGCGGCGGCAGGGCGGTCGCGTCCCGTCCCCGGATCATCACGCGGCCCGCCGCCGGGTCGTTCAGACCGAGGATCGCGTTGAACAGCGTCGTCTTCCCGGCCCCGTTCGGGCCGATCAGGCCCGTGATGGTTCCTTCCCGCACCGCGAGCGAGGCGTCCTCGACCGCCGTGAGGCCGCCGAACTTCACCGTCACGCCCTCCACGTCAAGGACGTTGTGCGAGCCCGGCTCCCGGACGGTGAACGCGTCGCCGAGCGTGAGCTTCGCACGCTTGGCATGCCCGTTCTGCTTCACGACCTCGGGCTCGACCGGCTCGCGCTCGGCCTGCTCGTCGTGCTTCGCGGCGTCGGCGTACCAGTCGTCCAGCTCCGGCATCGGCTCCTCGCGCCGCAGCCGCGCGCGGAGCCAGGCACGAACAGGCTCCATCCGCCCGGCAAGCGCCGCCAGCGGCCGCCGCTCCGCGGGCTCCGCGCTCGCCTCCTCCTCGGCCGGCGCGCGCAGCGTCTTCAGCTTCGCGACGAGCGCTCGCACCTGCGGCGCCGACCCGAGGCGGGCGAGCTGCGCGCGCAGCACCGCTCCCAGGCGACGCAGGGGATCTTGGAGCGCCGCCATGCCTCCTGGGTAGGCGAGCAGCACGAGCGTCAGCAGACCCGCGGACACGACCTCGAGCCACCCGGCGAGCGCCGACACCCGGAAGAACAGCTCTTCCAAGCCGGCGAAGAGCCCGCCCGCCGCGATCGCGCCCCCGAGCGAGCCGAGCCCTCCGACCACCGCGATGGCCAGGAACTGCAGCGACACCGTGAAGATGAACTGGTCGGGCACGACCGTTTGGTGCTCGATGATCAGAAGACTGCCCGCCAGCCCGGCGAGCGCGCCTGAGATCGCGAACGCGACGAGCTTGTAGCGAACGACGTCGATGCCGAGCGAGGCCGCCGCCATCTCCGACCCGCGCACGGCGAAGAACGCCCGGCCGGCCTTCGTGTCTCGCATGTTCGCCATCGTCAGCACGACGATCGCGAGCACGATGGAGATGACGTAGAAGACCGTCGTGCGGTTCGTGAGGTCGAAGGTAGGGATGCCGCCGGGGACACCGATGATCTGCTGCGGGATCGTCGAGCGCCCGTCGATGACTCCTATCTGCGGCGTCTTGAACAGGAAGGCGTCCGTCATCCACGCGAAGATGAGCGTCGCGACCGCGAGGTAGAGGCCGCGGACGCGAAGCGCCACGGTCCCAAGGAGCGTCCCCGCCAGCGCGGCCGCCCCGGCCGCAAGCACCATGTTCAGCGGGAAGCCAACGCCGAGGTCCCGCGCGAACAGCCCCGTGACGAAGGCGGCGATGCCTACGAAGCTCGCCTGGCCGAGCGAGATCTGACCGACCCAGCCCGTGATCACGACGAGCGAGATCGCGATCAAGGCGTTGCGCTGCGCGACGATCGAGCTGCCCAGGACCGAGAACGGCACGACGAGGGGCCAGACAAGGACGACGACGCCGATGATCAGCGCCTTGCGTCCGATCGTCCGCGTGCCGATCGCCCGGAAGCCGTGGGACGTCGACAACGCCGACCCCGCCGCGTCGGCGCCGGACAGCCGGCGTCCGCGCGTCGCAAGCACCACCAGCGCGAGGATCGTCAGCGCCAGTTGCGGCGAGCCCGACAGGCTCGCCACCTCCCCGATCAGCGGCGTGTCCGAGAAGTAGGGCACGAGCCCAAACGTCAACCCCGCGATCGTCGAGCCCATCAACGCGCCGGGAAGGCTCTCCAGCCCGCCGATGAGGGCGGCGACGAAGGCCGGCAGCACCTGCAAGGAGAGCGTGTAGGGGTCGAGATTCGTGACCGAGGCGAGGAGGATCCCTCCCAGCGCGGCCAGGCCCCCGCCGAGTCCCCAGGCCGCGGCGGCGGCACGGTCGGGGTCGATTCCCATGAGCGCCGCCGCCCGGCGGTTTTGCGCCGCGCCCCGCATCGCGAGCCCGAACTGCGTTCGGTTGAAGAAGGCGAACAGCGACGCCGACACGATCGCGCCGACGAGGAACAAGCCGATCTCGCCGTAGTGGATCCCGCTCCGTCCGACATCGACGGTTCCCGTCGGGAAGATCTCCGGCGCCACCTTCGGCGTCGAGCCCCAGATCTTGGCGACGAGCGCGATCAGCAATCCCGTGACGGCGACGGTGCCGACCGTCTGGACGGTCGGCCCCTGCGTCCGCAGCCGCCGTACGAAGAGGCGCTCCACCAGCATCCCAAGGCCGGCCCCCGCGGCGACGCCGAGCGGAACCGCGACGAGCACCGGGACGCCGGCAGTCGCGAGCGAGTACGTCAGGTACGCCGGCGTCATCGCCATCGCCCCGTGCGCGAGGTTGAGCACGCGCGACGATCGATAGATCACCGAGATGCCCAGGGCGAAGATCGCGTAGGCCCCGATCAGGGGAATGGTGAGCAGGGCGTAGGTGAAGATTGCGGGCATGGCTGCTCGCTAATCCTTGCCGCGTTCAGGCGTCGGGTCGCGGACGATGACCCCCGCCCGCCAGCCGCTGAAGGTCGTCGAGAACCCGATCTCGAACGCCTGCATCGTGGCGTTGGCGAAGTGGGACCCTCTCCAGTCGAGCTTCTTCTGGATCGTCAGCCCGTTGCCGAAGTTCATCGAGTCCAGCTCCTTGAGCAATCGAGCGCGCGTGAGATAGGGCCCGACCTTCTTCAGCGCCGAGACGAGCAGCTCCATGCCCGTGTAGCCGCCCATGGAGAAGGCGTTGTAGATGTCGGCGTCGGGCTTGGTCTGCTGCATGTCGGTGACGAACCTCCGGACGGCCGTCTCGTTCTTGTACGCCTCGATGGGAGGCCGGTAGCCGGTCCACACCCACATGCCGTTGCACGCCTTCTGGCAGTTCTCGGCGAAGTTCCGCGTGAAGAGAGGCTGCGCGGCGCCGATGCCGTACGTCACGGTCGACGGCTTCGGCGAACCCGCCGTCCCCATCCAGGTCAGCGCCGTCGTCGGCTCGAGGAACATGGCCATGAAGTCGCCGTCGTCGAAACGGTTCACCTCGTTCGTGTAGCTGCTCTGCTTGGGAAGGATCCCGCAGAACGATTGATCGCAGTTGTTCTGCTTGTTGTATCCCTTGACGTTCGAGCCCGTCAGGCGCCGCACCTCGTTGTTGTACGCCTCGGCGGCCTCGACGCCGAACTTGTAGTTCTTGTCGAAGACAATGCTGAAGTTGGTCGCGCCGCGTTCAAAGGCGTTGCGGGCCATGATGCGAGCCGACGACACCGTGGCGACGGCGACCGGCCACACCCACGGCTCGGTGTACTGGTTCAACACCAGACCGTCGGTGCCGACGACCGGGATCCCCGCCTTGGCGATCACGTCGGTCGTGATCACCGAGCCCAGGCCCTCGCTCGAGGCCCCGACCGGGATCGCGAAGACGCCGCTCTGGATGAAGTTCTTCAAGTACTCGGCTCCGCGGGCCGCATCCCATGCGTCGTCCACGTACTGGATGTCCAGAAGGCGGCCACAGATTCCACCTTCGCGATTCACCTTGTTCTTGACCGCTTCCATGGCGAACCTGACCTCGCCCAGGAAGGAGGCGCCGTGGCCGCTCTGCACGACCGTGGTGGCGAGCCTGATGCTGTTGTCGGTCACACCGACGTCGGTCGCACCGCCGTTTCGGCCCGGCGCGCACTCGAACTGCGACGCCACGACGTCGTCCGCTTGTTGGTTCCCCGTGCCGCCCTCGCCGGCGGTCGGGTTGTCTATCGGACCCAAGGATGAGCCGACACCGGGCGCGGTGGGGTCGAGCGCGGTATCCCCGACCGCCGCTTGTGACGTCGTGAACTGCGGTGCGACTTGCACCGCCGAAGTTGCCCCGACGACCACACCCAGCACGAAGCCGATCGTCGTCAGGGTCCAGACACGTCTATTGGATTTCGATGTTGCCACGCCGCTTGTCCTCCTGTAGTCCTGAGCCGTCCACTTCAGAGTCTTGGCATCTTCAGCACGTACCCGACTTCCCCGCCACGGAGAACGGCAAGATGAGCGTCTCGCGGTCGTCGGGCCTCGGATAGGCGATCTCGACCTGAACCCATCCCGGTCCGGCCGGGGCGCTCGGCTTTACGAGCCACTGGTCGGAGTACTGGCCGGTGTTCTCGTCGGCCATGCCGCCACCGTTCCCGCCATGCCCATCTCCCCACGGCTTCTCGGCCCCACTCTCCCCGTTTGCGTAGTGGGCCACGTACACAAGGGCCGTGTACTTCTCGACTTGCACCGACAGTTGCATCGCCTGTCCGCGCATCACGCAGTTGGGCGTGAGCGTCCCCTGAGCCCGAGGATTCGGCGTGCCGGCAGGGATTTCTGTGACGTCTCCCGACGCTGCTGCGGGCGATCTCCCAGGGTTCGTAGACGTGTCGGGTTGGCCCGTCACTGTTGGAGTCGTTGGAACGTTCTCCGAGGTTGACGGAGTCGTCTCTGCGGCGGTCGAGGCACCGTCCGAAGCGGAACGCTGTGGCGAGCAAGCGGCCGCCGCGAGCACCGTCCCTGCCAAGACCGCCATGACGAGCCGCAATCGAAGCGGGCGCGCCACGTACGCGCACAGCTCACTCGCCTCGCACGCCGGCGCTGCCATGACAACTCCTCCTCGATCGGTCCTGCCGGTCTACGTCTCTAGGTACGGATCAGAGCCGATCTTGTCTCACGGAATCGGACTATCCGGAATGAACAGAACTCAGCGCCCCACACCTGGTCACCCTGCCGGACCCCCACTTCTACCCGGATGTGGCTCCCTGTCCGAATCATCCCGGTCGTACCTTTGGGCTCCCACCACCGATGCGCCAAGGAGACGACTTGATGAAACGCCTTGCATGGGCTCTCGGTTTTGCGCTGCTGCCGGCCGCCCTATCCTTGCCGACCTCAGCCGTTGCGGACGAAGTGCAGCAACTTCCCAACCTCGTCGCGCTGCGCCCCGCCTTCGTCCAGATTGGCGAACTTGACGAACCCTCTGAGTCCCCACCGGGGACCGTTGCCCTCCGATTCACGACGACAAGCGCCAACATGGGCGCCTACGCGCTAGAGGTTCACGGGTCACCCGTGGAAGAGCAGAACGAAGCCGGGGAGGCAATTCGTGCCGCCGAGCAGTGCATCTGGTGGGTTTCCCGAGTCTGCACGCAGACAACTCCCGTGGGACATTTCGTCTGGCACGAAGCTCATGCTCATTGGCACCTGATGCGGTATGCGCTCTACGAACTCAGAACACTGACCGCAGAGGGCGAACCCGACATGACGCCGGCCGGCCTGGTCGTGCCGGGCCAGAAGGTGTCGTTCTGCCTGATGGACTACGAGACCATGGACGAGCAGCCGCCCGGATACGACCCACTGAAGCGGTACGGCATCTATCAATTCTGCTCAGAGTACGTTCAGGGCATCTCGCCCGGATGGGCCGATGAGTACGGCTACCATCTATACGGGCAGCAGATTCCCATCGACCCAAGTCAGGTGCCGGATGGCTCCTACGCACTTGTCGTGACCATCAACCCACACGACGACATCCTCGAAACGTCGAAGGATGATAACCGCGCCTTCGTTCGGATCGCACTCAGCGAATCAGCCACCACAGTACAAACCCTTTGAAGGCTGGAATCTTCGCGAAGCTCTTGCTGGCTGTGCTGCAGACCACCTTCTTGCATCGCGGCGTCGCCGTGTGCCAAGTTACTCAAGCGGGGACTACAACGCCTCCACCATAGTAATTGACCTTCAGGTCATCGGTGGTACCGATGCCCTGGCAGCGCTCAAACATCTTAACGGGATCAAAATCTACGCCTGTCGGATCGAGTTCCTTCGGCACAACGTACACAACTCCGATTGCTGTACCGGCCGCTCCGCTCGCTGTCATGATTGCGAACGGGCCCAGGCCGCTGTAGTTATAGGCGTACGGGTCCGCTCCCGTCTTGTCGTCCAAGAGAGCGGTCCCGGACGCAGACGCCGTCAAGCAGTCACCCGCGCTGTAACTGAGGCCTCCATTGCTGAGGTTGTACTTCTTGATGATGGGGACGGTTGGGCCCATCATGTCGGCCCCATAGAAGTAGAGCTTCCCTTGAATCGATCCTACCGGGAGGGTCGCTCCTCCGGTAGGAAATTCCGGAACGGTTGTGCCGCAGTGGGCGTCCTTCATGGTCGCCTTCTTCGGCTTGATCGGCAGTATGGGGTGCTTGCCCATGGGTGAATCCAGCGGCAGCGGACACGCCCACACCCCCACCAACGGATCAGCTTGCACAACAGGTGCGGCCGAAGCCACTAGCCCCACCGCGATGGCGCTCATCAGCAGTTTCTTCATCGTGCTCTCCCTCCTCTGGTCCTCTGGGATCTGTACGGCCCTTCCCACCTTCTTCCCGAAGCCGGATGCAGACGCCACTCGTCGACTGCGGCTCTGGCGTCCAGACTCGGCGGGTGCCTTCAGGCGAGTCAGGATTCAACTGATCGAGACGCTAATTGGGAAGCCACAACTGGACAGGATTTCCTCGTCCACCAGGTCGGGTTTCCCTCTCCGCCGCGGCACGTGCTTGATGCGGGTATTAGCCCGCCGCTGAGTGATCCAACCCTTAGCGCGAAGAGAGTGACTTCGACAGTGTGCTCCTCCGTGCACAGAGGCCTCCGACACACCCCAGCAACAACCACAGCGTGAGCATGGAGGCGAGGTCGCCCGGCGATCGAGCCAGGAACATCGCCGCCTCGATGATCCGAGGGACGAGGCCCTGTGCGGGTGGCGCCGTCGTTTCGACGATCACTCCGGCGTCTGGCGTGTCGCCACCGAATGGGCCCAGGACTGGGGGAAGCAAGGGGATCGGTGGGGGATCCCCTGCCGTCGGCAACGACGTCACGCCGTAGAGCGCGGAAGACTCGATCGCCGCAAACTGAAGCACCAAGCGAGACTTCTCCGCCCAGTCATTGTAGATCTCTACGTGCAACGCTGGAACGGCGGCTGATGAGTCATTGTTCATGACCAGGTCGTTGATGTAGTCCGCCATTTGTTCCCGGTACGCAGCGAACGCGCCTCCCTTGGTTTCGATCACGTCCGGTTTGGGCACGCGTATGCGCATTAGGTGTGAAAACTCGTCGTTCACATGGCGGGCGAGAACACGTGCGTCGCACTCCTCGCACGCATAGACCACGGCCCCCGACGCGTCGAGGATCCGGGCCCCCGAGATCGTTGCCCTCGCTGCGACATCGGCGGTGCCGTCCATGCCCGCAGCCGCCGTGGTCACTGCGTTACGTATCTCAGCAATACGCAACTCGCCAACGCCCGGGATCTCAATGCTAAGGTTGTCCACCACTGCCAGCGTCCCGAGCGACGCGCCCTCCCCAATGCGTCGATTTGCCGTTGCCTTGAATCGAGCACTCCCGACTGCAATCGTACCGACCGATAGGTGATCGGCCCCGAACGCGCTCGCGCGGGACTCCGCAACGGCTCGCTCTTGCGAGAGATCGCATTCAACGGTGGCGCGGCCAGCGGGCCCCGATGGGTCCTCGCGAGCGGGCTCACCTCCCGGGTCAAGACAGGAGGCAGGCGACCAGCGCCACTCGAGCGCAGACGCGACCTCCGTTCGCCTGTCACTGACAGGGGATTCTTGGAGCGCATCCGGATCTGCACCAGTCAAGTTCCCACTCTCGACGTCGTTCTGCAGCGTTCGGAGCTGGTCCCTCGTTACATCGTCGGTGACGACCGCCTGAGCGGTCGCCGAAGCCCCCACGTTGCGCAGGTCCATCGAGGTAAGTCGAGCGACCCAGAATCCTCGATCCCCGGGTGTTGCAAGCTCACGATCGACCTGTCCTCCCACGGCGCCGGTTCGAGCCGGCGAGGTTAGGCCGCTGATGCCTCCGACGAGAAACCCACGCATGCCGAAGCCTCGCGCCGTGGCCGAGTAGTTGGTCAGCGTGTTCGGACCCTCGGGCACACCTTCGGTGAGTTGATCGAACTCCGCGGCGGGTTCGGGCGGTGCCAAAGGCGTAACGTCCTTGAAAGCGACCAATCGGTGCTGTGAATCGACAAGCCCTTCGGTTGAGATGCCTTGCACTCCCACGAAGATCCGGCGCGTCGCCGGATCGACCACGATGTTCTTGGCGAGATGGGCTTGAAGGAGCCCCGCCTGTGACGCAGTCTGATGGACTTGCCCTCTCGGCACGGGAGTGGCGCGAAGGTCTGTCACCAGTATTCCTGTGCGGGGTCCATCGAGCGTGTAAAGATGGCCTGTCGCAGGGTCGGCGCCCAACGTGAAGTTCTTCGGGCTCGTCGTCGGCACGAAGCCCACCCACGCCGACATCGCCCCGTCGAAGACCCACGCACCCGGGTTCGCCCTTGAGCTGCTGAGGAAGGACAAGCGCTCGGTCGTAGGATCGAAGACTGCCCGCGAGACCGCCCCAACTTGCTCGAAGAAGCCGCCTGACGCACGGTAGAACTCCTCCGGGAAGGAAGCCGCTTCGACCGAGGTTGCTATCGGCGAGATCGTAAGCTTCAGCACACCGGCCGGCCCCGGATACATCGTGGCGTCCTGATAGGCGTCCGGGCGAGCGCACAGTACGTACAGCGCTTCATGTCGCACGCTGCGGAAGATGTGTCCCTCGTCGCCAGCGTATGTCATCGGGCGGACGCACATCTTGAGGTTGCGCATCCAGGCGAGGGTACCGTTCGCAGCGTCCAGTGCGAGCACGGTAACCGGATAGTAGGGAGCTCGGAAGAATGTCAATGTATGCTCACTGCTGGATCCGATGACCGTTCCGGCCACATAGACTCTGTCATCTTCCGCGGAGTATGTTAGTGCTTGGATGAAGAAACCCGGTATGATCTTGTTGATGTCCCATCCGGCGCTCAGCTGGAACGTTCGGAGGTCGAGCACGCGGATCACCGAGTGCTCTTCCCCGCCTAGCGCACTGTCGCGGTCGGCGACGAAGACGCGTCGGCGGGGGAGATCCGGCGCTACCGTGCTGTCCCCGAAGTCACCCGCCACTTGCTGCGAACGAAGAAACATCTTCCCGTACGGCGCGTCCAGATCGTACTCCGCGAAGTCGCTCTCCACCTTGACATAGAGCCTCCGGCGGGGCGCGTCGACAAATAATGGCCTTGCCGCGCCTTCCGTAACGAGACCCTGATAGACCAGGCCGGATTTGTAGGCGGGCTTCGCGAGACCGGATTGGGCCGGCAGTAACACTGCGGACCCGAGCACGATGACGACCGCACCGCGGCGAAGCGGGGTCAAGATCCATCGGATTCTCATGGCCTCTAGCTGATCTTGGTAATCGTGACGTTCACGCCAGCCCATGCGAACGCGTTGGTAGTGAAGGCTACTTCGAGGTACCGCGCTCCTTTGACGTCCATTGTGCATGTGGCGCTGTTCTCGAGGAATGCGCGACAGTCCTCTGCGAAGGCACGGTCCGTCGGGTCGCACGAGCCCCACAGCCGCCCATCCGCGCTTGGGTTTGCCCCTGGAGTCGTCAGGTCGGCGCCGTCTACCTTGATTCGCACCTTGCTGAATCCGGTCACGTTGAAGTAAGCACCAAAGGCCCCGTTGCGCGTGTCGTCCGTCTCGGCGCATCCTGATGCGGCGAACTGGAGGCGCTCCGCTTGCATAGCTGTGCCGAAGGGGAGCAATACGCTGCCGCGCACCGTCGTAGTGGCTTGAGCAAGCGGCGCCAAGAGAAGCATGGAAGCAACTGCGAGCATCAAGGTTCTTGGCCGTCGTTTCGCCGTTACGTTCATCCAAAACCTCCTTGACTGGGATCCAACACTCGACTACGAACTTCGGAGCCCGACTCCTCCCCTCCATCCGTAGGCGCGATCTGACCTCACCTGGAGGTACGTTCTGAACCTCAGAGCGTCTCAAGCTCGGGCAAAACGGAAGGGGAGGACAACTCCTCCCCTTCCATTCAATTCCGTCAACCGAGATCCCTCACCAGGAATGACGGCTGATCCTAGATTCTTAGAGGTGCGCGATCCTCACGCCGGAACGACGACCCCGCCGCCGTAGAAGTTGATTTTGAGATCATCGCTTGTGCCGATGCCCTCACAACGTTCGAGGAACTTCACGGGATCGAATTCCGCGGCTGTTGGATCGAGCTCCTTGGGCAAGAAAGCAACCACGCCGACCACGGTGCCGGCGTCACCGACGGCCGTGACAACGGCCACTGGGCCGACACGGATGTAACTGAACTCGTAAGGATCCGCTCCGGTCTTGTCGTCAAGCAGGAGCGTGCCGGACGCATTGCCTTGGAGGCATGTGATCTCATCGTAGTGGAGTCCGCCGTTCCCAAGGTTGTACTTCTTGATCACGGGAGCAGTTGGGCCCATCAGGTCGGCTCCGTAGAAGTAGATCTTCCCCTGCACCAGACCGACGTCTCCCCCGGGTTGAGCTATCGGGAAGTCGGGAATAGTCGCGGCGCAGTGCGCATCCTTCACCGTGGCCTTCTTCGGCTTGATCGGCAGAATCGGGTGCTTGCCGATGGGCGAGTCGATCGGCAGCGGGCATGCCCATGCACCGACGAGCGGACCGGCTTGCACAACAGGTGCGGCCGAAGCCACCAGCGCCACCGCGATGGCGCTCAACAGCAGTTTCTTCATCTTGCTCTCCCTCCTCTGGGACCTGTTCGGTCCCTTCCGACCTTCTTCCCGAAGCTGGACGCAGCCGCATTTCAATCGGCCTGTTTCGCTGCTCGGCACCTCCCCTCAAAGCGCGCCGGTCCCGTTCGGGCAATTCGGGATTCAAGCGACCGAAGCGGTGATTGGGAAGGCATAACCGGCCAGGATTTCCCGACCATCAGGCCGGTCGGCGTTGTACAAAAGGTGGGAAATCCGTGAACGGGCGATGAACGCCGAGGTCAGCGCCGGGAAAGAGCGCCTGGGAAGAGCGTGGGTTTCAGCGGTCGCGCGAGAGCGGTTACTGGCCCGCGGCTCGGGGCGTGTCCATCTCGGTCATGACCCGCACCAGGCCTTGGCGGATCGCGACGGCCACCGCCTCGGCTCGCGACTTCACTCCCAGCTTCTGGAAGATCACGACCAGGCGCGACGCGACGCGGTCCCGGGACACGCCCACGATCTTGGCGATGTCCCGATTGGTTTTCCCCGCGGTGAGGTGCTGGAGGATCTCGACCTCCTTCGGCCGGAGGGAATCAAGCCGCGCACGATCGCGCCGGGCGGCCCAGCCCATGATCCGGCCCGCGAGCTTCGAGTCCAGGTAGCTGCCCCCGTCCGCTACCGCGCGGATCGCCCGTCGCAGCTCGACGCCGTCGATGTCCTTGATGACGTAGCCCCTCGCCCCGTACAGGAAGGCGCCCTGGACCGCGTCGTCGTCCAGGTAGGCCGAGAGCATGATCACGCGCCCCGGGAGGCGCCGTTCGGCCATCTCGCGGCACAGCTCGTGTCCGTCCATCCCCGGGAGCCGGTGATCGAGCACGACCACGTCGGCGTCGGCGGCCGCGAGCATCTCGACCGCCTGCTCGGCGGACCGGGCTTCGCCGACGACCTGCATCCCGTCTCCGCGCTCGAGGAAGCTGCGGAGCCCCATCCGTACGATCTCGTGGTCGTCGACCAGGAACACACGCAGCCGCCGTCCCGTCATGCAGCCCCTACGGGATCCCGCACCGGCACGCGCGCCCGCACCTCCAGCCCCCGCGGCGTCGCCGGCTCGGCTCGGAAGGTCCCGCCCACTTCCTCGATGCACTTGGCCATCGTCCGCAGGCCGAAGTGCGCGGCGGAGCGCCAGTCCTTGACGTCGCGCTGATCCAAGCCGATCCCGTCGTCGCGGATGACCAGCTCGACGACGCCACCCTGCCGTTCGAGCGACAGGATCACGCCCGTCGCTCGCGCGTGGCGATCCACGTTCACCAGCGCCTCGTGGACCGTCCGGTACAGCGCGCTCTCGGTGTCCTCGGAGAGCTTCGGGAAGCTCTTGTCGATGCGCACGAACACCGGGACCTGGGTGTTGCGGGTGAACTGGCGCGCGAGCGTCCGCAGGGACGCGACCAGGCCGCGCTGGCGCACGTGCAGGAACGACAGCGCGTAGACGGCGCTGCGGACCGCCGACAGCCCGCCCGAGGCCAGGCCGCGCAGCTCGATCAGGCGGCGGAGCATCTCCGGCTCCTGGCTCTCGTGCATGGCGTCGGTGCACTTGAGGCCAATGCCGTAGAGCGCCTGGCCAACCGTGTCGTGCAGGTCTCGGGCGATGCGCTCGCGCTCCTGGGCGACCGCCAGCTCGCGCGATCGGCGCTCGACCACCTTGCGCAGCTTCAGCTTCATCGCGGCCTCGCCGATCCCCTTGGCCAGGACCCGGATGAGCGCCAGCTCGTCGCGGCGGGGACGGTGCGGCGCTCGCACCCAGAACACGCCCGCGATGCTCCGGTCCATCACGATCGGGAATCCCAGGTTCTCGCCCTCGCGCTCGGGCGCCAGGCCCGACGCGCGAACGGTGGCGCCGCGCGACTTCCGCCAGCGCCGGACGACCTCGTCGTCGCGCTCGGTGGGCGCTTCCAGGTCCAACACGTCGCACAGGACCGGGTCCAGGAAGCTCACCCGGACGCAGTCGATCCCCACGCGGCCGCTCATCCAGGTGTTGAGCTGCGCGATCAGGGTTCCGAAGTTCAGCGCGCCGGCGACCGTGTCGTGGAGCCCGTAGACGGACTCGATCAGGCGGAGCCTGCCCTGCCGCTCCTCATTGATCCGGGCGTAGGACATGGCGGCCGCTGCTTGATCGGCCAGGGCCCGGCCGGACGCGATGTCGTCGTCGTCGAAGCCGCCCCCTTCACGCCCGACAACGGCGACGCCGAGCACCCTCCCACGCTCGGAGAGCGGAAGCAAGAGCCCGTAGTCGACGTCGGTCGGCACCAGGTCCCGCCACTCCGCCAGCGTGCGCACGTCGCGGATCGGGATGGGGCGATTCGGGTCGCCCTCCCACGTGCGGCGGAAGTACGCCACGCCGTCCTGCGGGAGGTCGGCGAGCACGATGTCGCCTCGCGGCGGCGTCTTCGATCCGGTCGCCGCGACCAGGCGGAGCACCTCCTCGCGCTCGTCGAGCAGGAACACCCGGGCGTGCGTGCCCGACAGCAGGCGCGCCATTCCCTTGACGACCAGCGCCATGACGCGCGGGAGGCTCTTGCCCGCTCGAATCGCCGCGGAGCACTCCAGGACGTGCCGCTGCACCTCCAGCGCCCTGGTCTCGCGCTCGATCGACCGGGCGGTGTACAGGGCGATGCCGGCCGCCGACGCGATCGCGTCGAGCAGACGCTGCTCCACGTGCGAGAACTCATGGCGCTCGGAGACGTAGTCGACGGCGATGAGGCCGAACCGCGCGCCCTGCGCGCGCATGAACGCGAGCGCGACAGACTTCGAGCCGAGCGACTTCCACGGGTCGGGGATGACCGGCGAGGTCTGCGCGTCCTCGATGACGAGCGGGCCCGGGTGGCTCCGCAAGATGCCCGAGGGTCCGGTGAACGACAGGTCGATCGGCTCCATCGACTTGAACTGCCGGTCGAGCACGGCCTGGTTTCCGTTGCGGGCGGCGCCCGCGACCGGCCGCAGCGCGTTCGCGCCCTCCTCGCTCAGCAGGATCCCGCACCGTTCGGCGCCGGTCGCGCGCAGGGCGAGTCCCGCCAAGCGCTGGAGGATCTCGTTCGTCGCGCCGCCTCCGAGCGTCTCGCCTACCTCGTAGAGGATCTCCAGCTCGTCCTGCTCGAGGTCGATCGCGACCGCCGCCGCCTCGTCGCCGTCGGGAAGGACCACGCGCCGGCCGAGCCTCGCTTCGCCGATGCCGTGGCTTCGCTGCATCATCAGATCAACCCCTTGCGGATGCCGACGGCCACGGCCTGCGAGCGCGTGCTCACGTCGAACTTCTCCATGATCGAGCGCAGCGTCAGCTTGACGCTCTGCGCGCTGACGTTCAGTCGCTCGCCGATCGCCGGGTTCGACAAGCCTTCGGACACGAGCTGCAGGACGGTCTTCTCCACCGGCGTCAAAGCCTCGTGGCCTTCCAGGAGCGCCCGGGACGAGCGAGCCCACCCGAGCACCTTGTCGGTCACCTGGGGCGCGAGCACGGCGTCGCCGCGAGCGACGGCCCGGATCGAGTGGATCAGGTCTTGCCCGAGCGCGTCTTTCAGCACGTACCCGCGCGCCCCGGCCACGAGGCTCGCGTGGATGACGTCGTCGTCGACGTACGTCGTGAGGATCACCACGGAGATCTCAGGTTTGCGTCGCGTGATCTCGGCGCACACGGCCGAGCCGCTCATCCCCGGCAGCCGGTGGTCGAGCAGCACGACGTCGGGGCGCAGCTCGTCGAGTTGCGCCAGCGTCTCCTCACCCGACGCGAGCGAACCGACGATCGCGATCCCGGGCTCCCTCTCCAGCAGCGTCGCGAGACCCGAGCGCACGACTTCGTGGTCGTCGACGATGAGCAGCCGGATCGGGCGCGCCGGCCTGGCGTCCGGGTCGGCCGATCCGGATGCCTCGTGAGCCCACGGCCCCCCTGCGATCGAGTGCGACATCTCGCCTCCCAACCAAGATCGAACGTCGATTCGATGTCACCAGGTAGTACGGGAATGAGCCGAACGCGTCTCTCGGGGGTAGACAGGTGCAGGTCAGGGAGCATTGGCGCCGGCTCATTGGCCAAATGGTCCAACCAAATCGAAAGGGGGTGCCGAGAGGACTTCCGCCCGCCTTGACGAATAGAGTTCGCAGGCCCCGACGCCGATGGTGGAGGAGAGATGCTGACGGCTCCCCGTTCGACTCGCCGCAAGCGGCGAGTCGTGAGCGTGGCTTTCGCCGAGATGACCGATTCGCAACTCGTCGCCGCCGCTACGGATGGGGACTCCCGAGCCTTCGACGAACTCTACGGACGCTACTGGGGCGACGTCCGCGGATACTGCCGCCGGTTCCTCAACGACCCCATGCGGGTCGACGACCTGGCGCAAGAGACGTTCCTTCGCGCGTTGAAGCACCTTCCCCGGTTCAAGCCGGGCCAGCGGCTGTGGCCGTGGCTCATGGTGATCGCGCGCAACGTCTGCATCGACGAGCTTCGTCTGCGCCAGACCGCCCACCTGAGCACCGACGCCGACGACGAGTTCCCGGAAGAAGAGACGCTTCCGGTCCTGATCGAGGACACGGTCGCGGAGGAGATCGTTCGCAGGGAGGAGTGCGCGGAGCTGCGCAGGACGCTCGCCCGCGGGTTCGCGGCCCTGACGCCCAGGGACCGGCGCATCATCTGGCTGCACACCGTCGAGGAGTGGGACTGGGACTCCATCGCCGAAGCCGACCGGTCGACCTCGAACTCCGTTCGCAACGCGGCTTGGCGCGCCCGTCGCTACCTGAAGACGGTGGTCGAGGAGGGGCGTTCGCCGTTCGCCCTGTTCCCGGGCCTGCACGCGCTCAAGCGACTCGCAAGCCGCATGCGCTATCGCATGACCGACGTGTCCTCCCGGCTGTCGAGCATCTCGGACGCGCGGCTTGCGAGCGATCAGGTCGCCGCGGTGATGGTCGGCTTCGGCTTGGTCGTCGCGAGCTTCGGCCTCGCGGCGGACGGCACCCCACCCGAGCTGGTAGAGCCCGCCGCCCCGTTCTCCTACGAGCGTCCGGCGGGCGCCGAGTCCTGGCTAGACGATCACGACGGCGAGTCGAACCCACCGGTCGACGTTGCATCGCGGCAGCCGGCGACCGCGCCGTCCGATGAGCCCGACCTCCCCTTCTATACCGAAACCGACCACAACCCGGGCGCGGTCGGCCCGAAGCGAGGCAAGCTCGTCATCGACGTCAAGGATCCCGACGGCAACTCCTTGCTCTACTCCGAAGACGAGTACACGTGCGCTCACGATGAGAGTGCAATCCTTCCCACGGAAGGACCGATAACCGCGTACTGCTGACCTGATGCGTTCAGGGAAGGAAGAGGTGCGCATCGATGTCCACGCACACCTCCACACCCAGCGTGCCCGAACCCTTGCAACTGTGATGCGTGAACGGATCGTTGAAGAACGGCGGCAGGTTCACCGGTGAGCACTTCGTGTCGGTGATCGTTCCCGTGACGGGCGTGGTCACGCTGTAGGTCACGCACGCGTGGGTCGCGGCGGCCGGCGCCGTCGACCCGAGAGTGCTCACCGCCGCCACCAGTCCCATGATCGCGACGCGTATTCCTCGCTTCTCCATGACTCCTCCTCCCGAGGACCGCTCTCGTGCGCAAAACGCACGCGGTAAGGAGGAGTACGGATGACTCGCGTTGGCGTCTCAAACGCGATCGCCATTGGTGGCATGTATCCCGGCCGTGCTCGCGCACTGCGTTTCTCGGCAGATTCCAACCGGACGGAATGGTGACGGGTGCCATGGTTACCTGACGGTTACTAATGGGCTCCCGACTGGTACGGGTGCCGCACGCCAATCGGTTCGGCTGCGTGACGAAAGGTGGACGGGGGTCTCCACCGGCATCTGGCCAAAGGAGGGGTAGCGGGGGGTAACCGGACCGATGTGAGGGGTTGGTCAGGCCCGCGGGTGTTCGCGCGCGAGACGGCCGAGGATGCCGTTGACGAACCGGCCGGACCCTTCGGTCGACAGCAGGTTCGCCAGTCGAACCGCTTGGTCGACGATCGCCCCGGTCGGTGTATCCGTGTGGAACAGCTCGAACGCGGCGATGCGCAGGATGTTCCGGTCCACGACCGGCATCCGCTCGACCGTCCAGTGCTCGGCCGCGTCCTCGAGCGCGCGATCGAGCGTTTCGCGGTGCGCTTGCACACCGTCGACGAGGGACCTGGTGAACCGATCCAGCCGGTCCTCCAGGTCGGGGGCGGCGCCGGAGACGTCGGCCGCATGGAGGATCTCGAGCGCGCGCTTGCGGGCGCGGGCGCGCGGCTCGGTCCCTGCGCTCACGAGATCCCCGCGCTCACGAGGTCGCGGTGCTCACGACACGCGCGTGATGTACTCGCCGGTGCGCGTGTCCACCTTGATCGTCTCCCCCGGCTCGCAGAAAAGGGGGACTTGCACCACGAAGCCCGTCGAGAGCGTGGCAGCCTTCGTCGCGCCGGAGACGCGGTCGCCCTTCACGCCGGGCTCGGTCTCGACGATCGCCAACTCGACCGAGGCGGGCAGCTCGACCGCGATCGGGCGCCCCTCGTACATCGACAGGACCGCCGTCTGCCCTTCGGTCAGCCAACTCTTCCCGTCGCCGACCTCGTCCTCCTCGACCGAGAGCTGCTCGTAGGTCTGGGAGTCCATGAACACGTAGTGCGTCCCGTCGTGGTAGAGGTAGCTCATCTCGCGCTTGTCCACGATCGCCTGGTCGACCTTCTCGTCGGCCCGGAACGTGCGCTCGACCACGGCGCCGGTCATGACGTTCTTCAGCTTCGAGCGCACGACGGCGCCGCCCTTGCCCGGCTTGTGGTGCTGGAACCACTGGACGGACCAGAGCTGGCCGTCGAGGTTCAGCACCATCCCGTTCTTCAGGTCGTTCGTGGAAACCATGTCTTCTCGCCCGGCAGCCGCCGGCGCCTCCGTCAGACGGTAACGAGTTCCTTCGTCGAGCCGGTCAGGATATCGCAGCCGCCTTCGCGCACGACCACGGAGTCCTCGATGCGCACACCGCCGATCCCGGGCAGGTAGATGCCCGGCTCGACCGTGATGACCATGCCGGGCTCGAGCACCTGCTGGGCGCCGGCGCGCACGGGCGGCGCCTCGTGCACCTCCAGCCCGAGGCCGTGGCCGGTCCCGTGACCGAACTCGTAGCCCTTCTCGCGCAGGTACCCGCGCGCCGCGGCGTCGACGTCCCCGCAGGTGACGCCGGCTCGCACCGCCTCGACGCCCGCCTGCTGCGCGCCCGCGACCAATCGGTAGACCTCGGTCATCTCCTCGCTCGGCGTGCCGAAGGCGATCGTTCGCGTCATGTCCGAGCAGTACCCGTCGCAGATCGCGCCGAAGTCGAGCTTGATCAGGTCGCCCGCCCGAAGCGCGCGGCGGCCCGGCTGGTGGTGGGGCTCGGCCGCCTGCTCGCCGAAGGCGACGATCGTGGGGAAGGACGCTCCCTCCGATCCCGAGCGGCGCATCGCGTCCTCCAGCACGGCCGCGCACTCGACCTCGGTCATTCCGTCGCGCAGCGCCCCCAGCAGCTCGCCGAGCGCCTGGTCGGCGTACGCGCACGCCCGTCCGATCGAGGAGATCTCCCCCTCGTCCTTCACGCGCCGCAGGGTCTCCACGACCTCGTTCGTCTCGACCAAGGTGAGGACGGGGAGCTTCTCCCTGATGGCGTGAGCAGCGGCGAGCGTCATGTGACCCGCCTCGACGCCGAGCCGCTGGATGCCGAGCCGCTCCACCAGGGTCCCGAGCGCCGCGTGCATCCCGGCCGCCTCGCCGATGGTCTTCGCGCTCGTCGAGTAGATCATGCGCTCGACGTCCGGGCACTCGCGCGCCGATTGCTCCTCGTAACGCGGGTCGGTGAGGAAGGCGTCGGCGTCCCCGACCAGCAGTTGCCCGTTGGACCCGCTGAACCCGGTCAGGTAGCGAACGTTGACGGGCTTGGTGACGAGCACGCCCTCCACGCCCAGCCGGTCGAGCTGCGCCCGCACCGCGTCGCGTCGTGGCTTCATGACCCTTCCTCCATGATCGCGTCCTTGATCGCGCGAATGGCGGCCTCGAGCGCGCACGCGTAGCCGTCGACGCCCAGCCCGATCACCGAGCCCCGCGAGAGGCTCGACACCATCGAGCGCCGGCGGTACGGCTCGCGCGCGTGGATGTTGGTGATGTGCACTTCGAAGACCGGTCCGCCGTACGCCTCGACCGCCTCACGCAGCGGGTGCGAGGTGTGCGTGAGCGCGGCGGGGTTCATCACGATCGCGTCGGCCGCCGCCGTGCGCACGCTCTCGACGAAGGCTTCCTCGTCGTCGTGCTGGCGACAGGAGACCTGGACCCCGGCGGCGGCGCCGATCTCGCGGAGCCGCCGCTCGAGCTCGGCCAGCGTCGTGGTGCCGTACAGCGCCGGCTCGCGCGTGCCGAGCCGCCCGAGGCTCGGACCGTTCAGGACCAGGACGTTCATCGGATCGCATCGTACGCGGCTCGCAGGGCCTGCTCGCCGAGATCGCCCCGCAGGACCGGCCGGCCGAGGTCTTCGAGCAGCACGAAGCGAAGGCCCCGGTCGTACTTCTTGTCCCGCGCCATGATCGCGAGCAGATCGTCGAAGGAGGCGCCGGCGCCGGTCGTCGGCAGCCCGTAGGTCTCCAGCGCCGCGCGGTGCAGCTCGACCCGGTCGCCGAGGCCCGCCTCGCGCGCGAGGTGCGCCGCGAACATCATCCCGACCGCGACGGCCTCGCCGTGCGTGCGGCCCGCGTAGGCGGCGTGCGCCTCCAGCGCGTGCCCGAGCGTGTGCCCGTAGTTCAGGAACGCGCGCTCGCCGGCCTCCCGCTCGTCTCGTTCGACGATCGCGACCTTTACCCGGGCCGCCTCGGTCACGATCTCCTCCAGCGTGCCGCGCTCGCGCGCGAGGAGAGCGTCGCGCGCGGCCACCACGCGGTCGAGCAGCGCGCCCGCAGCGATCAGACCGTGCTTGATCACCTCCGCCATCCCGGTCCGGAACGCCGCGTCGGGCAGGGTTGCGAGCACGTCCACGTCGCTCAGCACCGCCCGCGGATGGTGGAACGAGCCGACGAGGTTCTTGCCCGCGGGAAGGTCGATCCCCGTCTTGCCTCCGATCGCGGCGTCCACCTGACCCAGCACGGTCGTCGGCACGTGGACGACGTCCACGCCGCGGTGGAACGTCGCCGCCGCGAAGCCGGCGAGGTCCGAGGTCACGCCGCCGCCGAACGACACGACGAGGTCTCCGCGATGGAGCCCCGCCTCCGCCATCCACTCCCAGAGCGCCCCGGCCGTCGCCCGCGACTTCGAGGCCTCCCCCGGCTCGACGTCGAAGGTGGCGACCGCACCCAGGGGCGCGAGCGCGGCGCGCAGGCGCTCGCCGTGCAGCGCCGACACCGACGCGTCGGCGATCAGCGCGACCTTCTCGCGCGCGCCGGTGAGCGGCTCCAGCACCTCGCCCGCGCGGTCGATCAGACCCGCCTCGATCAGGACCGGGTAGCTCGCCGCGCCCGTGCGAACCTCGAGCCTGCTCACGCGACCAGCTCCGCGATGTGCCGCGCCACGGCGTCGGGCTCGTCGCCGTCGACGTCGACGACGTGGTCGGCGGCGGACTCGTAGACGGGGGTGCGATCGGCGAGCAGCTTGCGAAACGAATGCTCGTCGGTGGCGAGCGGGCGGCCGCCCGCCGCGCGCACGCGCTCCCAGAGCACTTCGGCCGGGGCACGAAGGTAGACCACCGCGCCCGCGTCCTTGAGGATCCCGAAGTTCGTGAGCTGCAGGATGGCTCCGCCCCCGCAGGAGATGACGCGACCGCTGCCCGCGCAGGCCCGGAGCACCGCCTGGTGCTCCAGGGCGCGGAAGGCGGGCTCCCCGCCGTTCGCCCAGATCTCCTCGATCGACCGGCCGGCCTCTCGCTCGACCAGCGCGTCGGTGTCGACCAGCTCGTAGGACAGGCGCGCGGCGAGCGCGGCGCCCACCGTCGACTTGCCCGACCCCATCGACCCGATCAGCACGACGTTGCGCGCGGTCATCAGCCCGGAAGGGACGCCCGGTAGGCGTCGAGGTTGCGCCGCGTCTCGGCGATCGCGTCGCCGCCGAACTTCTCCAGCATCGCCGAGGCGAGCGCGAAGGCGACCATCGCCTCGCCCACGACCGCGGCGGCCGGGACCGCGCAGACGTCCGATCGTTGCTTGATCGCCGCGACCGGCTCCTTCGTGGCGACGTCCACCGTCGGCAGCGAGCGAGCCAGCGAGGACAGCGGCTTCATCGCCGCGCGAACGCGCAGGACCTGGCCCGTCGAGATCCCTCCCTCGGTGCCGCCGCTGCGGTCCGTCGGCCGGTGGAAGCCGTGCGCGTCGTCGTAGTCGATCTCGTCGTGGGCCCGCGAGCCGGGCGCGCGCGCGACCGCGAACGCCGGGCCGATCTCCACGCCCTTGATCGCCGGGATGCTCATCATCGCGAACGCGAGCAGCGCGTCGAGCTTGCGATCCCAGTGCACGTGCGAGCCGACGCCAGGCGGAAGGCCGTGCGCGAGGACTTCGAACGTGCCGCCGAGCGTGTCGCCGCGCTTGCGGGTCTCGTCGATCAGCGTCGTCATGGCCTCCTCGACCGAGGCGTCGGCGACGCGGACCGGCGATGCGTCGATGCGTTCGGCGTCCGCGGGCCCGGGCAGCGTCGACTCGGGGACGGTGATCTCGCCGATGGCCGTCACGTGCGAGACGACCTCGATGCCGAGCGCGCGCAGGAACGCCTTGCACACCGTCCCCACCGCGACGCGCGCGGCGGTCTCGCGCGCGCTCGCGCGCTCCAGCACGGGCCGCGCCTCGTCGAAGCCGAACTTTTGCATCCCGGGCAGGTCGGCGTGGCCGGGACGCGGGCGGCTGAGCGGCGGATCGTCCAGCGCCGCGTCGTCCGAGCCGACCGCCATCACCTGCTCCCACTTCGGCCACTCGGTGTTCGCGATCGTGAAGGCGATCGGGCTGCCGAGCGTCAGGCCGTGGCGCACCCCGCCCGTGATCGCGAGCCGATCCTCCTCGAACTTCATGCGCGTCCCGCGTCCGTAGCCGTGGCGGCGGCGCGCCAGCTCGGCCTTGACCTCCTTCTCCGAGACGCGCACGCCGGCGACCATCCCCTCGAGGATGGCGGTCAGGCCGGGCCCGTGCGACTCGCCGGCGGTAAGGAAGCGCAGCATCGAGTCCGAATCCTACTTCCGCGACCGGACCTTTACTTGCGAACCTCTTGCCCGATGCACAGCGTGAACGCCTCGTCGCCGAAGGAGAAGGACCCGCACCGCCTCGTGAGGTCGAGGAGCTGGAAGTTGTCGTCGAAGGTGTCGCCCTCCACGACCGTGAACTGCTCCCCGCCGACGTCGACGACCGCCATCAAGACGCCGTCCTGCTCGAAGATGTCCACCAGCAGGACCAGCTTGGACGTTCCCCCGCCGTTGCCGGGCACGACGCCGCTCCCGTTGCCGTCGCCGCCGGTCTGGTCGACGAGCGGCTCGAAGGGGTCGCGTCCTTCGAAGATGTCCGACGTCGCCCGGGGCTTCTTGGCCGGCGGGGACGCGGTCACGGTCGGAACCGGCGTGGGCTGCGGGATGTCGACGGACTCCTCCTCGCCGCCGAGCACCGTCGTCATCAGGAAGTACGCCCCCGCGGCGGCGGCGACGCCCGCGAGCGCCAGGAGCATCGTGCGCTCGCGCTTGGACACGCCCTTGCCTCCGCCGAGCGTCACGGCGCCGACTCCGCGACCGGCCGCTCGGTGGAGATCACCGTCGGGACGTCCTCTTGCACGACGTACATGCGCATCCCAAGCGTGCCGACCAATCCGGTCGTGCCGCTCAGCTCGTCCTCTTCGACCGAGAGCGAGATCGAGGTTATCTCCACCACGCGCCGCAGCGTCTCGACACGCGCCAGGAAGCTTTCGATGCGGTGGAACGAGCCACCGATCGTCGTGGTGAGCGCGACGCTCTGGACCCCGGCCGTTTCGGTGTCGGCCGGCGGCGCCGGCGCGATCGAGACCAGGTCGATGCCGTCCTTGCTCGCCGCGCTCTGGAGCTGGCGGATGAAGCTCGGCAGCTCGGCCGTCGAGGGCAACAGGTCCGACACGCGAGCCAGGCGCGCGCGAATCTCCGGTGCGTTGCCCTGGATGCCTTCCAGGCGCGCGATGTTCGCAGCCAGGGTCGCGCCCTCGTCCTCGGCGGCCGCGATCTCGTCGCGAACCTCGCCGATCTGGCGGATCTTCGGCGCGAGCAACAGGAACGTGAACAGCACCACGATCGCCAGGCCGCCGGCGACCGCGACGGCGAGAAGGCGGCGGCCGCTCACAACGACCTCCGCGCGCCGGGCTGGTTGCGGCGGAAGGCGCCCTCGGACAGCTCCAGGCTCGAGGTGAAGTTCACCAGGACCGCCGTCTCCTCCTCCACCTTCTGCGACAGCGACAGGTACGGATTGGCAAACCCGTCCACCGTCCCGATCCGCACCAGCCAGCGAGCGACGTCGGGATGGGTGAACGTGGTGCCGTTCACCGAGATCGTCCCGAGCGGGTTGTCGTTCTCGTCGGGCGTGAGGTTCACCTGGCCGCTGAAGTCGGTGAGCCAGACGGTGTCCGGGATCACCAAGCTCACGTCTGCCAGCACGACGCTCCAGCGGACCTCGTTCTCGGTCAGCGACTCGAGCAGCCGCTCCTTGCGATCCAGCTCTCGCTGCAGCTCGTCGAACTGCGTGAGCTGGTCGAGCCGCGCCTGGAGGCCGGCGTTGTCGTCGAGCTGCCGGTCGAGCGCGTTCTGCTGCCCGCGCAGGCGAATCTCCTGGCTCACGTAGACCATCCCGAGCAGGCCGATGAGCACGAGCACGCCGACGCCGAGCGAGGCGACGCGCTGGCGAGCCTTTCGCCGCTCGGCGATCTCCGGCGGCAGGAGGTTGATTCGCCGGTCGTCCATCACGACTCCAGCGCCGATCCGATCGCCACGCCGCCCACGGCCGACACCTGGTCGAGCTGCTCGTCGGTCAGGCCCAGCTCGGCCGCGACCTTCACGCGCGCGAGCGCGTTGCCCTCCTCGACCGGGATGCGCAGCGCCGTCGCGAGGCGCTCGGGCAGGCGTCGCATCCGCGAGCCCCCGCCGACGACCGTCACGTGCGCCACCTTCGAGCCGCCGGGCTGAGACTGGAAGTACTCGATCGAGCGGCGCACGTCGTCGATGAACGCGCGCGCGCGCTGTTCGATCACCGTCGCCGCGCCCGGGTCGACGGACTCGCCCTCGGCGCCCAGACCGAGGTGGATCTTCTGCGCCTCGGCGTCCTCGGCGCCCATGCCGAGGTCGGCCACGAGCGCAGCCGTGACGTCCCCGCCTCCGGCGGTGAGGATCCGCAGGAAGCGCGGCGTTCCGTCGACGTGCACGACGACGGTCGTCACGCCTGCGCCGACGTCGACCACCGCGCGGGCCTCGCCCGCAGCCGTGAGCGGCGTGGATTCGACCAGCGCTCGCATCAGCGAGAGCGGCCCCACGTCGATCGAGACCGGCTCCAGACCCGCCCGGCCGACGACGTCGACCACGCCGTCGACCATCTCGCGCTGGGCGGCGACGGTGAGCACGCGCATCTTGGGCTGCTTCTCCTCGGACTCGAACTCCTCCAGGATGATGAAGTCGAGCACCGCGTCCTCGACCGGTATCGGGATGTGGTCCTGGACCTGGAAGCGCAGTGCGCCGCGCAGCTCGTCGGCGCCCATGCGGGGCAGGTCGATCTGGCGAGCGACGACGGACTGGTTGGCGACCGACAGCGCGACCTGGCGGCTCTTGAAGCCGCCTCGGCGCCAGAGATCCCGCAGGACGCTCGCGACCGCGTCGCGATCGGCGATCTCCCCCGCCGAGACGGCGCCGGGCGGCAGCGTGAGCTGCGCGAAGCGCACCAGGGTGGCGGGGTCCTTGCCGCGCAGCTCGGCGGCCCGCACGCCGGCGGTCCCGATGTCCAGCCCGATCGCCGTGCGCGCCATCAGCCCTCACCGCCCGGGTGCACCGCGCTCCCGTCCAGGTAGGCCACGACGTCGCTTTCCTTGATCCGGTAGTTCTTGCCGACGCGGAGCGCGGGAAGCTCGCCGGTCTTGATCAGCCGGTAGACGGTCATGTTGGACACGCGCATCAATGCCGCGACCTCAGCCACCACCAGCAGCCGGTCGCCCGCAGCGCGCTCCGCCTTCGCCATCGCCGAGCTCTCCCCCGCCTCGGATCATGGGTGTTGCAACAGTAGCAACATGTACCCCAGGAACAACAACATGAGCAACAGTAGTCTTTTCTACTCCTTCACGTCAATGAGAACTTCGGCACCAAGGAGCACGTTCTGAAACTCTGATCCCACGAGTCACGCGCCAGGAGGAGGGAAAGCCCTGCTCAGAGGGCCTGCGAGCCCAACCAGAGATCCACGATGCCCTGGCCCCAAAGGACCGAGACGACCGTCCCGAGAGCCAGGTACGGCCCGAACGGAATCTGGCTCTTCAGACCCGCGCGCCGCCCGAGCAGCAGCAGGACGCCGCCGATCGCGCCCGCGGCGAAGGCGACGAAGAAGCCGGCGAACACCCGGGCCCACCCGAGGTAGCCCATGGCCAGCCCGAGCACCGCGGCCAGCTTCACGTCGCCCATGCCCATGCCGCGGGGCGAGATGAGCACCAGGATCGTGAAGGCTCCGAAGCTCACGGCCGACGCAAGCAGCGCTCGCACCCACGCCCCGACACCCGGGCCGAGCAGCGCCGCCACCCCAACCAGGACGACGCCGGCAGCGAGCGAAGGCACCACGATCCGATTCGGCAGGATCTTCAGGTCGAGGTCGATCGCGCTCAGCACGATCAGCACCCACAGCAGCGGCAGGTACGCGATCAGGTCCGTCGCCGGCTCGATCAGGATCGCGGCGAGCGCGAAGGCGGCGGCCGTCAGCGCCTCGACGACCGGATAGCGGATCGAGATGCCGGCCCCGCACGACCGGCACCGTCCGCGCAGCAGGATCCACGAGACGACCGGGATGTTGTCGCGCGGGGCGATCGGCGCGCCGCACGAGCCGCACCGCGACCCGGGCCGCACGACCGACTCCTTGCGCGGCACTCGATGAATGACGACGTTGGCGAAGGACCCGAACAGCAGGCCGCCGAGACCGGCGGCCACCCCGATGATCGCGCTCACACGCGAAGGCTAGCGCGTGGGCAGGGCTCGTCTCCGCAAGCTCAGAGCTCGACCCACTCGGTGATCTCCATCGTCACCTCGCCGAAGCCGGCGATGCGCATGATGCGCTCGTCGAAGGTCAGCGTCTGGTTGTTCTTGATCTGGATGCTGTCGGCGTAGACCGAGCCGAACTGAGCCTGGTTGTTCTTGATCGCCACGGAACCGTAGGGCGAGTACACCACGACCGCGGTCGTGCCGCTGACGTCGAAGCTGTTCTTCAAGTGGATCGTGCACTCGCTCTTGTCGTTGTTGACGTCGCACGCGCTCGCCGAGGGCGGGTCGTAGCTGTCGATGAGCGCGAAGATCGCGTCGGTCGTGTCGTCGGTGACGCCGTTGGCGAAGATGGGAGCGTTGGAGATGATGGTCGTGTCGCCCGTGATCGTCATGCCGGTCAGGTCCACCTGCGTCGCCTGGCTCACCGGCGAGGCTTGGTTGATGTAGAACGTGCCGCTGATGCGGTAGGCCTGGCTCAGCACGTACGTGTGGAAGTTGTTGACCGCGGTGGCCGAGGGCGTCGACGGGGTCCCGAAGTATGTCACGCTGTCGTAGTTGTTCTCGTTGAAGGTGAACGCCGGCAGCTCTTCCGCGGCCAGCGCCGAGGTGCACACCGAGTTTGCGATCGTCCCGCTCACGGTGCCCGCGCCCTGGACGTTGCCCCAGGTCTTGACGTTCCCGCCGACGACGGCGCCGGAGTCCAGGCGAACCTTGTAGTCGGCGTTGTCGGCGCCGACGCACGCCACCGGAACCACGCTCGCGGTGACGTTTCCGCCGACGGTCGCGTTGGCGCCCAGGTGGACGGCTTCGCTGAGGGAGGAGTTGAACCCGCCCGAGATCGCGTCCTCGTCGACCGAGGCGCCGCCGCCCAGGTCGACGTACCCCGACGCCGCGATCACCGAGCCGTGCACCTGGGTGCCGAGGGCCAGGATCACGTTGTGGTTGCCCCACACGTCGCCCTCGATGATGTCGTTGTTCTTGGTCTCGACGGTGGTGTAGCTGAACAACGCTTTGTCGAAGGAGAGCGGCGGCTCGAGCACGACGCGAATCGAGCGTTCGGCGCCGAGCTGGCGGCCGGCGCGAACGCCCCCGACCGAGGTGATCTCGTAGCGGTTCCGCGGCTGCCGCACGACCGTCACCTCGTAGGCGCCCAGCTCGGTCGTCCCGGTGAACGTGCCCGACGGATACACGCCGTCCGCTTCCTCGATCAGGGCGAGCGCCTCCTCGATGCCCGACTCGGCGACGTGCAGCGCCTGGGTGAAGTGGCGGCCGCGCGCGGTCGCCTGGTCGGTGTGCAGCCCTACCGCGAGCATCGTTACCGCAAGGATCGCAATGACGCCCGAGAGCAGCACGGCGATGACCATCGTCACTCCCGACTCGTCGCCGGCAAGGCGGCGGTGAAGGGCGCGCGTCATCAGCGGTTCCTCCGTTCGACCTCGGAAGCCAGAGAGACCTCGGCGATGTCGGCCAGGAACTTCTCCGGCTTCGCCGTCAGCGTCACGGTGATCGTGGAGGGGTTGGCGGCGTCCGGCGAGTAGGTCCAGAGCGCGTTCACCGTGAGGCGTTCCAGGACGATCAAGGTGACGCCGTCCTCGGTCCGCTTCAGGATGCCGGGAGTCGTGGCGTCGTAGACGACGTTTGCCGGCGTGCCGCCGATGAAGGTCTCCATGTCCAGGTAGCTGGCCGTGGAGGCCGCGTTGATCGCCGTCGATTGGCGGATCTCCTTGATCATCCGGTCCATCGTCAGCCGCACCTGGTCGGCCGTCTCGCTGCGCGAAGCCTGTCGCACGGCCGAGCGCTGCAGTCCGGAGAAGATGCCGAGCATCGCGGCGAGGACGACCATCATCAGCGCGCCGGTGATCACCAGCTCGACCAGGGTGAAGCCGTCCTCACGAGCACTGGTTCTTGGCAAAGGCCTGCTCCTGGGTAGGGTCGCTTTCGTTTCCGGCCTTGTCGTAGGCCACGACGCGGAAGCGGACCGAGTCCAGCGTCTTGATGTGCGTGTCCGAAGCGGTGAACGACGCCGTCACCTTCACGATCGTCCACGGCTCGGAGTCGATGCTGCGGTAGAGCCGATACCCCACCAGGTTCGTGTCGCTGGCCGCGCCCCAGGTGAGCGAGACGGTGCGGTTGCTCCCCGAGCACGACACCGACGCGACGTTCAGCCCGAGCGGCATGACCGGCCTGGTCTGGTCGAGCGTGATGGTCTTCGGCCCGACCGTGCGCGTGTTGCCGAGCCCGTCGACGAACTTCGCCCAGACGCTCTTCTGCCCGTCGCCGGAGGCGATGGTCCACGTCGTCGTCGGGTTGTTCGGGTCGTAAGTCACGGAGTCGCCGTAGCTGACGTTGTTGTTCGACAGCTTCACCGTGATCGGCAGGCACGCGTCCGAGGGCGCGAGCGACAGCGTCACGGTCGTGCTCGCCGTGAAGCCCTCGTCGGCGCCCGTGCCCGACAGGATCGTGAAGGTCCCGGTCGGTCCGGTCGTGTCGCCCGAGCAGGTCCCGCTGGGTACGGGCGCGGGGCTCGGGCTCGGCAGCGGCACGGTCCCGGCCTGCGAAGTCATCGCGGTACCGCCGATGGACACGGTTCCCGTCGTGAGCAGCGTCGAGGCGCGAACCGTCTGCGGGCGTCCGAGGTTTGCGGGGGCGAGGTACTTCACCACGACCGTCACTCGCTTGTAGTCCTCGGTCCCCGTCACGTCCGGGTCGTCGACCCACGTGACGTAGTGGTAGGCACGCAGCAGCGTCGAGCCCACCGTGACGTCCTCGACGTGTTCGATGTGCCCGTCGCTCGTGTCGGTCACCAGGGTTTCGTACGTGGCGTTCTCGTCGTGGTCGTAGCCGTCGCCGCTCACCCAGTAGTCGGGGTTGTCGGGGTCGGCCGAGTGAGCCGGCGTCGAGGACAGGGCCACGTTGTCGTAGGGGATGTTGCGGATGTGCTCGACCTGGCGCGACGCGACCTCGGTCGCGGCCTGGCGCTGCTTGCCCTGGGCCAGCAGGCGCGAGCCGGTCGAGGACGCGGTGGCCAGGGCGATGAAGCCGAATGCGAGCAGGGTCAGCGACCCCATCAGCTCGACGAGGGTGAAGCCCTCCTCATCCCGGCCGAGCCTCCGGCGCAGCGCTCGAATCGTGTTCACGCAAGGTTCCCCTTTGCCCGGCGCGCGCGACGGCGAAGGCGCGCAGCCCCCTTCTCTTGGTTCTATCGACATTCCCGCGATGGCCCTTGACCCGGCCGGATGTCGCCGAAACGCCGAAGGCGGCGGGTCGCCCCGCCGCCTTCGAGAATCGGCTCCTGCGTTACCAGGAAGCTGCCGCGCACTCGGCCGGTGTGTCCACCGCAGCCGCGTTCGCGCCGCTGCCGTAGCTGGTTCCAGTCGAAGCGTCCTTGTGGATGCAGAAGAACGTTCCGCTGGCACTCTCTCGGACGAGCACCACGTAGGCGCCGGCGACCGCGTCGTCGTAGACACCGACGTTGCCCGTCGTCACGGGACCGCCGTCCTCGAACGTGATCTCCGGTTCGATCGCGCTGAGCTGCGCCGCCGTTACCGTGTAGCTCTCGGTGTCGACGTAGTGCGTCTCGACGGACACGACCCCGTTGCGGAGGTCTGACTGAGCCGCGCGGTCCTGCGCCCGGGTACGAGCACCCAGGAACGTCGGAATCGCGATGGCGATCAGGATGGAGATGATCAGAACGACCACCATCAGCTCGATGAGGGTGAAGCCCTCGTCACGCTTGCCCTGCAGCCTCCGTTGGATGGCCTGGAACAATGTGCACCTCCTTTGGCGTCGTCCAGGATTACCTTCCACTCGCAGTGGTTATCGGACCACGGTCCGTGCCCCTTGAGGCCGCCGATCGGGATTCTTTGGTCACTTCTCGGCAGTCGGCGCGCGAATGCACAGCTCGTGCCAAAGCCCGCTAGTCCTCGATGACTACGAGGTTGCCAATGTGCGGGCGTTCGCTCTACTTGATGAGGTTGATGATGTTGAACATCGGCATGTAGAGCGCCACGACCATTCCGCCGACCGTCGCGCCCATCACGGCGACCAGGATCGGTTCGATCAGCGACGTCAGCGACTCGACGGCCGCGTCGACTTCCTGGTCGTAGAACTCGGCGATCTTTTCGAGCATCTCGTCGAGCGCCCCGGTCTCCTCGCCGACCTGCATCATCTGCACGACCATCGGCGGGAAGACCTTGTGGTTCTCCAGCGGCTTCGCCAGGGCGGTCCCCTGCTGCACCGAAGCGCCCACGTCGCGGATCGCCGTGGCGAGCACGTGGTTGTTCACCGTCTCGCGCACGATCTCCAAGGCGGCCAGGATCGGCACGCCCGATCGCATGAGCGTCGAGAGCGTGCGCGAGAACCGGCTGAGCGCCGTCTTGTGCACGAGCGAGCCGAAGATCGGGATGCGCAGCTTGACCACGTCCCACATCTCGCTTCCGCGTTCGGACGCCTTCCACTTGCCGAACCCGAAGATGGCTCCGCCGAGCGCCGGCATCCACAGGAACCAGAACTTCGTCATGGCGCCCGACAGCGCGATCAGCGCGCGCGTCGGCAACGGCAGCGTGCCGCCAAGGTCCGCGTACAGCTCCTCGAACATCGGCACGACGAACAGCAGCATCGCCGACACGATCAGCACGACGAGGCCGAAGACGGCGATGGGATAGGTCATCGCGCTCTTGATCTTCTGGCGGAGCGCGACTTCCTTTTCCAGCGTTTCCGCCAGGCGCAGCAGCGACCGATCCAGCGAGCCGCTCGTCTCGCCGGCACGCACCATCGAGATGTACAGGCGGTTGAAGACCTTGGGATGCTTCTGCAGCGCCGCCGAAAGGCTCTGGCCCTTCTCGACGTCGGCGCGCGCCGCGCCCAGCGCGTCCTTGAGCGGCTTGCTGTCGGTCTGCTCGGACAGGATCGTCAGCGCGCGCAGCAGCGACAACCCCGAGTTGATCATGGTCGCGAACTGGCGCGACATGACCGCGACGTCCTTGCCCTTGGCCTTGTTCGCCCACGGAAGGCGGATCTCGGTCTGTCCCAGGCCGGCGGTCTGCTCGGAGATGTCCAGCGGCATCAAGCCCATCTCGCGCAGGCGCCCGACGACCGCGTTCTGCGAGTCGCCCTCGATCGTGCCCTCGACCAGCTTGCCCTGCTGGTCGCGAACGCGGTACGCGAACGTGGTGGCCATCGACCCTCTCCCTACATCCGTCCCGCGAGCCTGTTGAACTCGTCGGCGCTGTGGCAGCGCTCGAGCGCCGCCTGGTGGGTGATCGTGCCCGCGCGCACCAGGTCCGCGAGCGACTGATCCATCGTCTGCATGCCGAACGCGCCGCCGGCCTGCATCGCGGAGAAGATCTGGTGGGTCTTGCCTTCGCGGATGAGGTTGCGAATGGCGGGCGTCGCGACCAGGACCTCGCACGCGATCACCCGGCCCATCCCGTCGGCGGTCTTGAGCAATTGCTGGGTCACGATCCCCTGGATCGTCGCGGCGAGCTGCACCCGCACCTGCTGCTGCTGGTGCGGCGGGAACACGTCGATCACGCGGTCGATCGCCTCCGGCGCCGACTGCGTGTGCAGCGTCGCGAAGACCAGGTGTCCGGTCTCGGCCGCCGTCAGCGCGGTCGAGATCGTCTCCAGGTCGCGCATCTCGCCGACCAGGATCACGTCGGGGTCCTGCCGCAGCGCGGACTTCAGCGCGTTGGCGAAGCCCTTCGTGTCGCCGCCGACTTCGCGCTGGTTGACCACCGACCGCTTGTGCGTGTGCACGAACTCGATGGGGTCTTCCACGGTGAGGATGTGGGCGGGGTGCTCGTTGTTGACGATGTCCACGATGCCGGCGAGCGTGGTCGACTTTCCGGACCCGGTCGGGCCGGTGACGAGCACGAGCCCGCGCGGGATGTGGGCGAACTCGGCCACCTTCGCCGGCACGCGCAACTCGGAGAGCGGCTTGATCTCCATCGGGATCAGTCGCACGGCGGCGCCGAGCGCGTCCTTCTGGAAGAAGACGCTGAGCCGGAAGCGCGCCTTGCCCGGCAGCGCGTAGGACGCGTCCAGCTCGAGGTTCGCCTCCAGCGTCTCGCGCTGGCGCTGGGTCAGGATGCTGTACACGAGCGAGCGCAGCTCTGCGGGCTGCAGGACCGGCCAGTCGTGCAGTCGCTTCAATTCGCCGTGCAGGCGGAGCACCGGCTGCGTGCCGACCGACAGGTGCAGGTCCGACGCGCCCTCGTCGATCAGCCGCTCCAGCAGGTCGTGCATGGAAAGCTCTTTGGCCTCGTCCTCGGGCGGGACCGGCGGGCCGACCACCTCGGCCAGGACGTCGCCCATCGGGTCGGCCGACGCGGCGCCGTCATGGACGGCCGAGAGCACCTGAAGGATCCGCCACCGCACGCCCAGCGCGGCCTTGCACGGGTAGCCGCTCACCGTCGCGATCTCGCGAAGGGCGGCCATGTTGGTCGGCTCGGCCATCGCGACGTACAGCTCGCCGGCTTCCAGGCGGTAGGGCAGGGCGTGATGGCGCTCGGCCAGATCGCGCGGGATCAGCGTGACGATCGTTGCCGGCGGGGGCGATCCGGCAAGGTCCGCGAAGGGGATCCCGAGCTGCCCGGAGACCGCCTCGACCAGCGCGTCCTCGCCGACGGCGCCCATCTCCATCAGGATCTTGCCGAGCGGCGCGCCGGTTTCCTCCTGGCGCCCCATCGCCTGCTGGAGCTGCTCGCGCGAGATCAGGCGCTGCTCGATCAGCACCTCGCCCAGCGGCTTCTGTCCGGCCATGGATCGGTTCCCTCTGCTTCGTCCGGGATGCGCGGAGGCGCGCCCCCCTCTCATGGGTCGGCGCGCGCGGCGCCTGCCTTTACACGATCACCCGGAAGGTCTCCTCCAGCGACGTCTGGCCGTCGATCACCTTCAAGATGCCGTCCTGGCGCAGCGTCATCATCCCGTCCTCGATCGCGGCGCGGCCGATCTCCTCGGCCGAGCGCCGCTCGACGGTCAGGCGCTCGATCTCCTCGTTCATGGTCATGACCTCGTGGACCGCCATCCGGCCGCGATAGCCGGTGTTGGAGCAGTGCGAGCACCCGACCGGCCGGAACAAGCGCGGCGCGCTGCCGTCGGCGAGCAGGGGCACCTTCGCCTCGCGCAACGCCTCCGGCGTCGGCTGGTAGTACTCCTTGCACTTCTCGCAGAGCGTGCGGATGAGGCGCTGGGCGAGCACGCAGTCCACCGCCGAGGTGACCAGGAACGGCTCGATCCCCATCTCGACAAGGCGCGACACGGCCGAAGGCGCGTCGTTGGTGTGCAGCGTCGAGAGCACCAGGTGGCCCGTCAATGCCGCCTGGATCGCGATCTCGGCGGTCTCGCGGTCGCGGATCTCGCCGACGAGCACGATGTCGGGGTCGCTTCGCAGGATGGAGCGCAACGCCGAGGCGAACGTCAGCCCCGCCTTGTTGTTCATCTGCACCTGGTTGATGCCGGCGAGCCGGTACTCGACCGGGTCCTCGACGGTGATGATGTTCTTGTCCTCCTGGTTGAGGATGTTCAGGGTCGCGTAGAGCGTCGTGGACTTTCCGGACCCGGTCGGGCCGGTCACCAGGATCATCCCGTAGGGCCTGGTGAACGAGCGCTCGTAGCGCTCCATGTTGTGGTCGCTGAAGCCGAGGTCGGTGAGGTTCAGGATGGCATTGGACTTGTCCAGGATGCGGATGACGGCCTTCTCGCCGTAGACCGTCGGCATGGTGGCGACGCGCAAGTCGATCGACTTGCCCCCGACGACCAGGCCGACGCGCCCGTCCTGCGGGATCCGGCGTTCCGCGATGTCGATGTCGGCCATGATCTTCAGGCGCGACAGCGCGCCGTTCTGGATCGACTTCGGCGAGCGCATCACCTCGTGCAGGACGCCGTCGATGCGGTAGCGGATGCGCACGTCGCGCTCTTGCGGCTCGATGTGGATGTCCGAGGCGCGGTCGGCGACCGCCTGCGTGATCAAGAGGTTGATGAGCTTGACGATCGGCGCGTCGTCGATCGCGTCGGCGATCTTGGCGGTTGCCTCTTCCTCCGACTCCTCCGCCGCGGCGGCCGCGATGTCCTCGACGTCGCGGTCCATCCGCTGGACGCGCTCGAGCGCGCCCCCGATGTCTCCGCGCGTCGCGACGACGATGCGAATCTCGCGCGCGGTGAGCGTGCGAATGTCGTCGATCGCGAACACGTTGCCCGGATCGGCCATCGCGACGACGAGGGACTCTTCCTCGAAGGCGATCGGGATCGCCATGTAGCGCTTGGCCACGTCGGCCGGGATGAGCGACGCGGCGGACGGGTCGACCTGGATCTCCTCCAAGTCGACGAAGTTCAGCCCGATCTGCGTCGCCAGCGCACGCACCAGCGCCGACTCGTCGACCATCCCGCGTTCGAGCAGGATGCGCCCGAGGCTCTTGCCCGAGCGGTCGTGCTCGGCGCGCGCCTCGGAAAGCTGCTCGTGGCTGATCGCCCCGCCTTCCAGCAGGATCTCGCCCAACGATCGGGTCGGGCGGACGGTTGCGTCCGGCGCCGCCGGGGCGCCGGGGCGATCGTCGACCGGCATGACCGGCCGTGGCGCGGTGCTATCGATCATCGGTTGGGTTCACTCAGCGCCGCAGCCTCACTCGCTGCTGCTCGCGCGTCGGCGCACGGAGCGGCCGGACGGTGGCCCGGACCGCGCGCTTCGGGGGCGCGGGCGCTTCCTCGGCTTCCTCATCGCCGGCTTCGTCGTCGTCGTCGGCGTCCTCCGCCTCGCCCCCGCCCAGCTCACGCAGCATCGACGCGGGGTCTTCGGCGTCCTCGCCCGCGACCTCTTCGTCGTCCGTCGCGCCCTCGGCTTCGGCCGCCTCAGCCTGCTGCTTCAGCGCGCGCTTCGCCGTCGACGTCGCCTGCCACTGCACGCCGGCGCCCTGGGCGATCATGCCCTTCTCGGCCAGCTCCGCCAGCGCGCGCGCCGAGGTGTACACGCTGGACGCAGCGTCGCGGGCGATGTCCTGCGCGCTGCGGCACCCGTCCACGAGCGTCACCAGGCGCCACTGCTCCGCTCGCAAGGTGACGTTCTGTGTCCCGTCGGGCAGGTCGGAGGTCAGCACGAGCGGCTCGTCCAGGGGCCCGAGCACCGAGACGACTTCCGCCCACTCCTCGCGACGGCGCTCGACCGCCTTGACGAGCTGCGGCGCGTCCAGGTCCAGCGGCCCGCCGGCCCAGTCCTCGGTGAAGAACTCGAAGCTGCCGCCGTTGCCGTCGAACAGCAGCACGGCGACGTCCAGCGCCTCGTCCACGGTGGACGGCGCTTCCTCGTCGGTGAGCCGCGCGGCGACGAACTTGCCCTGGTCGACGGACAGCTCGCCCCCGACTTCGTCCCGAACGATCTCCAGCCGGCCCGTTACCGAGCCGGACGCGATGAACCCGAGTACGTCTGCGAGCGCGAACGCATCGAGGCTGCCTTTGAGCATGGCCCCTCCCCTGTGAGGTCTCCTGATTCCAGTTTCGGCACGCGACGGGGCGGCCTTGACTTCCGGAGGGCCCAAACCGTCTCGGAACGGGCGCGGCTCAGCCGGCCGCGGCGGCTCGCATCACCGCGAGCGGCGCGCGGACGCCCGTCCACAGCTCGAACGCGATGGCCGCCTGGTGTACGAGCATCCCGAGCCCGTCCGTCGCCTGCACCCCGGCGGCGCGGGCCGCCTCCAGGAGCCTCGTCGGCCTGCCGTAGACCAGGTCGAGCACCGCGGGACGTCCGGCGAACGCCCACAAGACCGACTCGTCGCCCGCCGGCGTCGCGTTGACGAGCACGTCCCACGCGCCCTGCGCCTCCCACGGCAGCGCCGTCGCGCCGAAGCGTTCGGCCAGCGCGGCGCTCCTGTCCGGGCGGCGCGCGCTCACCACCGCACGCGCGCGAGCGCCGGCCAAAGCCGCCACCACCGCACGCGCCGCCCCGCCCGCGCCGAGCACCAGCACGTCCCGGCCGGCCAGCGCGATGCCTGCGTCGCCCGCCGCGCGCCGGAACCCGTCGGCGTCGGTGTTGTGTCCGGCGAACCCGCCGTCGCGCGCCACGATCGTGTTCACCGCGCCGATCCGCCGGGCGACGTCGTCGATCGCGTCGAGGATCGGGATCACGCTCTCCTTGTGCGGCATGGTCACGCTGGCACCCTCGGCGCCCATCGCGCGGAGGCGGTCCGGGATCGTCGCGCCTTCCTCCGGCGGGACCGGCAGACGCTCGTATCGCCAGTCCAGGCCGAGCGCTTCGAACGCCGCGTTGTGGATGGCGGGCGATCGGCTTCGGTCCACCGGCCAGCCGATCACGCAGGCGACCCTGGTCACGCGCAGCCCCGGGAGTGCTCCTCGAAGGTCTCGTTGAAGCAGTGAGCGCCGGTCCGCTCGTCCTTCAGGCGGTAGTAGAAGTACGGCGTGTCGGCGGGGCGGGCGGCGGCGCGCAGCGCGCCCAGCCCGGGCGCGGCGATGGGCGTCGGCGGCAGCCCGTCGATGCGGTAGGTGTTGAAGGGCGAGTCCAGCTCGTAGTCGTCGGTCGTGAGCGGGTCCTTGGGCTTGCCGGTCCGCACGATGTAGACGTACTGGACCGTCGCGTCGATCTCCAGGCGCTGCGGCCGGGCCAGCCTGTTGTAGATCACCGAGGACACGAGCGGCTGCTCGCGCGCGAGCCGCGCCTCCTTCTCGATCATGCTCGCTACGATCACGACCTCGTAGGGGCTGAGGCCGGCCCTTGCGGCCTGCTGGAAGGACAGGCCTTCGACCTCGCGCTCGAACTGCGCGAGCATCAGCTCGATCGCCTCGCCCGCCGTCGCGTCCTCGACGATCTCGTAGGTCTTCGGGAACAGCAGGCCTTCCAGGCTCGTGACGCCCTCGGGCATCAGGTCGATGCGGTGCTTGCCCGACCGCGCCGCACGCAAGAACGCGCCCGCCCCGATGTGCGTCTGCTCGGCCACGGCCGCGGCGACCTCCGCGACCGTCAGGCCCTCCGGCACGGTGAACCGTTCGACCTTCAGCGGGACGCCTTCGAGCAGCTCGTCGATCGCGCGGCTCACGCCGAGGCCCGTGCGCAACTCGTAGGCGCCGGGCTTCAGGTCGCCGCCGACGCCGCGAAACCGCGCGACGATGCGGAACATCAGCGCCGACCGCACGACGTCCTTGGACGCGAGGATCTCGGCGATCCCCACCGCGGTGGCGCCCACCGGGATGATCACCCGAACGGCCGTTCCCTCCGCGGTCCCGCCGAGCGCCCAGGAGACGTACGCACCCGTGGAGGCGAGCGCGACGGCGGCCGCCAGCAGCACGACGAGCAGGACACGCCGCGTCCGGCGGCGCCGGGGAGGCGCCTGGTCGTCCGTCGTCTCGACCGTCACTTCTTCGGCTTCGCGCGGCTCCGAGCGCCGCCGGCGCGTGTGGCGGTCGTCCGTCGCGCGGCCGCCGTCGTCGCCGCCGTCCGCGCTCGCGCTGCGCCCGTCTTCTTGGGCGTGCGCGCCGAGGTCTTTCGCTTGGCCGCCGCCTTCTTCGGCGCGGCCTTCTTCTTGGGCGTGCGCGCGGCGCGGGTCTTCTTGGGAGGCGGGAGCGGGTTCGCATCGAGCCACGCTTGCAGGATGTTCGCCGCGGCGAGCTTGTCGATGATCTCCCGCTGCCGCTTCGGGTCGAAACCGGCCGACCGCAGCGTTCGCTCGGCCTGCACGGTCGTCAGCCGCTCGTCCCACAGCTCCACCTTCGCACCGGCCGCTTCCAGCTTCTCGGCGAAGAGCTGCACGACGAGCGCCGCGTGCCCGACGCTGCCGTCCATCGACAGCGGATGGCCGAGCACGATCGTCGTCGCGCCCTCGCCGCGCGCGTAGTCCAGCAACGCGGCGACGTCCTCCTCGTCGTTCGTGCGCGGGAGCACCGCGTAGGGCGTGGCGACGCTGCGGCGTTCGTCGCAGATCGCGAGCCCGATGCGCCGCGAGCCGAGGTCCACGCCGAGCGCGCGCGTCATCGCGGTGCGATCCCGGCCACGCGCGCCCTCACCGCAGCGCGTCCTCGACGGCGGCGCGGGCGAGCCGCAACGCCTCGGCGATCGCATCGACGTTCTTCCCGCCGCCGATCGCGGATTGATCCCTTCCGCCGGCGCCGCCCCCGATCGCGCGCGCCGCGTCGCGCACGAGGTCCGGCGCCCTGATCCCCCGAGCGGCGACCTCGTCGCCGATCACGGCCACCACGGCGGCTTTCCCGTCGCTCGCGGAGGCCAGGATCACGACGGCAGGCCCGCCCGGCTCGCCTCGCACGGCGGCCGCCAGCTTCTGGAGATCGCCGCCCGCCAGGCCGGGCACCTCGGCGATCACGACGCCGGTCCCGCCCACCTGCTCGGCGGCGGCGGCGAGCTGCGATGCGTGCTTGCCGGAGGCCGCCGCTTGCGCGCGCTTGCGCGCCTGCGACGCGTCCTTCAACTCCTCCAGCAGGCGCTCGACCCGCGCCGGCGCCTCCTCCGGCGTCGTCTTCAGGATCGAGGCGACGTGGTGCAGCACCGCCTCCGAGCGACGCCACCCCTCCAGCGCCTCCGCGCCGGTCAGCGCCTCGACCCGGCGCACGCCGGAGCTGATCGACCCCTCCCCGAGGACCTTCACCGCGCCCACTTGGCTCGTGTGCGTCACGTGCGTCCCGCCGCACAGCTCGATCGAATAGGCGCCGATCTCCACGACGCGCACGATCTCGCCGTACTTCTCCTCGAACAGCATGATCGCGCCGCGCGAACGTGCCTCGTCCATCGTCGTCTCGTAGGGCTTGACGAGGTCGTCCTGCCCAACGTGATCGTTGACGGCGCGCTCGACCTGCGCGAGCACCTCCTGCGGGACCCGGTCGTTGTGCGCGAAGTCGAACCGGAGGCGGCCGGGTTCCACGAGCGAACCGTACTGGCGCGCGTGCTCGCCCAGGGCCGCGCGCAGCGTCGCGTGCAGCACGTGCGTCGCCGTATGGCTGCGCTGGATCGAGCGGCGGCGCCCGGCGTCGACCAGCGCGCGCGCCCGTTCGCCCACGCCGATGCTGCCCTCCGTCACCCGCGCGCGGTGCACGATGAGGTCGTCGAGCCGTCGCTGCGTGTCCAGCACCTCCAGGCGCGCGCCCTCGGACTCGATGACGCCGGTGTCGCCGACCTGACCGCCGCCCTCCGGGTAGAAGGGCGTCGCGTCCAGCACCAGCTCGATCTCGGCGCCGGGACCCGCGCTCGCGTGCAGCTCGCCGTCGAGCACGATGCCGCGGACCTTCCCCTCGGCCTCGTCCAGCTCGTACCCCAGGAACGTCGAGGCTCCGTGCCCGGCGAGGATCTCTCGCAACGCGGCCTCGTCGACCGCGTCCACCTTGTGGGCTGCGCGCGCGCGCTCGCGCTGCTCGTTCATCAGCTCCTCGAAGCGCTCCGCGTCGACCTCGAGCCCCGCCTCCTGCGCGATCTCCACGGTCAGCTCCCGCGGGAAGCCGTAGGTGTCGTGGAGCTTGAACGCGACCGAGCCGCCGATCGTCGAGGCGCCCGCCTTCTTCACCGCGTCCATCTCGTTGGTCAGGATGGCGAGCCCGTAGCGAAGCGTCTCCCGGAACGCCTCCTCCTCGCCGGTGACGACCTGCGTGATGAACGCCTTGCCGGCCGCAAGGTTCGGATACGCCTCGCCGAGCGTGCCGACGACCGACTCCACCATCGCCGGCAGGACAAGGTCGTCGACGCCGAGCAGCTTCGCCCGCCGCACGGCGCGCCGCAGCAACCGGCGCAGCACGTAGCCGCGATCCTCGTTGCTCGGCATGATCCCGTCGGCGATCAGGAAGGTCGCCGCGCGCGCGTGCTCGGTGATGATGCGAAGCGACACGTCGGTCGCCTCGTCTTCGCCGTACGCGCGGCCGGTCAGCTCCTTGGCCCTCCGAAGGATCGGGCGGAAGGTGTCGGTCTCGTAGGCGGTCGGGACGTCCTGCAAGATCTGCGCCATGCGCTCCAGGCCCATCCCCGTGTCGACGTTCTTCTGCGGGAGCGCGCCCACGATCTCGCCGCGGTCGTCGACCTGCGACTCGGTGAAGACCAGGTTGTAGAACTCAAGGACCCGGTCGCCCGGCTCGAAGCCGTCGCCGGGGCCGTAGTCGGGCCCTCGGTCGAAGTACAGCTCGGTGCACGGGCCGCCGGGCCCGGCCACGCCCATCCACCAGAAGTTGTCGTCCTTGCCGCAGCGCACGACCCTGCTCTTCGACACGCCCACGACCCGGGTCCAGACGTCGAACGCCTCGTCGTCGTCGACGTAGATCGAGACCCACATCTGCTCGGGGTCGAGGCCGAAGTCGCCCGTGGCCAGCTCCCACGCCCACACGATCGCCTCTTGCTTGTAGTAGTCGCCGAACGAGAAGTTGCCGAGCATTTCGAACAGCGTCTGGTGGCGCGCGTCAAGCCCGACCGCCTCGATGTCGGTCGTGCGCGCGGAGGGCTGGCAGGACGCGGCACGCGGGAACTCCGCGGGCTTCTCGCCGGTCAGGTAGGGGATGAACTGCACCATCCCGGCCGTCGTCAGCAGGGGCGCGCGCGGGTGTTCCGGGATCAGCGAGGAGGCCGGCACGACCTTGTGGCCTCGCTCCTTGAAGAAATCGAGGAAGGTCGCGCGGATCTCGGAGGCGTTCACTGAGCTTGGGATTCTAACCGGGCGCGGCGAGCCGGCCCGGGTTCGTCGCGCTCAGCGAGGGTCGTCGAGGTGCAGGTCGCGTCGCAGCTCGGCCTCGCGGACGACCATCTCCTCGCGTCCCGCGTCCAGCGCGTCCCGGACCCGGTCGCCCAGCTCGGCCACGGCGGCCGAGGCGCGGCTCGCGATCCCGCCCGGCGAGTACCGGGCGGCCGCCTTGCCCGTCCAGCGCGTCACCGCGATCCCGACCGCGGCGCCGGCGCCGACTCCCACGACCAGCCAGAACAAGCGCTTGATCACTCGCGGTCCTTCTTCTCGCGCTCCTTCTTCTCGCGGAAGCGCTTCGATGCGCGGCGGGTCCCGGCGAGGAACGCGAGCGCCTTCACGAGCGGGTTGGTGACCGTCGTCTGCACGGTGTCGGAGATGACCTCGACGTTCTTCGCCACGCGCTCGACCGAACCGACGATCGAGTCGACTCGCTCCAGCTCGTGGTTGACGTGGCGGACCGAGGTGCCGACCTCGCCGATCAGCGGGACCGTCTCGGCGCTGACCCCGTCGATGAGCGCCTTGATGCTCCCGACCACGCGATACAGGTTCGTGATCACGGTCGCGATGACGAACAGCACGAGCGCCGCCGAGGCGATCAACGCCACCATCGCCCAGTCGCGCGCGGTCAACGCCAGCGTCGTCATCTCGTGTTCCCCTCCTCCTCGCCGGCCACGTCGCCGGCCACGTCGCCGAGGCCCGGCCGCCAGTACCGGCGGCCCTCGAACCCGGCCGGCGCGTACACCTGCCCGGCCGCGCCTTCCGGATCGGCGTGGGGGTACTTATACCCGGTTCCATGACCGAGGGTCTTCGCGCCGCGATACGACGCGTCGCGAAGGTGGGGCGGGACGTCGCCCTGCCCTCGCTCGCGAAGATCGCGCTCGGCGTCGCCCAGCGCGCGCGTGACGGCGTTCGACTTCGGAGCCAGCGCGAGCGCGATTACCGCGTGCGCGATGTTCAGGCGGGCCTCGGGCAGCCCGACCAGCTCGACCGCGTGCGCGGCCGCCACCGCCGTCCGGAGCGCGTCCGGGTCGGCCAGGCCGACGTCCTCCGAGGCCAGGATCACCAGCCGTCGCACGATGAAGCGCGGGTCCTCCCCCGCCTCGAGCATCTGCGCCAGCCACGCGAGCGCGGCGTCGGGGTCGGAGCCGCGAATCGACTTGATGAACGCCGAGGCCACGTCGTAATGCCGGTCGCCGGCGCGGTCCCAGCGCAGCACGCGCTGGCGCATCGCGTCGGCCACGTCCTCGGCGGCGATCGCGTCCGAGCCGCGCGCCCGCGCCCGGTCGGCCGCCGCCTCCAGCGCGTTGAGCGCGACGCGCGCGTCGCCCTCGGCCCGCTCGACGATCGCGGTCAGCACGGCGTCGTGCGCGCGCGTCGCGCCGCCGAACCCGCGCTCGGGGTCGGCGAGCGCGCGCTCCAGGATCGCCGCGAGGTCGCCGGGCCCGAGCGTCTCGAGCCGCAGCAGCGTGCACCGCGACAGCAGCGGACCGATCACGCTGAAGAACGGGTTCTCGGTCGTGGCGCCGATGAACACCACCGAGCCGTCCTCCACCCCCGGCAGCAGCGCATCCTGCTGCGCCTTGGTGAAGCGGTGGACTTCGTCGATGAACAGCACCGTGCGGCGCTCGCTCGCGCGGAGACGCTCGCGCCCTTCCTCGACCGCGGCGCGCACGTCCTTGACGCCCGCCGTCACCGCCGAGAGCGTGATGAACGCGGCGCCGGCGTGCGCGGCCACGAGCGAGGCGAGCGTGGTCTTCCCGCTGCCGGCCGGTCCGAACAGCAGGATCGATCGCAGGGCGTGCCCCTCGATCATCGACCGCAGGACGCTCCCCGGCCCCACGAGGTCTGCCTGCCCGGCAAACTCCTCCAGCGTGCGCGGGCGCATGCGCGCCGCGAGCGGGGCCTGCGGCGGGGCCTCGCCGCGGCCGAGCAGCGAGGGCTGGCTTCGGGGGGCGCGCGGGCTCATCTCACTCGACGACCCGGATGCCCAGCTCGCGGAGCTGCGCGGGATCGACGGGGCTCGGCGCGCCCGACAGCAGGTCGGCGGCCGACTGCGTCTTCGGGAACGCGATCACGTCGCGGATGTTGTCGGTGCCGGCGAGCAGCATCGCCATCCGGTCGAGCCCGAGCGCGATCCCGCCGTGCGGCGGCGGCCCGTAGCGGAAGGCTTCCAGCAGGAAGCCGAAGCGCTCGTTCGCCGTCCGCTCGTCGATGCCGAGGGCCTCGAACACCTTCGCCTGCACCTCGGGCTGGTGGATGCGGATGCTGCCGCCGCCGACTTCGGACCCGTTCAGCACGACGTCGTAGGCCAGCGCGCGATCCTTCGCCAGATCCCGTCCGAACGTCTCCGGGTTCTCCATGCGCGTGAAGGGATGGTGGATCGGGATCCACTCCTGCCCCTCGCGCTCGAAGTACGGGTAGTCCACGACCCAGCAGAAACGCCAGTCGTCCGGCCGGGCAAGCCCGCGCTCGTGCGCGATCTGGCGGCGCAGCGCGCCCAGGACCGGGTTCACGACCGAGGGCTCGTCGGCCACCAGCAGGACGAGGTCCCCCGGTCCGGCCCCGAGCGCCTCCCGGAGACCGGCCAGCTCGCGCTCGCTCAGGTGCTTGGCGAGCGGCGAGTCCACCTCGCCGTCGTGCTGCAGCGCGATCCAGGCGAGCCCCTTCGCGCCACGCTCCATCGCCTGACGCTCGTAGCGCTTCAGGTCGTTGTGGTGAAGGTCCGCGCCGCCGGTCACCGCGATCGCGCGCATGATCCCGCCCGAGGCCATCACCTTCTGGAAAATGCCGAGCGTCGTCTCGGCGAAGACCGGCGCGACGTCGGTCAGCTCCATGCCGTAGCGCAGGTCCACGTGGTCGGAGCCGAACCGCGCCACCGCCTCGGCGTAGGGGATCCGCGGGAAGGGCGTCTCGATCTCCGCGCCCACGCACGCGCGCCACACGTGCGCGTACAGCTCCTCCATCAGTCCCATCACGTCGTCCGGTTCGGCGAAGCTCATCTCCAGGTCGAGCTGCGTGAACTCGGGCTGACGGTCTGCGCGCAGGTCCTCGTCGCGGAAGCAGCGCGCGATCTGGTAGTAGCGCTCGAAGCCGGCCACCATCAGCAACTGCTTGAGGATCTGCGGCGACTGCGGGAGCGCGTAGAACGACCCCGGCTGCACGCGAGCGGGAACCAGATAGTCGCGCGCGCCCTCGGGCGTGCTTTTGAACAGGATCGGCGTCTCGATCTCGACGAAGTCGCGCTCGTCGAGGAACCGCCTGATCTCGGTCACCATCTTCGTGCGCAGGCGAATCGTCCGCTGCATCTCCGGCCGTCGCAGGTCGAGGTAGCGGTAGTGCAGGCGCGTGACCTCGTCGGCCTCGATGCCGTCCTCGATCAGGAACGGCGGCGTCTCGCTGGCCGACAGCACCTCCAGCGTCGCGGCCTTCACCTCGATCGCGCCGGTGGGCAGCTTGTCGTTCACCGCGTGGGACGAACGAGCGGCGACCGCGCCGTCAAGCCGCACGCAGAACTCGCGCTGCACCGTGTTGGCCGCGGCGTAGGCGTCCGGCGCCTCGTCGGCGTGGACGACGACCTGCACCGTGCCCGAGGCGTCGCGCAGGTCCAGGAAGATCACCTTGCCGTGGTCGCGACGGTGATGGACCCAGCCCGCCAGCGCTACCTGCTCGCCCGCGTCCTGCGCGCGCAGCGTTCCGCACCCGTGCGTTCTCCTCATCGAACCCGTTCCTCCAGCCACGCGGGCACGTCGCCGAACGCCACCGCCGTCTGCTCGCCGCTCTCCATGTCGCGCACGGTCGCGACGCCGGCCTCGCGCTCCTTCGCGCCGATCAGGGCGACGTAGCGCGCGCCGGTCTTGTTCGCCTGCTTCATCTGCGCCTTCAGTCCGCGCTCGACGTAGGCCAGGTCGGCGCTCACGCCCGCGGCTCGCAGCGCGCGCGCCAGCGCGACGGCCGCGGCGCGCTCGTCCTCGCCGAGCGGTACGACGAAGCAGCCGAGCGCGTACGGCTCGTCTGCGACACCCGCCGCCTCGGCGGCGATCAGGATCCGCTCGATGCCCGAGCCGAAGCCGATCCCCGGAAGGTCGGGCCCCCCGAGCTGCTCGCACAGAAGGTCGTAGCGGCCGCCCGCGCACACCGTGCTCTGCGCGGCCTGAAGCAGCGGCGTCTGGAACTCGAACGCGGTGCGCGTGTAGTAGTCGAGGCCGCGCACCATGCGCGGCGCACGCTCGTAGTCGATGCCCGCGTCCTTCAGCCATCCCTGCACCGCCTCGAAGTGCGAGCGGCAGTCCGCGCACAGCCACTCGTCGATCGAGGGCGCGGCCGCGAGGACCTTCTGGTCGTCGGGGTTCTTGCAGTCGAACACCCGCAACGGGTTCAGCACGATGCGCTGGTGGCACTCCTCGTCCAGGCGGTCGCGCTGCTCGTCCAGGAACGCGGTGAGCGCGGGCATGTACTCGGCGCGGCAACCCGGGTGGCCGATGCTGTTGAGCAGAAGCGTCGTCTCGCCGACGCCGGCTCGGGCGAGCATCTGGGCGCCCATCTCGATCACCTCGGCGTCCAGCGCGGGGTCGCCGGAGCCGATCGCCTCCACGCCGAGCTGGTGGTGCTCGCGGAAGCGGCCCTTCTGCGGCCGGTCGTAGCGGAACATCGCCGCCTCGTACCAGACCTTGACGGGCAGGCCTTCGTCCCAGAGGTGCTCGGAGATCACCGTTCGCAGCGCCGCCGCGGTCCCCTCCGGGCGGAGCGTCAGCGAGTTCCCCGAACGGTCGGTGAAGGTGTACATCTCCTTGCGCACGATGTCGCTGCCGGCGCCGACCCCGCGCTCGAACAGCGCGGTGTCCTCGAAGGTCGGGCCGATGATCCGCCGGTACCCGGCCTTGTCGAACAGCTCGGCGCTTCGGGCCACGTGGCGCGTGTATCGCTCGGAGACCGGCGGGACGAGGTCTTGCGTGCCGCGCGGCGGCCGGACGTCGTCCTCCATCGCCTAGAGCCCGCGGGCGCGAGGGAGGTCCCCGCGCTCGTCGGCGAGCACGAACGGGTTGGTGCGGCGCTCGATGCCCACCGTGGTCTCCGGCCCGTGGCCCGACAGGACCACGACCTCGTCCCCGAGCGGCAGCACGACCCGGCGGATCGAGTCCATCAGGTCCTCGAAGGACCCGCGCGGGAAGTCGGTGCGGCCGATCAAGCCCTGGAAGATGAGGTCGCCGGAGAACAGGACCCCGTCGGTCAGGAAGACGCAGTGGCCCGGCGTGTGGCCGGGCGTGTGGCGAACGGCCAGCCGCACGCCGCCGAAGGTCAGCACCTGGTCGTCGCGCAGGTCCTGGAGGTCGGCCGGAATCTGGATTTCGAACTGCTCCAGCCCGCCGACGGCCGCGCCCGGCCGCTCCAGCAGGTAGCGGTCTTCCGGGTGCAGGAAGGCGGGCACGCCGGCGGCGTCGGCCACGGCGGCCGCGGTCCAGACGTGGTCGACGTGGCCGTGCGTGAGCAGGACCGCCTCCAGGCGCAGGCCGTGCGCGGCCAGCCGCTCGGCGACGAGCGCGTCGGCGTCCTGGCCCGGGTCGATGACGACCGCGCCCTCGCCGGCGCGCGCGGCGACGACGTAGGTGTTGGACTGGAAGATGCCGAGCGTGTACCCCTCGACGATTCTTCCGGCGCTCATGGGCGCGCATCCTAGCAACCGGGTCCGGCGGCACTCAGGGGGCCGGATTCGGCGCATCCCGGGCGCCTGGGGCCGGCCCCGGCGGGCGCGTCCGGGTCCGCTCCCAGGGGCGAAACCGTCCAAGCGGGTCATGGCGGACCCTCGCTCCGGTCCCGACAATGGCCGTTGATGGCGCATGGGGTGAAGCCGCGGCGGAAGCGGTCGGCGCGACAGGAAGGGCGGCTCCTGCTCGAGCTGAGCAGGAAAGTCTCGACCTCGCTCGACGTCCAGGAGGTCCTCGACCTGAGCCTCGCCGCGCTCCACCAGATCATCAACTTCGACGGCGGCTCGATCCAGTTCGTGGAGGACGGGGCGCTGCGGCTGGTCGCCGCCGAACCCGGGGCCACGCCGGAGGCCTACGCGTTCCGGCTCCCGCTCGGCGAGGGCTTCGGGGGGCGGGTCGCCGTGACGGGCGAGCCGATCTACAGCCCCGACGCGACGACGGACGCGCGCGCGCATCCGGTGGGCCGGGCCAAGGCGTCCACCGCCGGCGTGCGGTCCTACTTCGCCGCGCCGCTGATCGAGCACGGTCACCCGATCGGCATCGTGCAGTTCGACTCGCACGTCGTCGACGCCTTCTCCGCCGAGACGCAGGCGCAAGTGATTGCGTTCCTCCCCACGATCACGGCGGCGGTCCAGAACGCGCGCCTGTTCGAGCGCGAGCTGCAGACCATCGAGCGCCTCCGCGAGACGCAGCGCCTCAAGAACGACTTCCTCGCGGTCGGCTCGCACGAGCTGCGGACGCCGCTCACCGCCATCATCGGCTTCGCCCAGACGATCGCCGATCACAGCACCGACCTGGATCCGGAGCTCGTCACCGACATGGCGCAGCGAATCGTGCAGTCATCGCGGAGCCTGCAGCGCATCGTCGAAGACCTGCAGTTGCTCTCGCGGCTGGAGGAAGGAGCCCGACCCGCGCTCCGGCCGGTGCCGGTCGACGCCCTCGTCGCCGGCGAACTCGCCGGCATGGAAGAGCGGGACGTTCGCGTTTCGGTCGCCAGGGGCCCCTTGCTCGCGCTGGCCGACGAGGAGCGGCTCGCGCGCGTCCTGGTCGAGCTGCTGTCGAACGCCTCCAAGCACTCCCCCGCCGGGACGCCGCTGGAGGTGAGCGCGCGCAAGCACGGCGACGCCGTCGAGATCTCGGTCCGAAACCAGGGTGATCCGATCCCTCCCGAGCGGTTCGCGCACATCTTCGATCGCTTCACCCAGCTCCAGCCGGCCGACACCCGTTCGGGGGGCGGGCTTGGGATCGGCCTGTATCTCGCCCGGCGGCTCTGCGAGTCCATGAACGGCTCGATCGCGGTCGCCAGCGACGAGGTCGCCGGCACGACGTTCACGGTCTCGTTGCGAGCGGCGAGATCGCCGTAGCGAGGCGTGCGCTCAGAACGCGCGCTTGGTGTCCAGCAGGATCGTGACCGGCCCGTCGTTGACCAGCTCCACGTCCATCATCGCGCGGAAGCGGCCGTCGGCGACCCGGACCGAGCCCTCGCGCAGCGTCGCAAGGAACGCGGCATAGAGCCGCTCGCCCTGCTCGGGGTCGGCAGCCGCCGCATAGCTCGGCCGGCGGCCGCGGCGCACGTCGCCCATCAGCGTGAACTGCGAGACCGACAGGATCTCGCCGCCGGCTTCCTCGACGGAGCGGTTCATCACGCCGCCCTCGTCGCGGAAGATCCGCAGGGTGCGAACCTTGCCGGCGAGCCGCCGGGCGTCGTCCTCGTCGTCGTCGCCGGCCACGCCGACCAGCGCCAGCAGACCCGGCCCGATCGCGGCGACGATCTCGCCGTCGACGGCGACCGACGCGCGGCGCACCCGCTGGACGACCGCTCGCACTATGTTCGGGCGCGCGCCTGTCCGGGCACGATCCGCGTCGCGTCGTAGACGCCGTCGATCCGGCGGATCTGCCCGAGGATGTGCGTCAGGTGCGCGGCGTCGGCCAGCTCGACCGTGAAGCGCTGCGTCGCGGTACGCGTGCGCGGGTCGCTCATCGTCGAGCAGCCGACGATGTTCACGCCCATCTCGCTGATCGCCGTCGAGACGTCCTGCAGGAGCCGCGTGCGGTCCAGCGCGTGCACCATGATCCCGACGGTGAACGAGCCCGCGCGCGCGCCGTCCCACGCGACGTCGATGCGTCGCTCGCCCTCCTCGGCCGCCAGCGCCTCGGCGTTCGGGCAGTCCTGCCGGTGCACGGACACGCCCCGGCCCCGGGTGACGAAGCCCATGATCGGGTCGTGCGGGACCGGCGTGCAGCACTTCGCCAGCCGCACCAGCACGTCGTCGAGACCGGTGACGACGACGCCGTGCTCGGCGGGCGCTCGCATCCGCGCCGGCTTCGCCGGCGCCGGCATCACGTCTTCGTCGTCGGAGACCTCGTGGGCGAGCCGCTGCACCACGACCTGCGCGGAGACGTGGCCTTCGCCGATCGCGGCTTCCATCGCCTCGATGCTCGGGAAGTGCAGCTCGGCGGCCACCTGGCGCAGCACCGGCGAGGACATCGTCTCGTGGATCGGCAGCGAGGCCTTGCGCAAGGCGCGCGCCAGCTCCTCGCGGCCCTGCTCGATCGCGTCCTCGCGGCGCTCGCGCGTGAACCAGCTTCGGATCTTGCTGCGCGCGCGCGAGGTCTTCACGACGTTCAGCCAGTCACGCGAGGGACCGGCGTCGGGCGCCTTGGAGGTGATGATCTCGATCGTGTCCCCCGACTGCAGCGGCGTCGTCAGCGGCACGAGCCGGTTGTTCACCCGCGCGCCCGCGCAGCGGTGCCCGACCTCGGTGTGGATCGCGTAGGCGAAGTCGATCGGCGTCGCGCCGATCGGGAACGCCCGCACGTCGCCCTTGGGCGTGAAGACGAAGACCTCGTCGGCGTAGAGGTCGATCCGCAGGCTCCGCATGAACTCGCCGGGGTCGGACTCCTCCTGCTGCCAGTCGATGAGCTGGCGGAGCCAGACCAGGTCCGCCTCCTCCCGCGTCCCCGCCTTGCCGCGCGTGCGGTCCTTGTACTTCCAGTGCGCCGCGATCCCGTACTCGGCGGTGCGGTTCATCTGCTCGGTGCGGATCTGGATCTCCAGCGGCTTGCCCTGCGACCCGAGCACCGTCGTGTGCAGCGATTGGTACATGTTGATCTTGGGCATCGCGATGTAGTCCTTGATGCGACCCGGCACCGGCTTGCGGATGCGGTGGATGATGCCCAGCGCCGCATAGCAGTCGTTCACCGTGTCGGTCACGATTCGCACGCCGACGAGGTCGAAGATGTCGCCGAACTCCCGGCCGTGGATCGTCATCTTCTGGTAGATCGACCAGTAGTGCTTCGGCCGCCCACTGATCGTGGCCTTGATCTTGGCCTCGCGCAGCTCGCCCTGAAGCTCCTCCACGAACTCGGCCAGGACGCGCTCGCGCTCGGGCGTGCGCTCCTCGACCATGCGCACGATCTCGTCGAACCGCTTGGGGTGCAGCGTCGCGAAGGACAGGTCCTCGAGCTGCCACTTGATCTGGTGGATCCCGAGCCGGTGCGCGAGCGGCGCGTAGATGTCGAGCGTTTCCTGCGCCTTGGCTTCCTGCGTCGCGCGGCTGAGGTGCCCGACCGTTCGCATGTTGTGGAGCCGGTCGGCGAGCTTGATCAAAAGGACCCGGATGTCCTTGGCCATCGCCACGATCATCTTGCGGATCGTCTCGGCCTGGTGCGCCTCCTTGGAGGCGAAGGTCATCTTGTCGAGCTTGGTGACGCCGTCGATGATGTGCGCGACGCCGGGCCCGAACTCGCGCTCGATGTCCTCCAATCCGATCTCGGTGTCCTCGACGACGTCGTGCAGCAGCGAGGCGACGATCGTCGTGGTGTCCATGCTGAGTCCGGCAAGGATGCGCGCGACCTCCAGCGGGTGCTCGATGAAGCGCTCGCCGGAGGCGCGGAACTGGTCGGCGTGCGAGCGCTCCGCGAAGGCGTAGGCGCGCTCGACCGCCTTCAGGTCTACCTTCGGACTGTCGGTCTTGATCGCACGGACGAGCGCCTCGAGGCTCGGCGACCGATGCGCCGAATCAAGCGGCCGCAGCCGGGCGAGGACCCCGCGACGTCTGACGTCGTGCTTCGACTCAGAGGGGACCTCCATGGGGGACAGTGTAGCGGCGGCTCCCGCCGCGCAGGCGCCGCGCTCAGTACGCAAGCAGGCTGGTGACGGTGCGTCCCGCGAGCCGGTCGCGGGGCGCAAGGAACGACAGCTCGATCAGGAACGCCATCTTCACCACCGAGGCGCCCAGACTCTCGACCAGTTCGGCCGTGGCGTGCGCGGTCCCGCCCGTGGCGAGCACGTCGTCCACGATCGCGACGCGATCGCCGGGCCCGACCGCGTCTTCGTGGATCTCGAGCGTCTCGGTCCCGTATTCCAGCTCATAGGTGCGCGCCGTCGTCTTCCACGGGAGCTTCCCGGCCTTTCGGACCGGCACGAAACCGGCGGCCATGTGATAGGCGACGGGCGCGGCGACGATGAACCCGCGCGCCTCGATGCCCACGACCTTGTCCACCGTGCCCCGCCCGAGCGCGACCACCAGCTCGTCGATCGCGGTGGACAGCGCGACGGGATCGGCGAGCAGGGGCGTGATGTCCTTGAAGACGATGCCGGGCGTGGGGAAGTCGGGGATGTCGCGGACCCGTTCCCGCAGCAGCTCCTCCGCCCGGTTCACCGCCTGCGCTTCCCCCGCCGGCGCTTGCGCCCCGCGGAGGCGGCCGGGCGCGTCTGGATCGGGCGGCGCTCGCGCACGGGGGTCTCGACGACGGGCTCGGCGATCTCGGCCCCGGTCCCCGCGTCGGCGAAGCGAGCGTGCAGCGCGCGATACCGCGGCTCGCGCTCCTTCAGGAACGCCAGGAACGGCGAGGCCACGAAGATCGACGAGTAGGCGCCGGCGATCGTGCCGATGAACATCGCAAGCGCAAGGTCCTTCAGGGTCTCGGCTCGGAACAGGTACACGCCGACGAACAGCAGCGCGCCGATCGGCAACATCGTGGACAGCGAGGTGTTGATGGACCGCATCAGCACCTCGTTCAGGCTGCGGTTCACCATCGCGGTGTACGTCGCCCGTCCGGTCGAGGACAGGGTCGCGGTGTTCTCCCTGATTTTGTCGAACACCACGACGGTGTCGTAGAGCGAATAGCCCAGCAGCGTCAGCAGCGCGATGATCGTCGCCGGCGTGACCACGAATCCCACGATCGCGTAGAGGCCCAGCGTCACGACCAGGTCGTGCACGAGCGCCAGGATCGCGCCCGCGGCCATCTTCCACTCGAAGCGGAAGCTGATGTAGATCGTGACCAGGATCAAGAAGATGACGAGCCCGCGCAGCGCCTTGGAGGAGACCTGTCCGCCCCACGTCGGCCCGACGTCGTTGATGTCGACCAGGTCAGGGTCCGGGTCGCCGCTCGCGTCCACCTGTCCGGCCACCTCCGCCAGCGCGGTCTGCACCGCGGTGAACGTGTCGCGATCCTCGATGTGCTGCGTGCGAACCAAGATCTCGCGCTGCACCTCGCCGGTCGGCTCGGTCCTGCTCTGGATTTGCACCTTCACGTCCACGAGCGGGAACTCCGAGAGCGCTTCCTCGACGTCGGGCACCGTCACGCCCTCCGTGAGGGCCACGACGCGCATCGAGGTTCCGCCGGTGAACTCCTGGCCCAGGTTCAGCGTGCGGCCGAAGATCCCGATCACGCTGATCGCGATCACGACCAGGGATACGATCGCCCACACCCTTCGCTTGCCGGCGATGTCGTAGGAGGACTCGCCGCGGGTGAGCGCCCGAAAGCCCCCGCTCATGCCCCCGCCTCCAGCGCCGGCGAGCCCCGCACGCCCAGCGTCTTGGACGTGGACAGCCGCTTCTGCGCCAGCAGCCACACCGCCGGGTGCATGTAGAGCCGCGAGATGAAGATGTCGAGCGAGGTCGCCAGCCCGAGCATGAGCGCGAACCCGCGGACGCTTCCGACCGCGAGCAGGTACAGGATCACCGCCGCGAGCGCGGTCACCAGGTCGGCGGCCACGATCGTGCGCCATGCGCTCGTCCAGGCGCGATCGACGGACGCGCGCGCCGACTTGCCGTGGCGCGCCTCGTCCTTGATTCGCTCGAAGTAGACGATGAACGAGTCCACCGCGATGCCGAGCGACACGATCAAACCCGCGATGCCCGCCAGGGTCAGCGTGAATCCGACGGTGTTGCCCAGCAGCACGATGATCCCCATCGTGAACAGCCCGTGGAACACAAGGCCCAGCCAGATCACCATGCCGAGCGCGCGGTAGAACACCAGCACGTAGATCAGCACGATCGCCAGGCCGAGCGCTCCCGCCGTCAAGCCGCCCCGAAGCGAGTCGCGGCCGAGCGTCGGGCTCACCGTCGTCGTCGTCGCGGGTTCAAGCTCGACCGGCAACGCACCGTATTGCAGAACCTGCGCGAGGTCGCTCGCGTCGCGCTGCGTGAAGGACCCGGAGATCGTGGCCGTGCCGCCGGTGATGCCGGTGCCGCAGTTGACGCCCTCCCCCATCGTCGGGCTGGACTCGACCACCTTGTCCAGCACGACGGCAAGGCGCCCGCCGCCGGGATCGCCCGCGTCCCGTTTGCACGCCAGGTCGCCGGTGATCTCGGCGAACTTCTGCGACCCCTCACCGGTCAGGTCCAGCGCGACCGACCATCCCTGCACGCCTTGCGGGTCAATCTCCGCACGCGCGCCGGACACCTCGTCGCCCCCGAGCGCGGCCGGCCCGAGCCGCAGCATCGACCAGAGCGCCCGGTCGATCTCCTCGCCCGTCTGCGGAACCGTGGCGCGCGCGCAGAGCATGACCTCCTGGCTCGGGTCGTCTTCGGGGTAGGTGTTGGGATCGCTGCAGTCCGGCAAGCCCGGCTCCGGCTCGACGCCGGCGGCCGGCGGCGGAATCTCCCCCAGCACCGGACGGAAGGAGAGCTTCGCCGTCGTGCCGATCAGCTCCAGCGCCTGCGTCGCGCGGGTCACACCGGGAAGCTGCACCGCGATGTTGCTGCCCTCGATCGAGATTTCGGGTTCGGCCACGCCCAGACCGTTCACACGTTGCTCGATGATGTCCCGCGCCTTCTCCAGCGAGCCCTCTTGCACGGCCTGGCCCTCCGCCGGAGACAGCACGACCGAGATCCCGCCCTGCAGGTCCAGACCGAGGTTGACGAGCCCCGGCGCTTCGACCCCGTCGCGCTCGGCCTGCGCGCGCTTGCCGTTGTGCGCGAGGTAGCCGCCACCCCACACCGCGCCCACGATCAGCACGATCATGATCAGCGAACGCCAGTACCGCGAGGCGGAGGCAGCCATCAGCTCGCCCCCGGCTGCCCTTCGTCGGTCGGGATCACGCGCCGCCGGATGGCCATGCGGGCCATCTTGACCTCCGTCCCCGGCGCAAGCTCGACCCAGACCTCGTTGTCCGACAGCTTGCGGATGCGGCCGAACATGCCGGCGATCGTCTCGACCTCATCGCCGATGCTCAAGCTCTGTATCTGTTCCAGGTGCATGCGGCGCTGCCTGCCCTGCTTGCGAAACATGTAGACCATCACCAGGATGAGCGGCAGGAAGATGACAAGGCCGCCGAGGCCGCCCGACGTTCCGGCGCCCGGCGACGGTGACGCGGTCTGCGCCAGGATGAATGAGAGCACTCCAACCCCCGGAAAAAGCGGCCCGACTCCCGGGCCGCGGCGCCCCGATGATAGGAGCGCCGCCCACAAGGGTCAACGCGCGGGTTGCGACAGGCCGAGGCGGCCGGGGCGGTCGATGCCGAGGTGGTCGTAGGCGCGGTCGGTCGCGGTGCGACCGCGGGCGGTTCGCTGGAGGAAGCCGTTCTGGAGCAGGTAGGGCTCGATCACGTCTTCGATGGTGTCCGCTTCTTCGCTGAGCGCCGCCGCGAGCGTGGTCAGCCCGACCGGCCCGCCGCCGAACTTCTCCGCGATCGCGCGCAGCAGCCCCCGGTCGAGCCCGTCGAGGCCCAGCTCGTCGATCTCGAACAGGGACAGCGCCTCGCGCGCGACGGCCAGCGTCACACGTCCCTGCGCCTCGACCTCGGCGTAGTCGCGGACCCGGCGGAGCAAGCGGTTCGCGATTCGCGGCGTGCCGCGCGAGCGGCGCGCGATCTCGGCCGCGCCCTCGGCGTCGATCGTGACCCCCACGACGCCCGCGTTGCGCGTGACGATGACCTCCAAGTCCTCGGACCGGTAGTGGTCGAGCCGCCCGTGGTAGCCGAACCGGTCGCGCAGCGGTCCGGTCAGCAGCCCGGTACGCGTCGTCGCCCCGATCAGCGTGAACGCGGGCAGCTCCAGGCGGATGCTGCGCGCGCTCGGGCCCTTGCCGATCATCACGTCGAGCTTGCAGTCCTCCATCGCCTGGTAGAGCACCTCCTCGACCGGGCGCGGGACGCGGTGGATCTCGTCGATGAACAGCACGTCGTTCGGCTCGAGGTTGGTAAGGATCGCCGCGAGGTCGCCGGCCCGTTCGAGCGCGGGACCGGACGTCGGCCGCAGCGTCGCGCCGGCTTCGGTCGCCACGATGTGCGCGAGCGAGGTCTTGCCCAGGCCCGGCGGCCCGCTGAACAGCAGGTGGTCGGGCGCGCCGCCCCGCCTGCTCGACGCCTCGACGATCAGCCCGACCTGGCGCTTGATCTTGTCCTGGCCGACGAATTCGGCAAGGGTCCGCGGCCGCAGCGACCGGTCGTACTCCACCTCGTCGGGCGCGAGGTCGGGGCGGGCGACGCTCTCCACGTTCATGCAAGCTCCTTCAACGCCAGCTTCAACAGGTCCTCGACCGAGTGCCCGGCCCCGTCGGACGGCAGCCGTTCGAGGGCCGAGCGCGCCTCCGCCGGGGTGTAGCCGAGGTTGATCAGCGCTCCCTTCACCTCGACCAGCGCGGCGCGCGCGCCGGAGGACCCGGGCACGACCTCCAGCTCCGGCAGGGACAGCTTCTCGCGCAGTTCCAGGATCATTCGCGCGGCCGTCTTCTTCCCGACGCCGGGGATCAGCGTCAGCGCGTCGAGGTCCTCGGTGACGAGCGCCTTGCGGAAGGCGTCGGGCGCGTAGGCGCTCAGGACGGCCAGCGCGCCCTTGGGGCCGATCCCGCCCACGCCGAGCAGCACCGCGAACAGGTCGCGGGCCTCGATCGTGTCGAAGCCGTAGAGCGTGAGCGCGTCCTCGCGCACGTGCAGGTGGGTGTGCACGCGCACCCGCTTGCCCGGCGGCGGCAGCGCGGCGACCGCGGGCGTGGGCATCGCGAGCTTGTAGCCGACCCCGTTCACGTCGAGCACGCAGCCGTCCTCGCGGGCGGACACCAGCACGCCGTCCAGGAGCGCGATCATCGCGCCGACCCTCGCGCGCGCGCGGCGACCGCTTCCATGCGCGAGGCGTTCGCGTGGCAGATCGCAAGCGCGAGCGCGTCGGCCGCGTCGGGCGTGTCGGGGTCCACGGCGCCGAGGATACGACGAACCATGAAACCCACCTGGTCCTTGGACGCGTTGCCGACGCCGACGACCGCGAGCTTCACCTCCGTGGGCGTGTACTCGACGACGGGCAGGCCCGCCTCCGCGGCCGCGAGCAGCGCGACGCCGCTCGCCTGACCCACCCGGATCGCGGTCCGCGCGTTGCTGTTGAAGAAGAGCCGCTCGATCGCGACCGCCTCGGGAGCGGTGCGGGCGATCGCCTCCGCCAGGCGCGCGCGAAGGTCGCGGAGCTGTTCGGGCGCGCTCCGGCCGCGGGCGGCGTGGACCGTGCCGGACTCGACGGCGGCGAGCGCCGAGCCCCGGACCTCGACGACGCCGTACCCGGTCCTGGTCAGGCCGGGATCGATCCCCATCACGCGCATGGCGGTCCCTCGAACATATGTACGACAGGATAGCGCCGGGGCGGGCCCGGTCCCCGGAAGCCGGGTCAGTGGGCGAAGAACATGTCCTCCATCCGGTAGTCGAACAGGTCGTTGAGCACCGTCACGAAGACCTCCTCCGGGTCCACGTCCAGCCCCCGGCGCCGGAACCAGCCCACCAGGTTCGTGACGTCCCGGTGCAGGAAGCCGGTCGCTTCGGTGTTGTCCAGGTAGGGCACCGCCTGCGGCACGTCGATCACGACGAGCCGCTCGTCCCACACCAGCACGTTGTAGGGCGAGAGGTCGGCGTGGACGATCCCGGCGCGCGCGATGGCCCGGAGCGCCTCCACCGCCTGCTCGAACAGCGCCGTCAGCACGCCGGCGGGAACGCGAGCCTCTTGCAGGCGCGGCGCCGCGACACCGTCCTCGCCGATGAACTGCATGAGCACCCCGCTCTCCAGCCGCTCGACCGGGTAGGGCACCGGCGCGCCGACCTGCCAGAGCCGCGACAGCGTCTGAAACTCGGCCTCGATCCAGGCGCCGTGCTTGACCTCGCGACCGAACGAGGTGCTGCCCTCGACCGCGCGGTCGACGCGCAGCTTCGTCGCGGCGCGTACCCGCGCGCCGTCGCGGACGCGCCGGGTGCGCCGCTGCCGGTACGCGGCGTCGTTGGCGAAGGCCCGGTGGTCGGGCGCGCGGTACCGCTTCGCCGCCAGCAGGCACGAGCGGCCGGGCGCGCGGCGCTCGACCAGGTACACGTCGGCCTCCTTGCCGGTCTTGACGATCCCCAGCTCGACGTCCTCGACGTAGTCCTCGGTGATCACGTGCGGCGGCGCGGGGCGCTCGCCTTCGTAGATGCGCGTCAACGTTCGGCTCCTTCTGCTCGGTGGATGCGTGCGTGGAGCCCTGCGAGCGCGCGCGAACGATCGCGGCAAGTGGCGGGGGCGCGGCCGGCTTAGGCGCGCGCGTCGCGGGGCAGGCGCACAGAGACGGTCGTCATCCGGTCCTCACCCCTTTCACGGCGAGCCGCTCGGACGGCGGCTCTCGCTATGAGCGAACGCTAGCCGGGCGCGCGCGCGCCGTCAACGGCGTTCTTCAGCCCGCTTCCGCCATCACCGAGTCGGGGATGTCGAAGTTCGCGTACACGGCCTGGACGTCGTCGTGGTCTTCGAGCGCCTCGATCAGCCGCAGCACCGCTCGCGCGTCTGCCCCGTCGACCGGCACGCTGTTCTGCGCGCGCTGCGTCACCTCTGCGGACGCGAGCGAGATGCCCGCGTCCTCCAGGGCAGTCTTGACGCCTTCGTAGGCGGCCGGCGAGGTGACGACGTCCCAGCCGTCGCCGGTGTCGATCACGTCCTCTGCGTCGGCCTCCAACGCGACCGTCATGACGGCGTCCTCGTCGGCCCCGTCGCGCGGGACGAAGATCACGCCCTTGCGCTCGAACTGCCACTGCACGGCGCCCGGCTCGGCCAAGTTGCCCTCGGCGCGGCGAAAGATGGCCTTCAAGTCCTGCGAGGTCCGGTTGCGGTTGTTGGTCAGCGCTTCGATGAGCAGCGCGACGCCGCCCGCGCCGTAGCCCTCGTAGAAGACCGTGGACCACGCCTCGCCCTCGCCGGTCTCGCCCGCGCCGCGGGCGAGCGCGCGCTCGATGTTGTCCTTGGGAACGCTGGCATCCTTCGCGCGCTGGACCGCGTCGGCGAGCGTCGGGTTGTTGGCCGGGTTCGGGTCGCCCTGGCGCGCGGTGATCTCGATCGCGCGCAGCAGCTTGGCGAAGAGCTTGCCGCGCCTCTTGTCCGCGGCGCCCTTCTTCTCCTTGATGCCCTTCCAGTGGGAATGACCGCCCATGGCGACCGGGGAGCCTACCCGAGCAGCGCGTGGAGGCGGTGGTCGCCGCTCAGCTCGGGATGGAACGCGGCGAGCGTGATCGCGCCCCGGCGCACGACGACCGGCGCGCCATCGTAAGACGCGAGCACGTCCACGCCGTCGCCCACGCGCTCGATCCGGGGCGCGCGAATGAAGATCGCGTGCATGGCGCCGACGCCCGCGACGTCCAGGTCGGTCTCGAAGGAGTCCACCTGCCGCCCGTAGGCGTTGCGGCGAACGTCCAGGTCCACCAGCGGCCAGATCGGCTCGTCGCCGTCCAGGATCGTGCGCGCGCACGCGATGAGGCCCGCGCACGTGCCGAGGATCGGCAGCCCGGCCTTCGCCCGGTCGAGCACCGGGGCGACCAGCCCGCGCCGCCGCGCGAGGATCCGAAACGTGGTCGACTCCCCGCCGGGGACGACGAGCGCGTCGACGCCGGCAAGCTCGTCCTCGGTGCGCACTTCGACGGGGACGGAGCCGGCCGCGCGAACCATGCGAGCGTGCGCTTCGAAGTCGCCCTGCAGGGCGAGCACGCCGACCTTCACGTCCCTACCAGCCGCGGCCGGCGAGGCGCTCGGACTCGGGCATCGATCGAACGTCCATCCCGCGCATCGGCTCGCCGAGCCCGCGCGAGACCTTCGCCAGCACGTCGGGGTCGTTGGAGAAGGTCGTCGCTTCGACGATCGCCTTCGCGCGCGCTTCGGGGTCGTCGCTTTTGAAGATCCCCGAGCCGACGAACACGCCCTCCGCGCCGAGCTGCATGACGAGCGCCGCGTCGGCGGGCGTCGCGACGCCGCCCGCGCAGAACATCACGACGGGCAGCCGGCCGAGGTCCGCCACCTCGCGCACGAGTTCGTGCGGCGCGCGCAGGTCCTTCGCGGCCGACGCCAGCTCGTCGGAGGAGACGCCGTGCAGACGGCGGATCTCGCCCACGATCGCGCGCAGGTGGCGCACCGCCTCCACGATGTTGCCGGTGCCGGCCTCGCCCTTCGACCGGATCATCGCCGCGCCCTCGCCGATCCTTCGCAGCGCCTCGCCCAGGTTCGTCGCGCCGCACACGAAGGGGACGGTGAACTCCCACTTGTCGATGTGGTTCGCCTCGTCGGCCGGCGTGAGCACCTCGCTCTCGTCCACGTAGTCGACACCGATCGCCTGGAGCACCTGCGCCTCCACGAAGTGGCCGATCCGCGCCTTGGCCATGACCGGGATGCTGACGGCCTCCATGATCTTCTCGATCACTTCAAGGGACGCCATGCGCGCGACGCCGCCTTCGCGCCGGATGTCGGCCGGCACGCGCTCCAGCGCCATCACCGCGCACGCTCCCGCGGCCTGTGCGATCGTCGCCTGCTCGGGCGTGGTGACGTCCATGATGACGCCGCCCTTCAGCATCTCGGCCAGCCCGCGCTTCACGCGCGCGGTTCCTCGTTCGGTGGTCACGTTCGCCTCCCGGTCCTCGTACGCCGCACTCATGCTAGCCGCGCGCGCGACCCGCGTTCGAGCCGATAACGCCGAACGGGGCCCGACGGGCCCCGTTCGCGCCGGAAGGTCGTGCCTCAGCCGATCGTGCCCTCTTCGCCGTCGACGACGTAGTTCGCCCCGCTGGGGCCGTCGCCGTCGCCCGTCAGCGCCAGCATCAGGTCGAGTGCCGTCCGCATCACGATATGGCTCGAGCTGGACTCGGTCGCGTGACCCGCCACCGGCGAGGAATAGGTCTCGTCGATCCGGCCGATCGCGTGGCGCGTCAGCGACGTGTTGTCGGCGTTGCCGCCGCCCGGCTCGCGCCGCGCCACCGTGTAGAAGTCGGTCACCGCTCCGTTCGCGCGCAGGCCCGCGACCAGCTCGACGGCTTGGTCGTAGGGAACGAGGCCGTCGTCGAGGCCGTGGATCACCGCGATGCCTTGCAGCCCGCTCGCCGCGATGTCCGGCGTGCGCAGCACGACCGCGCCTTCGGCGTAGGACATCGGCTCATCGGCGATCGTGCCGCCGTGCTCGGCTTCGATGTCGGCCTTCGCCCGCGCGATGAACGGGTCCGTGGGCTCGGCGGCGGTTGCCTCGAGGTAGGTCTCGATCACGTTGGCCGCCGGCTCGGCCGCGATCCAGTAGTCGAACAGCGGCGAACCGTCCCCGCGTGTCGCGCCCGCGGCGGCGGCCAGCCCCGACGCGTTCCCGCCCATGCTCACCCCGAGCAGGATGACCGTGTCGATCGTCGAGCACGACCCGAGCACGTTCTGCGCCAGGCCGATCGAGTCGTCGGCGCCCTCCTGCACGAACCAGCCGCGCACGTTGCCGTCGTCGTCGACGTAGGTGCCCGTGTAGTCCAGCGCGAAGGCCATCGCCCCGGCCATCGCGGCCTCCTTCAAGTGGCCGAGCCAGGACGAGCTGGTGTGCCCGTAGCCGTGCATCATCACAACGAGCGCGCTCGGCGCCTCCGCGGGGAACGCGATCCGCCCGCCGTAGCCCCACGCCGTCGTGGGGAGCGGCGTCGCATGCGGGTTCCCGGCGCACGGCACCTGCGCCTGCGCCGGCGGTGCGCCCCCGAGGGCAAGCGCGAGCACGGCGACGACCGCGGCCGATCCGATGGTTCGCTTCATGGCTGGATATCCCTTCTGGCCGTCATAAGGCACGTTTGTTCACCAAGAGTTCGACAAAGGGCGAGCCGCCCCTTCCGAGGCATCTCAGGGCGAAACGGAAAGCCCGAACCTTCCCGACGGCTCGCCCGTCCCTACAGCCCGCCCGGTCCTACAGCTCGCGCAGCACGCGAATCCGCTCGTCCATCGGCGGATGGGTGTGGAAGAGCCGGTTGACGCGGCTCTGCAGGGTGGCCTTCTGCTCGTCCAGGGGCGACTCGATCCACAGGTGACCGGTCGCGTGCGCGGCGGTGCGCACGACCGTGGTGTCGGCACGCAGCTTCTCCAGCGCGGAGATCAGGCCGGGCGGGTACCGCGTGAGCTGGACGCCGCTCATGTCGGCGAAGAACTCCCGGCGCCGGCTCACCGCGGCGCGCATGATGCTCGCGAAGAGCGGCATCAGCAGCGACGCGAGGATGCCCACCAGCACGAGGATGCCCACCGCGCCCCCGTCGCCGCCGCGGCGCCGGCCGCCGCCCCACCAGAACGCGCGCAGCGACCAGTCCGCCAGCAGGACGATCACGCCGACGAGCGTCGCGACGATCGCCATCACGAGGGTGTCGCGGTTCTTCACGTGCGCAAGCTCGTGCGCGACGACGCCTTCCAGCTCCACCCGGTTCATCTTCTCCAGCAATCCGGTCGTCATCGCGATCGAGGCGTGCGCGGGGTCGCGGCCGGTCGCGAAGGCGTTCGGCGCCGGGTCCTCGACGACGTAGACGCGAGGCTTGGGGATGCCCGCGGCGATCGCGAGACCCTCGACCAGGTTGTGCAGGCGCGGCTGCTCGGCATGGGTCACCTCGCGGGCGCGACTGAGACGCAGCACGATCTTGTCGCCGTTGCGATAGGAGTTCCACGCCATGAAGACCGCGAACACGACTGCGATGCCCAGGCCCAGCGGGCCGTAGCCGAACAGCCAGCCGAAGAGCCAGCCGAACGCCAGCACGACGAGGACGAACGCGGCGATGAGCAGCGCGGAGCGACGAACGTTCTTCTCGAGTTGCTCGTACATGATCCTTCACAGGGCACGCGGCACCGCGGATGCGGTCGCGCGCCGGGCTAGAACTGGACGTTGACCGGGCCGGTCGCGGCCTCTTCGACCTCGAAGAAGTCGCGCGCCGCGAACGAGAACATCCCGGCGATGACGTTGGACGGGAACTGCTGCACCTTGTTGTTGAAGATCAGGACTTGGTCGTTGTAGAACTGGCGAGCGAACGCGATCCTTCCTTCGGTGCCGGTCAGCTCCTCTTGCAGCGCGAGGAAGTTCTGGTTGGCCTTCAGGTCCGGATAGGCCTCGCTCACCGCGAGCAACTGCCGCAGGGCTTGGGTGATCGCGTTCTCGGCCTGCGCCTGCTCCGTCACGCTCGTCGCCGCGATCCCCGCCGACCTGGCGTGCGCCACGTTTTCGAAGAGCTGCTTCTCGTGCGCCGCGTAGCCCTTCACCGTCTCGACCAGGTTCGGGATCAAGTCGTAGCGGCGCCGGAGCTGCACGTCGATCTGCGACCAGGCGTTGTCGATGCGGTTGCGCAGTCCGACCAGGCCGTTGTAGGTGGCGATCACGAAGATGACGAGGAGCGCGACGACACCCAGGACGATCCACAGAGCGAGCACGGGCGAATCCTACCAAGGATGGCTCGGCGCGCTCCTATCCTCCAAGGGCCTGCCGGTACACCGCTTCGATGCGGCCCGCGACGACCGGCCAGTCGAAGCGCTTGGCTCCCTCGCGGGCGGCCGGCCCCATGCGTTCGAGCCGCGCGCGGTCGCGGATCAGCGCGACGATCGCGGCGGCCAGCGCCTCGTGGTCGTCCACGGGCACGAGCACGCCCGTGCGCCCGTCCTCGACGACCGAGGCGTAGCCGGGGTTCGCGGCCGCGACGACCGGCCGGCCGGCTGCCTGCGCCTCGACCACCGTCAAGCCGAAGCTCTCTCCGCCGATCGCGGGCAGGCACACGATGGTCGACTCCGCGAGGAGCGCGCGCCGCCGTTGCTCTGTGAAACGGCCGGTGAACGTGACGGCGGCGCGCGCGGGCTCCTCCGCCACTGGCGCTTCGCGCGCGGGCTCCGGGTGCGCGAGCAGGGCGCGTTCGAGGCTCGCCCGAAGCGGCCCGTCGCCGGCGAAGACGAAGCGCGCGCCGGGTTCCCGCTCGGCGATCAGCGGGATCGCGCGGGCGAGCACCTGCGGGCCCTTTCGCCGCTCGAGCCGCCCGAAGTACAGGATCGTCGGCGGGCCCGGCGGAGGCGGCGGCACGTCCGCGACCGCGGCGCAGTCGACGCCGTTGGGCACGATCGCGGGCCGAACGCCGAAGACGCGCTCGACGCTCGACGCGGCGGGCTCCGACACCGCGACCGGCTTCGCGATGCGACGGAAGAGCGGCCGCAGCGCCGGACCGGCCGCGCGGTACAGCAGTGAGTCGATGTGGGCGTGGAAGGTCGCCACGACCGGCGCGCGGGCGGCGAGCAGGCTGAGGATGGAGGCGCTCGGCACGAACGGCTCGTGCACGTGGACGACGTCCGGGTCGATCGCGCGAAGGGCGGCGCGCACGCGAAAGGCCATGGCAGGGCTGAAGCCGATCGTGGCGACCGAGCCGTTGAAGGGGATGCCGATCGCGCGCCCCACGCCGGTGACGTCCGCCGGCCCGTTCGCGGGCGCGATCACCGAGACGTCGTGCCCGCGCCCGGCCAGGTGCCGGCGAAGGTCGGCGATGTGGGCGTTGGCCCCGCCGGGCGTCGTCCATGCGTACGGCGAAACGATCGCGACCTTCATTGCTCGGTCCAGAACCGGCTGAACATGTGCCATTGCGCGGGCGCGGCGCCGATCAGCTCCTCGAAGGCGCCGGCGATCCCCTGCGTCAGCTCGCGCACCGCGTCGGGGTCGTCCGCGGTTCGCGCCGGCAGCGGGGGCAGCACGCGCGCGAACCAGTTGCGATCCTCGCGCTGATAGATCGCCGCCGCGATGATCGGGGCGCCGGATCGTAGCGACAGCACGGCGGGCCCGGCCGGCATCGAGGTCGGCCGTCCGAACATCGTCACGGGGACCCCGGCCGCGGTGAGGTCGCGATCGGCGACCAGCGCGACCGGCCGCCCCGCGCGCAGGTACTCCAGGCACTGCCCGGTCGCGTCGGTCCCCCGCTCCAGCGGGATGATCGTCATGCCGAGCGCTCGCCGGTGGGCGATGAACCGCTCGAAGACCATGCGCGGCTTCAGCACCTCGGCGACCGCCACGAGCGGATAGCGCTCGGCCACCCACCGCCCGCCCGCGTCCCAGTTGCCGATGTGCGGCGTGGCGAGCACGACGCCCTTGCCCTCCGCGTAGGCCTTGTCGATGTGCTCGATGCCTTCGATCGTGAAGCGCGCCGTCAGCTCCGCCGAGGTCAAGTCTTCCATCCGGAACGTCTCCGCCCAGTAGCGCCCGTACCAGCGAAACGCTTCGCGCACCGTCGCCTCGAGATCTGCCGCGGGAACGAGCGGCTCGAGGTTGCGCCGCACGACGGCTCGCCGCCGCTCGTTCGTGCGGTGGGAGCGCATGCTCATCGCCTCGAAGCCCGCGCGAACGAGCGGCTCGGGCAGCAGCCGCGCCAGGCGCCACCCGACCAGCCACGCGATGCCCGAAAGAAAGGAGCGAACGCGCGCGATCATGCCCCTCGCGCTTGCTTCCAGACCGAGCGCGTGCGGCCTGCGAGCGTCACGAGCGTGAGCGCGGCGGTGATCCACATCGCGACGGTGACGTAGCCCAGGATCAGCCCGGCGCAAATCACGACCGCGCGCTCCGCGCGCTCCCCCAGGCCGCTGCTCGCGCGATAGCCGAGCGCCTCCGCCTTCGCGCGCGCGTACGGCACCGCGAGCGACAGCACCAGCGCGACGAGCGCCGCCGCGACCATCATCCGGTCCTCGCGCGCGGCGCCCAGCCACACGACCGCTCCGAACAGCACCCCGTCGGCGAGGCGGTCGGCGACGGAGTCCAGGAATCCGCCCCACGGCGTGACGCGTCCGGTCGCGCGCGCCAGGGCCCCGTCGAAGACATCGATCAGGAACGCGGGGATGAGCAGGATCCCGCCGAGCACCGTGCGGCCGGCCGCGACCAGCAGCGAGCAGCCGGTCATCGCGGCGAGCCCGAAGATCGTCAGCGCGTCGGGGGTGATGCGCGCGCGCGCGAGGACGCGGCCGGTGCCCGTCGTGATCGGCTCGATGACCGGCCGGAGCTTGTCGGCTAGCACGGCGCAAGCATACGGCTCGCCCGTCGCCGCTCCGAACCGCCTCGCTATAATCGCGAACCCGCTCGTTTTCGGGCATGTCTGGCGTCGACTCCGGAGGAACCGTGAAGACCTACGCTCCCGAGAAGATCCGCACCATCGTGCTCGTCGGCCACTCCTCGGCCGGCAAGACCTCCCTGGCGGAGGCGTTCCTCTACAAGGCCGGCGTCACGACTCGCATGGGCAAGACCGAGGAAGGCAACACGGTCTCGGACTTCGACCCCGACGAGACCGAGAAGCAGATCTCCGTGTCCCTGTCGCTGCTCCCCTTTGAATGGAAGGAGCACAAGGTCAACCTGATCGACACGCCGGGCTTCGCCGACTTCTTCGGCGACACCGAGGCGGGCCTGCTCGCGGCCGACGCGGCGATCTTCGTCGTCAGCGCGGTGGACGGCTTGGAGGTGCAGGCGCGCGTCGCCTGGGACGTCGCCGAGCGCCTGAAGCTCCCGCGCATCGTGGTGATCAACAAGATGGACCGCGAGCGCGCCGACTACCAGGCGACGCTCGACCAGCTCGTCGACACCTGGGGCGCCCGGATCGCGCCGGTGCACATGCCGGTCGGGCAAGAACACGACTTCCGCGGCGTCGTCGACTTGCTCAACGAGAAGGAGATCACCTACGAGGGCGGCACGGCGTCCGAAGCGCCGCTCGCCGCCGACCACGCCGCGGAGATCGACAAGCTGCACGAGCGCCTGATGGACTCCGTCGTCGAGGCAGACGAGTCGCTGATGGAGCGCTACCTCAACGAGGAGACGATCGAGCCGAAGGAGATCGTCGCCGGCCTGCACAAGGCCATCGCCGCGGGCACGACCGTGCCGGTGCTGTGCACCGCGGCGACGTCCGCGATCGGCGTCGACGTGCTCGCCGACTTCATCGTCGACGAGCTGCCCTCGCCCAGAGAGCGCACCGTCGCGGCGACAAAAGCCGGCGAGGAGATCGAGCTTGGCTGCGATCCGTCCGGGCCGCTCGTCGCGCAGGTGTTCAAGACGCTTTCGGACCCCTACGTCGGCAGGCTGAGCTACTTCCGCGTGTTCTCCGGCACGCTGCGGCCGGACGCGACCGTGACCAACGTCGGCAAGAAAGCCGACGAGCGCATCGGCAACGTCCTGGCGATCCGCGGCAAGGAGCAGGAGCCGGTGCCCGAGGTGCCGGCCGGCGACATCGCCGCCGTCGCGAAGCTGAGCGAGACGACCACCTGGGACACGCTCGGCGACAAGGGGTCGGCGATCGAGCTGCCGCGCCTCGAGCTGCCGCCGCCGGTGTACTCGCTGGCGATCGCGCCGAAGTCGAAGGGCGACGAGGACAAGCTCTCCTCCGGGCTGCAACGCATCGCGGCCGAGGACCCGACCTTCCGCTGGGAGCGCAACCCCGACACCAAGCAGACCGTGATCAGCGGCATGGGCGACACCCACCTGGAGGTCGTCATCCGGCGGCTCGCCCGCCACCACGTCGAGGTCGAATCCTTCACGCCGAAGGTCCCCTACCGGGAGACCATTCGCGGGACCGGCAAGGCCGACGGCCAGCTCAAGAAGCAGACGGGCGGGCGCGGGCAGTTCGCGCGGTGCTCGATCGAGATGAGCCCGCGGCCGCGCGGCGAGGGCTACGAGTTCGAAGACGCGATCGTCGGCGGCTCGATCCCCAACAACTTCATCCCCTCGGTCGACAAGGGCGTCCGCAAGGCGATGGAGGAAGGCCCGCTCGCCGGCTACCCGTTCGTCGACTTCAAGGTCAAGCTCTACGACGGCAAGTACCACGACGTCGACTCCTCCGACATCGCCTTCCAGATCGCCGCGGGCATGGCGTTCAAGGACGCAGCGACCGCGGCGGGGCTCGTGCTGCTGGAGCCCGTCGGGAACCTGATGGTGATCATCCCCGACGAGAGCGTCGGCGACATCATGGGCGACCTCTCGGCGCGCCGCGCGCGCATCGAAGGCACCGACGCGATCGGCAAGGGCTGGACGCAAATCAAGGCCAAGGTGCCGATGGGCGAGATGCTGCGCTACGCGATCGACCTGCGATCGAAGACCGGCGGGCGCGGCAGCTTCACGCTCGCCCCCAGCCACTACGAAGAGGCGCCCGGGCAGGTACAGGAGAAGGTCGTCGCCGAAGCGCGGGCGCAGAAGGCCGAGGCGGAGAAGAAGTAGCCCGCGTCAGGCCGGCGGCGCGGCGCCCGCGTCGCCGGGATCGACTGGGGTCGTCCGCACGTCCGCCGGCGGTTCGCGCGCCACGACGCGCAGCCCGTCCGGCTCGGCGCCGGCCAGCAGCCGGCGCAGCCGCCCTTCGAGCCCGCGGGCCAAGCCGGTGAAGAACGCAGCCTTGCCCTCGAAGACGCGCTCCAGCCTGCTGCCGAGCGAAAGCACGCCCCACATGCGATCGTCGTCGAGCAGCGGCAGCGCGATCAGCGAGGCGACGTCCTCGTTGGTGAGCACGTCCCCGACGAGCCCGAGGTCGCGCTCGCGCACCTTCACCATGACGGCTCCGCCCGTTGCCAGCTCGTCGGCGATGCGCCGCGTGTCGGGCGTCATGTCGGCCGCGAGTTCCGTGCCGGGGCCGAGCGCGACGCCCCCGGGCGGCCAGACGGCGACGATCCGGTACGTGCCGGGCGGGCCGAACGTGCCGACGTGCGCCTCGATGAGCACGAAGTCCTCGCTCAGGGTCTGCGCGATCGCCGCGAGCGCCTCGCCGAGGTCTTCGGCGTGGACCGCCTCGCGAACGGCCTCACGCAGCACTCCGAACAATCCGGCGGCGCTCATGCAGCGGTCAGACTACCCGCGTTCGGACGTTTTGAGCACCCCTGCGAGCTTCGCGTAGGTCTGGTCCAGCGTCTCGGGCATGACCTTCGTATCTCCGACCGTGCTCATGAAGTTCGTGTCGCCCGACCACCGCGGCACGACGTGGGTGTGGAGGTGATCGACGATGCCCGCGCCAGCGGCGCTCCCTTGATTGACGCCGATGTTGAAGCCGTGCGGGCGGTACGCCTCTTCCAGGGCGCGCACGCATCGCGCGGTGAGCGCGGCCATCTCGGCATGCTCGTCCGGCGTCAGCTCGTCGTAACGCCCGCAATGCCGGTACGCGGCCACCATCACGTGACCCACGTTGTAGGGGAACTTGTTGAGCATCACGAACGCCAGCGCGCCGCGAAGCACGATCAGCGACGGCTCGTCCTGCGACGCGCCGAGCGCCGGCAGCTCGCAGAAGAGGCAGCCCTCGTGCCGCTCGTCGCCCTTGATGTACGCCATGCGCCAGGGGGTCCAGAGGCGCCGCATCAGTAGCGCAGGGTCAGCTCGCGCGCGGCGATCTCGTCGGCGACGACGCCCGCGAACTCGTCGGCGGCGACGCCGAACCGCGGCTTGCCGCCGTGCGGGCGAACCGCGACGGTCCCGGCCTCGACCTCCTTGTCCCCCACGACGAGCACGTAGGGCACCTTCGCGACCTCGGCGTTGCGCACCTTGTGCTGCATGGTCTCGCGCGAATCGTCGATCTCGACGCGCACGTCGCGCGCGCGCAGGCCGGCGGCGACCTTCTCCGCGTAGCCGGCGTGCCGGTCGGCGATCGGCACGACGACCGTCTGCACCGGCGCGAGCCAGGTGGGGAACGCGCCCGCGAAGTGCTCGACCAGGACGCCGACGAACCGTTCGATCGATCCGAACAGCGCGCGATGGATCATCACCGGGCGCCGCTTGACGTTGTCCTCGTCGGTGTATTCCAGGTTGAAACGCTCGGGCAGGTTGAAGTCGACCTGGATCGTCGCCACCTGCCAGTAGCGCCCGATCGCGTCGCGCACGTCGATGTCGATCTTCGGCCCGTAGAACGCGCCGTCGCCCTCGTCGACCTGGAACGCGAGCCCCGCCCGCTCCAGCGCCTGCGGGATAGCGGCTTCGGCGTGCGCCCACCCCTCGTCGGATCCCACGTACTTGTCGGGCTTGGTCGAGAAGCGCACGCGGTCCGGCGTCATGCCCACCGTCGCGTACAGCTCGCGGAAGAAGTCGATCACGCCGACCAGCTCGTCCACCACCTGGTCCTCGCGACAGAAGATGTGCGAGTCGTCCTGGGTCAGTCCGCGCGCGCGCAGCAGTCCGTGCAGCACGCCCGACCGCTCGTATCGATAGACGGTGCCCAGCTCCGACAGGCGCAGCGGGAGTTCGCGGTACGACCGGGTGCGCGACCGGAAGATCAAGACGTGGAACGGACAGTTCATCGGCTTGGCGTAGTACTCCGAGCCGTCCTCGTCCTGCATCGGCGGGAACATGTTGTCCTTGTAGAACCCGAGGTGGCCGCTGGTCTCCCACAGCGTGCCCCGCCCGATGTGCGGGGTGAAGACCGGCTCGTAGCCGCGCGCGAGGTGCATCTCGCGCGAGAGGTCCTCCAGCGTGGTGCGGACGATCGCGCCCTTGGGATGCCACAAGGCGATCGCGGGACCGACCTCCTCAGGCCAGGAGAACAGCTCCAGCTCCCGGCCGAGCTTGCGGTGGTCGCGCTTCTCGGCCTCCTCCAGCATCTTCAAGTGCGCCTTCAGCGCCTTCGGCGACTCCCACGCGGTGCCGTAGATCCGCTGGAGCATCGGGTTGCGCTCGTCGCCGCGCCAGTACGCGCCGGCCACGCGCATCAGCTTGAACGCCGGGATGCGGCCGGTGTGCTCGACGTGCGGGCCGCGGCAGAGGTCGGCCCATGCGCCGTTGCGGTAGACGCTGATCGCCTCGCCGGCGCCTTCGGCTTCCTCGACGCCCTGGATGATCTCGATCTTGAACGGCTGGTCGGCGAAGCGCACGAGCGCGTCGGCGGTGGACAGCTCCTCGCGCTCGAACGCCTGGGACTCGGCCATGATCTCGCGCATCTTCGCCTCGATCGCCTCGAGGTCTTCCGGGGTGAACGGGCGGCCGATGTCGAAGTCGTAGTAGAAGCCGTCCTCGATCGCGGGCCCGATCGCGTACTTGGCGCCGGGGAACAGCGCGCACACCGCTTGCGCCATCACGTGCGCGGCCGAGTGGCGCAGGACCTCTCGCCCCTCGCCGGAATCGGCGGCAACCTGCCGCCCGTCGGTGAGCGTGATCTGCCCCGCCATCGTCCCGCGTCCTTCCGCCGTCAGCCGAACCGCTTCTCCACGACCCGCACCCACGCCCGCTCGACCGATTCGAACGGCCTGTCCAGGACGCGGCGCGACGCTCGGTCGAGATGATAGCCCGGGGTCCCCGGCGAGGTGAGCCGATATCGACCGAGCGCCCGGAGCAGACGCGCCGAGGACCCGTCGCCGAACCGCTCGTCGACGAAGGCGGCGAAGTCGGCCGCCGCTTGGTAGGAGAAGTGGATGCGCTCGTTCGGCGGACGGCCGAACTCCTCGTCGCGCGGCAGCCGTCCCGGCGCTTGGCCCGCGCGGACGAACGCGGCCAGCGTCGCGGTCGCCTGCGCGCCCTGCTCGCCGTAGATCTGCGCCACGCCCTCGATCAGCCACGCCGGCGTCGAGGGTCCCATGCGGTTCCGGGACGCGACGTGGAGCATCTCGTGGCCGAGCGTGTCGCGCCGGAAGGAGTCCTGGTAGCCGAAGAACGTCGCCGGCTGCAGGAAGACTCGAGAGGCGGTCAGCTCGATCGAGCCGTCTCGCAGCAGCACGCTCGACGCGGCGAAGGCCACGAAGGGAGACAGGTCCTGCGTCGTCTTGAACGTGCGTTGCAGCTCGCCGACCGAGGACGGGATCACGACGACGATCGACCGGTCCCAGCCGAAGGGCCAGGTCCGCGCGTCGTGCGCGATCGCGGCCTCGGTGTCGCGCGCGATCCGCGCCGCGGTGGACGGCTCGCCGTGGTGCAGGACGAGCACCGGTCCCCGGCGGTGCGCCGCGACCGGCGCGAAGTCCCACGGGCTGCGCGCGGAGAGCAGGCCGGCGTCCTCCAGTCCCGCATCGTCGTGCACGTGCCACACGCCCCCGCGGCGCACGACCGTCAGGTAGAGCGCGTCGTTGAACGGCTCGGCGTCGAAGCCTTCGAAACCGATGAACTCTTCCACGGCGACGACATGCACCTCGTTTCCCGCCGGCGCTCGCTCGAGCAGCGGCGCGAGGTCCTGATAGGTGTCCTCGGTATAGGCGAGCGCGTAGCGGTCGATCGGAAGCTCGCCCATGCCGTCGAACCACGCCAGCCGCGCGCGCCGGAAGCCGGGCCGCGCGCCGGCCATCGTCTCGGCGAACGCCTCGCGATCCCGATCGAGCACCGCGCTCGCCCGCGCTTCCAGCAAGCGCAGAACCTCGCGCCGCCAGGCCGGCGTTGCTTCCCGCGCGCGAGCGGCCGACGGAGCCAGGGCGAGCAGTCCGGCCGCCAGGATCGCGAGAGCGGCGGCCCGAGTCCGGCTCATCGCCGCCGCTTCGGCTTCTCCTCGGTCTCCTGGATGCCTTCCATCAGGTCGTGGAGCGAGCCGTAGGTCTGGGCATCCGACCACAACGTCTTGCGCCGTTCCTCGATCTCGTCGCCGCCGCCGAGCGCCCGCTCCACGGCGGCCTGCAACTCCGAGGGCAGGAACGGCTTTGCGATGTGGTCGAGCGCGCCGAGGCCGACCTCCTTGGTCACGCCGCCCGGATCGTGCTTGGCGGTGACGACGATCACGCGCGTGGTCTCGCGCCCCTTGAGCTGCCGCAGCTCTTCCAGGACCGCGAAGCCGCCCTTGCGCGGCATCATGATGTCCAACACCACCAGGTCGAACCGGCGCTTCTTGATGCGGTCGATTGCCTCCTCGCCGTTCTCGGCGAGCGTGACCGTGTGCTCGTCCATCTCCAGGGTGGCCTTGATCAGGTATCGGATATCCGGATCGTCGTCGACCACCAAGATGTTCGCCATCGTGGAAACCCCTTGCTCCGCGCCGGCTCGATTCCCGGCGGACGTTCCATCTTCTCACAGGCATGGACGAGCCGTCCACGACCACGGCTCCTTCGGCGATCGGTGGTGGGCGCACGAGGACTTGAACCTCGGACCCCTGCCGTGTGAAGGCAGTGCTCTCCCGCTGAGCTATGCGCCCTGCTCGGGCAGGGAGTATAGCCCCGCGCGGGCCGGCTCGAACCGGCATTGCGGCTACAGTTCGGCGCGTGGGTCGACGAGTGCTCGCCGGCGTCATCGCGGTGCTCATCCTGGGCGCGATCGCGGTGTTCTCGCAGGACGACGCGGCGCTGGAGCGCTTTCGCGAGCGGGCCGACGCCGTGTGCGCGGACGCCTCGCTGGAACTCGGGCTCGTGCGGCCTCCCGACGCCGACGACGTGGAGGGATACCTCGCGTTCCTGGACTCCTCGCTGGAAGCCAACCGCAGGGCGGAACGTCGATTCGAGACCCTGACGCCGCCGGCGGCGCTGGAGTCGCGGCTGCAGGACCTCGTCGACCACGTTCGCGCGGCGAACGAGGGTCTGGCGAACCTGCGCGACGCGATCGAGGCGGGGGATCGTGCGGGCGTCGACGCCGCGCTCGCCGCGACCGAGGTCGCCAAGGAGCGGTTCCGCAACGTCGCGACCGAGCTGGGTCTGAACGCCTGCTCGTCCGGCTAGGGACGCGTGGCCGGGAACGGCGCGAGTCGGCTACGAGCGCCGCGAGTCGTAGCGCGGGCGCATCGCGATCAACACCATGCCGAGCGCGACGACGAACGCCGCGCCGATGACCCGCGCCTTCGCGGTGAAGTTCGTCAGGTGCAGCTCCACGCACGGGTATTCGGCCGTGAGGTCGGCGCCGCACGACAGCGGCTCGTAGCCTTCGTCCTCGAAGACGCGCGCCGCGCGCTCGCGGGTCAACGGCACGTCCTCCGGATACCGGTCGGAAGCCACCGCGACCGTCGTCGACAGCACGAGCAGCGCCCCGATCAGCAAGCCGAGCCGCCGGGGATCCGATCGCCGGAGGACGGACGGCCTCAACGCCCTCACCGCGAGCGCGGGCAGCCGCAGGATCGATTCGATCAGTCCCATCGCCGACGAAGGCTACCGAGCGCCGCGCGTCGCGGCCGAGCCTTGCCGCCTGCTCGTACAACATGTACCATTCAGAATATGGGAAGTGTACCGTTAGAGGTAGGAGTCCGGGAGTTGCGCGACCGGCTGCGCCGTTGGCTCGAGGTCGTCGAGCGAGGCGACGAAGTAACGATTACGGCGCGGGGCAAGCCCGTTGCGCGGCTCGTCGGCGTGTCGACGCCTGCGGCGCTCGACCGCCTGATTGCCGAAGGCGTGGTGATGCCGGCGAAACGGCCCAGACGACCGGACCGAACCCATCGCCGCGTGCGAGCACGAGGAACCGTGTCCGACCTGGTCGCTGAACAGCGTCGGTGAACACCTACTTCGAGACGTCGGCCATCATCAAGCTCGTCATCGAAGAAGCCGGTTCAGCACACGCGGGAGCGCTGTGGGACGCATCGGACCTCGTCCTCACGAGCATGCTCTCCTACGCCGAAGCGCGAGCAGCCCTCGCCGCGGCTCGCCGCGCCAAACGCTTGACCGCTGCGACGCTCGGACAAGCCAAGAACGCACTAGAAACCCGCATGCGAGAGATCGAACTCATCGAGGTCACCGCCGACGTCGTCCGGTCGGCCGGAGATCTCGCCGAACGCCACGGCCTGCGAGGCTATGACGCCGTCCACCTCGCGTCGGCACTAGCCCTGGGGGTCGAAGATGTCGTGCTCGCGACGTGGGATCGAGACCTCGCACACGCAGGCCGACAGGCAGGCTTCGCCATCGCCGGTCTGCTGCCCAGGCCCTGAATCACGCGCGCCTCTTCCGAGACCCATCGTCATACGTGAGACGCCGCCGGTCCTTCTATCAATGGAAGCCCAGTGGGCGATAGAGGACTTGAACCTCTGACCTTCGGCGTGTCGAGCCGACGCTCTAGCCAACTGAGCTAATCGCCCTGGGAGCGGGTAGCCTACCGCACCATGTCTCGCACGTCCGCACGAACGACCGCCCACATGCGCCGGCAGCTTGGGACGCGCGCGGCCGGCGCGATCGCCGCGGCGCTGCTGCTGTCCTCGTGCGTCGGCCGGACGACGAGCGCCACGTTTACCAGCAGAGGCAGCTTCAGCATCGCGGGACAGCCCGTCGCGGAAGGCCCGCAGGGAGCGCGCACGGCCACGGCCGTGCGCGTCCTCGACGGCGACACGATCGAGGTTCGGCTGAAGGGCAAGACCGAGCGCGTTCGCCTGACGGGCATCGACACGCCGGAGGCGGGCGAGCCCTACGCCGGCGAGGCGACGGCGCTCACCGCGCAGCTCGTCGCCGAAGGGGCGACCGTGTGGCTGGAGTACGGTCCCGATCGCCGCGACGAGCACGGACGGCTGCTCGCATGGGTATGGCTGCGCAAGCCGGGACGCACCGACGCCGCCGTCCGCACCCGGATGCTCAACGCGCGCTTGATCCGAGCCGGGCTCGCGACCAAGCTCACGATCGCCCCGAACGACGAGTACGCCGGCCTTTTCGCGCGCTGGGAGTACGCCGCGCGCGACGCGCAGCTCGGCATGTGGGAATAGGAGACGCCGTGGCACTCGAGATCGGTCAGCACGCACCCGACTTCACGTTGCGCGACACCGACGGCGTATCTGTCACGCTCAGCGAGTTCCGCGGGCAGAAGAACGTTCTGCTCGTGTTCGTCCCCTTCGCCCTGACGCGCACGTGCACCGCGGAGTTCTGTCAGCTCCGCGACGAGAACGCGGACATGGTCCAGGATCCGGACCTGGAGGTGCTCGGCATCTCGTGCGATCCCACATGGGTGCTGCGCGCGTGGAAGAACAAGGAGTCCTACATCAACCGGTTCGTGTCGGACTTCTGGCCGCACGGCGAGGTTTCGCGCGCGTACGGGACCTTCGACGAAATCGTCGGCGCGCCCATGCGGTGCACCTTCCTGGTGGACAAGGAGGGCGTCGTCCGCTTCGCCGAATACAACACGCTTGCGACGGTGGGCGAAGCTCGCGATCAAAGCGCCTGGCGCGCGGCACTTGCGGCGCTCTAGGCCCAACCGCGCCGAGTGACGTGTCCGGCATCGTGGGATAGCGACGTCCCGGGCTAGTCGAATCGTGCCGGTCGAATCTACTCGTGCGGTCTATACGGCCGTCGCGCTCTTCGTTCGAAGGGTTGAAGGTCCGCCCACACCGTGAGGGGCACCCGCCCCGAAAGAAGCCCGGCCGGATCCTGAAGGAGGCTGCCTTATGACCTCGACCGTTGCCCTCCGGCCTCGCTTCACAAGCGCCACGGCCGCGCTCGCGTTGCTCGCCACGCTCCTGGCCGGCGCGCCGGCGTTGGTGGCCGCGCCGCTGGAGGACCTCGGCGACAAGATCGAGCGCATCCTGGCGCAGCGCGCCGCGAGCACGCCCGACGAGGGTGTCTCGGCGATCGTCTCCAAGCGCGCGCCGGGCAGCGCGAGCCTCGAGCAAGCCGTCGTCGCGGGCGGCGGCCGGATCGACGAGCAGCTCCCGATCGTCGACGGGTTCTCCGCCACGTTCCCCGCGCGCCTCGTCCCGGTGCTGGCGGCCGACGCGAACCTGCGATCGCTGTCGCTGAACCGCACGGGGAAGTTCGAGCAGTTCTCCTACGACGAGAGTTCCTCGGTGGCCTCGACCACCCCGAAGTTGATCAATGCGACCTCGCTGTGGTCCGGTGGCAACTACGGCCAGGGCGTCGGCATCGCGGTCATCGACACCGGCGTCTCGCCCATGAACGACTTCGTCGCGAACGGCGGGCGGATCGTTCACGGACCCGACCTTTCGGGTGAGAACAACCTCGTGGACTCCTACGGGCACGGCACCGTGATGGCCGGCATCATCGCCGGCGACGGCTACGACTCGCAGAGCAACGCGGCCGGCGCCCGGGTCGGTGTCGCGCCGCGCGCCTGGATCGTGTCGGTGAAGGTCGCCGGAGCGAACGGCGTCACCGACGTCTCGACGGTGCTCGCCGCGATGCACTGGGTGGCCGCCTACCGCGACCAGTTCAACATCCGCGTCGTGAACCTCTCCTGGGGCACGAGCGGCACGCAGAGCTACCGCTACGACCCGCTGAACTACGCGGTCGAGCGCCTCTGGGCGCTCGGCGTCACGGTGGTCGTCGCCGCGGGCAACAGCGGCCCGACCAACGGCACGATCACCAAGCCGGCCGACGACCCGTTCGTCATCACGGTCGGCGCCTACAACGACGCGCAGAACACCGACCCGGCCGACGACAGCGTTCCGGGCTGGTCTTCGCGCGGTCCGACCGCCGCGGACGGTCTGGCGAAGCCCGACGTCGTGGCGCCCGGACGCCTGATCATCTCCGCCCGCTCCTACGGCTCCACGGTCGAGCAGACCTACCCCAAGGCGCTCTACGCGCCGTCCTACATCCGCGGCAGCGGCACCTCGCAAGCCGCCGCGGCGACGTCCGGCGCGGCCGCGTTGCTGATCCGCCAGAAGCCGCACCTGTCCCCCGCGCAGGTCAAGTACGCCCTCAAGCAGACGGCGAACCCGATTGCCTCGACCAGCTCCACGATCCAAGGAGCGGGCCGGATCAACCTCGCCGCCGCCGCCGCCTCGACGGACGAGGGGTACGCGAACGCGACGACGCAGCCCGGTGACGGACTGGGATCGCTGGAGCTGTCTCGCGGCGGGACCCACGTCGAGACCGACTGCGACGGCGACGGCGTCGCGACTGTCATCCAGGGCGAGATCACCGCGCAGTGCCAAGCCTGGGACGGCGCTTCGTGGACCGGGGCCTCGTGGACCGGCGCATCCTGGACGGGCGCGTCGTGGACGGGCGCGTCCTGGACCGGGGCCTCGTGGACGGGCGCGTCCTGGACGGGGGCCTCGTGGACGGGCGCGTCGTGGACCGCCGGCTCGTGGACGGGCGCGTCGTGGACGACGACCGACTTCTCGGGCGCGTCCTGGACCGGAGCGTCGTGGACCGGGGCCTCCTGGACCGGCGCATCCTGGACGGGCGGCTCGTGGACCGGCGCATCCTGGACGGGCGGCTCGTGGACCGGCGCATCCTGGACGGGCGCATCGTGGACCGGCGCATCCTGGACCACCGGCGAGTACGACGAGTGGACCACCGGCGAGTACGACGAGTTCCTCACCGCCTTCTGGGGGAGCCGCCCGCCGCCGGGCGTGTACCTGGCGGGCGAGCCCTACCGGCCCGCGCCTCGGATCCGGACGCCCTAGCCCCGGGCCCGAACCTCATCCGGAGATGCAATCGCGACGAAGGATCCCGGAACGATGAGCCAACGCGCACGCCTGTACATCGGTGGTGTCATCGCAGGGGGAGCGTCGGTCGTCTTGGCGGCGGCCCCGCGCGGCGGGTGGACGGCGCGCGAGGCCATCATGCTCGCCGGCTTCTCGGCGGCGATGATCATGGCCGAGCGCTTCGTCATCCACCTGCCGTTCCGCGAGCAGACCGTGTCCTTCTCGCTCGTCGAGATCGTGATGACCTTCGCGCTGTTCGTGCTGCCGGCCGGCTCGGTCGTGCTCGCCACCGCGAGCGGGATGGCCGGCGGACAGCTCCTCCGGCGCCGCCCGCTGCCGAAGGCGGCGTTCAACACGGGCATGTACGCGCTCGCCGCCGCCGCGGCGGTCGGCGTCTTCACGCTGCTTCGCGCGCCGGAGCTGCAGGAGATGCGCACCTACCTCGCGGCGCTCGCGGCGATGTTCGTCTTCTTCCTCGGCAACAAGCTGCTCGTCTCGCTGGTCGTCACCCTCGTCGAAGGGCAGCCCTTCCTGCAGGTGATCGGCGCGCTCGCCGGCGTCATCGTCGCGATCTGGGGAGGCAACGTCGCGCTCGGCGTGCTCGCAGCCCGGCTGCACGCGGCCGACCCGTTCGCGCTGCCGCTGCTGGTCGTGCCGGGCGGGCTCGCCTTCGCCGCCTACCGGGCGTCGGTCCGGTCCAAGATCGAGTCGCGCAGGATGCGGGATCTCTACGCGGCCGGCTCCGCGCTCATCACCAGCATGGAAGCCGCGGAAGACTTCGACCCGTTCCTCGAATGCGCGCGCGACCTCTTCCGCGCGACCGAGGCCGAGATCGTCCTGGTCGACGATCCACGCACGCTGCGCGTCTTCCGCGACGCCGGGCCGGTCGAGACCATCCGGCTGACCGTCCCCTTGCTGACCGAGCGGGACGTCATCGAAGAACTCGACGCGAGGATCCGGTCCCGGGACGCCCGCTCGTCGCTGACGGCCGTCATCGCCGGGGCCGGCGATACCACCGGCGTGCTCGCCGTGTACGACCGGCGCGGCGCCGAGGGCCCCGAGCCGTTCCCGGAGCGCGAACGCGACCTCATCCGGCTCCTGGCCGACGAGCTGTCCATCCGCATCCGAAACATGCGCCTGTTCCGGTCGGTCAGCGAGGAGCGCGCGAAGCTCGCCGACATCGTCGACCACACGACCGACGGCATCTACCAGACCGACCCCGACCGGCGCATCATGAGCTGGAACCCGGCGATGGAGACGATCACCGGCTACACGGCCCAGGAGGCGATCGGGCAGTACTGCTTCAACATCCTGCGCGCGCGCGACGCCGCCGCCGTCAACCTCTGCAACGGCGCGTGCCCGATCCTTGCTGCCTGCAACTCCGGCTCGCACCAGGATCGCGAGGCCGAAGTCATGACGAAGGACGGCGCGGAGCGCTGGATCAGCTACAGCCATTCGCCGGTCCTTGACGCCAACGGCAGCGCCGTGTCCGACGTCGTCGTCGTGCGCGACATCACCGAGCAGAAGCGCCTCCGCGACATGCAGGAAGACTTCACCTCCACGATCTCCCACGAGCTTCGCACGCCGCTGACGCCCTTGAAGGGGTTCCTTCTCACGCTGCTGCGGTCCAACGGACAGCTCGACCCGGCCGAGGTGACGATCTTCCACGAGCGCATGCTCCACCAGACCGAGCGCCTCGAACGGCTCGTCGACGACCTGCTGGAGGTGGCGCGCCTGAAGTCCTCCGGGACCAACGTGTCGCTCTCGGCCGTCAACGTCGACGTGGTGGTCGAGCAGATGGTGAAGGACTTCCGCGCCGCGCACCCGCACCGGGAGTTCGACGTCCGGCTCGATCCTCCCGGACGCGTGGCGCTCGCCGACGGCTACCGGCTCGAGCAGGTGCTCGGCAACCTGTTGCAGAACGCCGTCCGCTACTCACCCGATCACGAACGGATCGAGGTCGTGGCCGAGCAGCGCGGCGACGAGGTCCTCATCGCGGTTCGGGACTACGGCGCCGGCATCGCCAAGCACGAGCAGCGGCGCGTCTTCGAGCGCTTCTACCGGTCCGGCGACCACCTGACGCGCCCCGGCGAAGGCCTCGGCGTCGGGCTCTACATCGCGCGCAGCCTGGCCCAGGCGATGGGCGGGCGGATCGAGCTGGACAGCGCGCTCGGGCGAGGAAGCACCTTCACCGTCCACCTCCCCACCGACGACCGAAGGCGGTATCAGCGACCCCCGCACCTGGCTGGAGGCGGCGTCCGGAATTGAACCGGAGTACAGGGATTTGCAGTCCCTTGCCTCACCACTCGGCCACGCCGCCGTTCATGACGAGAGCCGGACGGCATCCGGCTCTGTGCGAGCGGACGACGGGATTCGAACCCGCGACCCCTACCTTGGCAAGGTAGTGCTCTACCAACTGAGCCACGTCCGCGAAGAGGACCGATTCTACCGGGCGGCCGTAACCACCAGCAACCATCTTCGACTTAGCGGCCGGTCGAGCCGAAGCCTCCGTCGCCGCGCGCGCTCGCGGGCAGCTCGCCCGCCTCACGCACGGTGATCGCCGGCACCGGGACCAGCACGAGCTGCGCGATCCGCTCGCCCGCGCGGAGCACGATCGGCTCGTCGGGGTCCAGGTTCACCAGGAGCACCTTGACCTCGCCCCGATAGCCGGCGTCGATCAAGCCGGGCGCGTTGACGAGACCCAGGCCGAGGCGCACCGCGAGGCCCGAGCGCGGGACCACGAGCCCCGCGTACCCGTTGGGGATCGCGACCGCGAGGCCCGTCGGGACCAGCGCCCGCTCCCCCGGCTTCAGCGAGACGTCCTGGACCGTGGTGAGGTCGAGCCCGGCGTCGCCCGGGTGCGCGCGGGCCGGCAGGCTCGCCGCCGGGTGCAGCCGCGTGACGAGCAGCTCGTCGCTCACGCGCCGCTGTCTAGCTCGAGCGCCGCGGAGTTGATGCAGTAGCGAAGGCCGGTCGGGTTGGGGCCGTCGTCGAACACGTGCCCGAGGTGCCCGCCGCAGCGCGCGCACTTCACCTCCGTGCGCACCATCCCGTACGAGCGGTCGACCTCGGTGACGACGGCGTCGTGAGTGAGCGGCTCGTAGTAGGAGGGCCAGCCGGTCCCGGAGTCGAACTTCGTGTCGCTGCCGAACAGCTCGGCCCCGCACCCGGCGCAGCGGTAGGTCCCGTCCTCGTGCACGTCCCAGTACGTGCCGCTGAAGGCCCGCTCGGTGCCCTTGTTGCGAAGGATCTCGTACTGCTCGGGCGTGAGGCGCTCGCGCCACTCCTCGTCCGTGGCCGGCATCTGCGTCTGGTCGTCCATCGCTCCTCCCGCGTCCCGGCGCGAGCGTACCGCGGCCGGCGCCGCCTCGCCGCGCGCGAGAGCCGCTCGCCCGCACGGGTAGAGTTGCCCCGCCGTGACCGCCTTCCCGCTGGAGCCCGACGCCGGGCAGATGGAGGCGATGGCGCGCGCCGCGACGGCGTACGTCGTCGGCCACCTCGAAGGCTTGCCGGACGCGCCGGCCGCAGACCTGGACGGCGCGGACGACCTGGCCGCGACTTTCCGCGACTCCCCGCCGGAGGAGCCGCGGGCGTTCGAGGAGCTGCTCACGCGCATCGCGCCCGCGGTGGACAAGAGCTTCAACACCGCCGGTCCCGGCTATCTGGCGTTCATCCCGGGCGGCGGGCTCTACAGCTCGGCGCTCGCGACGTTCGTCGCCGGCGCCGTGAATCGCTACACGGCGCTGTGGGCGCCCGCGCCGGCGCTCGCGCAGATCGAGTGGAGCGTCGTGCGGTGGATGGCCGACTTGTTCGGCTACCCGCCCGAGGCGCGCGGGGTGCTGACCTCGGGCGGCTCGACCGCGAACCTGTCCGCGCTGGTGACGGCGCGGCAGGCGGTGCTCGGCGATCGGATCGCGGACGGCGCGCTGTACGTGACCGAGCGCACGCACGCCTCGGTGGCCAAGGCCGCGCGCATTGCGGGCATGCCGCCGGCGGCCGTGCGGACCGTTCCGACCGACACGGCGCTGCGCATGGACGCCGAGGCGCTCCGGTTGATGATCGCGAAGGACCGCGAGAGCGGCGTGCGCCCCTTCTGCGTGGTGGCGTCCGCCGGCTCGACCGACACCGGGTCGATCGATCCGCTGCGGCCGATTCGCGCGCTTACCCGCGACGAGGGCATGTGGATGCACGCCGATGCGGCCTACGGCGGCTTCTTCCAGCTCACCGAGCGCGGACGGCGTGCGTTCGACGGGATCGCCGAGGCCGACTCGATCACGCTCGACCCGCACAAGGGGTTGTTCCTTCCCTACGGGACGGGCGCGCTGCTGGTCCGGGACGGCGAGGCGATGCGACGCGCGCACAGCGAGTCCGCCGCGCACTACCTGCGCGACCTCGCGACCGGCGAGCACGCCGTGAACTTCGCCGACTACTCGACGGAGCTGTCGCGCGACAACCGCGGGCTGCGAATGTGGATCCCGCTCCACCTGCACGGCGTGCGGGCGTTCCGCGAGGCGCTCGACGAGAAGCTCGACCTCACGCGCTTGCTCTACGACGAACTGCGCGCGATCCCGGACATCGAGGTCCCGTGGGAGCCCGAGCTGACGATCGTGGCCTTCCGCGCGCGCGCCGGCGACGATGCGAGCCACGCGCTGCTCGAGCGCATCAACGCATCCAAGCGCGTCTTCCTGTCCAGCACCGTCCTGGACGGACGCACGACCCTGCGCGCGTGCATCGTGAGCCACCGCACCCACCGCGACCGCATCGAGGAAGCCGCGCAGATCATCCGCGACGCGGTCGCCGGCGTGCCCGGCCGGCCGTGACCGCGGCTCCTACGAGCAGCCGCTGGTGGTCCCGCACGCCTGGCAGACGTAGCAGGACCCCGCGGGCTGCATCTTGTTCCCGCAGTTGCTGCACAGGGGCGCGTCGGCCAGCCGGATCGCCTCCGCCGCCGCCGCGACCGAGGTGGAGACCGGGTCGGCCACCGGCGCCGGGCCGGTCGCCTGCGCCGGGCCCGCCTCCTTCGCGGTCTGGTCCTCGCGCCGCTCGGCCGTGGTCATGATGCCGAGCCGCGCCCGCGCCTCCTCGTCCAGGTAGTCGATGGCGAGCCGGCGGAACACGTAGTCCACGAGACTCGTCGCGAACCGGATGTCCTCGTCGTCGGTCATGCCCGAGGGCTCGAAGCGCATGTTCATGAACTTCGCGACGTAGGCCTCCAGCGGCACCCCGTACTGCAACCCCAGCGAGATGCTGATCGCGAGCGCGTCCATCACGCCCGACAGGGTCGAGCCCTGCTTGGAGACCTTCAGGAAGATCTCGCCGAGCCCGTCGTCGGGGTAGGAGCCCGCGAGCAGATAGCCCTCGGCGTCGGCCACCCGGAACGAGGTCGTCTGCGACGGACGGCTCTTGGGCAGGCGCTTGCGCTGCGGCTGCCCGGTCGCGATCACGGCCGGGTCGGGCGCCTTGTCGACCTTCTTCTTCTCGGCCGACAGCGGCTGCGCGACCTTGCAGTTGTCGCGATAGATGGCGAGCGCCTTCAGGCCGAGCCGCCACCCCTCGATCAGCAGGTCCTCGACGTCCTCGACCGTGACGTGCTCCGGCATGTTCACGGTCTTGGAGATCGCGCCGCTGATGAAGGGCTGCGCGGCGGCCATCATCTTCACGTGCCCCATGTAGTGAATGGTGCGGTCGCCCATCGCGCAGTCGAACACCGAGACGTGGTCCTCGGCGATGTGCGGAGCACCGATCACCGTGTTGTGCTCGGCGATGTAGGCGACGATCTCGGCGACCTGGTCGGGGTCGTAGCCGAGCCGCCCGAGCGCACGCGGGACCGTCTGGTTCACGATCTTCATCGTCCCGCCGCCGACGAGCTTCTTGGTCTTGACCAGCGCGAGGTCGGGCTCGATGCCCGTGGTGTCGCAGTCCATCATCAGCCCGATCGTGCCGGTGGGCGCGAGCACCGAGGCCTGCGCGTTGCGGTAGCCGTGGCGCTCGCCGAGCGCGATCGCGTCGTCCCAGGCGGACTTCGACGCCTGGAGCAGGCCTTCGGGAACCAGCTCGGCGTCGATCTGGTCCGCCGCCGCCCGGTGCTTGCGCACGACGTTCAGCATCGGCTCGGCGTTGACGGCGTAGCCGGCGTGCGGACCGACCTGCTCGGCGAACAGCGCCGAGTTGCGGTACGCCCAGCCGGTCATCAGCGCCGTGATCGCGCCCGCCCACGCGCGCCCGCCGTCGGAGTCGTACGGAAGCCCGCGCGCCATGAGCAAGGCGCCGAGGTTCGCATACCCCAGGCCCAGCTCGCGGAAGTTCTTGGCGTTCTGCTCGATCTTCGGCGTCGGGTAGGAGGAGTTCCCGACGATGATCTCCTGCGCGAGGAACACGACGTCGATCGCGTGCTTGAACGCGGGGATGTCGAACACCATGTTCTCGTCGACGAACTTCATCAGGTTGAGGCTCGCCAGGTTGCAGGCGGAGTTGTCCAGGTGCATGTACTCGCTGCACGGGTTGGACGCGTTGATGCGCCCGGTGTTGGCCGAGGTGTGCCAGGCGTTGATCGTAGTGTCGTACTGCATGCCGGGGTCTGCGCACTCCCAGGCCGCCTGCGCGATCTCGCGCATGAGGTCGCGCGCGCGCAGCACCTTCACCGCCTCGCCGTTCTTGACCGCCTTCAGCGCCCAGTCGCGATCCTCAACGTAGGCCATCATGAACTCGTCGGTCACGCGAACCGAGTTGTTCGCGTTCTGGTACTGGATCGAGTGGGAGTCGCGCCCGTCCAGGTCCATGTCGAAGCCGGCCTCGCCCAGGGCGCGCGCCTTGCGCTCCTCGACGGCCTTGCACCAGATGAACTCCTCCACGTCGGGGTGGTCGGCGTTGAGGATCACCATCTTCGCGGCGCGCCGGGTCTTGCCGCCGCTCTTGATGGTGCCGGCGCTGGCGTCGGCGCCGCGCATGAAGGACACCGGCCCGCTCGCCTCCCCGCCCGAGGACAGGTGCTCCTTCGACGAGCGGATCGTGGACAGGTTGATGCCCGAGCCCGAGCCGCCCTTGAAGATCGTGCCCTCCTCGACGTACCAGTTGAGGATGGCGTCCATCCTGTCCTCGACCGCGAGGATGAAGCAGGCCGAGCACTGGGGATCGCGCTCGGAGCCGACGTTGAACCAGACCGGGGAGTTGAACGCCGCCTTCTGGTTCACCAGGATGTGCTTCAGCTCGGCGTTGAAGACGTCGCGGGACTGCTCGTCGGCGAAGTAGCCGTCCTTCCATCCCCAGCCGGTGATGGTGTCGGCGACGCGGTCCACGAGTTGGCGAACCGAGCGCTCCCGCTGGGGCGAGCCGAGCGGGCCGCGGAAGTACTTCTGCGCGACGATGTTCGTGGCGTTCTGCGACCACGAGGCAGGGAACTCGACGCCGCGCTGCTCGAACGCGAAGCCGCCGTCTTTGAAGTTCGGGATGACCGCGTCGCGGACGTCCCACTCGATCTCGTCGTAGGGGTGCACGCCCTCGTGCGTGAAATACCGCCTGAGCGTGAGGCCCTTCCCCTTCACCGTCATCGCCTGCTCGGTCTTCGCCACTGCCGACCCTCCCCTTATTCTCGCGGCTCCCCACCGGTCGTCGCCTGCTCGGTCCCGTCGCCCTTCTTCAGCAACAACTGCCCTACTTCGCGCTCGAAATCCGTCAGCTCCTGGAAGTCCTTGTAGACGGACGCGAAGCGCACGTACGCCACCTCGTCGAGATCGCGAAGCCGGTCCAGGACCGCCAGCCCGATCTCTTGCGTGGACACCTCGGTCGTCCCGCTGGCCCTGATCGCCTCCTCGATCTCGTCGGCGACGCGCTCGACCTCATCGGCGCTCACCGGCCGGTTCACGCATGCCTTCGCGACGCCTTGGACCACCTTCGCACGGTCGTAGGACACTCGTTCGCCCGTCCGCTTCACCACCGTCAGCGGCGCCGCCTCGCTGCGCTCGAACGTGGTGAACCGCCGCCCGCAGGCCAGGCACTCGCGCCGTCGCCGGATTGCGTGCCCGTCCTCGGCCAGCCGGGAGTCCACGACCTTGTCGTCGACTTCCTTGCAGTACGGACAGCGCATCCGTGGTCGTGCCGGGCATCATCTGCTCGGCCCTCCCTCCCTTCCGGTTGCCCGCACCCACTACATCTTGTGCTGCGGGCTCCGCAGGTGAACACAACATCTTGTGGCGCGCGCGACAGTAGCACACTAGATGATGTAGGGCAAGCATGTGGGGAGCCGGGCGCGCGAGCTAGCCGGCGGCCGGGAGCTGAAGCTCCTGACCTGGGAAAACGAGCGCCGAGGAGAGCTCGTTCAGCGCGATGATGCGGTCGACGACCGCGCGACGGTCCTCGGAGCCGCCGACCGACCCGGCGATCCCCCATATGGTGTCGCCCGCCTGCACGACGTAGGAGACCGTCGGGGCCGGGTGATCCTGCCGCGCGCCAACGGTCGTCGCCCCGATGCCGAGCAGCACCGTCACCAGCAGACCGACCGTGATCAGCTTCCTCATGTCGAACTCCTGTTCGCTCGGGACCCCACCGTATCGAACGCCTGTTCGCTCGTCAAGGTCGAACAGATGTTTGATTTCCGCCTCGGCGGATGCTACCGTGCGCCGGTGACAACGAACGTGCGTTCGACCGCGAGACGGCGGAGCACCGGAGGTACACCGTGAGCGACCTGACCAAGCGGCAACGGGCCATCCTGGAGTTCATCCTGAAGACGCACCGCGACCGCGGCTATCCGCCCTCGGTCCGGGAGATCGGGGATGCGGTGGGGCTTCGCTCCCCGTCCAGCGTCCACGCGCAGCTCGCGACGCTGGCCGAACGCGGCTACCTGAAGAAGGACCCGACGCGCCCGCGCGCGATCGTGGTGACGACCGACTCCTCGGGCAAGGACGTGCGGGCGAGCGAGCCGCCGAACGTCGTGTCCGTGCCGCTCGTCGGCCGCATCGCCGCGGGCAGCCCGATCCTGGCCGACGAGCAGATCGAGGACACGCTGGCCGTGCCGAAGGGCCTGGTGCCCACCGGCACGCTCTTCGCGCTGACGGTGCGCGGGGACTCGATGATCGACGCGGGCATCCTGGACGGCGACACCGTCATCGTTCGCCAGCAGCCGACCGCGGACGAGGGCGAGATCGTCGCGGCGCTCGTCGAGGGCGAGGAGGCGACGGTCAAGCACCTGTCCACCCGGGGCGGGCGCGTGCGACTGCTCCCCGCGAACGAGCGCTACGAACCGATCGAAGCCGACGACGTCACGGTCTTGGGGAAGGTCGTGTCGGTGATGCGCCGGCTCTGACCGGCGCTCATCCGTCGGCTTTGGCGCGCCCGGCCCCCCGCCCCCGGACGCGATACTGCTCGAGCCGTCCCGCCTGATCCGCACGGAGCCGCGCGCGGACGAGGGTGCCCTCGTCGGTGAACTCCTCGGCCAGCACGGCGCCCGCCGCGTGGAGCGCCGCCACCACGTCGCCGCGGTCGTAGGGCACGAGCAGGTCGACCTCGACCTCCTGCGTGGCGAGGCGGGCGGCGAGCGCCCCGAGCAATGCCTCCAAGCCCTCGGCTTGCAGCGCGGACACGAGCGCCGCGTCCGGGAAGAGCCGGCGGATCCGGGCGCGCGCGACCTCGTCCATCGCGTCGTCCTTGTTCACCACGACCAGCTCGGGGACCGCCGCGGCGCCGACCTCCCCGAGCACCTCCCGGACCGAGGCGTACTGGTGGTCGGGCTCGGCGACCGTCCCGTCGATCACGTGGACGAGCAGGTCGGCGCGCGCAGTCTCCTCCAGGGTCGACTTGAACGCCTCGACCAGCGCGTGCGGGAGCTTGCGCACGAAGCCGACCGTGTCCGTGAGGGTGACCGCGCGGCCGTCGGGCAGGTCGAGCCGCCGCGTCGTCGGGTCGAGCGTCGAGAAGAGCTGGTCCTCGACCAGCACGCCGGACTCGGTCAGCGCGTTCAGCAGCGTCGACTTGCCGGCGTTGGTGTAGCCGACGATCGTGACCGAGGGAACGTGGCGGCGCGTGCGCTGCCGCCGCTTCACGTCGCGCACCCGGTCGAGGTCGGCGAGGTCGCGCTTGAGCTTTGCCAGGCGGGTCTTGATCTTGCGGCGGTCGATCTCGAGCTTCGTCTCGCCCGGCCCGCGCGTGCCGATCCCGCCCCCGGCGAGCCCGCCGGTGCGGCCCGCGCCACGCCCGGTCCCGGCTTGGCGCGACAGCGACTCGCCCCAGCCGCGAAGCCGCGGCAGGAAGTAGTTGAGCTGCGCCAGCTCGACTTGGAGCTTTCCCTCCGAGGAGTGGGCGTGCTGCGCGAAGATGTCGAGGATCAGCGCGGTGCGGTCGATCACCTTGCACCCGCACAGCTCCTCCAGGTTGCGGAGCTGGCCGGGCGACAGCTCCTCGTCGACGATGACCGTGTCGGCACCGGCGGCCTTTGCCACGCCGCGCACCTCCTCGGCCTTGCCCTTGCCCAGGAAGGTCGCTGGGTCGGGCTTCCTCCGGCGCTGGAGCAGCGTTTCGGCGACTTCGGCGCCGGCGGTCTCGGTCAAGCGCGCCAGCTCGGCAAGGTGCTCCTCGGCTTCGTCGATCGTGCCGCCGATCGTCAGCCCGACCAGGACCGCGCGCTCGAGCTGCAGCTCCTGCATCTCGACCGGCAGTGGCGTGCGCCGCCGGACGGCCGAGCGGCGCTGATCGCGCCCGCGCTCGTTCGGCCCGGTGCCGTTCGGCCCAGCGCCGCTCAGCCCAGTGCCTTGCGTATCCGTTCCAACCCCTCCTCGATCCTGTCGTCGGGGACCGTCAGGCTGAAACGCACGAAGCCTTCGCCCGACGGGCCGTACCCGCGCCCGGGCGGGACCACGACGCCGGCCTCCTCCAGCAGCAGCGTCGCGAAGGACGCCGAGTCGTGCCCGTCCGGCACCGGCGCCCACACGAACACGCTGCCCTTCGGCGACTCGACCGGTACGCCCACGTCGAGCAGCGTGTCCACCACGCGGTCGCGGCGGCGCCGGTAGGTCGCGCGCAGCTCGTCCAGGAACTCCTGCGGCCCGTCGAGCGCGGCGACGCCGGCGCGCTGGATCGCGTTGAAGATGCCGGAATCCACGTTGGTCTTTACCCGTCCGAGCGCCTCGACCGCCACCGGATTTCCGCACGCCCACCCGATGCGCCAGCCGGTCATGTTGTAGGTCTTCGACAGCGAGTGAAACTCGATCGCGCGGTCCATGCCGCCGGGGACTTCCAGGATGCTCGGCGCGCTGAAGCCGTCGTAGCACAGCTCGGAGTAGGCGTTGTCGTAGGCGATCAGCAGGTCGTGCTCCGCCGCGAAGGCGACCGCGCGCGCGAGCTGTTCGGTCGTCGCGACGGCCGCGGTCGGGTTGGACGGGTAGTTCAGCCAGAGCACCTTCGCGTTCGCCGGCACGTCCACCGCGTCGAAGTCCGGAAAGAAGTCGTTCTCCGCCGAGAGCGGGAGGAACACGACCTCGCCGCCGGCCATCAGCGTGCCGACTTCGTAGACCGGGTAGGCGGGATCGGGCACGAGCACCACGTCGCCCGGGTCCACGAACGCGACCGGCAGGTGGAAGATCCCCTCCTTCGACCCGACGAGCGGTTGCACCTGCGTCGCCGGGTCGAGCGTCACGCCGAAGCGCCGGCCGTAGAAGCGCGCGACCGCCTCCCGGAAGGCGGGCAGGCCGTAGTAGGACGGATACTGGTGCGTGCTCGCGTCCTCGACGGCTTCCTTCAGCGCCGCGACGATGTGCGGCGGCGTCGGGCGGTCGGGGTCGCCGACGCCGAAGGAGATCACGTCCGCGCCCTCGGCGCGCTTCTCCGCCACCTTCCGGTCGATCTCGGCGAACAGGTACGGGGGAAGGTTCTGGATGCGTCGCGCGAGCCTCAGTTCGATCACCCTTTCGATTCCAGCAGTCGTGTGATGCCCGGGCCGAGCGTGCCTTCGAAGACCTCCTCGGCCGGGCCGGTCATGAACACGGTCTCGGACGTCCATTCGATCTCGAGCGTGCCGCCGGGCAGGTGTACGGCGACGCTCCGCCCGGTGAGGCCGCGCAGGTTCGCGGCGACCGCCGTCGCACAGGCGCCCGTGCCGCACGCCTGCGTCTCCCCGACCCCGCGCTCCCACACGCGCACACGGACCTCGTGGTCGTTCAGCACGCGCGTGAACTCGACGTTGGTCTTCGCGGGAAACAGGTCCATCGTCTCGATCGCGGGGCCGAGCCGCTCGAAGGGAACCACGCCGGAATCGGGCAGAGCGTCGAGGAACAGCACGCAATGCGGGTTGCCCATCGACACGCACGCCGCTTCGAACGTGTAGCCGAGCGCCTCGACCTTCTCGTGCAGGGGGTCGCCATCGCCGGTCATCGGGATCGCCGCGCGTTCGAGGATCGGCGCGCCCATGTCGACGCGCGCGCGCGCGACCACGCCCCGATCGTCGCGCTCGACCGTGACCGGCTTGACGCCCGCGCGCGTGGCGACGGCCAGCGCGTCGCCCGCGTGGATCCCGCGATCGACCACGTACTTCGCGAGCGTCCGGATGCCGTTGCCGCACATCTCTGCCACGTCGCCGTCGGCGTTGTAGTAGTCCATGAAGAAGTCGGCGGTCTCGGCCCTGACGATGCGGATGAGCCCGTCGGCGCCGACGCCCTTGTGGCGGTTGCAGAGCGCCGCGACGAACCGCGCGGTCGGGGTGAAGGTGTCGTCGAGGTCTTCGATCAGGACGAAGTCGTTCCCCGCCCCGTGCGCCTTCACGAACCGCATGCCGGCTCCATTCTCACGCCCGCCCGCTCCCGACGAGCGAGCCACGCAAGTATGCCCGGACCTCCTCGCCCGCGCGCTCGAGTTCCGTGGCGTCGAACCAGCGCACGCGCGGGTCGGCGGCGAACCACCGGCGCTGCCGCTTCGCGAGCCGGACGGTCGAGCGCGTCGCCGCCTCCAGGAAGCCGGCGCGATCGATCCGGCCGTCGATCAGCGCGAGCGCTTCCCGGTACCCGGCCGCCTGCGACGCCGTGAGCGCCTCGCGAAACCCGCGCTCGACCAGCACGCGCACTTCGTCGAGCAACCCGGCTTCCAGCATCCCTTCGAGCCGCGCCCGGATCCGTTCGCGCAGCGGCTCCGCCGGCAGGTCGAGCCCCGCGACGAGCACGCCCGGCGCGTGCCGCTCCCACTCGTCCCTGAACGAGGAGAAGGGCCGGCCCGTCAGCTCGATCACCTCCAGCGCGCGCACGATCCGGCGCGCGTTGCCGGCCTCGATCGCCGCGGCGGCGACGCGGTCGCGCCGGACGAGCAGCGCGCGCAGCTCGGCGAGCGGGCGCGCCTGCAAGCCCGCCCGAACGGCGGCGTCGGCCGGCGGGAATCGCAGCTCGTCGACGACGGCTCGGAAGTAGAGGCCGGACCCGCCGGCGAGCAGCGGGGTCGATCCGCGCGCGGCGATGCCCTCGATCGCCGTGCGCGCCTCGGCTTGGAAGCGCGCGACTGTAAAGGTCTCGTTCGGTTCGGCCAGGTCGAGCAGGTGGTGCCGGACGCGCGCGCGATCCGCGGCCGTCGGCTTCGCCGTCCCGACGTCCACCCCCCGGTACACGGTCATCGAGTCGACGCAGACGATCTCGGCGCGGAAGTCCGCAGCGATGCCGAGCGCAACCGCCGACTTGCCCGTCGCCGTGGGCCCGACGATCGCGAGCGTGCGCGGCTCGGCCGTCACGCCGGGACGCCGTCCAGGTGGTGCGGGTGCGCGCCGGTGATCCGCGCGTGGGTGAACGCGCCCGCGTCCAGTCCTCCGGTGGGCAGGTGCACGATCTTGTTCGTCCGCGTCCGCGCGGTGACGCGCGCGGGATCCTTCCGGCTCGGGCCTTCGACGAGCACCTCGACGGTGGCGTCGACCGTCGCCTCGTTGCGCGCCAGCGAGATGCGCTCCTGCAGTGCCACCAGCCGCTCGAAGCGCTCCTGCACGACCGCGGGCGGGACCTGGTCCGGCATCGCGCTCGCGTCGGTGAACGGCCGCGGCGAGTACTTGAAGGTGTAGGCCGAGTCGAAGCCGGCCGCCTCGGTGACGCGCAACGTCTGCGCGAAGTCCTCCTCGGTCTCGCCGGGGAACCCGACGATGATGTCCGTCGAGACGGCGAGGCCCGGGATCGCGGCGCGCAGCTCGTCGAGCCACGACAGGTAGCGGGCGCTGCGGTAGCTCCGGCGCATCCGGCGCAGCACGTCGTCGGACCCGGACTGCATCGGGAAGTGGATGTGCTCGCATACGACGCTGCTTTCGGCCATCGCCTCGATCACGCCGGGCGTGAAGTCGTGCGGGTGCGGGCTGGTGAAGCGGACGCGGCGCAGGCCCGCGACGCCGTCGAGCGCGCGAAGCAGCTCGGCGAACATCGGGCGGCCGTCCAGGTCGCGCCCGTAGGTGTTGACGTTCTGCCCGAGCAGCGTCACCTCGACGACGCCGTCGGCGACGAGGTCGTGGGCCTCGCCGAGGACCTCGCCGAGCCGCCGGGAGACCTGCCTTCCGCGCACGTGCGGCACGATGCAGAACGAGCACGCGTTGTCGCACCCCACGCTGACCGAGACCCACGCGTGGAAGCGCTGCTCGCGCCGCGCCGGAAGAGCGCTCGGGAAGATCTCGGTCTGCTCTGCGAAGTCGAACGCGGGCACGCCGGTCGCCTCGCGCTCGTCCAGCAGGCGCGGCAGCTCGGCCACGCTGAAGGTGCCGAACGCCACGTCGACCCAGGGCGCCTTCTCCAGCACGAGCCCCTTGTCCTTCTGCACCTGGCAGCCGCCGACCGCCAGGCGCAGCTCCGGCCGCTTCTCCTTGAGCGCCTTGAGGTGACCGAGCGTCCCGTAGAGCCGGTTGTCGGCGTTCTCGCGGATCGCGCACGTGTTGAACAGCACGACGTCGGCTTCCTCCAACGCGTCCGCGCGCGCGTAGCCGTGCTGTTCGAGCAGACCCGCGATCCGCTCGGAGTCGTGCTCGTTCATCTGGCACCCGTAGGTGCGGATGAAGTACGTCTTGGGCATCGCGAGCCATGGTACCGGGCCGACCCGTTAGCATCGCCCGCGATGCGATTGGTCCGATTCGACGGCGGCGACGGGCGCGCGCGGCCGGGGCGGCTCGAAGGCGAGACGGTCGTGGACCTGTCGGCGGCCGCCCCGACGATGGAAGCGCTGATCGCGCAGGGCCTGCCCGCCGCGGTGGACGGTCCGGCGCGCGCGCTCGGCGCCGTGCGGCTCCTGGCGCCGCTGCGCCCCGCGTCTCTGCGCGACTTCCTCGCGTTCGAGGACCACGCGAAGGCCGGTGCCGCGCGCAGAGGCGAAGACCTGAATCCCGCCTGGTACGACGCGCCGGTCTACTACAAGGGAAACCACCGCTCGATCCTCGGGCCCGGCGAGCCTCTCCCGTGGCCGTCGTTCAGCGAGCGACTCGACTTCGAGCTGGAGCTGGCGTGCGTGATCGGCGCGCGCGGTCGCGACCTGTCGGTCGAGCAGGCGCGCGATTACGTCTTCGGCTACACGATCATGAACGACTGGAGCGCACGCGACGTGCAGCGAGCGGAGATGGCGATGCGGCTGGGCCCGGCGAAGTCGAAGGACTTCGCGACGAGCCTCGGTCCGTGCATCGTGACCGCCGACGAGTTCGAGCCGTGGAACGGTTTGTCCATGGCGGTTCGCGTCAACGACGAGACATGGTTCGAAACCACGAACGCGACGATGCATTGGACCTTCGAGCAGATGATCGCGCACGTGTCCCGAGACGAGGACGTCTTCCCGTGCGACGTCTACGGCAGCGGCACCGCGCACCGGGGATGCGGGCTCGACCTCGATCGCTGGATCGCGCGCGGCGACGTCGTCGAGCTTCGCATCGACGGGATCGGCACGTTGCGAACCCCCGTCGTTTCGCACTCGTAAAGGCCGCACGCTAGGGTCCGCCCAACGGAAAGGAGTCCTTCCATGCCCGATCTCGCAACGGCGTACGCGGACACGCGACGGTCGATGATCGACCTCGCGCGCGACGCGGACCTGACGGCGCGCGTGCCCGCGTGCCCCGACTGGAACGTCAAGCAGTTGATCGCCCACGTGACGAGCGTCGCCGGTTCGCTCGCAGGCGGCCAGATCCCCCCGGACTTCGACCCGGTCGGCTCGATGATCGACGAAGAGCGCGCGGTGATCCGCGAGGCCCACATCGCGAAGACGCTGGCGCAGCGCGAGCACCTGCCCATCGAGGAGATCGTCAAGGAGTGGGAGGAGTCGGGCCTCGTCGTCGACGCCATGATCCGTGGCGAGCGGCCGTTCCCCGACGGCTCGCCGCCGTTCCCGGAATGGATCGTCATGACCGACGCCGCCATCCACCATCACGACCTGCGCGGCGCGATCGGCGTGCCGGGCGACCGCGACTCGCTTGCGACCGGGCTCGCTTTGCGTTCCTACGTCGAGGCGATGCGCTTCCGCTCCGCCGCCGAGGGGCGGCCCGCCTTCACGCTGATCGCGGGACCCCGCTCGTGGGTGATCGGCAACGGCGACCCCGTCGCGACGCTCACCGCCGATCCATTCGAGCTGTCGCGCACCGTCAGCGGCCGCCGCAGCCCCGAGCAGATTCGCGCCTACGACTGGGACGGCGATCCCGGGCCCGTCCTCGACCTGTTCTACCCGTACGGTCCCCGGGCCGACGAGCTGGTCGAGTAACGCCCCGTCGACGAGCGGCTAGTCGAGCAGGCCGAGGCCGCGGGCCCAGCTCGTGGCGTAGCCATCGACCTCGACGTCCTTGAGGTCGGGCGCCAGCGCGAGCGGCTTCTCGGACTCCACCATCACCGCGACTTCGTCGGCGAACTCCTTGGTCTTGCCCGCCTCCATCGCCGCCGCTTGCGGCCCGTGATGAAGGCCCGCGGGGTGAACCGTGATCATCCCCGGCGAGATCCCGGCCCGCGAGAAGAACTCGCCGTCGTGGTAGAAGAGCACCTCGTCGCGGTCGATGTTCGCGTGGAAGAACGGCACGCGCAGCGCGCCCGGGTCGCCGGTCTCGGTCGGTCGCGGCGCGAACGTGCACACTTCGAACCCGTCGTTCTCCCACGTGCAGTGGACGCTCGGCGGCAGGTGGTAGCGCGGCGAGACGACCGGCCGGAAGTCCCTCACGTTCAATCGCATCGGCACCAGGTCGCCCTGCCAGCCGACGACGTCGAGCGGATGGTACGGGTAGGTGAGCCGGGTGGACGCGTCGCCGCGCATCACGACGACGTGGAACTCCCCTTGCTCGTCGTGTGCCTTCGGCTCGGGCGTTTCGATCACGCCGGGGTCGAACTGCGCGTGGCGCCCGAGCATCCCGCGGTCTGGCAGGCGGTACTCACCGGATCCCTCGATCACGTAGACGAAGACCTCGCCGGCGGGCACCAGCCGGTGGGTCGTCCCCTTCGGCACGATCAGGTAGTCGCCGCGTTCGAAGGCGAGCGGCCCGTAGTCGGTCTCCAGCGTTCCTTCGCCGCGATGCACGAAGTAGCAGAGGTCGCCGTTGGCGTCGCGGATGAAGTAGGGCAACGGCTCGGCGGCCTTCGACACGAACAGCCGGACGTCGTCGTTGTGCGCGACCGGCGTCCACTGGCCGGCGGGGAGATCGCCCAGGTTGAACGCGCGCGGCCGGAGCGGCCCGTCGACCTTCGTCCACGCCGTCGGTGGGTGCGTGCGGTACAGGTGGGACGCGCGTCCGGCGAAGGACTCGCGTCCGTGCTCCTCCTCGAACGTGCCCTCGGGAAGGTCGACGTGCGCCTGCCGCGTGACGCGGCCTCGCGACAGCGGGAACACCTACAGGGTCCCCCGCAGTTCCTGCTCGCGCTCGATCGCCTCGAACAACGCCTTGAAGTTTCCCAGCCCGAATCCGCGCGAGCCGTGACGCTGGATGATCTCGAAGAACACCGTGGGCCGATCCATCACCGGCTTGGTGAAGATCTGCAGCAGGTAGCCCTCTTCGTCGCGGTCCGCCAGGATCGCCAGGTCGCGCAAGGCGTCGACGTCCACCTCGTCGCGAAGGTCCGCGAAGCGGTCCGCGACCTCGTCGTAATAGGCGTCGGGCACACGCAGGAACTCAACGCCGCGCGCGCGCAGCTCGCTCACAGTCCGCAGGATGTGATCGGTCCGCAGCGCCAGGTGTTGGACGCCCGGCCCGCGGTAGAACTCCAGGTACTCCTCGATCTGGGACTTCTTCTTCGCCGGCGCGGGCTCGTTGATCGGCAGCTTCACGCGGCCGACGCCGTCCCACATCACCTTCGACATCAAAGCCGTGTACTCGGTCGAAATCTGATCGTCGCGGAAATGGACCATGTTGGTGAAGCCCATCACGTCGGCGTAGTAGGACGCCCAGGTGTTCATCCGCCCCAGCTCCACGTTGCCGACGACGTGGTCGATCGACACCAGCGCCACCGCGCGGTCGTTATCGAATTCCGTCGGTGCGAAGCCGGGAAGGAAGATGCCGGAGTAGTCCTCGCGCTGGATGAGGGAGTGGACGGTGTCGCCGTAGGTCGCGATCGCCGCCCTGACCACCTTGCCGTGCTCGTCCTCGAAGACGGCCGGCTCCATGACGCTTCGCGCGCCCCGCCCGGTGGCCACGCGCCAGGCCTCCTCGGCGTCGGGCACCCGCAAGGCGACGTCTCTCACGCCGTCGCCGTGCCGGGCGACGTGGCGCGTGATCTCGGAGTCGGGCTCGAGCGACCCGGTGATCAGGAACCGGATCTCGCCTTGCGTCATCAGGTGCGAGACACGGTCGCGCACCCCGGTCTGCAGCCCGGCGAACGCCTCGCGGTGAAAGTCGAACGCGTGCTCGAAGTAGTACGAGGATTGGGTGGCGTTGCCGACCCAGAACTCGACGTGATCGATACCGAGAATCGGAAACGCGTCCGCAGACTCCACGCCGCCTCACCTCCGGCGAACGCCCAACAGGCCCTTCGTCAGGCTATCACCGCGACCACCTCGAGTTGGGACCGGCGGTCAGGCTTCTCCTGCGGTCACCTCGGCCCCGGAAGAGACTTCGTGGCGGGCGCCGGTGCGGTCCTCGATCAGCAAGCGAATCGCCGTTCTGATCTCGCCGTCGAAATCAAGCTCGTGGAACGCGGGACGGCACACGAGTTCGATGCCTTCCTCTTCCACGAACGAGCCGGCAATCGCGACGGCCTTGACGGCTTGGTTGAGCGCGCCCGCACCGATGACCTGCACACAGACATGGCCCTGTTCGCGGAGAATCCCCGCGATCGCGCCGGCCACTGCGTTGGGACTCGAGCGTCCCGAAACCTTCAGGATCTCCATGCAACCCTCCGTCGAAGCCTCGCAGCGGCCCAAACTGCGTCCTGAGGCACCAAAGCATAAGTGCACTCACGTCACGGAACAACCCTTCCTGTTGTCATTTGGCGTATTCGGTCGCCCTGGTTTCGCGCACGACCGTGACTCTGATCTGACCCGGGTACTGCAACTCTTCCTCGATCTGTTTCGCGATGTCCCGCGCGAGGACTTGGCAGCCCACATCATCGACGTCACCGGGCTGCACGACCACGCGGATCTCGCGTCCTGCCTGCATAGCGAAGGTTTTCTCCACGCCGGCGTGCGACGTGGCGATCGCTTCGAGGCGCTCCAAGCGCTTGACGTACGCCTCCAGGGACTCACGCCGAGCGCCCGGCCGACCACCGGAGATCTGGTCGGCTGTTTGGGACAGAACGGCGTAAATGGTGCGCTGCTCCACTTCGCCGTGATGACTCTCAATCGCGTGGACGACATCGTGTTTTTCTCCCAGCCTGCGCGCAAGCTCGGCCCCGATGAGCGCATGTGAGCCTTCGACCTCATGCGTCAACGCCTTGCCGATGTCGTGCATGAGACCGCACCGCTTCAGGAGCCGCACTTCGTCCTTAGACATACCCAATTCGGCGCCGATCATTCCTGCGATGTGAGCGGTCTCGATGAGGTGCTTCAGCACGTTTTGTCCGTACGACGTCCGGAACTGGAGCCGCCCGAGCACCCGAACCAGCTCCGGGTGTACGTCGGTCAGGCCGACGTCGAGCACGGCCTCCTCGCCCGCCCGCCTCACCTGCTCCTCGACGTCGCCCTTGGCGCGCTCGACCATCTCCTCGATGCGCGACGGGTGGATCCGGCCGTCCGCGACCAGCTTCTCGAGCGTCAGGCGCCCGATCTCCCGGCGCACGGGGTCGAAGCAGGACAGCAGGACTGCTTCCGGCGTGTCGTCGATGATGATGTTCACCCCGGTCGCCGCCTCGAACGCGCGGATGTTGCGGCCCTCCCGGCCGATGATCCTGCCCTTCATCTCCTCGTTCGGGATGCTGAGCACCGCGACGCTGGACTCGGTCGTCTGCTCGGAGGCTACCCGCTGGATGGCCAGCGTCACGATGCGACGGGCGCGCTGCTCGCCCTCTTCGCGGGCGCGCGTTTCCAGCGTACGCACCATCGCCATCGCCTCACGCTTGGCGTCGTCCTCGATTCGCCTGAGCAGCGTCTGCTTCGCGTCGCTCGCCGTCATCCCCGCGACGCGCTGGAGCTGCTCCTCGATCTCCGCTCGGGCCGAGCCGAGCCGCGCCTCCCCTTCCTGCAGCGCGCGCCCCTTCGCCTCCAGGGCCTCGGTCGCCCGCTCGACGGCGCGCGCGCGCTCGTCCACCTCTCGCTCGCGGGCGCCGATCAGATCCTCGCGCTGATCGGACCGGCTGTCGCGCCGGTCCAGCTCCGTGCGTCGCTGGGCGATGTCCTCCTCGGCGTCGCGGCGCAGCCGCATGATCTCGTCCTGCGCTTCCAGCAGCGCCTCACGCTTGCGAGTCTCCGCCTCGCGTTCGGCATCCTGGAGCAGCGCCGCCGCGCGCTCCTCCGACGAGCCGATCTGCGTGATCCCCCGGCGGTGCCGGACGAGGTAGCCGATCGCCGCGCCGACTGCGGCGCCGATCAGCGGGCCGATGATGAGCCACATGGCCGGTCAACTCCTTCCCAGCCGGAGGCCGGCCGCGTGCCGGCGTCCGGTTCACAAAGAAACGTGAACGTCTACGCCCGGCGAAGGAGCCGAAATCCCGCCCGAACGGCGGCAGAGGTACGGCAGAAGAAGCCCTCAGGGGCCTGTCGTGGTCTGAGTCTTCCTCATCGGGTACGGGTCTCTGTCGTCTCAGGAGAAACAATTCGGTGAAGTTGGGAAAGCGTTCCTTCGTCGTGCTCGGTCATCGTATGTCCGGCCCGGAACGAGGGTCAAGGTTTTCCCGCACTTCGAGCGCGTCGGCCGCCGATCGCGCCGCGCGGGCGCACTCCTCGTGGTCGAAACCTCGTCGGGCGAGACGACCCATGACGCGCCGGAGGCGCACCTCCTTCGGCAGGCCGTCCATCTGACGAAGCCAGCGTTCGGCGAGCGCTCGGGCGCGCGCGGCCTCGACCTCGGGCGCCTCTGCCGAAGCGGCCGCGGCACGTTCGGCGTCGAGGCCGCGCGCGCGGAGGTCGGCCTGGATCTTGCGCGCCGCGACGCCTCGGGTCCCCGCCGCCTCCGCGAAGCGTTCTGCGAAGCGGTCGTCGGACTGCAGGCCGGTCTCGCGAAGCCGCTCGAGCAACAGCTCGATCACGTCCCCGTCGAATCCTCGCGTCCGCAGCCGGAGGCGAAGCTCGGCCTCGGAACGCTCGCGCCGCGACAGGAGCCGAAGCGCGATCGCACGAGCCGCGTCGAGCTGCTCCGCGAACGGCTGCGTGCTCGGGGGGGGCTTGGTCTTCCTCCGAGCGCGCTGCGCGTTTCGTGCCACAGGCATGCGCCGGCCTTCGCTAGTCGTCCTCGCTCCCGGCCCCGGCGGGCGGTGCGGCGGACGGCTCGGCCGGGACGCCCGGGTCGCCGAAGATCTCCTTCGGCACCAGGCCCAGCGCGTCGCGCACGCGCTTTTCGATGTCGAGCGCCACGTCGGGGTTCTCGATCAGGAACTGGCGCGCGTTCTCGCGACCCTGGCCGATCTGCTCGCCTTCGTAGGTGAACCAGGCGCCCGACTTCTTGACGAAGCCCTGCTCGACCCCGACGTCGATCAACGAGCCCTCGCGTGAGACGCCCGTGCCGTAGAGGATGTCGAACTCGGCGGTCCGGAACGGGGGCGCCATCTTGTTCTTGACGACCTTCGTGCGCACGCGGCTGCCGACCATCTCGGCGCCGTCCTTCAGGTTCTCGATCCGCCGGATGTCCAGGCGCACCGACGAGTAGAACTTCAGGGCGCGGCCGCCCGGGGTGGTCTCGGGGCTGCCGAACATCACGCCGATCTTCTCGCGAAGCTGGTTGATGAACACCGCGGTCGTTCGCGAGCGGCTGAGGTTGCCGGTGATCTTGCGCAGCGCTTGGGACATCAGCCGCGCTTGCAGGCCGACGTGCGAGTCGCCCATCTCGCCCTCGATCTCGGCGCGAGGCACGAGGGCCGCGACGGAGTCGATCACGACGACGTCCACGGCGCCCGACCGGATGAGCGTGTCGGCGATCTCCAGCGCTTGCTCGCCGGTGTCGGGCTGGGAGATGAGCAGCTCGTCCAGGTTCAGCCCGAGCGCCTGCCCGTAGGTGGGGTCGAAGGCGTGCTCGGCGTCGATCAGCGCGGCGATGCCGCCCGACTTCTGGGCCTCGGCCATGATGTGCATCGCAAGCGTGGTCTTTCCGCTGGACTCGGGGCCGAAGATCTCCACGACACGCCCGCGCGGCACGCCGCCGATCCCGAGCGCGAGGTCCAGCGCCAGCGATCCCGTGGGAATGGTCGCGACCTCAAGGTGCTCCCGGTCGCCCATCCGCATGATGGAGCCCTTGCCGAAGTTCTTCTCGATCTGAGAAAGGGCCAGGTCCAGCGCTTCCTCACGCGGGCCCGTCGGGGTCCCGTTGGGCTTGCTTTCCTTCTCCTGCGTCTTTCGCTGCGCCACGACCTGCTCCTTCCTCCCCACCCGAAGCCGAGTATAGGGTCCGGGTCCGACAAGACGACACCGTTGTGATTCGCGGTTTCCGGCGACCGTACTCGAACGCGTGTTCGAGGTCAACGATCCGGGGAGACGGTACGGCGAGGCCTCGGCCGGGTCACGTTCGAGCAGGTCGAGCAGAACGGCTCGGGTGGCGCGGGCGGCTCGAACCTGCCTCAGCCCGCCAGCGGGAAACGGTGGATCACCTCGTAGCGCGCGCCCTTCGGGTGGAGGTGGCTCTGAAACAAGGCCACGCTCTCCAGCGTGCCGGTCGCCGGCTCGATCGCGGGAAGGCGCACGGGCCGCGGCTCGCGCAGACGCGCCAGCGTGACGTGCGCGCGAAACGCCCGCCTCTCGGGCTCGTAGCCGGTCGGGACCAGGCCCTGCTGCACGGCGCTCGCCAGGACGCCGATCGCGCCGTCCTCCTCGAGGCCCGCCCAGACGACGCGCGCGCGCCGCTCGCTGGGGAACGCGCCGAGGCGGGTCATCGCGCACGGGATGGGCCGGTGGCCGCGGACCGCCCGCTCGACGGCGTCCTCGATGCGCGGGACGAGGGCGCCGTCCACCCCGCCGAGGAACGCGACCGTGAGGTGGATGCCGGCCGGATCGGCCCATCGGGCCTCCGGCGCGGCGGACCGCGCACGCTCGATCGCGCGCGCAGCCGCGCGCCGCAAGCCTTCCGGCAGCTCGATCGCCACGAACAGCCGCGGGATGCCTACGCCTCCAGCAACGCGAGCCGCACGAAGTTCAGGCCGGCCGACACCGCGAGTTGGCGGACGGTCTCGCGGTCACCGGGCAGGCGCAGCTCGCGATGGTCCTCGCCGGCGGCCCTCGACAGTCCGAGCACGACCGTGCCCGGCTCGCGGCCGAGCGCGGCCGGCCCCGCGACGCCGGTGAGCGCGACCGCGACGTCGCAACCGAGCACCGCGCGCGCGCCGGCGGCCATCGCGCGAGCGACCTCCGCGCTCACGGCGCCGTGCTCCTCGAGCAACGCGGCCGGCACACCGAGCGCGGCGTGTTTCACGTCGTTCGCATAGGCCACGACGCTGCCTCGGAAGTAGTCGCTCGCGCCGGGGACCGACGTCACGCGCGCGCCGAGCGCGCCCCCGGTCAGCGACTCGGCCGCCCCCAGGGTCCACGACCGGGCGCGCAGCAGCTCACCGACGACCACTTCCAAGGTCTGGTCGTCGACGCCGACGACCGCGACGCCGAGCGCCTCGCGCACGAGCAGCGTCGTCTGCTCGACCGCGTCCGCGTCGGTCGCGCGCGCGGTGAGCCGGACGCGCACCTCTCCCCCGCCCGCGAGGAACGACAGGCGCACGCGATCGTCGATCCCGTCCCAGAGCGGGCGCAGCGTGTCGGCGACGCCGCTCTCGCCGACGCCGGCCGTGCGGATCACGCGCGTGACGATGGGCGAGACCTCGCCGGCGCGCGCGCGAAGGTCGGGAAGGACCGCGCGCGCGAGCATCTCGCGCATCTCGCGCGGCACGCCCGGGATGCAATAGATGACGCCATTGCCGTGCGGGACGATCAAGCCGGGCGCCGTGCCGAGCCTCTGCTCGATCACCGTGGCGCCCTCGGGCACGTCGGCCTGGCGCAGGTTCATCTCCGGCATCGGAAGCCCGAAGGACGCGAACCGTTCGCGCAGCCACCGCTCGATCGCGGGATCGCGCACGAGAGCGCGGCCCGTCGCCCGCGTGACCGCCTCCCGGGTGACGTCGTCCTGCGTCGGGCCGATCCCGCCGGTGACGACGACGGCGTCCGCGCGCGCGAGCGCCGTCGCGAGCGCCTCGGCGATCCGCTCCTCGTTGTCTCCGACCGAGACGTGGTGATGGCAGTCGAGCCCCGCCTCGGCCAGCGCCCGCCCGATCTCGCCTGCGTTGCTGTTGACGATGTCCCCGAGAAGCAGCTCGGTCCCGACGGCGACGACCTCGACGCGCATCAGGCCCGCTTCAGCAGCGCCGGCGCGCGCAGCAGGTACTGCGCGCCCGAGACCACAGTCAGACCGACGGCCAGCCACAGCACCGACGTCTCCCAGGCCTGGGGCACCGTCCCCGCGGGCAGGATGAACAGCAGCACGGCGACGAGCTGCGCGCCTGTCTTGGCCTTCCCGGCCGGGCTGGCGGGGAAGCCGCGCCCACGCCGGTCCGCCGCCCACCGCAGGACGGTGACGGCGATCTCGCGGGTCACGATGACGACGGCCGCCCACGCGGGGAAGTCGCCCACGATCACCAGCGCGGTCATCGAGGCGAGCACCAGGATCTTGTCGGCGATGGGGTCCCAGAGCTGGCCGGCCGCGCTCACCAGGCCCATGCGGCGCGCGGCGAGACCGTCGAGCCCGTCGGTCAGGGCGGCGACGCCGAAGGCGACGAAGGCGAGCCAGTCCGAGGCGGCCGTGCGTTGCAGCGTCAGCACGACGACGGGCACGACGAGCACGATGCGGACGACGGTGAGGACGGCGGGCCAGTGGATCGGGTGCGCGGCGCGCGCGGGAGCGCTCACGCGCGTCAGTCGAGCGGGCCGTCGGGACCGAAGCGGCCTTCGTACACCGACCCCTTTTCGCCCGCGATCCCCACGTCCTCGCCGTTGAGCGTCAGGCGCGCGACGCCGCCGCTCGCGACGAGGATCCTGATTTCGTCTCGGGCCCGGAACGAGCGCTCGGTCCCGGCGGCAAGCTCGCCCTCGAACAGCTCCTCGCCGTCGGCGATCACCGACACGAGAGTCGTCTCAGCGACCTGCACGCGCAGGCGCACCTTCGCCTCGGCGACGGGAACGCGCCCGTCCTCGACCGGCGCGGCGACCGCGGGCACCTCCAGGGCGGGATCGCCGGGCGGGCGCTCGGCTTGCCCTCCGATGATGCCGGCGACGCCCGCGCCCACCAGGATGGTCAGCGAGGCAAGCGCCGCGACGAGCCACTTGGCGCGGGGCGGCTTCTTCTCGCGCTTGCGTTGCTTGTCCAGCTCGCCGATTTGGGACGGCGGCGGCCCCTCGACCTCGTTCAGCTCTTGCACGAGGTTCGCGGCGTCCATGCCCAGGAAGCGGGCATAGGAGGTCAGGTGTCCGCGGACGAAGGTCTGCTCGTCCAGGGTCTCGAACTCGCCGTCCTCCAGTGCGCGCAGCACGTCGGGCCTGATGCGTGTGCGCCAGGCGGCTTCCTCGATGGAAAGCACGCGTTCGATGCGCGCGTTCCTGAGCTTCGATCCGATGGGGGCGGTTGGAGACACGGTCCGGAACCGATCTGAGTGCCGACGAGCAGCAAGTATAGGTCCAGGACTCGATCCGGCCAAAGCACCCGGGCGGCGCGGTTCCGTCGGCTACGCGCGGGTGCGCATCTCGTGCAGCTCTTCCGGCGTGACCAAGACCTCGCGGGCTTTGGAGCCGACGCTCGGGCCGACGACGCCGCGCTCTTCCAGCAGGTCCATCAGACGGCCCGCGCGCGCGAAGCCGACCTTCAGCTTGCGCTGGAGCATCGAGGTCGAGCCGAGCCCGCTGCGCACGACCAGCTCCATCGCCTGGGTGAGCAGGTCCTGGTCGTCACCGAGCAGGTCGGGGTCGGGAGGCGCGTTGCCGGCGACGACCGTTGCGATCTCCGGCACGTAGTCGGGGTCGCGCTGCCGGCGAACGAACGCGAGCGCCGCTTCGATCTCGGACTCGGTCACGTAGGCGCCCTGCACACGGTGCGGCTTGCCCATCGAGGCGGGCAGGAAGAGCATGTCGCCGAATCCGATCAGCTTGTCGGCTCCTCCCTGGTCGAGCACCACGCGCGAGTCGGCCTGCGAAGCGGTCGCGAACGCGATCCGGGACGGGATGTTGGCCTTGATGAGCCCGGTCACGACGTCGACGCTCGGGCGCTGCGTCGCGACGAGCATGTGGATGCCGACCGCGCGGGCCATCTGCGCGATGCGGCAGATGGCGTCCTCCACGTCGCGCGGCGCGACCATCATCAGGTCGGCAAGCTCGTCGATCACGACCAGGATGTAGGGCATCTCGTCGACGATGCGCACGCCCCGGTCGGTGGCGCGCCCGGCTCGAACGGCGTCGTTGAACTGGTCGATCTGACGCACGCTGTTCGTCGCGAGCAGCTCGTAGCGATCGTCCATCTCCTTGGCGATCCAGCCGAGCGCGTCGGCCGCGCGTTTCGGGTGCGTGATCGTCGGCGCCAGCAGGTGCGGCATGCCGTTGTAATGGTTCAGCTCGACCCGCTTGGGGTCCACGAGCATCATGCGCACCTGGTCGGGCCGGGCGCGCATCATCACCGAGGTCACCATCGCGTTGATGCACGTGGACTTGCCCGCGCCGGTCGCGCCGGCGATCAGCAGGTGCGGCATGGTCGTGAGGTTCACCAGGACCGCCTCGCCGTTGATGTCCTTGCCCAGCCCCACGACCATCGGGTGCGCGTCCTTCTTCGCGTTGGACGATCGCAGGATGTCGCCGAGCGTGACCAGCTCGCGCTCGCGGTTGGGGATCTCGATGCCGATCGCCGAACGCCCGGGGACCGGCGCGAGCATCCGCACGTCGGGCGTGGCGAGCGCGTAGGCGATGTCGTTGGACAGCGACATCACGCGGTTCACCTTCACGCCCTGCGCCAGCTCGACCTCGAAGCGCGTGACGGTCGGGCCGCTCGTCACGCGCGCGACGGCGGCGTCCACGCCGAAGTCCCGCAGCGTCGCCTCGAGCGTGCGGATGGTCTCGGTCGACGCCTTGGCGGGACCGGACTTCGTCGTCCCCGCCCGCAGCAGGTCCAGCGGCGGGAGGCGGTACGGGCCGGGGGCCGGGCCGGGCTCGAAGGCCTCCTGCCCCAGGCTCGTCAAAGTCAGGTCGATTGCCTGCGTTTCCGCGAGGCCAGCTTCCGCGGGATCGTGAACAGGATCAGCACGAGCATCATCATCGGACGGTTCCTCCGTTTCCTCCGTCGGGGCCGGCTCGTCTTCGGCGCCTTCGACCAAGTCGATCAGGCGCTTTTCGTCGGGCTCTTCACGGCCGGCGCGGCGCTTCTCCGCCAGCGCGCGCGCCGACTCGCCCATCGATCGCAGCCGCGCGCGAGTCATCTCCACGGCGCGCCGGACCGGCGTCTTGGTCACGATCAGCACGCCGAGCACGGTCAGCCCGAGCAGCACGACCGTGGCGCCCCACACCGAGAGCAGCCCGCGCATCGGGCCGGCCAGGAGCGCGCCGAGCAGTCCGCCGGCCGATCGAAGCCGGTCCGCCCCGTCGGTCACGTCGGGCGTTCCCTTCGCAAGGTGCCAGAGCCCGAGCATCCCGCCGATCAGCACCCCGATACCGATCGCGAGCCGCGGACGATCGGGCCCCGGCCTCGTGACGAACATGGCGTAGGACAGGTAAGCGAAGATCAGGGGCGTGACGATCCCGCCCGCGCCGAGCAACCCGCGCGCGGCCAGCTCGAAGAAGCGTCCGAAGGGACCGGCCGCGTCGAACCAGATGCCGAGCGCGCTGACGATGGCGAGCACGGCCAGCCCGATGCCGTAGGCATCGCCGACCTGCGCGCCGAGCGCGTTCCCTATCGAGCGCGCGAGCCCGCCGTCCTGCGCGGCGCGCGCTCCCCCAGTACGTGCCCCCCGCTTCGGTTTCGCCATCTGCGGCTCCCACTCGCGGGGTAGTGCCTGTCAAACAACAGTGCCTCTCAAACAACAGGATCGCTCTAGAGTAACCCAAGCCCCTCCAGTACCGCACGCACCTGGGATCGCTGGGCTTCGGTGGCGGGAACCAGGGGCAATCGGGGCTCGCCGACCGGCTGGCCCATCATCGCCAGCGCCGCCTTCAGCGGGATCGGGTTGCTCGTGATGAAGAGCACCTCGAACAGCGGGGCCAGCTCCGCCGCGATGGCCGCGGCGCCCTCGGTGTCGCCCTTGACGAACGTGGCGATCATGTCCGCGATCCGGTTGCCCGCGAGGTGGCTCGCCACGCTGATGACCCCGTGCGCCCCGAGGGCGAGCATCGGCAGCGTCAGGGCGTCGTCGCCCGACCAGATCGTGAAGTCGTCCGGCTTCTCGGCGATCAGCTTGGCCGTGCCGGCGAGATCGCCCGCCGCGTCCTTGACGCCGACGATGTTCGGGACCGCCGCCAGCGCGAGCAGCGTCTCGTGGTCGATCTTGCGGGCGGTGCGTGACGGGATGTCGTACAGGATGACCGGCCGGTCCACCGACTCGGCGATGGCCGTGAAGTGAGCCAGCAGCCCGCTCTGCGGAGGGCGCGAGTAGTACGGCGTCACGACGAGCAGGCCGGCGGCGCCTTGCTCGGCCGCCGTCTGCGACAGCGCGATCGAGGCGCGCGTGTCGTAGGTGCCCGTGCCGGCGATCACGTCGCCGCGCGCGCCGACCTCGTCGGCGACCGCGCCGATCAGGTCCCGCTTCTCCTCGAAGGACAGCACGGGCGACTCGCCCGTCGAGCCGCACACGACCAGCCCGTCCGAGCCGTTCGCGACCAGGTGCGCGGCCAGCTCGCGCGCGCGCGTCAGGTCGAGCGAGCCGTCGGCGGCGAACGGCGTCGCCATGGCGGTGATCACACGACCGAACATGGTCCCTCCCTTTCGTCTGCCGGATGGAGTCTATGCGCACCGCGCGGCCTGGCGAGGCCGGATTGCCGTACGCTCGCGCGCACATGGCTTCCATCGCGCTCCTGGGCTCGGGCGAGTTCCTCCCCTGGGCGACCGCGGTCGACCGGTGGTGCATCGAGTCCTCGCCGGTCGGCTCCGACCGCGTCCTCGTCGCCCCCACCGCATCCGCGCCCGAGGGCGAAGCAAGCTTCCGCCGCTGGGCGCGCATGGGGCTGGAGCACTACCGCGCGATCGGCATGAAGCCGGAGGTGCTCGACGTGCGCACCCGCGAGCACGCCGAGGACCCTGCGCGAGCCGCGGCCGTCGCGGGCGCGCGCCTGGTGTTCTTCTCGGGCGGCAACCCGGGCTACCTCGCCGAGACCCTGCGCGACACGGTCTTGTGGCGCGCGATCCTGGACGCGGTCGCGGCGGGGACGGCGCTCGGGGGCTGCAGCGCCGGCTCGGTCGCCTTCGGGGTCGAGGCGCCCGACGTGAACGGCGCGGCCCTGCGGCAGTGGGTTCCCGGCCTCGCGCTGCTCGAGTCCGCTTATGTGATCGCGCACTTCGATGCGCTGGACGGCTACGTCCCCGGGCTGCAGCGAATGCTCGTCGAGCACACCCCCGAGAGCGCGACCATGGTCGGGCTCGACGAGGACACGGCGCTCTACGGCGACGGCTCGGCCTGGACGGTCGCCGGCGCGGGCGCGGCGTGGCTGAAGGACGGCGGCGAGCTTCGGCCCGTGCGGGCCGGCGGAGAGGTCTCGCTGCGCCTCACGGCGCGCTTCCCCTAACATGCCCGGCATGCTCACCCGGCGCGAGTTCATCCTCGCGGGCAGCCTTGCGGTGCTCGGCGCCTGCGCCAGGAAGCCTGCCCCGCCCGCGACGACGACGCTGAACGACGTCATCGCGAACCGCACCCAGGGCGTCCAGGTGATCTGGGTCCAGGTCGAGCTGCTGTCCGGCCGCACCGAGCGCCTGCCCTTCGCCCTGATCGGCGCCGACGGACCGATCAACGGCGCGACCGGGCGGTTCTGGATCGCCCGCAATCGCGAAAGCGAAGCCTTGGGTCCATACGACTTCCGGCACGTCGGCGGGGAGCTGGGCGAGCGCGGGCTGTACGTCGGCGAGGTCTCGGTGCCCGAGGACGGGCTCTGGCTCCTGGCGGTCGAGGCGACTCCTCCTGGCGGCGCCACCCCGGCCCTGGGCGTCGCGCAGATCCAGGCGGGCGCGACGAACCAGATGCCCAAGCCGGGCGACGCGGCGGTTTCCGTCGCGACGCCGACGACCCGCAAGCACCGCGGCGTCGACCCGATCTGCACGCGCCGGCCGCCGTGCGGCATGCACGAGACGTCGCTGGACGACGCGCTCGCCGCGGGGAGCCCGGTCGTGCTCACGATCGGGACGCCGCGCTTCTGCCAGTCGGCCACCTGCGGACCGGTCGTGGACGTGCTGGAGGGCGTCCGCGACGAGTTCCCCGGCGTCACGTTCGTCCACGCCGAGCTGCTCCGCGACGACCACGACGACACCGTCGCCGCGTACGCGGGGCAGCGTCCGAGCGACTACGAGGGCAGCCCGATCGCGCCCGCCGCGGTCGCCTGGAACGTGACCGAGGAGCCGGCCACGTACTACATCGGCGCCGACGGCACGATCGTCGAGCGTCACCTCAGCGGCATCGACGAGGTCGACGCCCGCGCCGCGATCGCGGCGCTCACGTGAACAGCGCGCCCTCGAGCGCGCCTTCCAGCTCGAGCAGCGAACGCTTCGTCTCGGTCCCCTTCCCCATCGAGTAGCGGCCGAGCGAGCCGTCCCCGCGCACGACGCGGTGGCACGGGATGATCAACGGGACCGGGTTCGTCGCGAGCGCGGTACCGACCGCCCGCGCGGCGCGCGGGCTCCCGATCGCGTTCGCGATCCACCCGTACGAGCGCACCGTCCCGGCCGGGATGCGCGCGGTCTCGCGCAGCACGCGCCGCTGGAACGCGGGGAACACCGACCAGTCCACGCCCGAGCCGTCCCCCGCCCGAGCCGCGTCCCGGACGCGGCGCGCGGAGGCCGCCGGCAGCTCGGCCCGCGCGGGCCGTTCGCCGAATCGGGCCTGCGCGTCGTCCAGGAACCTGCGCTCGGTCCGGCCGACGTCCAGCGTGACGATCCCGCGCTCGTTGGAGAGCACCCATGCCTTGCCGACCGGGGTCTCCACGGATCCGTATCGAAGCATCGCGATCTCCTTTCGCCCGGACGCTACCACCGCGCTGGGACGCGCGATCAGGCATCGAGCGGAGGAAGGACCGCGCGGATCGCCGCGACCGCCCGCGCCGGGTCGGGCGCCCCGGTGATCGCGCGCACGACCACGAACCGGCGCGCGCCCGCGTCCACGGCGACGGGAATGGTTTCCGCGTTCATCCCGCCGGTGACGAACCACGGCACGTCGCCCGCGCGGGCCGCCGCCTCGCGCACGTAGTCCAGCCCGACGCCCGGGCGGCCTTGCTTGGTCGGCGTCGCGTGGACCGGCCCGACGCCGAGATAGTCCAGGGGCTCGCGCAACGCCGCCGCCAGCTCGGCCACCGCATGGGTCGAGCGTCCGACGAGCGCGCCGGGCCCGAGGATCGCCCGCGCCTCCGCGGGCCGCAGGTCGTCCTGGCCCAAGTGCACGCCGTCGGCCCCCGCCACCGCGGCGACGTCGGCGCGGTCGTTCACGACGAACAGGGCCCCGTGCCGGTCCGCGGCGGCGCGGAAGCGCTCCGCCGCTCGCGCGAGCGCCGCGTCGCCCGCCTGCTTGTCGCGGAGCTGCACCACGTCGACGCCCGCGCCCAGGACCGCCTCCAGGAAGCCGTCGTCGCGAATCGGCGCGCACAGGTAGAGCTGCGCGCGCGCGAGCCGCTCGCGCCGCTCCGCTCCGGTCATACGCCGGCGCTCACGCGCCGCCGGCGACCGCGCGCACGATCTCCAGGCGGTCGCCGTCGCTCAGCCGCACGCTCGCAAGGCGCGCCCGTTCGAGCGGCTCGCCGTTGTATTCCACGACGACCCACTCCGGTTTCCAGCCGATGGACGCGAGCAGGTCGGCAATCGTCGCGTCGCTCGGCACCTCGCGCGGCGCCCCGTTGGCGACGACGACCGCCACGCTCAGACCCCCGCCGGCTGCGACACGGGCGCGCTACCGGACGCCCGCATCGCCGGGTCCCAGTCCTTCCACACGACCTCGTAGCCCAGGTCGCGCAACGCCGCCGCGACCTCGGCGGGCGAGCGGGTGTCGTCCACTTCGAACTGCCCCTCGGCTTCGCCCGGATGCGTGTAGCCGCCGGGATCGGTGTGTGACCCGGCCGAGGTGTGCGTGACGCCGAGCCGTACGAGCCGGTCGCGGAACGCCGCCGGCTCGCGCGTCGACATCACGATCCCGACGTCCGGCAGCAGCAGCCGCAGCGCGCAGACGTACTGCGCAAGCTCGCGGTCGGTCACGGGGTGCGCGGGCGAGTAGTCGCTCGCGCTCGGGCGGATGCGCGGGACGCTCACGCTCAGCTCGCTGCGCCAGGCCGCGCGCATCAGGTACAGGGCGTGCGCCGCCGTCGCGATCGCGTCCTCGCGCCACGGTTCGTGCAGCCCGAGCAGCGCCCCGACGCCAACGCGCCGGATGCCTGCGCGCGCGGCGCGTTCCGGACCGCCCAGGCGGAAGCCGTAGTCGCGCTTCTTTCCCGCGAGATGGAAGCGCGCGTAGGAATCGCGGTCGTAGGTCTCCTGGTAGATCACGACGCCGTCGACCCCCGCGTCCGCAAGCCGGCGATAGTCCCGCTCGTCCCACACCTGCACCTCGATCGAGATCTGCGGCACGAGGTCGCGCAATGCCGAAACGTGCTCGCACAGGAAGTCCACGCCGGTACGCGCCTGGTGCTCGCCGGTCAGCAGCAGGACGTGACGGAACCCCGCCGCCCGCAGGTGCTCGACCTCCGCGCGAGCCTGCGCCGGCCCCAGCGTCTTCCGAGCGATCGGCAAGTCCTTCGCGAACCCGCAGTAGGTACAGGTCGTGAGGCACTCGTTCGACAGGTAGACCGGCGCGTACATGTGCACGGTCTTGCCGAAGCGCGCGAGCGTCAGGCGGTGCGCGGCCTGCGCCAGGTCCTCGATGCGCTCGCCGGCCGCGGGCCCGAGCAGCGCCGCGAAGTCCGCCGGGTCGCGCGAGCCGTGCGGGCGCGCGAGCGCGCGCTCGACGTCGGCGCCGGTTGCGCGCATCGCGAACGCGGCCAGGTCGCGCACCGGCGTGCGGGCGAGCTGCTCGGCGAAGCTCACGACAGGAAGCCCGTCAGCGGGCTCGACGCTTCGGCGTCCGCGCGTTCCGGCGCGAGCCCCGCGAGGAACGCCGAACGCCCGGCTTCGGTCGCGGCCTTGAACGCGCGCGCCATGCGGGCCGGGTCGCGCGCCACCGCGATCGCGGTGTTGACGAGCACCGCGTCCACCCCCAACTCCATCGCGGCGGCGGCGTGCGACGGCGCGCCGAGGCCGGCGTCCACCACCACCGGGACGCTCGCCTGCTCGACGATGACGCCGATGGCGTCGGCCGTCCGCAGGCCCTTGTTCGACCCGATCCAGGACCCGAGCGGCATGACCGTCGCGCAGCCCGCCTCCCCGAGGCGCTTTGCCAGCACGGGGTCGGCGTTGATGTAGGGAAGGACCGTGAAACCGTCGGCGACGAGCGTCTCCGCCGCCTTCAGCGTCTCGACCGGGTCGGGCAGCAAGTACCGCGGGTCGGGCGTCACCTCCAGCTTGACCCACGCCGGCAACCCCATCGCGCGCGCGAGCCGCGCGAGCCGCACCGCCTCGTCCGCGTCGATGGCGCCCGAGGTGTTGGGCAGCAGTTGCACGCGCTCGGCATCGATGAACGTCAGGATGTCGGGACCGCCGGTGGCGTCCAGGTCGACGCGTCGCAGCGCCACCGTCACCATGCCGGTCCCGCTCGCTTCGATCGCGGCGCGCATGGTCTGCCCGTCGGGAAACTTGCCGGTGCCCACGATCAGCCGCGACTCGAACGATCGAGCGCCGATGACGAGCCGATCGCCGGGGCCGTTGCTCTCGCTCATGCCTCCCTCCGCCCGCATTACCGGGATCAGGTTCGCTGGGTCGCCGCCGGTCTCAGGCGGCCTCTCAGCCCGGTTCCCCGAGCTCCCCGTCAGCGGCCATCCTAGCGAGCCGGACCCGCCCTGCCGAAATGCCCTCGCTAGTCGCCCAGCAGGTCGATCGAGCGGAGCATCTGCTCGGTCCGGTCCATCTCCTGGACGACGAAAGCGATCTCCTGCGGGCCCCGCGCGTCGTGCTTGGGGAACAGGAACTGGTTCAGGTCCTCGTTCGCGCCGAGCTGCAGCCCGAGCGCGCTCATCATCTCGGCGAGCGCGTGCTCCCAGGTGAACAGGACGGTCCCCTCGCGCTCGCTCCAATGGACCCAGTAGGTGAGGAAGCTCGTCGCGCGCATCGAGAGCCTGATCGTGCCGGTCCCGCGATCCTGGACCGGGCGGAAGCCGAGCGCGAGCAGGTCGCTGCGGAAGGACTCGGCGTCGCTCATGGCCGCGCAAGTGTAGCGTTCCGCGCTGCAGGCTCCCGGCCCCTCGCGCTCGTACACTCTTGAGCGACGTGGGCACTTCCCCCGACCGTATGGTCGCCTCGCTCGTCGGTGGTCGTTATGAGATCACCGGTCTCGTCGCGAGCGGCGGCATGGGTGAGGTGTACCGAGCGCGAGACACCGTCCTGGAACGCATCGTCGCCCTGAAGGTCCTGCGCGACGGCGACGAATCCTTCCGCGCGCGCTTCCGGTCCGAGGCCACGAACGCCGCGCGCCTGTCCCATCCCGGCATCGTGCAGGTCTACGACTTCGGCGCGTCGGACGCCGACCCGTTCATCGCGATGGAGTTCGTGGACGGACGAACGCTGCGCGACATCCTGCAATCGCGAACCGCGCTGACCCCGGCGATCGCCGCGCGCATCGTCGCGCGGGTCGGCGCGGCACTCGAGCACGCGCGACGCCAGGGGGTCGTGCACCGCGACGTCAAGCCCGACAACGTCATCGTGACCGCCGACGGCGCGGTGAAGGTGACCGACTTCGGCTTGTCCCGGACGCACGCCGACTCGACGGTGACGCAGGCTGGCATGGTGATGGGCACCGCGCACTACCTCGCGCCCGAACAGGTGACCGGGGACCGCGTCGACCATCGCGCGGACCTCTACGCGCTCGGCGTCGTGCTCTACGAAATGCTGACCGGAACGCCGCCCTTCCCGGCCGACAGCGCGCCCGCCGTCGCCTACCGCCGCGTGAACGAAGACGTGCCGAGCGCGCTCGGCGTCAACCCCGATGTCCCGCGCGCCCTGGACGTCGTGCTGCAGAACCTCACCGCGCGGGACCCGGACGAGCGGTACGCAAGCGCCGCCGAGATGCTGCAGGACCTCGAACACATCGAGCAGGCGCCGGACGTGGACCTGAGCGGGCTCGTGCACCTGACGAGCGCGATCCCGATCGCGGGACAGGAGACGGTCGCGCTGCCCCGGCGCTCACAGCGGCGCTCGCGCCGGCGCTCGCGCCGGCGCGGAGTCGCGATCGCGGTGGCGCTGACGCTGCTCGTCGGGGCCGGGTACGCGATCAACGGCCCCCTCGCGCGCATCGGCGTGCCGAACGTCGTCGGCGCGGACGAGGCGACGGCAAAGCGCGCGCTGGAAGCGGAGGGGTTCACCGTCGACGAGGTGCTCCAGAACAGCGCGACCGTGCCGGCGGGCAGCGTTATCTCCCAAGACCCGCTCGGCGGCACGGTGACGCGCAGCGGCGCGGAGATCACGATCGTCTTGTCGCTCGGGCCACGCCTGGTCGAGGTTCCGAACGTCGTCGGGCGCACGTACCGCAACGCCGAGCGCGCGCTGTCCGACCTCGGCTTCGAGGTGCGGCGCGACGACGTCTACGACGCCGACGTCGAACCGCTCCACGTCGTGTCCATGGACCGGCACGCCGGCGACCTCATCAAGGAAGGCAGCATCGTCACGTTGCAAGTCTCCCGCGGCCCGGAGATGGTCGCGGTCCCGAACGTGGTCGGCGATCCCGAGGCCGCGGCCGTCGACGACCTCGAAGCAAAAGGCTTCGAGGTCAAGGTCGAGCGCCGCACGAGCGGCGCGGTCCCCGCGGGCAGGGTCATCTCGACGTCGCCGAAGCAAGGCGCCTCGATCGAGAAGGGGTCGACCGTGCGTCTCGTCGTGAGCCTCGGCCCGCCCCTGGTCAAAGTGCCCGACCTCGAGTGCATGACGCGCAAGCAGGCGGAAGATCAGCTCGTCTCGCGCGGCTTGAAGGTCGAGTTCAGCGGACAAGGCGAGCGTGTCGTGGATCAAACGCCGTCGCCGGGCGCGAAGGCGCCGAAGCGCTCGGTCGTGACCGCCTTCATGAGCCTCGGCTCCTACTGCTGATCCTGCTGCCGGTAGCGTGAGCGGATGCGCGCGCGCTACCGGTGGGAGTTCGCGCTCGTCGGCATCGCGGCCGTCTGGGGGGCGACCTTCCCGATGGTCCAGGACGCCGTCGAGCGTCTGCCGCCCTTCGCGTTCCTCGCCGCGCGCTTCGCGCTCGCCGCGGCCGTCCTGGCCGCGCTCGGCGCCTTTCGCGGCCTCACGGCCCGCGAGCTTCGCGCGGGCGCCGTCATCGGCGGGGCGCTGACGGCCGGCTACGCCTTCCAGACCGTCGGGCTGCAGTACACGTCGGCCTCCAACGCGGGATTCATCACGGGCATGTTCGTAGTCTTCACGCCGCTGATCGGCGCCGCCGTCTTCCGAGCCCTGCCTTCGCGAGCGGCGTTGACCGGGGTCACGCTCGCCACGGCGGGGCTCGTCCTGCTCGCGATGCCCGCGGGCTTCCGGCTCGGAAAGGGAGACGCGCTGGAGGTCGCGACGGCCTTCGCCTTCGGGCTGCACATCGTGTTGATTGCGCTGTTCGCGCGCGGGTCGAGCGCGCTCCGGATCACCGGCGTCCAAGTGGCCGTCACCGCCGTCGCGACCGGCGCGGTCGGCGCGCTCGCCGAGCGGTCGGCCGCCTTCGACGCCGACGCGAGCGTCGTCCTCACCGTGGTCGTCACGGCGATCGGCGCAACCGTGGTCGGTTTCTGGGTGCAGGTGCGCGCCCAGCAAGACCTGCCGCCGGTGCGGACGGGCGTGATCTTGAGCGCGGAGCCCGCGTTCGCTGGGCTGTTCGGGTACCTGCTGGCGGGGGACCGCATCGGCGGCCGGGGCATCGCCGGCGCCGCGCTGATCCTGGTCGGGATCCTGGTGGTCTCGGCGCTGGGGCCGGACCGGGAGCGGCTCTAGCTCGCGACCAGCGCTTCGCGACGTGCGCGGCGGCTGCGGAACCAGGCGACCTGCTGGAAGACGAGGGCGAGGATGCGCATGTCAGTTGCTCCAGGTGCTCAGCGGGCCGGCTTCCCATGCGAAGCCGACGTCGTTCAGGGCGGCCATGATCAGCGGAGTGAGGTTCGCAAGCGGCGACCGCTCGCCCGGCATCGGGTAGGCGCCGGAGTCGTGCTGGGTGGTGTAGCGGAGACTCATCGCGTCGATGCCCGGGTAGGTGCCGTTTGCCGGCATGTGCGCCTCACCCGCGTAGCCGACGAAGCCCCATTGCGCCTTGTCTCCCAGGACTTGCTCCGTCGCCTTCTTCATCGTGGTCTCCCCCAAGTGGGTGCCGTGTCTGGTGCGTACAACGACTGTCTCGGCGCGGAAGACACGCCCGATAAGTGCGATGCAAGGGCCAGATCCGAAGATGACTCGTGCTGACTAGTCACCTGTCCGGTTGCGCACGTGTTGTCGCCGAGCCGTGACCGGCGTACCGGGCGAAGCGGAATGCGATCCGCCGGCGCGCCCCGGGCCCGGTCCCGTGCGACGGTCCAACGTGGACGGTGGCGCGCTCAGCCCCGCACGGCGCGGAAGGCGTCGACGGCGCGCTCGATGCCGGCGGCGTCGACGTCCTTGTGCGTCACGCACCGAATGAGGCGCGGGCCGAGCGCCCCCACCTTCACCGCCTGCGCGTCCAGGGCCGCCGCGATCTCCGCGGCGCTTCGCTCGCCCGTGTCGAGGTAGACGATGTTCGTCTCGACTGCGGCGGGGTCGACCGCTTCGGGCCAGAAGGACGCGATGCCGTCCGCCAGGCGCCGCGCGTTGACGTGGTCCTCCGTCAGCCGCCCGGGACCGGTCTCCAGCGCGACCCGCGCCGCCGCGGCGATGACGCCGGCCTGGCGCATGCCCCCGCCGAGCATCTTGCGCACGCGGCGAGCGCGCGCGACGGTTTGCGCGTCGCCCAGGACCATCGATCCCACCGGCGCGCCGAGGCCCTTGGAGAAGCAGAACGAAAGCGTGTCCACCTCGGCCGCGTAGTCGCGCACGTCCAGGCCGGCAGCGGCGGCGGCGTTGAAGATGCGCGCGCCGTCCAGGTGAACGCGCACGCCGCGCTCGCGCGCGACGGCGCTCATCCCCCGGAAGACGTCCACCGGCACAACCGCGCCCCCGCCCGCCTGGTGCGTGTTCTCCAGGCAGAGAAGCGCGGTGTGGGTGAAGAAGCGGCTCGGCGCCTTGATCGCGCCGGCGAGGTCGGCCGGGTCGAAGACCCCGCGCTCCCAGCGGAGCGGGTGCAGCATCACCTGGCTGATCGTCGCGGGCGCGCCCACCTCGGCGTCCACGACGTGGGAATCGTGTCCGACGACGATTTCCTCCCCCGGCGAGGTCTGCGCCTTGATGCACACCTCGTTTCCCATCGAACCCGAGGGCACGAACAACCCGGCCTCCTTGCCGAACAGCGCCGCGCACTCGGCCTCCAGCGCATTGACGGTGGGATCCTCGCCCCAGACGTCGTCGCCGACCTCGGCCGCCGCCATCGCTTCGCGCATCGCCGGCGTCGGCTTGGTGAAGGTGTCCGAGCGCAGTTCGACGCAGCCCTGCTCGACGTACATGGACTCCTGCACGAGCGCTGACGACGTCATCCCCGCCGAGGCTAGCCGACGAAGACTTCGGCCACCTCGACCAGGGCGGGGTCGACCGTCTTCAGACCGCTGGTCGCCGCGGCGATCGACACCGTGACGATCTCGTCGGCCTGCAGCGCGACCATCATGCCGAACGCCCCCTCGTGAACCGCGTCGATGGCCGCGATCCCGAAGCGCGTCGCGAGCACGCGGTCGTACGCGGTCGGCGTGCCGCCGCGCTGGATGTGGCCGAGCACCGTGACCCGCGTGTCGAACCCCGTGCGCGAGCGGATCTCCTTGGCGAGCGCGTCGCCGATGCCGCCGAGTCGCACGTGGCCGAACTCGTCCAGCTCCTGGGTGGTGGTGACGGTCGAGCCCTCCTTGAACGTGGCGCCCTCCGCTACGACGACGATCGAGGCGTACCGGCCTTTGTTGTGCCGGGCCATCAGGCTTTCGCACACGGCGTCGAGGTCGATCGGACGCTCCGGTACGAGGACCTGCGCGGCGCCGCCGGCGATGCCCGCGTAGACGGCGATCCATCCGGCGTGCCGGCCCATCACCTCGCAGACGAGCACGCGGTCGTGCGACTCCGCCGTCGTGTGCAGCCGGTCGATCGCGTCGACCGCGATCTGCACCGCGGTGTGGAAGCCGAAGGTCACCTCGGTCCCGCCGAGGTCGTTGTCGATCGTCTTGGGCACGCCGAGGACGGGCACGCCGTGCTCGGCGTGCAGCCTGGCGGCGACGCCGAGGGTGTCCTCGCCGCCGATCGCGACGAGCGCCTCGACCCCCAGACGCTCGAGCGTCGCGGCGACCTTCTCCGGTCCGCCGTCGACTTTGTAGGGGTTCGTTCGGGACGAGCCCAGGATCGTGCCGCCGCGCGGCAAGATCCCGCGGCAGCGCTCGACGTCCAGCGGCATCGTGTACTCCTCGATCGGGCCCTTCCACCCGTCGCGGAAGCCGACGAAGTCGTCGCCGTAGTGCTGCTCGCCCTTGCGAACGACCGCGCGGATCACCGCGTTCAGGCCCGGGCAGTCGCCGCCGCCGGTCAGGATCCCGATGCGCATCGGCCCATCCTAACGACGGAAGCGCACCACGTGGCCGGTCCGCGTCGCGCCCAGGAACGCCGCGGCCGCGACCAGCAGCGCCAGGCCGGACGCGACGATCGGTCCCACCAAACTCCGGCCGCCCGAACCGAGGAACGCCCCGACGACCTCCTCCGGGGTCCGGCCGGCGAGGTCGTAGACCTCCAGGGGAGATCGCCCGAGCGCCGACAGGGCGCCGGGCGCGATCGCCGAGCCGGAGCACAGGCTCGTTTCGAAGCCGGGGGCGGCGAGGACCTCGTACCGAGCGCCGGGGTGGAAGGACATCCCGCACGAGGCGCCGTAGCGCGCGGTGCGCACGAGCACCGCGCGAGGCGCCGTGCCCTTGTAGACCTCCTCGACCGCGAACGCGGTGGCCGTGGTCTCCTCGAAGAAGAGCGGCTCGCGCGTCGCCACCGCGACGCCGACGAAAGCAACAGCCGCGCGCTGGAAGTGCTGCGCGGGCGACGCCTGCACGCACGAGCACGCCGTCGCGCGCCCCGGCGCGGCGAGGAGCAGCCCGAGTGAAGTCGCTCCCGCGAGCGCGAACGCCGCGCGCTTGCTCATTGGTCGTCCCCGAGCGCGGCGATCTCGGCGGGCGAGTAGCCCAGTTCGGTCAGAAGCTCGCCTGTGTGCTGGCCGAGCAGCGGCGGCGGGCGCCGCACCGGGGCCGGCGCGTCGTCGACGTCCAGCGGCGCGCGGACGAGCCGCAACGGGCCGGCGGTCGGATGCGCCACCTCGACGACCATGCCGAGCGCCCGGACGGCATCCGTGGATCGTCGCGCCCTCTGCGGTCTCGGAGCGCCGGCGCAGCGCGGCCACGATCCCGATGGTCGCGTAGAGCCCTGCGGTGATGTCGCTGATCGCCACGCCGACCTTCATCGGCGGGCCGTCGCGCTCGCCGGTGATGCTCATCAGGCCGCCCTGGCCCTGGACGATGTAGTCGTACCCCGGACGACTGCTTGCCGGGCTGCGCACGCCGAAGCCGCTGATCGATGCGTAGACGACCGACGGGTTCAGCGCGCGGCACTCCCGGACGCCGAGGCCGAGGCGCGTCATCGTCCCCGGGCGGAAGTTCTCGACGACGACGTCGGCTCGCCGGACGAGCCTGCGCGCGACGTCCCTGTGATCATCGCGCGCGAGGTCGAGCGCGATCGATCGCTTGTTGCGGTTGGCCGACAGGAAGTAGGCGCTCTCGCCGCCGGCGAACGGCGGGCCCCAGCCGCGCGTCTCGTCGCCCGCGCCGTGCCGTTCGACCTTGATCACGTCGGCGCCGGGGTCGCCGAGCGTCATCGTGCACCACGGTCCCGACAGCACGCGCGAAAAGTCTGCGACCGTCACGCCGTCGAGCGGCGCGCTCACGGCCGAGCCTCGGGACGAGCCTTCAGCGGCCAGCGCGGCGAGGTCGTGAGCGGCGGCGCGAAGCGCGCCCGCAACTCGACCAGGGCGGGACCCCGGTGTGCGGTCGCCCATTCGAGGGCGGCGGCCGCGTCGCGCTGCGTCGCCCGGCGCGCGGGGACGCCAAAGCTCTCTGCGAGCGCGACGAAGTCGGGCGCGCGCAGGTCGGTCGCCACCGGGGCGCCGTAACGCTCGCGGGCGTCGAAGCGGAGCATCCCGTAGCCGGCGTCGCTCACGACGAGCACGGCGAGCGGCAGCTCTTCTTGTACGGCGGTCGCCAGCTCGCCGATCGCGAACAGCGCGCCCGCGTCGCCGCACACCGCGAGCGCCCGCGCTCCCGACGCGGCCGCGCCGATGGCCGCCGGGAGCGCGAACCCCAACGTCCCCCATCCCGCCGACGCGAACCGGCGAGGAGCGGACGGGCGGAAGTAGCCGGCGAGCCAGTACCCGGCCACGGCCATGTCGGCGAACACCACCGTGTCGCGCGGCACGAGCTTCTCGAGGCGGCGGACGAACCGGAGCGGACCCGCGAACTCGCGCGTCGAGCGCAACCGCTCCTCGGCTCGCTCGCGAACGGTCGCGACGCGGCGTTCGGCGGCTGCGCCCGAACGCGGCTCGAGCAGCGGGAGCAACGCCTCCAGGGCGCTGCGCGCGTCGGCTTCGACGACGACGTCGCAGGCGTAGTTGCGACGCGCGTCTTCGGGCACGACGTTGATCCCGATGCGCGGCCGCGGCAATCGGACGCGCCAGCCCTGGGTGTTCATCGCGTCCAGGTCGCTCCCGACGACCACGACCGCGTCCGCGCGCTCGACCAGGGCCGTCACCTCGGGCTGGTGGGGCGGATACCCGACGAGCAGCGGGTGGTCTCGATCGAGGATGCCCTTGCCGTTGAACGTCGTCACGACCGGCGCGCCGAGCGCTTCGGCCACCGAGCGCACCGCGGCCGTCGCGTCCGCCGACACGGCTCCGCCTCCGACCCACAGGACCGGGCGCTTCGCGTCCGCGAGCAGCGCGGCGGCGCGCGTGAGGGATCGTGCGTCCGCCTCGATCGGGCGCGCGCCGCCGCGCGGGGCGGCAGGCGCGCGAACCGAGACCGACAGGAAGTCGTGCGGGATCTCCAGGAAGACGGGGCCGCGGCGGGCGCTCATCGCCTCCCGGCCCGCCTTGACGACCATGGACGCGATCGCGTCGGGCCGGGCCACGCCCGCCGACCACACGCTCACCGCCGCCATCAGCTCGCGCTGGGAGGGGCTCTCGTGCAGCGAGAAGCGGCCGCTACGGCCGTCGAGGATCCGGGAGTCCACCTGCGTCGAGACGTGCAGGACCGGGCTGCGCGCGGCTCGCGCCTCCCCCATCGCCGCGGCCGCGTTGGCGGCGCCCGGGCCGGTCGTCGTCACCGCCACGCCGATCCGGCCCGTCGCCCGCGCATAGCCGTCGGCCGCGTAGACCGCGCTCTGCTCGTGCCGGACGAGCACCGTGCGGACGCCGGACCGCGACAGCGCGTCGAAGATCGCCATGTTGTGGACGCCGGGGATCCCGAACACGACGCGCGCGCCGAGGTGATCCCGCAGGTGCTCGACCAGGACGGCGGCTCCCGACGTCCCGCTCTCACGTCGCTCGCTGCCCACGGGCGGAAGGATATAGGGGCTCGCACGTGCGGCGGTCGCGTCGTTCAACCAGGATGAACCCATCGATGTCATGCCAAACCGGACCGGCTCTCCCTAGTCCTTTGTGACTATTCGAGCCGCGACGCGAACCCATCCCGCGCAAGCCTCGTTCAACGTGAGGAAGCCATCGATTCAAGGAGAACGCGCGATGCCCGCGACGAAGGCACGAAAGATCGGCTGGGGAGTCCTCTTCAGCGTGCTGGCTCTGTCCACCGTCCCCGCGATCGGCGCAACGAGCCCGGGTTCCATCACGATCACGTCTCTCGCGGCTCACGACTACCTCTCCGACTCTGTCGACGTGGAGTGGGCCTGGAAGCGCGGTGACAAGGTGTCCTCGTCCTCGCTCGTTCACGTCTACGTCACGACCAACGGCTACGTCTGGAACCGCATCGCCGCCAACATCCCGATCCGCAGCGGCGTGTTCACGTGGGACACCACGAGCGTCGACGACTATGCCTACGCGATCAAGGTCAGGGTCAAGCACTCCCCCGCGTACTCCGTGGTCAGCCCGCTGTTCGTCGACAACGGCGACCCCGAGGTGCGAATCACGTCCCCGACCGCCTCTCAGATCGTCGTCGAAGGCCAGTCGCCCGACACGGCCGTCATCGTCGGGTCGGCCCTGCTGGCCGCCGACGCGCGGGACGAGATGAGCGGCATCGCATCGCTCGTGTGGTACCTCGACGGCGACGAGATCACGCCCAACGCGGACGGCTCCTACGACTTCTCCGAGGCGACGCCCGGCTCGCACGAGTTGTCGGTGGTAGCAGCGGACTTCGCGGGGAACGAGAGTTCTGCCTCCATCCAGGTCTTCACCACGCCCGGACCGAACTACGCGGCGTCCAAGGCGCCCAGCGAGGACCCCGGCGTCCCCGAAGACCCGACCGGCGGCGCAGACCCGACCGAGAGCCTTCCCGACCCGGACGGCGACCCGGCCGAGAACCTTCCCGACGAGGATCCCGGCGTCGAGAACCCGGTCCCGTCAGATCTGCCTACGGCGCTGCCCACGCCGTAGGAGCACCTCCCTCCCTCCTTCGGGCAGCTTCACCTTCCACTCAGCAGAACGACCGGCCGACGGGCCGGTCGTTCTCATTTCCTGTTGCGTGTCGCGCACGCCTCCGGCACCCTAGCCCTCCCATGGGAGCGGTCCTCGCCATCGACGCGGGCACGAGCGGGATCACCGCGCTCGTGATCGACGAGGACGCCTCCGTGCGCGCCCGCGGCTATCGCGAGTTCCCGCAGCACTTCCCGCAACCCGGCTGGGTCGAGCACGATCCCGACGAGATCTGGGACGCGACGCTCGCCGCGATGCGCGACGCGATCGCCGACGCGAGCCTCGAAGCGCGCGACCTCGCGGCGATCGGCATCACGAACCAGCGGGAGACGACGGTGATCTGGGACCGCGCCACGCTGCGCCCGATCCATCGCGCGCTGGTGTGGCAGGACCGGCGCACGGCGGGGCGGTGCGACGAGCTTCGCGAGGTCGAGCCGCTCGTCCGCGCGAAGACGGGCCTCGTGCTGGATGCGTACTTCAGCGCGACGAAGATCGAGTGGCTCCTCGGGCACGTCGACGGCGCGCTGCTCGACGCGCTGGAGGGCAAGCTCGCCTTCGGAACGATCGACTCGTGGCTCGTCACCAAGCTGACCGGCGGCGCCCACGTGACCGACTACACCAACGCGAGCCGCACGATGCTCTACGACATCTACCGGCGCGACTGGGACCTCGAGCTGCTCAAGGTCTTCGACGACGTCCCCGTGCGGCTGCTCCCGGAGGTGCTGCCGTCGAGCGGGCGGTTCGGCGAAGCCGAGCTGTTCGGCGCCCGCGTGCCGATCGCCGGGGTGGCCGGCGACCAGCAGGCGGCGCTGTTCGGGCAGGCGTGCGTCGAGCCCGGCATGACCAAGAACACCTACGGCACCGGCTCGTTCGTGCTGATGAACACCGGCTCGTCCGCGCCGGCGCCGCCGGAGGGCTTGCTCGTGACGATCGCGTGCGGGCCTGCCGGAGACGTCGCGTACGCGCTCGAAGGCGCCATCTTCGTCACGGGCGCGGCCGTGCAATGGCTGCGCGACGGGCTCGAGATCATCGCCCACGCCGCCGAGGCCGGCCCGCTGGCGGCCGGCGTTCCCGACACCGGCGGCGTCTACTTCGTGCCCGCGCTGACGGGGCTGGGCTCGCCCTATTGGGACCCGTACGCGCGCGGGACGATCGTCGGGATCACGCGCGGGACGACCAAGGCGCACCTGGCGCGCGCCGTCGTCGAGGCGATGGCCTTCCAGACGCGCGACGTCGTCGAGGCGATGACGCGCGAGGCGGGGGTGGCGCTCAAGGAGCTGCGCGTGGACGGCGGGGCGAGCGCGATGGACCTGCTCTGCCAGGTCCAAGCCGACCAGCTCGGCGTAACCGTCCGGCGGCCGAAGGTGCAGGAGACGACCGCGCTCGGCGCGGCGTTCCTCGCCGGGCTGGCGGAAGGCGTGTGGTCGTCCGCCGAGGACGTCGCGCGCGCATGGCAGCTCGATCGCGCCTTCGAGCCGTCGCCGCCCGACCCGGCCGCCTACGAAGGCTGGAGGCGCGCGGTCGAACGGGCGCGCGCTTGGGTCAAGCCGTAGCCCGTCAGCCTTAGCTGGCGCGCGGCGTGGAGCTGCCCGCGCCCGGCTTCTCCTCCTCCGGCTGCGGACCGTTCTTGAACTTCGACGCGTACTCGTCGACGTACTCCTGGCCGGTGAGCAGCATCAGCTCGTACATCAGCTCGTCGGTTATCGAGCGCAGGACGAAGCGGTCGTCGTCCTTGCCGTAGTACCGACTGAAGTCGAGCGGCTTGCCGAAGCGAGCGCCGACGCGCACGAGCTTCGGCGCGTATCTGCCCGAGGGCAGGGCCTTGTCGGTGTCGACGACGGCGACGGGGACGATCGGGCAGCGCGCGCGCAACGCCATGCGCGCCGGCCCGGTCTTGCCGCGATACAGACGCCCGTCGGGCGAGCGCGTTCCTTCGGGATAGATCGCGACGATGTTGCCCTTGGCGAGCTGCTCGACGGCCGCGTTCAGCGACGACTCTCCGCGCGAGCCGCCCTCACGGTGGACCGGGATCACGCCGACTCCTTCGAAGAACCAGGAGTACCACTTCCCGAAGTAGTCGCTCTTGCCGAGGAACACGACCTTGCGCTTGACGGCGAGCGGGATCAGCAAGCTGTCGATGAAGGACAGGTGGTTTCCGCACAGGATGACAGGGCCCCCGTCGGGGACGTTCTCCAGACCTTCCACGCGCGGACGGAACACGAGACGGAAGATCGGGCCGATGAAGATGTGCTTCAGCAGCCAGTAGAACATGGCACCACCCCGGCTCTCCCTGGGTCGCGCGGCTCCCAGGGGCGCGACCAGAGCCAAGCCTACCGGCTCCCCGTGGCGATCCTCAACCGCGACGTACCGTTCCGGGCTCATGGTGCTAGCGTAATCGGCGCAGGTCACCGCGCTGTATCGGGCTCGTGAACAACGTGTGAAATTCGTCAACGGAGGGGGCGCATGGCAGGGATCATGAAGGGGGCCGAACCCTGGGGGCACGAGGGCGACGACGTGGGCGTTCTGGTGCTCCACGGCTTCACCGGCAGCCCGCAGAGCGTGCGCACCTGGGCCGAGGGCATCGCTCGCGAGGGACACACGGTCATCGTGCCCAGGCTCCCCGGCCACGGGACGAGCGTCGAGGACCTGCAGCACACGACGCCCGCCGACTGGGTCGGCGAGGCCGAGATGGCGCTGCGCGGTCTCCAGGAGCGCTGCCGAAGCATCTTCGTGTGCGGCTTGTCGGCCGGCGGCTCGATCGCCTTCGACCTCGCCGCGCGCCTCGGCGACCGGCTCTCGGGCATCGTGACCGTCAACGGGCTGCTCTTCTCGCGCGATCCCCGCGTCAAGCTCGCGCCGCTGCTGGGGAAGCTGCCGTTGAAGCTCAAGGGCGTCGCGAGCGACATCGCCGATCCCGCGCAAGCCGAGCTTGCCTACGGCAAGGTCCCGACGAAGGCGTCGGCCGCGCTGCTCGCGTGGCTGGACGGCGTCAAGCGAAGCCTCGGGTCCATTACGACGCCGGCGCTGATCTTCACCGCGCGCCAGGACCACGTCGTGCACCCCGACAACGGGCCGTACGCGCTCGAGCACATCTCCTCGACCGACAAAGAGCTGGTGTGGCTGGAGCGCTCGTATCACGTCGCGACGCTGGACTACGACAAGGACGAGATCCTGCAGCGGACGGTGACGTTCATCAAGGAGCGCGCCTCGTAGGGGGACCGATGCCTTCCGACAGCTTCCGCAGCGTATTCTTCGGCCGGTACGACGAGTACGAGGCGCAGCTCGTCGTCGAGATCCTGCGCGCCGAAGGCATCGAGGCGTTCACGAAAGCGTCCCGCGGCGACCACACCACCGCGATCGATTACGGCCCGACCTTCAGCGACATCGGCGTCGTCATGGTCGACGCGGCCCGCGAGCGCGAGGCCCGCACGGTCGTCGAGCGCGAGCTTCCCGCACAGCTCGAGGCGATCCGGCGAACGATGGATGCGATGGAGGAGACGGGGTCCGCCGAGGACGACGGTGGACTCTGAGGTCGTCGAGCTTCGCGGCCACGTCATCGATTCCCTGATCCTTCCCCGCGTGCTCGACGAGATCGTCGAAGCGGGCGCCGACTACGCCATCACGACGTTCGAGGTCGGCAGGACGAACGCCGACCCGTCGTTCGCGCGGATCGAGCTGCGCGCGGAGCGCGCCGTGCTCGAGCCGCTGCTCGGCCGGCTTGGCGACCTCGGCGCGACCCGGCCCGACGACGCCGACGCGACGACACGCGCCGCCGATGCCGACGGCGTGTTCCCGGACGACTTCTACTCCACGACGAACCTGCCGACGGCCGTGCGCATCGACGGCGCCTGGGTCGACGTCGAGCGGCCCGAGATGGACTGCGCGATCCGCGTCGCCGGCGCGCGGGCATCGACGGTACCCATGTCCGGCGTGCGCGCCGGCGACCTGATCGTGTGCGGGCATCGCGGGGTTCGCGTGACCCCGCTCGAACGGCCGCGGTCGCTGGACGGCACGTTCTCCTTCATGTCCAGCGAGGTCTCCAGCGAGAAGCCGCAGGGCCTCATGGTCGAGCGCATCGCGCGCATGGCGCGCGACGTGCGCGAGCGCGGCGAGAAGATCCTGTGGGTGCTCGGGCCCGCCGTCGTCCACACGGGTTCGGTCGAGGCGTTCTGCGAGCTGATCGACGGCGGATGGGTCGACTGCGTCTTCGCGGGGAACGCCCTTGCCACCCACGACTCCGAAGGGGCTCTGTACGGCACCTCGCTCGGCGTCTCGCTCGCCGAGGGCGTGCCGACCGACCACGGGCACGAGCACCACATCCGCTCGATCAACCGCTTGCGGCGCGCGGGCTCGTTCGAGGTTGCCGTCCGCGACGGGGTGCTGACGCGCGGGATCATGCACGCGCTCGTCGCGCACGGCGTGGATTACGTGCTCGCCGGCTCGGTCAGGGACGACGGGCCGATGCCGGGCGTGATCACCGACATGCTGGAGGCCCAGCGGGCGATGCGCGCGCGGCTGTCGGGTGTGGGGCTCGCGATCATGGTCTCCACGATGCTGCACTCGATCGCGACGGGAAACCTCCTGCCGGCGTCGGTGCCGATCGTGTGCGTGGACATCAACCCGGCCGCGGTGACGAAGCTCGTCGACCGCGGAAGCATCCAGTCGGTCGGCATGGTGACCGACGTCGGGCTGTTCCTGCGCCAGCTCGCCGGCGCGCTGGCCTGACGCGCCGCGCGAGACCGGAAGGATTCCCGGCCGGCCCGCAGAACCCTTGCCCGCATGAGATCCCACATGACTCGCGCGCTGCTCGCGCTGTCCGTCGTCGTCGCCTCGAGCGCGGGCACGCCCGCGAGCGCCGCCGATCCCGCCTCGAACGTGGACCCCTTCATCGGCACGATGGGCTCGGGCTTCGTGTTTCCGGGGCCGGCGGCCCCCTACGGGATGGTGCAGCTCTCCCCCGACACGAACGGCTACTTCGCATACACCGGCTACCAGTGGATCGACGACGCGATCCGGGGCTTCTCCCACGTCCACGTCGAGTCGATGGGCGTGCGGGAGGGAGGAGCGGTGCCGTTCATGCCGACGACCGGCGCGGTGTCGACGAACGTGTTCGACTACGAGTCGGTCTTCTCCCACGCGAGCGAGGAAGCCGAGCCCGGGTACTACGCGGTCACGCTGGAGGAGTACGGCGTTCGCGCCGAGCTGACCGCCGGCACGCGGGTCGGGATGCACCGCTACACCTTCCCGGCGACGACCCAGTCGAACGTGCTGCTCGACGTCGGGCGCCAGATCGCGGGCGGCAGCGACACCGCGAACCTTCCGCACGGCGGCGCCGGCGCGGTCGGCGCCGAGGTCACCGTCGTGGGCGACCGCACGATCACCGGGACGGCGAACACCGATCCCGAGGACCGCGACGAGTACACGGTTCACTTCGCCGCTCGCTTCGACCGGCCGTTCGGCTCCTTCGGCGTGTGGGACGCGCGCGGCGGCGCGCCGCACCCCGGCGCGGAGGCCGTCGGCGGCGAGGGCGCGGGCGCCTACGCCACCTTCGACACGACCGTCGACCGCGACGTCGTGGTCAAGGTCGGCATCTCGTTCGTCGACGTGGCCGGGGCGCTCGCCAACCTCGAGGACGAGCTGCCGGGCGAGGACTTCGACTTCGACGCCCTGAGGGCGAAGACTCGTGCGCGCTGGAACGAGGCCCTGTCGGTGATCGAGGTCGGTCCGTCCGCGCAGCCGTCCGAGCTGACGTCCTTCACGACCGCGCTCTACCACGCGCAGCACCATCCGAACGCCTTCAGCGACGCCGACGGCCGCTACCGAGGGCACGACGACGCGGTCCACGCGATCGGCGAGCCGGGCGACCCGATGCCCGCGGACTCGACCTACTACGCGAACTTCAGCATGTGGGACACCTACCGCGCCGAGATGCCGTTGCTGATGCTGATCGCGCCCGAGCGCATCCCCGACATGATGCGATCGATGGCGGCGATCGTCGCCCACGGCGGCGAGATGCCTCGCTGGGCGCTCCAGTACAAGAACCCCAACTACATGAACGGCGAGCCGGGCCTGCAGGTGATCGCCGACGCGTTCTGCCGCGGGCTCGTGCCGGCCGACGCGCTCGGCACGCTCTACGGCGAGGCCCGGCGGGTGGCCCTGGAGGCCCGCCGCGAGCCGAGCTTCTACGCCCCCGGCTACACGGCCGAGGCGAGCGCGACGCTGGAGTACGCGCTCGGCGACTTCGCGCTCGCGCTGATGGCGGACGCCCTCGGCGAGGAGGCCGACCGCGACGCGCTCGTCGCCCAGGCCGGCCACTGGCGCAACCTCATCGACCCCGAAAGCGGTTTCGTCCGCCCCCGGGACCCCGCCACCGGCGAATGGCAGGAGAACTACCGGCCCGAGCTGCCCGACGGCTTCCGCGAAGGAACCGGGTGGCAGTACTCCTGGCTCGTCCCCCACGACGTGCGCGGGCTCTACGACGCGATGGGCGAGGGTCGCGGAGGCGACGACCTGGTCCTGCAGCGGCTCGACACGTTCTTCTCCGGCGCCCTCACGGGCACGATGCCGCCCGCCGAAGCGCAGCAGAAGCTCACCGCGTACGGCATCGCCTACTACGGCAACCAGTACGCGCCCTCTAACGAGCACGACCTCCAGGCCCCGTGGATGTACGACTGGACCGGCGAGCCGTGGAAGACGCAGGCGATCCAGCGCGCCTACCAAGCCCTCTACCGTCCCCTGCCCGACGGCCTGCCCGGCAACGACGACCTCGGCACGATGAGCGCGTGGTTCGTGTGGAGCGCGCTCGGCTTCTACCCGATGATCCCCGGCGCGCCGCTGTACGTCGCCGGGAGCCCGCTGTTCGAGCAGGCGACGATCCACCTGCCCGGCGGCGACTTCGTCGTACGCGCGCCCGGCGCCTCGGCCACGAGCAAGTTCGTGCAGTCCGCAAGCCTGAACGGCGATCCGCTGGAGGCGGTGTGGTTCGGCCACGACGCCCTCGAGCCCGGCGGATCGATCGAGTTCGCCATGGGCGTCGCCCCGAGCGCGTGGGGCTCCGGCCCCGAGGCCCGCCCGCCGAGCGCGAGCACGACCCCCCTCGCCGGCTTCGGCTGCGCGCCGTAGCAGGTCCGCCTCCGTCGCCTCCGGCCGAATCGTCGGATTCCGCCCATCCGTGACTCCCCTCGTACCGAGGTCCATGATCCGTCCATGGCGACTTCAGTGGGGTCGATGGCCCGTATGTACGGGCTGTATGATACAGTGGCCTGTATGAAGACGACGATCGAGCTGCCCTCCGACCTCGTGACTGCGGCAAAGCGCGTGGCAGCCGCCGAGCGAACGACGTTGCGGGCGATCATCGAGGCGGCCCTTCGCGCCGCGCTCGAAGCTCGTCAGACGCCGCGGCCGTTCACCTTGCGCGACGCCGGCGTGGGCGGCACGGGGCTGACGGACGCGTTCGCGTCCGCGGGTTGGGAGCAGATTCGAGACGCCGCCTACTCGGGTCGCGGCGGATGATCGCGGTCGACACCAACGTCCTCGTCTACGCCCACCGCATGGACTCCGACTTCCACGAACCCGCGGCGACCGCGGTCCGCGAGCTTGCCGAGAGCCCGGCGGCCTGGGCGATTCCGTGGCCGTGCCTGCACGAGTTCGTCGCGATCGCGACGCACCCCAGAATCTACGCGCCACCCAGCAGCCTCGCCCAAGCCTTCGAGCAGGTCGATGCATGGCTGGAGTCGCCCTCGCTCGTCCTGTTGTCCGAGGCGCAGGACCACGCTACGCAGCTCCAGGAGATCGCCGTTGCAGCGTCCGCTCGCGGTGGTCGGGTGCACGACGCCCGTGTCGCGGCCATCTGCCTGTCGCACGGGGTCCGCGAGCTGTGGTCGGTCGATCGGGACTTCGCCCGGTTCCCGAAACTCCGGGTCTCGAACCCGCTCCACTAACCGCGCAGGGTCTCGCACGCGCAACACCCTTCCCACGAAGACACGCTATGAAATCTCCTCGTCGAGCACAACCCTCGTGCCCGCCTCGCCCGCGAGCGCTTCGCGCCCGCGCCCGAGGCTCGTAATCACCGCGCGCATCCCGGCCTCCGCTGCGGCGGCGGCCGCGAGCACCTTCTCAGCCATCGAGCCGCGCGCGAACGTTCCGTCCTCGACGCCCGCTCGCGCGTCGGCCGCGCGAAGCATGGAAATCGGCTCCGCGTCGTCGGTGCCGAACTTCCGATAGACGGCGTCGACGTCGGTCACGATCAGCAGCGCGTCGGCCCCGACCGCCCGCGCGAGCACCGCGGCAGTCAGGTCCTTGTCGATCACGGCGGCCACGCCGCGCACGCCGCTCCCGTCGCGCACGACGGGGACGCCTCCTCCCCCGGCCGCGATCGGGACGGCGCCCGCATCGGCCAGCGCGCGGATCGTCCCGGCTTCGACGATCGCGACGGGCTCGGGCGAGGCGACGACCCGGCGCCAGCCCCCGCCGGGGACTTCCGCGATCGGGACGCCGCGAGCGCGATACTCGGCCGCGCCCTTCTTGGACAGGTGCGGACCCACGGGCTTCGTCGGCCGGATGAAGCCGGGATCGCCCGCGTCGACCACGACTTGCGTCACGAGCGTCACCACCGGGCGCGGATCGCGTGCGCGCACCAGCGCCGCCGACAGCTCCTGCTGGATGAGGTAGCCGAGCTGTCCTTGCGTCTCGGCGACGTGGACGTCGAGCGGGAACCGCGGCAACGCGTCGGGCATCGCCTCGTCCTGCAACATGAGCCGGCCCACCTGCGGGCCGTTCCCGTGCGTGACGACGAGTTCGTTGCCGGCTGCGAGGACGGCCAGCTCCTCGCACGCCTCGCGGACGGCCGCGCGTTGCTGTGCGATGGTGCCGCGGTCTCCCCGTTTCAGGATCGCGTTGCCGCCGAGCGCGACGACGATGCGCATCCGCTCAGGACGTGATGCGGTCCAGCCCTTGCGCGATCGTCGGTTCGCCTTCCTCGGCGAGGTCGTAATGCACGCGCACGGCGGGCTTCTCGATCGGGATGATCCGCCGAAGGTCGATGGGCGTCGCGATGACGACGACGTCGGCCGGCGTCGCCGCGATCGTCGCCGCGAGATCGCTCACTTGCTGGTCGGAGTAGCCCATCGCCGGGAGCAACGTCCCGATGCCGGGATAGCGCGTGAAGGCGTCCGCGATCGTGCCGACCGCCCACGGCCTGGGGTCGATGATCTCGGCTGCGCCGCCTTCGCGAGCGGCGACCACGCCGGCGCCGAAGGGCATCTCGCCGTGCGTCAGCGTCGGCCCGTCCTCCACGCACAGGACGCGCTTGCCCTTCAGCTCGATGTCGCCCTCGACGGTGATCGGCGAGCGCGCCTTCACGATCGAGGCGGTCGGGTTCAGCTCGCGCACGGAGCGCTCCGTCTCGGCAAGCTGCGCGGGCGCGGCCGCGTCGATCTTGTTGATCACGATCACGTGCGCCATCCGAACGTTCGCCTCGCCCGGGTGATACCGGCGCTCGTGCCCGGCGCGAAGCGGGTCCACCACCGTGATGTGGACGTCCGCGCGGATGAAGGGCAAGTCGTTGTTGCCGCCGTCCCAGATGATGACGTCGGCTTCCTTTTCGGCCTCGGCCAGGATCGCCTCGTAGTCGACGCCGCAATACACCACGGTGTTGCGAGCGAGGTGCGGCTCGAACTCCTCCCGCTCCTCGATGGTCACTCGGTGCAGGTCCAGGTCGTGGAAGGACGAAAACCGCTGCACGCGCTGCGCTTCGATATCACCGTAGGGCATCGGGTGGCGCACGACGACGACGTTCATCTCGGCTTCGCGCAGGATGTCCGCGACGCGCCGGGTCGTCTGCGACTTGCCCGCGCCGGTGCGCGCCGCGCAGACGGCGACGACCGGCTTCGAGGAATGGAGCTGCGTGTGGTCGGGTCCGAGCAACCGAAAGTCCGCGCCCGCCGCGAGCGCGATCGAGGCGGCGTGCATCACGTCCTCGTGGCTCACGTCGGAATACGAGAACACCACTTCGTCGACCTTCTCGCCCCAGACGAGATCGCCCAGCTCGCTCTCGGGCAGGATCGGGATCCCCTTCGGGTACATCGGGCCCGCGAGCGAGCTGGGATAGGTGCGGTCGTCGATGTACGGGATCTGCGTGGCCGTGAAGGCGACGACTTCGACGTCGGGGTCGTCGCGAAACACGGTGTTGAAGTCGTGGAAGTCGCGGCCGGCTGCTCCCATGATCACGACCCGGCGGCGACGAAGGCTCTCACTCACTGGTCAGATGCTACAGGAGCGGCCCGCTGCGAAGTCAGGCTACGCCATCGGCAATTGCGAGGTGCCCTCGGGGAGCACGTCGTATCCGGCCTGCTCGACCGCCGCAACAAGGGCATCCCGGGCGATCCCGGCCTCGGCCTCCACCTCCACGAGCCCGGTCGCGTGGGAAGCCGTCACCTCGCCGACGCCGTCCACGTTCCGGAGCGCCTTGGTCACGCTGCGCTCGCAGCCGTCGCAGGTCATTCCCGACACGTTCAACGCGATCGTCGTCATCGGTTCTCCCTTTCCGGTTGGAATCGTTCCGGTTGGAATCGCTTGAGTCGCAACGCGTTGGTCACGACCGAGACGCTCGACAGACCCATGGCGAGCCCGGCCAGCATCGGGTTCACCCGTCCGAGCGCAGCGAGCGGGATCAGCACGGTGTTGTAGCCGAACGCCCAGAACAGGTTCTGCTTGATCGTGCGCAGCGTGCGTCGCGACAGGGCGATCGCGGCCGGCACACCGGCGACGTCGTCACCCACGAGCGTGATGTCGCTCGCTTCGATCGCGACGTCGGTGCCGCTGCCGATCGCCACGCCGAGGTCGGCCTGCGCGAGCGCGGGCGCGTCGTTGATCCCGTCGCCGACCATCGCCACGCGCTTCCCGTCCGCTTGCAGGCCCCTGACGGTCGCGGCCTTCTCCTCGGGGCGGACGTCGGCGACGACGCGCTCGATGCCGGCCTGACCGGCGATCGCGCGCGCGGTTCGTTCGTTGTCCCCGGTAAGCAGCACGACGTCCAGGCCCATCCGCCCGAGCGCGCGCACCGCCGCTCCGCTCGACGGCTTGATCGTGTCCGCCACCGCGATGATCCCGCGCACGCGACGATCCCATCCGACGGCGAACACCGTCACGCCGCGGCCCTCCATCTCGCGCGTGCGGTCGTCCAGTTCCGCGCAGCTCATCAGGCCGCTCGCTCCCATGAATCCCTGACGGCCGACGAAGACCTCCGTCCCGTCCACGGTGCCGCGCGCGCCGGATCCGCCTTCCACCGTCACGTCGTTCGCGCGCGCGGCACGAACCCCTTGCGCCTCCGCGTACGCAACGACCGCTCGCGCGATCGGGTGCTCGCTGCCGGCCTCGACGGCGGCGGCCTTGGCGAGCAGGTCCTCGACGGACGCCGTGCCCTGGTTCCACGTGTCGACGGCGACGTCGGTTACGCGCATCGCGCCCTCGGTGACCGTGCCCGTCTTGTCGAGCACGACCGTGTCGATGCCGTGCGAGCGCTCGAGCACCTCGGCGCCGCGGATCAGGATGCCCATCTGCGCGCCGCGCCCGGTCCCGACCATGATCGCCACCGGCGTCGCGAGGCCCATCGCGCAGGGGCAGGCGATGATCAGCACGGTGACCGTCGGGATGAGCGCCTCGCCGACGGGATGCCCGCCGAGCATCCACGCCGCGAACGTCGCCGCGGCGATCGTCAGCACGACCGGCACGAAGATCCCGGCGACGCGGTCGACCATCCGCTGGATCGGCGCCTTGGAGTCCTGCGCCTCCTCGACGAGGCGCACGATCTGGCTGAGCGCCGTGTCGGCGCCGACCGCCATGGCCTCCACGGTCAGCACGCCCTGCCGGTTGATCGTCGCGCCGATGACCGCGTCGCCCGGTCCCTTCTCGGCCGGAACGCTTTCGCCGGTGACCATCGACTCGTCGATCGCCGAGGAGCCGGCCACGATCCGGCCGTCGGTCGGGACCTTCTCGCCGGGCTTGACGACGAAGCGGTCGCCGACGACGACCTCGGCGACGGGCACCATGACCTCGCGCCCGTCGCGCAGGACGCGCGCGTCCTTCGCGCCCAGCTCCAGCAGCGCGCGTATCGCAGCAGACGCGCGACCGCGCGCGGCCGCCTCCAAATACTTGCCGAGCAGGATGAACGTGAGCACCACGGCGGCGATCTCGAAGTAGACGTGATCGCGGCCGGTCAGCACGGCCCACGCGCTGTACAGGTACGCGCTCACGGTCCCGACCGTGACGAGCGTGTCCATGTTCGCCTCGGCCATGCGCGCCTTCTTCAGCGCGCTGGCGATGAAGGGCCAGCCCGCCCAGAACTGCACCGGCGTCACGAGCGCCCACGCGACGTAGCTTCCCCACGCCGCGCCGACGCTCATGCCGATGACCGTCGCGGGCAGCGAGAAGCCGGCCGCCACGGCCAGCCGGCGTCCGAGCGCGCGCTCGGGCGACGCGCTCGCTCGCTCGCCCCCGTGCGGCGTCGCGCCGTAGCCGGCGCGCTCGATCGCATCGATGAGGTCCGCCGGGGTGACCGCGCCGGCGGTCTCGACGCGCGCGCGCTCGGTCGCCAGGTTGACGCTCGCCTTCGACACACCCTCCGTGCGGTTCAGGACCTTCTCGATGCGTGTCGCGCAGGAGGCGCAGGTCATCCCCTGGACGTCCAGGTCGATGACCCGGTCCGCCGCCACGCGCGTCGCGGTCGCCATGGGAGTCATTATACCCCCTGGGGGTATGCGCGTCAGGCTCGGGTGAGGGCGGCGGCGCCGACGAGGCCGGCGTCGCGACCGAGCGACGCCGGGATCATCGGCGGCGGCGCCCGGTCGGGACGCCCGAGCAGATGGGCGGCCATGGAGTCTCGCGCGGGCCCGAGCAGCAGCTCGCCGCAGCCGGCGGCCGCTCCCCCGCCCACGATGACCACGTCGGGGTCGAGCACGTTGACGAGGTTGGCGACGCCGAGCCCGAGCCAGCCTCCGGCCTCGGCGACGACACCGGCGGCGAAGGGATCCCCGGCGGACGCCGCCTCGGTCACCGCCTCGCCGGTGACGGCCTCGACCGAGCCGGCGCGCTCGACCAGCGCCGCCGCGTCCGGCGAGCCGGCTCGTTCTCGCGCGAGGCGGCCGATCGCGTTGCCGCTCGCCATCACCTCGAGGCAACCGCGGTTGCCGCACGCGCACGCGGGCCCGTCAGCGGCGATCACCATGTGGCCGATCTCCGCGCCCAGACCGCGCGCGCCGCGGTAGATCCGGCCGCCGATGACGAGCCCGCCGCCGACGCCGGTGCCGACCGTCACCATGACCTGGTCCCCGGCGCCGCGGCCCGCGCCGTAGAGCGCCTCGCCGAGCGCGGCGACGTTGGCGTCGTTGTCGACCGCGACGCGAAGGTTCAGCCGGTCCTGGAGCATCGCGCGCAGGTGCACGTTGCGCCACGAGATGTTCGGCGCGTTGATCACGACCCCGCGCTCGTGGTCGACCAAGCCCGCCGCGCCGACGCCGAGCGCCAGGGCGCCGGGCGCCGACGCTTGCAGCTCCCGGCAGACCTTGACGATCCCGGCGACGACGGCCCGCTCGTCGGCGGCTTCGGTCTGGATCTGGCGGCGCAGGATAACGTTTCCCGTCGCGTCGACCACGCCGGCGGCGATCTTCGTCCCGCCGACGTCCACCCCGATCGCCGGAGCCGCGTCCACGTCAGTCGATCGGGATGTGCTGGAGGGTCGAGCCTTGCGCGTGCTCCCACCGCTCGGCCGCTGCGTCCATGAAGACCTTCGCCGCCAGGAACAGCTCGTAGCCGGCCTTCATCAGGTGCTCGAGCGCTTCGGGCTTCGTGTGACGCATCGCGAAGAACATCAGCCCGAACGGGCACGCCATGCACTCGGGCGAGGCGCCCGGCTGGAACGAAAAGCCCGGCGACCCGGACGCTGCACTGGACTCGCTCATGCGGTTCCCCCTTCCGCCGAGGCGCTCGGGCGCGTGAAGCGCACGATCAGGCGATCGTCTTCGAACGCCGCGCCGGCGATGTCGAGCCGCGCGAGCGCCGCCGGCAGCATCAGCGTGCGCTTGTACTGGCCGACCTTGACGTACAAGTCTTCCCCCTTGCGCATCAGGTCCAGGTCGCTCTTGCCGGTGAACGGCAAGCGCAACGCGAGCCGGTAGCCGCTCGGCTGCTTCTCGATCAGGATCGGGTCGTCCTCGTGCAGCATCGCGGCCGGGTCGCGCTCGCCGTACAGCTCGCGGCCCAGCCGGTCGAGCAGCTCGAAGCCGACCATCTCCCGCTCGTAGAGCGGGACGGTGAGCACGGGGACCGGCGCGAACGACTCCTCGATCGTGCCGAGGTGCTCCTTCTGGATGTCCTTCCATTGCGAGAAGTACGGATCGGTCACCGCGTCGGGGAACAAGCGGTTGCAGATCACGGCGTCGACCCGATAGTCGAACAGGTTCAGGTAGGTGAACGTCCGGCGCGCCTCGGCGACGACCATCCGTTCGGCGTTGACGACGAGCCGCGCGCTGCTGAACCGCTTGTCCGACAACAGCCGCTGCACCGACTCGAGCGTCCGGTGAAGCCGCTCGATCGCGCCGAAGATCTTGTCGTCCGCGATCGGCATCGAGGTCACGCGCGACAGCAGCGGGCGCACTGCTTTCACGATCCGCCGCTCGACCGGGAAGATGCGCTCGATGTACCAACTGAGCGCGTCGGGAAGGCTCAGCAGCCGCAACGTCTCGGCCGTCGGCGCGCAGTCCACGACGAGCAGGTCGTAGAGCCCGGACTCGGCCGCCTTCTTGACGTCGGTCAGACTGAAGATCTCGTCGAGCCCCGGGATGATCGACAGCTCCTCGGCCGCGACCGCGTCGACGCCGCCCCAGTCCAGCAGGGACAGCACGTACTCCTGGATCTCGCGCCAGCCCTCCTCCAGGCGCGCCTGCGAGTCGATCTGCTGCCCCCAAAGGTTGGCCTCGAGCTGCGTCGCCGTCCCGCCGAGCGGCGCATCGAACGAGTCTGCGAGCGAGTGCGCCGGATCGGTCGACATCACCAGCGTCCGCGTCCCCGAGCGCGCAGCGCGCAGCGCCGAGGCGGCGGCCACCGTCGTCTTGCCGACGCCGCCCTTGCCCGTGAACAGCAGGATCCGCATAAGGAAGGAGTTGCACTCTACCCGGCACGCGAAGTGATTGTCGCGATACCACCGCGTTGCGTCAACGCTTCCTTTTCTTTGACCCGCCCTTGGACCTGATGCCCAAGGCGTCACGGAACTGTCGTGGGCTCAGGCCCGCCTGACGAAGGATCGAGCGCAAAGTCCCCCTAGGGATTTCCCTTGCCCCCAGAGGCACAGTCACCGATGTTGTCGCGCCATCCTGCTTCTTCACGAACGTACGATGCGAACCGCTCGCGCCCGTCTTGGGGACGGGGCGATCGGCGAAACCCAATCGCCGAAGAGCGCGAACGACTTCGCGGCTTGAGCAAAGAGGTAGCTGATTCAAGCCGCGCCATTCTAGCCCACGAGATTACGCTGGAATGGCGATCTTCATCCGTGACGTGAATTCGTCATAGGCTACCTCAGCCGGACGCGCCTTCAGATCGTTTTTGGTGTCGAGAGTTTCCGCAAGATCGATCCCACGAGAACGCAAGAAACCAAGAACTTCCTCGCTTCCTAGTTCGGCCAAGGAGTTCAGATGCGTCGTAACAGCATCCTGCACCGCTTGCATCGCCTTCTCTACGGTCCTACCGAAACTCGAGATGTCCAACTCCAGGCAATCGGCAACGTAAGATGCGCCTTCCCTGTGGATCCGGATCGTCAGATCGACAAACCCGGACACCCGTCTGCGCGGCACTTCGAATTGCACCCCTTCACGTCCTGACGTCCCTCGTCGGAGTCGGCGCAGGAATCACCAAGCCCCGACCTCCCAACGGATACTATCGACAACTCGAGGGCGGGCGTTCACTCACGCCAGGCAGACCGGGAGTTATGGCCTCAGGAGGTCGATTCGACCCGTTTCTTCAGGCCTTTCAGGGCGGTGTCGATGATCTTGCGCTCGGCTTGGCGTTTGAGGAAGCCGAGCATCGGGATGCCGGGGTCGATCGTGGCGCGGTAGGTGACGAGCGTCGCGTCGCCGTCGTCCTCCAGCACGTACTCGCCCTCGAAGTTGCGGATCGGGCTGCCCTTGACGAAGGTCCAGGCGACCCCGCCGTCGTCGGGCGCGTAGCTGTAGGCGAGCGTGTGCTTGGCCTGGATCGGACCGGCGGAGACCTCGTAGGACACCGTGATCGCGCGGCCGCCGGCGTCACGTTCCTCGACGCGGGCGGCGCGGATTTCGCTGGACCACTCGGGGTAGGACTCGAAGTCGGCGATCTCGGCCATGATCGTCGCCTTGTCGGCCATGATCGTGATGCTGCCCTCGGTACGCTCGGCCATCGTTCCTCCCCCGGGTCGGTTGTCATTCTGTCACGGCCGCCGAGTATCCTGCGGCCCATGAGCCTCGATGCGATCCTGTTCGACTTCGGTCACACCCTCATGGACTTCCGCCGGACGGAAGAAGCGTTGCGCGGCGCCTACAGCGTGATCCGCGAACGCCTCGCCCACTGGGTCGAGGACCAGTCTCCGCCGGAAGTGGACGAGCTGGTCGAGCGCATCGCGGAGGAGATCGACCGCCAGGTCGAGCGCTCCTATCAGCAGAGCGCGCTGGAGGAGCTGGACATCCTGACGCTGTTCGACGAGGCCTTCACCGCGATCGGCTACAAGCTGCCGGCGGAGCTGCTGCGCGAGGTGGCCGAACTGGACCACGACGTGCTCGCCACGTCCGTGCGCATCGAGGCCGACACGATCGAGGCGCTGGAGAAGCTCCGTGCGGACGGCCATGCGCTCGGCCTGGTGTCGAACGTCTGGCTGCTGCCGGACTTGATGCACCGCGACCTGGAAAACCTCGGCATCAAGCACCTGTTCAAGGGCGTCGCGTTCTCCAGCGAGGTGGGCGTGCGCAAGCCGCGGCCGCAGATCTTCCAGACCGTGCTCGACGCGTGCGGGGCCAAGCCCGAAGCGTCGGTCTTCGTCGGCGACCGCTTGGTGGACGACATCGCGGGCGCGCAGGCGCTCGGCATGAGGACCGTGCTCACGCAGCAGTATCGGCGAGAGGAGCCGGGCGAGATCAAGCCCGACCACGTGATCGCGCGACTGCCCGAGATCCTCGACGTCGTCGCCTCGCTGTAGCGCGCCCCTCAGCCCGCGCGCAAGCGGCTCGCGATGCTCGTGCCGCGCTCCGCGTTGCTCGGCCGGCCTTCAAGGGCGTCCTTGAGCGCGTAGAGCCCGTCGCGGACCGCGGCGCGATGCCGCCGGGCACGGGCGGCGAGCGTTCCCCGTCCCTCCGGCGCGGCCTCGGCGTCGAGGAAGTAGTGCACGATCGTGCCGCGGCCGAACGCCTCGAGCCACCATTCGCCGGCGCCGCGCAGCTCGCCCCGCTTCAGGTGCCAGGTGAAGCCCTCCCACTCCCGCACCGGGCCGATGACCGCGCCGAACGTCACGCGCCGGCGCAGCGCGCCGACCCCGACCGCGACTTCGAGCCAGCCGTACTCCCCGCGGGCGCGCGCGCCCGGCCACCACGAGGAATCCTCCGCGAGGTCGAGCAGCCGCCGCGCGACCACGCGTTGCGGGGCCTCGACGTACAGCTCGATCGTGACGTGGGCTCGCACGAGCCGAGGAGTATAGGGTCTCGGCGATGGCCGACCGAGACCGGGCCGACCGAGACCGCGACGCGCGGGGACGGGCGCGCAGCGCGCGCCCGCGGGACGAGTTGGGGCGCCCCCTTCCTCGCGACGAGCAAGGCTCGCTCGTGGAGGAGCAACTGCCCGACGATCCCGAGGCGCTGCTCGACGTCGGCGTCGAGCACTTCAACGCGGAGCGCTTCTTCCAGGCGCACGAGGCGTGGGAGACGGCCTGGCACTCCGCGCCCGGGCCCGAGCGAGACTTCTGGCAGGGCATTACCCAGGTCGCGGTGGGCTTCACGCACCTGCGGCGCGGCAACCGCACGGGAGCCGTCACCCTGCTGCGGCGCGGAGCGAAGCGGCTGGACGCCTACGGCGAGCGTCATCGCGGGATCACGGTCGGCGCGCTCGCCGGCGCGGCGCGGGCGGCGGCGGAGGCGATCGAGGCCGGCTCGCCGGTGACGCTGCCGAAGATCGCCCGCTGAAACCGGACCTTCCCGACGATCCACCGCACGCCGACGGCGGCGGCGGCGAAAGTCCGGGAGTAGTGGGACCTTTGACCACTTTCCGCGTTCAAGTCCCGCGCCGATGGTGACGAGGAAATAGGAAACGCGGATGGCGTTGGGGTGCGGGGGCACCCGATCTCTTTGGGGACCGCTCGACAGGCCGGCGCCGCACCGCGCGGGAGGGAGAACCCGTGGCCCGTAAGCGTCTGACCTGTTCATCGTGCAACACCCGCATCCCGATGCAGTCGTTCTGCTCGGCGTGCGGGCATCCCACCTCGGTCGCGAGCGAGGACGAGCGCATCCTGTGGGAGATGGGCCAGTGGGACCGTCGCACCGCCTCCCCGCCCGAACGCCGAATCTCCCTCGAAGACGCGCTCGCCGGACGCGCGGGCTCGCCCGCGCAGCGCATCGCCGCGCGCGTCGGTCCCGCCGGGACCAGGACGCCCCGAGCCGCCCGGCCCCCCTTGCAGCCGCTTCGCCCGGCCCCCAAGCCGCGGGGCGACCGCCCGCTCGTGATGGGAACGAGCGGTAGCTCCGCGCTCGCGCCTCAGCCCGCCGCGCCCGAGCACGCTCCGCGCCCGGCGCAACGACCCCGGCCCCAGGAGCGACCCGAGACCACCAGGCCCGAGACGCAACGGCCCGCGGCCGCGCGCACCGAGACCCCGGCTCCGCGGTCGCCGCGGGTCCCGACGTTCGCTCGATCCAACCGCGAGCAGGCGACCACTACGAGCGCGGCGACTGCAACCGTCGAGGCCCCTCCGCGGCCGCGGCCGGCGCCGCCGCCTCAGCGCGTGCAGCCGCCCGCCCCCGCGAAGGCCCCGGCGGCTCCCGCATCGCCGCAGCCGGCCATGCGCACGGGCACGATCTCCGTCACGCCGAAGGCCGAGCCGCCGCCGCAACCCGTGCCTGTGCCCGTGCCCGCTCCCGAGCCAGTCGCCGAGGAACCGGTCGCCGAAGCACCCGTCGTCGAGCAGCCCGCCGTCGAAGCGCCGGTCGTCGAAGCGCCGGTCGTCGAAGCGCCCGTGGTCGATCGGCGCTCCAAACGCTCGCGCGAAGAACGGCGGCTCGACAGGCTGGCCGATGCGCTGGCGATGTGCGAGGGCGAAGAGATCCTCCACACGGCGAAGGGCTCCTCACGCGAGCGACGGGCGTGGCTCGTCACGACGAACTATCGCGTCGCGCTCGTCCGCGGCCGCAAGCGCGCGGTGCAGTGGATCCCGCTCGAGGAAGTCACCGGGGTCACGCTCCGCAAGCGCACCATCTGGATCGAGGCGCCGATCGAAATCCTCGACTTCGTGCCCGCGACCGAGATGCGCGGCGAGCTGCTCGCCGTCGTGCGCGCCGCGGTCGGCGAAGCGCGCGTGCCGGGCAGCAGCCGCCACCATCCCGAGCTGGTCCAGCAGTGGTGCGACCGCGTCACGCAGTGGGACTCCTCCGGCCGGCTCCGGCTGTGGCTGCGCCGTCAGCGGATCTCGCTCAAGGTCTGGGTGCCGCCGCTGGCCGCGCTGCTCGTCATGCTGGTCGTCGACCGGCTCCTGTAGACGCCCGGTCAGCGCGTCGCGAGCGACAGCGCGATGATCGCGCCGGCGATCACGCTCGCGCCCAGCGACGCGCCGAAGAGCTGCAGGCATCGCTGCGGCAGCGGGTCGCGAAAGGCGCGAACCCATGCGGCCGCGACCGGGAACGCCGTGACGATCCCCGCCGCCGCCCAGGCCGGGTACAAGCCGGTAACCGGCTGCAGCAGCAACGCCGAGTAGGCGGCCAGGATCCCGAGCCCGTAGAGGAGAAGGGCGCCCTCGCTCCCGATCACGACCGGGAGGGTCCTTCGCCCCGCGCCCTTGTCCGCGCGCGGGTGCAGCAGGTTGTGTTCGCCCAGGGCGACGGCGGTCAGCAGGCCGGGGACGAGCGAGGCCCAGATCGCGCTCGCGTCGAGCCGGCCGGTCTGCGCGAAGTACGAGCCCCCGACGGGCAGGAGCCCGTACGCGACGAAGAAGCCCGCCTCGCCGAGGCCGCGCCCCCGATACCCGTAGCGCACCGGCGGCGCCGCGTAGCAAAGGCCGAGCAGGAACCCCGCGGCACCGAAGGCCAGGACGCCCGCGCCGCGTTCGACCGCGAGCGCGGCGCCCGAGGCCGCGGCCGCCGCGTAGCAGCCGGCGGCGATCGACAGGGTCGCGCGGACTCCGAGCGTGCCGTCGTCGACGAAGCCGGGCGAGGTGGCGATCCCGGCGCGATCCATGCGCGTCAGCCGGTCGACGCCCGAGCGCGCGTCGAAGACGTCGCAGACCGGGTAGGCGCCCAGGTGCAGTCCGGCCGCGCCCACGACGCACAGGCCGAGCACCCCCCACGAGAGCGGGCCGTCCGCCGACGCGAGCGCGCTCCCGATGCCCACCGGCACGAGCACGAGGGGTAGCGTCTTCGCGCGCGTCGCGCGCGCGAAGACGCCCATCGGGCCCGCGCGCCGCGGTCGGTCGCCGTTCGTCGCCGGAGACATGCGCGGCAACGGTAGGGAGCCGCGTGCGGCGATGCAACGCGGCGTGCGGCGTGCGCTACGGTGCTCGCGTGGTCAATCGCCTCAAAGACGCGACGAGTCCCTACCTGCTCCAGCACGCCGAGAACCCCGTCGACTGGTACGAGTGGGGACCCGAGGCGCTCGACCGGGCGCGGGCCGAGGACAAGCCGATCCTGCTGTCGGTCGGCTACGCGGCCTGTCACTGGTGCCACGTGATGGCCCACGAGTCCTTCGAGGACGCCCAAACCGCGCGTCTGATGAACGAGCGGTTCGTCTGCGTCAAGGTCGACCGGGAGGAGCGCCCCGACGTCGACGGGGTCTACATGGCGGCGGTCCAGGCGATGACCGGGCAGGGCGGCTGGCCGATGACGGTGTTCCTCACCCCCGCGGGCGAGCCGTTCTGGGGCGGCACCTACTTCCCGCCCGAGCCGCGTCACGGGATGCCGTCCTTCCGTGACGTCCTCGCCGCGATCCACGACGCGTGGACGACCAAGCGCGACGCCGTGCTCGCCCAGAGCGCGGACATCACCGCGCACATCGATCGAGCGGCCGCCCTGCCGAGCGCCTCCGGCGAGCCGTCCGGCGAGACGCTCGCGAACGCCACGCGGTCGATGCTCGAACAGCTCGACCCCGAGTGGGGAGGGTTCGGCGGCGCGCCGAAGTTCCCGCAGCCGATGACGCTGGAGTTCTTGCTTCGCATGCACCTCGCCGGCGCGGAGGGCGCGCTCGGCGCGGTCACGCTGACGCTGGACCGGATGGCGCGGGGCGGGATCTTCGACCAGGTCGGCGGCGGCTTCCACCGCTACGCGGTCGACCGGATCTGGCTCGTGCCGCACTTCGAGAAGATGCTCTACGACAACGCGCAGCTCCTCCGGCTCTATGCGCGCGCGTGGCAGGTCACGGGCTCGCCGCTCTACCGGGAAACGGCCGAGCGCACCGCGGACTTCCTGCTCGCAGAGATGCGGCATCCGGACGGCGGGCTCTTCGCCTCCCTCGACGCCGACAGCGACGGCGCCGAGGGCACGTTCTACGTCTGGCCCTACGAGGAGATCATCGCGATCGCCGGCGACGACATGCCGGTCGCGGTCGCCGCGTTCGCGCTGTCGGGCAGCGGGAACTGGGAGGGCGTCAACGTGCTGTGGCGGCCCGATCCCGACGAGGCGATCGCGGCCGAGGCGGGGATCGGCGCCGGCGAGCTGCGCGCGGCCCTCGATCGCGTGCGCACCCGGCTTGCGGAGGCGCGGGCGCAGCGGCCGCGGCCCGCGACCGACGACAAAGTCATCGCGTCCTGGAACGGCATGGCGATCGCGGCGCTCGCGGAGGCGGGCCGGGTCTTCGGGCGGACGGACTTCCTCGCGGCGGCCGAGACCGCGGCGCGCTTCGTGCTCGGGCGGATGCGGCGCGAGGACGGACGGCTCCTGCGGTCCTGGCGCGAGGGTCGCACCAGCGGACCGGCCTTCCTCGACGACTACGCGCACATGGCCGATGCGTGCCTGACGCTCTACGAGACGACGTTCGAGCCGTCGTGGTGGCGCGAAGCCCGCGCGCTCGGCGAGGCGATGCTCGCGCTGTTCGCCGGGGACCGCGGCTTCGCCGACCAAGGCGTCGACGCCGAGCCGCTCGTCGTGCGGCCGCGCGACCCGTTCGACAACGCCACGCCCAGCGGCAGCTCGGCCGCGTGCGATGTCCTGCTGCGCATCGGCGCCCTCTCGGGCGAGCCCGCGCCCGCCGCGCCGGTCGCCGCGTTTCTCGCGACCGCCGGATCCCTCGCCGCGCGGGCTCCCCTTGCGTTCGGCAACGCCCTCTGCGCCGTGGACCGCATGCTCTCGCCCGGCCGGGAGATCGCCGTGGTCGGAACGCCGGGCGAGCCGGACGCGCGCGCGCTCGTCGAGGCGGCGCACGGCCGGTACATCCCGAACCGGGTCATCGCCGCGGGTGAGCCCGGCAGCACCGAGCCCGCGCTGCTGCGCGACCGTCCCCAAGTCGGCGGTTCGGCAACCGCGTACGTCTGCGAGAACTTCCTGTGCCGGCGTCCGGTCACGCGCCCCGAAGAGCTTGCCGCGCTGCTGGGCTGATCCGACCGTTCGATCGGACAATTCGCCGCTCATCGCCCCTGCCGACCTCGCTGCGCGCGGAGCGCCGAGCCGGAGGGTACAATTGCGCGTCCGCCTCCGTCCGGTCCGCTTCCACCGCGCTTCGGGCGCAAAGCAGGGACTTCGAGGCCGGAGCGGGAATACTGTCGCTGCCTCGCACGTTCTCGGGGGGTTCATCCCTGCGAGCCGTGCCCGAGCGACGCAGGACGCCCGCCGACGAAAGGAGGGACCATCTCACCGGTGGCCCAGAGCGAGAACGGAATGCCTCCGCCGGACGAGCTCGATCTCGACGACGCAGAACTGCTGGCGGAAGCAGCCGCTGCGGCGGAAACCGAGGAAGAGACTCCCCTTCGTCCCGACGAGGCGGAGCGCCTCGGCGACCTCGACGCGCTCGGAACCTACCTGCGCGAGATCGGACGCTACCCGCTGCTGACGGCGGCGCAAGAGGTCGAGCTGGCGAAGCGAATCGAGAACGGCGTCAAGTCCGAGACGCGCCTCCAGAAAGACGGCGCGCTGCCGGCGACGAAGCGGCGCCAGCTCGAGGCGCTGCGCCGCGACGGCGCCGCCGCCAAGCACGAGATGGTCCAGGCGAACCTGCGCCTGGTCGTGTCCATCGCGCGCCGGTATCGAGCGACCGGCATCCCCCTGCTGGACTTGGTCCAGGAGGGCAACATCGGCCTGATGCGAGCCGTCGACAAGTTCGAGTGGCGCAAGGGCTTCAAGTTCTCCACCTACGCGACCTGGTGGATCCGTCAGGCCATCCAGCGCGGCATCGCCGACCGCGGCCGCGCCATCCGCCTTCCCGTTCACGTGCACGAGCTGCTCGTCCGCGTGCGCCGCGCGCGCAGCGAGCTGGAGGCGCAGCTCGGCCGGGAGGCGACCGACGAGGAGGTCGCCAAGGCGGCGCGCCTGCCGCTGGCGCGCGTGCGCGAGCTGCGCGGCCTCGCGGCGAACCTGCTGTCGCTGGAGACGCCCGTCGGCGAGGCCGGCGAGGCGACGCTCGGCGAGTTCGTCCCCGACGAAGCTGCCAACGTCCAGTTCGAAGACGTGCTCAGCGGGATCGGACGCGAAGAGCTGGAGAACGTGCTGATGACGCTGACCGAGCGCGAGCGCACGATCCTCGCGCTTCGCTTCGGCCTCACCGGCGAGGAGCCCCTCACGCTGGAAGAGGTCGGCAAGCGGTTCGGCCTTACGCGCGAGCGCATCCGCCAGCTCGAGGCCAAGGCCCTCGCGAAGCTCCGCCATCCCTCGCGTTCGGCCGCCCTGCGCACCGAGACCTAGCATTTCGCTCGGGTAGCATCGCCTTCGTGCCCGACGAGCAGCCTCCGAACCCGGCGGCGTCGCCTCCGGTGCGCTGGGACCGCATCCTCGTCCCGGTCGCGATCCTCGCCGTCATCGCCTTCGTCGCCGTCGGGCCGAGCGGCTTCACCGGGCTCGACCCCGAGGCCACGGGTCGCGCCTTCCTCCGAGGAGAGCTTCCCTACCGCGACGTCCCACTGGAGTACCCGCCCGGGGGCGCGCTGGTGCTCGCGCTCGTCGCGCTGGTGCAAGGGCCGATGCCGTACCTGCTCGTCTTCCGGGTCCTCATGGGCGCGGGGTGGGTGGGGCTCGCCCTGCTGGTGCGGCGCGCCGGCGACGCCGCGGTCCGGCGCGGGTTCATGACCGCGACGCTCGCCTACGCGTGGATCCTCTTCGCGCTCTACGACGTCCTGGTGGCGCTGCTCGCCTTCCTGGCATGGCGGGCGCTCTCGCGCGGCGCGACGACGCGCTCGCAAGCGTGGGTCGCCACCGGGGTGGTGTTCAAGTGGGTGACCGCGCCGCTCCTGCTGCTCTCCCTGCCGCACCCGCCGCGCGCGAGACGGCTGGTCGTCGCAACGGCCTGGGCCGCGCTGGCGATCGCCATCGCGGTCGTCTGGCCCCATGCGTTCGCCTCGGGGGGCGGCGATCCCCTGACGTTCCAGGGCAGCCGTCCGCTCCATGCCGAATCGACCCTGGGCAGCTTCGTGGTGCTGCGCCGAGTCCTGAGCGGCAATCCGGCCGGGCTCGTACACGACCATCGCTCGATCGCGGTCGCGGGACTGGGATCGTGGTCGACCGTCGCGCCGGCGATCCTGATGGCGACGGCGCTGTTGTGGATCTGGTGGCGAGGGGACCGCAGGTCGCCCTCGACGTGGGCCGCGATGCTGCTCGCCATCCCGGCGCTCGGGCCGGTTGCCTCGCCGCAGTTCTTCGTCTGGCCGCTCGGTTTCGCCGGCTGGATGAGCGAGCGAGCGCGCAGCCTCTACGTCGCGAGCGGCATAGTGTCGGCGCTCTACTTCGTCGCCACGATCGACCTCCCGGTGTCGCACCCGCTCCCGGTCGCGATCGTCGCGGCGCGGAGCGTCGTCGCCCTCGCGGCGACGTGGAGGCTGGCCGCGGACGGACGCGTGGCTCCCCGAACGCCGCGCCCCGCCGCCTATGCTGGCGCGACCGGATGAGCACGAGTCCCGCGGCCGCTCGCCCCGCGCTCGCGCGCTGGGCGAAGCGCCTGTCGCCGGCGCACGTCATGGGCTTCGTCGTCCTGGCATCGATCCTGACCAAGAACCTGTCGGCGCGACTCGGGGATCCCGACCTGTGGTGGCACCTGCGGACGGGACGCCTGATCGTCGAGGACGGTTTCCCGCGTACCGACGTCTACTCCTTCACCGCGTACGGGGATCGATGGGTGACGCAGGAGTGGGGACCGGAGGTGCTCTTCCACGCGTTGCGCGAGACCTTCGGTCTCTACGGCATCGTGTGGTACCGGGCGCTCGTTCTCTTCGCCGTCTACGCGGTGGTCGCGCGGCTCGTCGTCCGGCGCATGGGACACGGGCTCGGGACGTGGGCGCTGATCACGCTGACCGCCTACGCCGGCACGACCAACTGGACCGAGCGCCCCAACCTCCTTTCCTACCTGCTGTTCGTGATCACGCTGGCCATCCTGCAACGCAAGAGCGCGCGCGTCTGGTGGATCGTGCCGCTGACGGCGGTGTGGGCGAACCTGCACGGGATGGTGCTGCTCGGGATCGGCCTGGTGGCGCTCACCGCCGCGACCGAAGGGCTCAAGAGCGCGCTGCGGTGGGACGGCGCCGACGGGGCGCACGCGCGGCGGCTCGGGCTCGTCACGGGCGCCGCGGTGCTCGCCACGTTCGCCAATCCCTCCGGCCCGGGCTTGATCGCGCACGGCTTCGGCTTGATCCAGACGGTCGTCGGCCTGGTGACCGAATGGGCGTCGCCCAACTTCCACGCGCTCGGCACGCAGGCGTTCCTGCTGCTGATCCTGATCACGGTGGCGGCGCTCGTGATGAGCCCGGAGCGGCCCGACCCGCTCGACCTCGCCTACGCGCTGGCCTTCATCGTGCTCGGGCTGCAAGCCGTGCGGAACCTCGCGCTCGCCTCGATCGTGCTCGGCTTCGTCTGCGCGGGCTATCTCCCCGGCGCGCTGTCGTCCATTCCCCGGCGAGCGCGCGCGGCCCGCCGGCAGGAGGTGGGCGACGCCGGCTCGGTCGCGCTCGGCGTCGCCGGGCTGGCCGTCGCGATCGTGGGCCTGGCCATCCCCGTCGCGCTCTGGTATCCGCGCTCGTCGGCGATCGGGGACGTCGTCGAGGACACCTACCCGGTCGCCGCGATCGACGCCCTCGACCGGCCGGGCACGTGCCTGTTCGTCGCGGACTTCTGGTCGGGGATGGTGATCGACCGGACCTGGCCCAACGTCCACCTCTACATGGACTTGCGCCAGGACGTCTACGGGCGCGCGCGCGCCCAGCGCTACCTGCGAACGCTCGGCGGCTACCCGGAGTGGCGCGAGAACCTCGACGACGCCGGCGTCACGCACGCGCTGGTCAAGCCGACGCACCCCCTCGCGCAACTGCTCGAGCAGGACGGCGGGTGGCGCCTGACGCGGCAGGACGAGCTGTCGGTGACCTACGAGCGCCGCGACCCGAGCATCCGCTGCTCGGTCCCGCCGCGCGGCTAGTTCTCACGGCATGAGCCTCAGGGGACGGTGACGGTGACGGTGTAGCAGATCTTGGCGAAGGGGTTCACGCCGCCGCACGTTGGTCCGAGCCAAGCATTCCCGGTCCATGGAGTCGGTACGTAGCAGTCATCCTCGAGGATGTGGTGCTCGGTGCCGCCGAGAACGCGGTAGGAGAGACTTGCGCAGACGAGCGGGTCGGCGCTCGCCGCCTGACCGGAGAACGCCGTGACCAGGAACGCTGCCAGGAGCAACCGCCTGCCGAAGCCTCGGCTCAGCCCGCGCCGCCTTCGGCCGGAGTTCGTTTCGTGCATGCCGGCGTGCGCCATGATCGCCCCCCCCCTTCGACGTGCGCAGGCTTCCGCCCCCGCTCCTTGGGGATTCGACGCACCAGGCTCCTTCCCTCCCAGAGCCGGCGATCAGCCGAGTTCGCTCTCCAGGGCGGCGAGCAGTGCCCCGATCGCCGTCTCTACGACGACGGTTCCGTGAACGAGATAGGCCAGATCCCGGCTGCTGGGCGAGTCCAGCCGGGCCGCGATCGCCCGCCCTGAGATACGGGCCTTCTTGCCCATCGTGGAGACTGCCGTTTCCACCACGCCGAGGACGGTTCGAACGGCTCGATGCGCCTCAGGCGTAGGTCCGGTCGCCGGCAGGAGGATCGAGCGCGGGGCTGTCTCAGCCGAACGCTCGGTGGTCTCGGTGATCGCCCGAACGCGCTCATGCACTTCTGGTGTGGCTGCGGGAAGGTCACGGAGTCGCCGCCGCCAGCCGCGTGCGAACCGGCGCGCGCGCATCGCCTCCAGCAGCTCGTGGACGAAGTCGAGTCCCACGACCATCAGCTCGAGCGAGTTGAAGACCGCCTCATGCTCCCCGTGGACAAACAGCGACAGGCGTTCCAGCGCGAAGGCGGGATCGGTGCCCTCGTCCTGAATCGCCTTGGTCGTAATCTCCTCGAGAATCCCGAGCAGATACCAGAACTCATACCCCGGCTCGACGGGCGGCGCGGAGCGCACCATCAAGCGTTCTCCGGGGGCGGGGGAATGAGTTTGACGATCGTGCAAGTCGTGCTCAGCACGAGGGAGTTCTGATCGCACTCCATTCCGACCTGAAGGTCATCGACGAACGGCTCCGCCGGCCCGAGCCAGCCCGACACCGAGCCCACGACGTCGACGCGCTCATCGTCCCTGCCGACGTCGGCGGCACCGTCCACCCCGCCGGCGCCGAGGTCGATGCGGGCCTGGACCATGGGCACGTCCGCGGCAGTCGCGCCTGCGGCGGCTCCGCGCAACACGAGGACGCCGCTCGTTCGCGAGGCGGATGAAGACCCGGCGGCTCCCTCAGGCGAGGGCTCGCCCGCTTCGGCGATTTGCGGTCCGCCGGCGATCGACTGCGCGATGATCGTGCCCGCGATCGCAAGCGCCGCGACAGCGCTCACCGCGGCGGCGGCGAGGCCGCTGACCCCGTCGCCGGCGACCGGCACGGTGCGCTCGCGCAGCCGGGCTCCCCATTGACGGATCGCCGCCAAGGCGCCCACCCATAGACCGAGCACGGCTCGGGACTCGCTTCGGAACTCCTCGGCCATGTCAAGGAAGCTCCGCGCAGTCCGAACGAGGAGCCTGCTCGCCGGATCGATCGGCTCGGGTCCCGAGGTCTGCGCCCGTAGGCGCGCAAGCAGCCGGGTGAGACGAAGCGAGTGATCATCGTTTGGCGCCCATTGCTCCAGCCGGCGGCGAATCCGTCGCTGCCTGCGATCGAACATGGCTCGAACCCCCCTCGTTCCGAATGCGTTCATAGTTTCCCGTCCCACAGGCGGTAGGCGCGCAGGCCGAGTTCGAGGCGGAATCGGACCCTGCCATCGGCGCGATCAGACTCGAGCAACTCGCCGATGCGTTGAAGCCGCCGATAGAAGGTCCGTCTGCCCATCGTGACGAGTTCGGCGGCCGCAAGGACGTTGCCGCTCGTGTCGAGATACGCCTGCAGGACGTCCAGCAGCTCCGATCGCTCCGCGGGCGAGGCGCCGTCCAGCAGCGGCCGGATCGGCGCCATCAATTCGGCAGCCCACGCGGGACTCGCTCGGATCACCTCGTAGGCCACTGCATCGTCGAAAGTCAGGGTGGGCGCGCGCTGGCGGATGCGCATTCGCTGATCCAGGGCACGAGCCGCTTGCCGGTAGGAGTCGATGATGCCAGCCGTACCCGCCACGGGCCGACCGGCGGCGGCCACCAGGACGCGCTCGCGCCGGGAGAGTTCACAAAGGACGCGATCGATCTCGGCGATGAGCTGCCCGTACCCCGCAGCCTCGTCAAGGCCGCAGACCCCCACCGCACGCGCTCTGCCTTCGCGCAGGACGACGTTGCGCCCGGCCGGCGTGAGCCGGGCCCGAAGGCGCCCGGCCACCCTTGCCATCGCCGCCGACGGCTCGACGGACCCGGGCCCGGAGGCGACCATCACAACGACGTGGCAGGCGGAGGGGACGAACCCGGTCGCCATGAGGCGCTGGGCGTCGTCTTCGAGAAGGCGGGCGAAATCCGATACCACCCGGTCGTCGTACCCGGACACCGTGTTTCGTTCCGTACCCATGCCCCTTCTGCCCTCCGCTCATCGACCCGAGGCGGCTCGACTTGCTCCTGTCCTTCCATACGATCCGGAAGGTCAAACGTCCCTGCGAACGGCAGGCGTCATCGCCGAGTTACGCGCGCGCCGGCGCGGAGTTGCGGGTCGAAGAGTTGAACATTCCACCAGGTCGAAGGGTGATCCGACCGCACGGTCGCACAATCCGTGCCAACCTTTTCGGCAAAGTTGGCGAAACGTGTGCATTGCCAGCCCGCCCTCAGGCGGGGTAGTTTCGCGCACGGGGTCGAGAGCCCGGTGCTCGGCAGGATGACCCGCGGCATCGGGCTCGCGACCTCCCAGGGGGGGCCGAGGTTCGCGACAAACCGGCAACGGCAGAACCCGTGACGGAGAAGTTCACATGGATTCGTCCGGTTGAAGCGAGACATCCTCGCGCCACCTACGTACGACTGAGGTAACGGGAGGAAGTGAGGGCCTCTGATAGCCCCCTCCGGCGGGTCGGGACCCCACCGGGCCCGATCCGCTAGAGGGCGGCTGAACAGCACCTTTGCACGATCGCAGGCGACGAACGAAGGGGGAGAACCACCATGGCCGAGCACCGTTCTCACGCGCGCACGCGCACCCGGCGGGCCCGAACCGCCTACGTAGTCGCAGGACACTGCGCGA